>Ga0209719_1004181_pt1 | contig 12078 bp, 8 predicted proteins | sample AD_JPNAS2_MetaG_FD_184421 | JGI IMG/M metagenome (GOLD analysis project Ga0209719, IMG submission 184421) | Active sludge microbial communities of municipal wastewater-treating anaerobic digesters from Japan - AD_JPNAS2_MetaG (SPAdes) (version 2) | ecosystem: Engineered > Bioreactor > Anaerobic >...
TTTGAGCAGAGTATAAAAAACTACCCTGACAGGCCCTGCCTCGGGACCAAGAACAAGGACGGCGAATACGAATGGATCACCTACCGTGAAATGGGACAGCGCATCGACAACCTGAGGGGAGGACTGGTCAATGCCGGTCTTAAAAAGGGGGACGTGGTCGGCATCATATCGAACAACTCCGTAGACTGGGCCGTTATCCACTTTGCCGTTGCCGGCGTCAACGCGATGCTGGTCCCCATGTATGAAGCAGAACTGCTCCATATCTGGGAATATATAATAAAAGACAGCGCTGTAAAATTTCTCTTCGTGTCAAAACCGGAAATATACGAGAAGATAAAAGATTTTCCGTCGAAGTTACCAACCCTTGAAAAGATCTTTCTCATGACGGGTAGCGGGGATAACACCCTGGCCGCCCTCGAAACGATCGGGGCGAAGAACCCCGTGGCGCCGGTGTACCCGTCCCCCGATGACGTGGCCGTCCTGGTTTACACGTCGGGAACGACCGGAGACCCGAAGGGCGTTCTCCTGATGCACGGCAATTGGACCAGCAACCACCATGCCCGGACCGTCGCCTACACCAACTTCAACCAGGATGACCGTACCGTGTCCCATCTTCCCTGGGCCCACTGCTATGGTCTCGGCGAGCTTCACACCTTCACCGCGGTCGGGGGCTCCCTCGGTTTCCTGGAAAGCCCGACCACCATCGTCGAGGACATGGCCAAGATACGGCCCACGTTCCTCATCTCGGTGCCGAAGATATTCAACAAGGTGTACGATACCATCGTCACCAGGGTCAACGAGGCCGGCGGCGTGAAAAAAAAGCTCTTCGACATGGGCGTCAATGCCGCGAAGAAGAGGCGGGCCCTGGCGGAGCAGGGGAAGTCGAGCGCCATCGCCAATTTCAAGTTCAACCTGGTAAACAAGATCGTGTTCCAGAAGATACGGGACCTCTTCGGCGGCCGCCTCGAGGGCGCGGTCACCGGCAGCGCTGCCATGAACCCGGACATCTCGAAATTCTTTTTCGACATCGGCATCCCTCTCTACGACGTGTACGGCCTTTCGGAAACGTCGCCGGGGATTACCGGCAACAGGCCGTCCTGCTACCGGATCGGGAGCGTTGGTCAGCCTCTTGATAAGATACAAGTGGTGATCGACCAGTCCGTGGTGGAGCCCGGCTCCCAGGACGGCGAGATCGTTGTCTACGGTCCCAACGTCATGAAGGGATATCACAACAAGCCCGCCGCGACAGCTGAGATAATGACCCCCGACGGCGGTATCAGGACCGGAGACCGGGGACGCCTGGACAGCGACGGGTTCCTCTGGATTACGGGACGGATCAAGGACCAGTACAAGCTGATCAACGGCAAGTACGTGTTCCCCGCGGCAATGGAGGAAGACATCTGCCTGAATCATTATGTGCAGAACGCCATGGTCCACGGCGCCGGGTGCGAATACAATGTATGCGTCATCGTGCCGGACTTCCTGGCACTGGCGGGCTACGCGGAAAAGAACAATTTGCCCAAAGACCCGGCGTCCCTGGTTGCCAATGAGGCGGTCACGAACATGATCACCGGCGAGATTCTGGACAACTTGAAAAAGAAATACGGCAGCTATGAGATCCCGAAGAAATTCCTCTACATAACTGAACCGTTCACCCTTGAGAACGGCATGCTGACCCAGACCATGAAGCTGAAGCGCCGCGTCGTCACGGAAAAATATAAGGACCGGATCATGGCACTGTACCAGGAGTAATCTTACTTCCGTAAAGAGTTCCATACCACCCTGTTCGCGCGCCCTCTCCGTTACCCGGAGAGGGCGTTTTTTATTGTTAACAAGGATTCAGCGCAGAGACACAGAGTGCGCGGAGGTAAAGGAGGGATCTTTATTGTATTATGATATCGGGTTTCTTGGCGTTCAGTGTTTTTAATTCTGATGATTATTGATGAAGGATTATGCCGCTCTTTGTTATTCTGCCAGTAATACCGCATTTCCGGTTGACAGACCATCCCGTGCGATGATACCTTCTCGGTACCGGGACAAGCGCCAGGGGCCGCAGTATGATGCCCGCGGGGCCGGCGGCATGGTTGCCGTTATGATGGCCCCGTGATTTTCAAATTGATTTGACGTACCAGCCGCGTCCTGCACTGATTGTCTTTATGCGGAATGACACGCGACATACATCCGATGATGACACGAAGCCCATCAGCCGGGACATGATAAAAAAGTGCGCGGTCGAACTCTTTGAGGAAAATGGGGTGACCGGCACCTCCGTCAATGACATTGTCAGGAGGGCGGGCATAGCCAAGGGGACCTTCTACCTGTATTTTAACAACAAGGACGACCTGATCAATTTCGTTTTCGAAAAATTCGGCGAGGAGTTTTTCGAGGAAATTATCATGCAGAACAGGGATAACCCCAAGATCACCAATATCGCCGAGTCGGTCCTGCGCTATTTTGGCAAAAACCGGATGTTCCTGATCGAGCTCAGGAAAAACATGAACGCCCACCGCGGCTATCCCTATTTCAAGAAAACAATAGCGGCCTTTTCAAAGGTCATTCTGAATTTCCTCAACCTGGACGAGCGCTACCCCATAACCCAGCTGGACGCCTATTCCGAGGTCCTGATGGGCACCATGTTCGACATATGCTACCGGTTGATCATCGAGGAGAGCATAGATAGCAAATCAGAAGCCAAGCTGATGCTTGAAGATTTCATGAAAAGATTTTTCAATTGCGAGCCAATTTTTACTTGAAAAAAATGACCGCCGGTCATTTTCTGGTTATGGTTCCAAATTTTTTTATTGATCAATGACCGGTGGTCATTAAGTTGACAAAATATTCATTTTATAAATTTTTGTTCGTGGAGTACCTATGAAACCAACCAAAGACATCCCAATAACCATGCTTGATAATGGCGGCAGTCCCGTGTTCAAGAATGATTTTTTTGAGCGATTCACCCTGAGAAAGGCCGCCAGGCCCCTGCAGTTGACCGACCGGATATCAAAGGATTACCTCTTCCCCACATTCTATGGGGATGTGACCTGCGCCATAGCGATATTCCTCTGTTCATATAACAAGGCTGAAGTTCTGGTTGCCGAACGGCTCCATCCGAAAATCAAGCCGGTCAGAATATCCAGGGGAAGGGCGATCATCGCCTTTTCATGCTATGAATATAAAAATGTGATGAACGTTCCACCCTATAATGAGATAGCCATGGCGGTCCCGGTCATGGTGAACGCGGCCTTCAGGCCGCCCCTGCTCCCCATGATCATGAAGTTCAGTCGGTTCGGCTACTACATTGCCGGTATGCCGGTGACCTCCCGTGAGAACCAGATCCGGGGGAACAGGATCTGGGGACTGCCCAAGGTCACGCAGAGGATTGACATCGAAAAAAAAGGGAGTGACTGCGTGACAACGGCATATGAAAATAGCGGCGAGCCCTACCTCACGCTGCGGGTGCCGGTCAATGGAACCGCGGCGGAATTCGATGAAACGTCCAGCCTCTATTCCCGGCTGGACGGGAAGCTGCTCCGGAGCGAGACGAATTTCCGGGCCGTGTTCAATGTCAACAAGCGCATGGACCTGCTCTTCAGGAAGGGCGTGAAGCCGGACAGGGCCTGTATCGAGATAGGCCGCGGCGGTTCGGCGAAACTGCTGCGGGACCTGGAGATCGAGGAGCAGCCGTTCCAGACGCGGTACGCGGAGCATATGTCCAGCTGCTTTGATCTCCCCAGCGAAAAAACGCAGAACTGGTTTGAAAAACTCAACGGGTAACGGAGGCCGCCATGAAACAGAACATGAAGATCGTATTTTTCGGTGCCGGGGCGATCGGCCAGTCCGTGGGGGGCTGGATAGCGCCGCACCATGACAACCTGTATTTCCTGGACCGCGGCGATGTGGCAAGGAATCTGAAGGAGAAGGGGATCACCCTGTTTGAGCAGGATAAAAAAGGAGCAAAGAGCCATGTAACGGTAAAGGTGATCGATGATATCAGCGAAGCGAAGGACGCCGATGTCATAGCCCTGGGGGTCAAGAATTTCAGCCTTGACGCCGTGGCGAAAACGATCAGGGACAAGGTGGGAGACGGGCCGGTCATCATCGCCATGCAGAACGGCGTGGAAAACCAGAAGGTCCTGCCGAAGTATTTTTCAAAGGTGGTCTACTGCGTCATCGGCTACAACGCGTGGATCGACGGGCCCGGCGTCGTGGGGTACCAGAAAAAGGGCCCCCTGGTTTTGGGGACGCGGAACAACGAGCTCATGGACGAGATGAAGGAGATCGCCGCGGTGTTCAACCGGGGCGTCGAAACCATCGTCGTCGACCACATCCAGGATGCCGCCCATTCAAAGGTCATCATCAACCTGACCAATTCCCTCACGACCCTTATCGGCCACGGGTTCCGGCCCGTTTCGGATGAGGGCCTGTTCCAGAAGCTTTTGACGAACCTGCTGTATGAAGGGACGCAAATAGCGAAGGCCGCCGGGTACCGGGAATGCAAGATCGGCGGCATGCCCCCCTGGCTCTTGATGAAACTGGGGGCCACGCTGCCGCGGTTCCTCACCAGGGGTATGTTCAGAAAGAATGCCAGGAAGATGGTGATGAGCAGCATGGCCCAGGACATCATCCAGAGGGGCGGCCGTGATTCCGAGCTGGAGACGATAAACGGATACATGGTAGGCCTGGCCGAGACATATAACGTCAACGCGCCGTATAACAGGGCCATCTATGGGCTGTGCAAAAGGGAATTTTCCCGGGAGAAGTTCGTCCCTCTCGATGTCAGGGATGTATGGGCCGAGGTGAGCGCACAGCTGTGACCCCGGCCGGCAATGGCCCCGGGCCGCTGCCGGGCAGTCAGCAGTCTGGGCTCCGGTTTTTATCCGATATGGGTCCGATCCGTTCAAATTTCCCCGCAAAAACCGATTAATTACTTGATATCTTTTTACAAAAATCTATTTTTGGATACCTGCCAGAGGGTGATGAGCCCTCCTGAGGAGGAAACCGTTGGATACCGATGATTCAAAACGCCCCTGGGGTTATTTTGAAAACCTTGTTGACGCCGGCAATCATAAGGTGAAGCGCATAACCGTCTTCCCGGGGAAGCGTTTGAGCCTGCAGAGCCACGCGAAGCGGGCCGAACACTGGTTCGTGGTGGACGGCAGGGCCCTGTTCACCTGCAATGATGCGGTAATGGAAATACGCCAGGGCCAGGCGGTCGATATCGGCCGGGGAGACCGCCACCGGATCGAGAATATCGGTGCCGGGAACCTGGTGTTTATCGAGATACAGACCGGCGATTATTTCGGCGAGGACGATATAACGCGCTACGAGGATGATTTCGGCAGGGCCGGGGCCTGATATATTCACCCGGTGTTTGTAACAAGATTCATGCTTTTTTAACAGATTAATTACAGCTTCAGTTTACAGTAAACCTGTTTTAGATTGTCATTTTGACGAGAGGTCCGAGGGACGCTCTCCGCCCCGGGGGCAAGCATATCACGGGCGCAGCCGCGCACGGGTGCCATTGACGTTTGACAGTGCCTGTGCCCCGGCAGCCATGGCCGGGCGCGGGAATATCTTACGCAGGAGTTGTGCATGATAACCGTACAGGGTATAACGAAAAAATTCGGGGACATCACGGCGGTCAACAATATCTCCTTCAGCATCAGGGAGGGCGAGATAACCGGCCTGCTGGGGCCCAACGGCGCCGGCAAGACCACGACGCTGCGGATGCTCACCTGCTATCTCAAGCCCGACGACGGCGCCATTTCCGTCGGCAGGTATAACGTGGACGACAGCCCCGTCGAGGTCAGGAAGATCATCGGGTATCTGCCCGAATCGGCGCCGGTCTACGGCGACATGCTGGCCTATGATTACCTGGCATACATAGCCGAGGTGAGGGGCATCCAGGACAAAAACCGGATCGACGAGATCGCCGACCTTTGCGGCATCAACGAGGTGATGCACATGGGCGTCGGGGAGCTCTCCAAGGGCTACAAACAGCGCCTCGGCCTGGCCCAGTCGATGATCCACAACCCGGACATCCTCATCCTGGACGAGCCGACCAGCGGCCTGGACCCGAACCAGATCATCGAGATACGGAACCTCATCAGGGAGATCGGAAAAAAGAAAACCGTGATCCTTTCCACCCATATACTGCCGGAGGTGGAGGCGACCTGCGACCGGGTCATCATCATCGACCACGGCACCATCGTCGCCGACGACCGGACCGAAAACCTCCAGAGCATGTCCGGCGGCGAGCGTCTGGTTCTCGTGAGCGTCTCGGGCCCCGATTTCCGGACGCTCTCGGGCGAGATAGCAGGGTTGCCCGGCGTAACCCGCGTCGAGGAGGTGCCGGGGGGCGAGCTGGTCACCGCCCGGGTCGCGGCGGCCGGGACGGCCGACGTGAGGCCGGAACTCTTCAGGCTGGCCGGCGCGAAGAACTGGACCCTCTACGAGCTGACGCAGGAACAGCGGAGCCTGGAGCGCGTGTTCAGGGACCTGACCGGAGGAGGAGCGAAATGAACATAAGGGAATTGAAAATAAAGGATATTGATTTCAAGGGGATGGCCGCGCAAGCGATGGAAAAGGCGAAGGTCTATTCCCACGAGCCCCTGGCCATCATGAAAAAGGAGCTCATGACCTATTTCTATACCCCCATCGCCTATATCGTCATCACGGCCTTCCTGGTCGTCACGGGCTTTTTCTTTTTCAAGGATTTCTTCTATTTTAACCAGGCTGAAATGCGGGGATTTTTCCAGTTCCTCCCCCTGGTGCTCACGCTGGTGGTGCCGGCCATCACCATGCGCCTTTTCCACAGCGGCACCATCGAGACCCTCATGACCCTTCCCGTGACAACGGCCGAAGCGGTGGTGGGGAAATTCCTGGCAGCGACGGCCTTCGTATCCATCATGATGGCGCCCACGCTGATCTATCTCATCACCATTATCATCGTGGGGTCGCCGGACCCGGGCCCCATCATCGGCGGCTACCTGGGGTCGATCCTGCTGGCCGGGGCCTACTCGGCGGTGGGCGTCCTGACGTCGTCCCTGGGCAGGAACCAGATCATAGCCTTCATCAGCGGTCTCGCGGCGTGTTTCTTCCTCTGGCTCATTGACAAGATTACCATATTCCTGCCGGCGAAGCTGGCCTTCATCGAGTTCCTGGGTACCGACTACCACTTCAGGAACATTTCGCGCGGGATCATCGATTCGAGGGACCTGGTCTACTTCCTCTCGATCATCGTCATATCGATCCTCCTGACGACAAAAATCCTTGATGACCGGAGATAGAACCCATGAAACCTAAGGATATCGCCACCGCACTGAAGGGATGGGCCGCCGGGGCAGTCGCCGCGGCCGTGTCATATCTCAAGGGGAACGAGCCGCAGGCGGGGCCCGAACGGCGGCGCAGCGTCCAGCTCATCCTCTATATCGTCATTATCGTGCTGATCAACCTGGCGAGCGCCACCCTGAACTTCCGGTGCGATCTCACCCGCAACCATACCTTTTCCCTGTCCGAGCGCAGCAGGGACATCGTCTCGAACCTGAAGGAAAACCTGAAGATAAAGGTGCTCTTCTCGAAGGACCTCCCGGCCCAGCACACGTCGATTTACCGCTACCTGAGGGACCTTCTCGAAGAGTACGATTACTACGGCAACCAGTTCTTCAGCTACGAGATCGTGGATGATAAAGACCTTGAAAAGCAGGCCAACGACTACGGCATACGGCCGGTCCAGAGCCAGGAGTTTGAGAACGACCAGGTCAAGGTGCGCCGGACCTACATGGCCCTGGTCATCCAGCAGTCGGACGTCGTGGAGAAGATAGAGGCCATCACCGAGCCCACCGGCCTGGAATACAACATCACCTCCCTCATGGAAAAAATGTCCGGCAAGATCGACGGACTTCTGGGACTCAAGCAGCCGATCCAGGTGCTGTTTTACATGGACAGCTCCCTCAAGAGCCTGCCCATCGAGGGCATCGACCAGCTCGGGGAGAAGGTGAAGGAGGCGGTGGACAAGTGCAACGCGGCCAACTACGACAAGCTCCGGCTCCAGTACATTGACCCGGCAACGGACAAGAACGCCGGCATCTCCGCCGAGCTCTACGGCGTGACCAGGCTGAACTGGAAGGCCGGCGCCGACCGGAACGGCAGGGCGATCCCGGCCGGCGAGGCCTACCTGGGGATCGTGCTCAAGAACCAGGACAGAGCCGAGCGCATCGAGCTCTCCGTGGCGCCGACCATCCTGGGCAAGAACGTGATCACGGGCATCGACAACCTGCAGGACCGGATCAACAACGCCGTCGGGAACCTGGTGAGCTCCAACCCGCGGATCGGCTATGTCACCGGCCACGGCGAGGTCGAATTGAATGACCAGCAGTCGCCCCAGGGCGGCGCCATCATGAAGCAGGTCCTGTCCGACGTGTACGAGGTCCGGGAGATCGACCTGACCAGGGACGAGATCCCCTCCGATCTGGGCCTTATAATCGTCAACGGCCCCCGGAAAAAATTCACCGATCCAGAGCTCTACAAGATAGACCAGTTCCTCATGAAGGGGAAGGGCGCCATATTCTTTCTCGATTCTTACAATGAAATCAGCATGGGACAGCAGAACATGTTCGGCCGCCAGCCGATCGTGATGCCGGTCGACACCGGCCTTGACCCGCTCCTGAAAAGCTACGGCATTACCGTGAACCGGAACATCGTCCTTGACTCAAACTGCGCCAAGGCCCCGGTGGGGGGCGTCGTCAAGGAGATCTACTACGTGCCCATCATCCGCAAGGGGGGCTTCAATCGGGACAGTGTAATAACGAAATACCTCAAGGGGGCCGCCTTCATCAAGACCTCCTCGATCGATGTTGACGCGAAGAAGGTCAAGGACCTCAAACTGACGAAGCAGGACCTGGTGTCGTCTTCCGACGAGAGCTGGCAGATGGCCGGCCAGGTCAACTTCAATCCCTTCCTGCTTGCCCCGCCCCAGAATAAGGAGGAAATGAAGAAGTATGCCCTCGCCGTCCTTCTCTCGGGGAAGTTTGAAAGCCATTTCAAGGGCAGGGACATTCCCAGGGATGAGGATCCGAAAAAGGCGCAAGTAGCCAGGGAAACCATCAGCGTGGGCAAGGCAGACGGCACGGCCCCTGCCGCCACCACGAAGGTCATCGTGGTCGGTTCGTCCGAGATCACGCGCTCCGGCTTCCTCATGAATTCCCGGAGGATCATGTCGAGCGTCATGGCCCAGGGCGAGGAGCAGGACAAGGTCTTTTCGAACGGCTTCCTCATCCACAGCATGGCCGATTACCTCCTGGGCAACTCGTATATCCCGGAAATGAGCAGCAAGAGCCTCGACTACAACCCCCTGGACAAGACCGCCGACGGCACCAAGATCGTCCTGAAGGCCCTCAACATCGGCGGGGTCCCGATCTTCGTGGTGCTGGCGGGGTTCGTCATCTGGAAACGGCGCCTGCGGCGCCGGAAGGCGATACAGGAGCGTTTTTCCCGGGAGGCGTCCCATGAATAAGAAACTAGCGATCAGCGTGGCCGTCATCGCGGTCCTTCTCCTCATTGTCATCATCTCGAACGTGAAGCGTTCGCGCGATGTGCCCGAACTGCCGGAGATAAAGGCCGGGTCGGACGAGATCCTCATCAACCGCGAAGCCGGGGTCATCAGGCTTTTCAAGAAAGACGGGAAGTGGGTGGCCGGGGACAAGGCCTATCCCGCCGACGCAAATAAGGCCGGGGAGATCGAGAAGCGGTTCAAGGAGATGCGCCTCACGGACCTGATCTCGTCCAAGGGATATTATTCCAGATACGACCTGACGCCGGACAAGTACGTGGAGGTAATCCTGAAGAAGGGCGATACTATCCTCAGGAGATTCAAGGTGGGGAAAAAGAGCCCGACCAACCGCCACACCTTCGTCAAGATAGACGACAGGCCCGAGATCTACCTTGCCGAGGGGACCTTCGACATGGTGCTGAACAAGGAACTGGACGACTTCAGGGACAGGGAAGTGCTGAAGGTCGGGCGCGACGCCGTGTCGGCCCTCACGGTCGAGTACCAGGGCATGAATTTTGCCTTTACCAGGACCCGCGAGGCGAAAACGGACACCGGGGCCGGAAAGAAAAATGACGAGAAAAAGCAGAAGGGGCAGGCCTGGGGACCCTGGACCTGCCGGGGATATGAGACCGTCAAGCTCAATGACTCAATGGTGGACGGGCTGGTACAGGCCCTTGACCCGCTCCGGGCGGCGTCATTCCTGGACATGCCCAAGGAGGCGCTGACGCAGCGGGTGTGCTCGGTCCAGGTCAAGGCCGGCGAGAGGGAAATGATCCTTACCGTGTACCGGTACAACGAAAAATACGCGGCGGCCACGTCAGAATACCCCTATGTGTTTGAAGTGGAAAAATACGCGATAGAGAGATTCTTTATCACCGGGATCGACAGGTTCAGGGCCGCGGTGAAGCAATAATCATACCCCCCGTCCCACGGGTGGGGGCGTGTATGATGGCGCTCAACATTATCCAGGATTTTTCATCCCGCATCGGGGGCCGCGCCTGCCTCCGGAAATGCGAGCCCGCCGTGTTTCTCCTCCACCAGGCCATCGGTGCGGTGGAGTAAAATCCCCGTACTCCGAAGACGCGGCGCGTCACCGCCCTCTGGCTTGACCTGCGCGCGCGCTGCATGAAGCGCGTGGAGTCGCGCTCTTCCTGTCGTTATTATCCAAGAATTTTGCTCCCGCATCGGATGCAGTCAATAGGACGCAATGGCTCTTGCTCGGAATGATAATGGCATTTCGGAAGGGTTCGGGCAGGCATAACGTTCCGGACAGGCGTGTTGAAAAAATTCTGCAGGCAGCTGCCATGGCGGCATCGTTGTTTCATCAAAGACCGGAGAATATTTATGTCTGTTGCAATAGAAAAAAGCTTGCCATTTTATTTTAACCGTGCAACAATAATTGATGATCTATCATCGATGGATGCGTCCGGTGGCTCACCATGTTGGAAAAGGAGAGCGCAATTGCAGCCATGAGTGTAATGCAGAGGAAATCCGTCCGGGATCCCGCGCCATCGGGCCTCGGGAATATCCGCACATCCATCAGGCCGTTCTTCGAGAAGAAAACGTCATTGTCCCTCATAATTGCAGGAATAAGAAGATCAATATCGAAAAAAATCACGCTGATCCTGGTTGCGAGCGTCATCTGCGCCGCGGTGGCGGGTTCTTTGGCCCTGGTTTATTCCGAGTATAACGACCTCCTCGCGTCGCTCAAGGAATACTCTGCGTACACCATCGCCCGCCTTTCCACAAGCCTTGCCCTTCCCCTCTGGAACGTCGATACCGAACAGATCGATAAGATCATCACCTCGGAATTAAAAAACGAGAACATCGCGGCTATCCTCTACAAGGACGCCCATGATAAGGATTATAGCGGCAGGGTCAAACTCGAATCGGGTGCCATTGCCGATTATTCCCTGACTGACGATATGGCTCTTGACAAGAGCTTTCTTGTTCTGAAAAAAAACATTGTCGCGGGGGAACAGGAGGTCATCGGAACCGTCAAGCTCCATGTGACGGACGCCGGCATGTGGAGCCGTCTCAGGAAAAGGATGGCCCTGATTGTTTTACAGACGGTCATCATCATCGGTGTCATCGTTTTTATATTATCCAGATTGTTTGACAGGTATTTCATACATAAAATCATTGCAATCAATGACGGGATAGGGGAAATTGAAAAGGGGAATTATCTGGTGAACCTTAAGGTTGACGGAACCGACGAGCTCTCCAATATAGCCCTTAACATCCAGGCGATGAGCGAGACGATATATGCGCGGCAGCGCGATCTCGTCAAGCTGCAGAGCTTTCTTTCAAACATCATTGAATCGATGCCTTCCATCCTCATCTCGCTCAATAAAGCGGGAGAGGTGATACAGTGGAATGCGGCGGCGGAGAGGATGTTCAAGATAACCTCGAATGAAATCATGGGAAAAAAATTGTGGGACCTGTTTCCATATTTCAGCAGATATATCGAGGCCTTTGATGCGACAATCGAGACGAACATGCCGAAGATGTTCTCCCGGGAGATCTAC
>Ga0209719_1004191_pt1 | contig 12058 bp, 6 predicted proteins | sample AD_JPNAS2_MetaG_FD_184421 | JGI IMG/M metagenome (GOLD analysis project Ga0209719, IMG submission 184421) | Active sludge microbial communities of municipal wastewater-treating anaerobic digesters from Japan - AD_JPNAS2_MetaG (SPAdes) (version 2) | ecosystem: Engineered > Bioreactor > Anaerobic >...
CGAGGCTATAAGCAGTTGGGGACTTCGTGGACGCTTCCTTATCAACCGAGCAGAAAGCTTGCAAGCGAGAGCGACGCACGACCAACCACTTAAACCCCAATTGCTTATGAGCCTGTGTTAGCCCCAGTTTTTTATTATTTTTTTGTTGTAATATTTACATTTATCATAAAAATCAACGATAGTAGAATCCTGTGATTTTTCAACCAATTCTTCCCACGTTATCAATTTGACATCAAGTTTATCAATAAAATTATCAAGATTAGAATTTATCCAATCAAAAATATCTCTCTTTTTATCATCATCTGTCGGATAATGCGAAATCCTATTTTTTATTGTAGTTTTAATATTATCCTTATCCGTAAAGCTTTTAAAAGTCGGCTCCATAACAATCTGTTCTTCTGGAAGTAATACATAAAAAGCTAACTTTTTAAAATTATCAATCTGTATTGTTTTATTATCATAAATCAGTTTGGCAATACAGGCAACATTTCGTGCAGCTTGATTATAATTATCAGCATTTTTAGTTCCTGTCGACAATTTACTATACATTTTAGCCTCAGTCACATAAAAGAAATCGCAAGAATCTTTTAGAATCAAGTCTCCTGTGTCTTTTTTGCCAATTTCAAATTTACCAACAACACCATCGGCATGAGTCCAAGACTCTGAAAGATTATCTCCTCGTGTTCTTGCTAAAAATGGTGAAGGCAATAACGCTTCTGAAAACCAATCTACATTATCAGGGAATAATAAATCCTGATGAATTATCCTTTTTTCTTTGATTTGCTGCAAAATAATCCTAAGAATCCAGCCCTCATTATACAATAAAGTTGGTGGAATATTTGTGTCAGATTTATCTGCTTTTTCTAATATTTGAAGAATCTCATTTTTCATATATCATTGTGCTGTGTGTCGGTTTGTAAAATTGGGGCTAACACCCAAATAACTCTATTGGGTTTATTTCCGCTTTATTCCCAGATCCGGGGCTATCAAAAAAGTGGCTGCGATAGTCTGTTGTGAGCAAAGAATAATCCATGTGTAATTGGAGTGTTTCGGGTTATTATGGTATTAATTATCTGCCAATTAGCTTTTCTCAAGGCAAGTAAGTTTAATAAACAGCTTGCTTTGGGTTCGGTAATCGACTAACAAAAATACACATTAATTGTATTTTCACATCTGTTTTCGAAGATTTTTACAAGTTCAATCTGTCCAAGGGGCTTTTAATTTGCTCAAAGCCTCTGGTGGTGACGTGTGTATAAATTTCAGTAGTCTTGGAGCTTCCATGTCCTAACAGGTTTTGAATATAGCGTAAGTCTGTACCGTTCTCCAGCAAGTGGGTGGCGAAACTATGTCGCAGGGTGTGTACTGTGACTCTTTTTTGGATTTTTGTTTTAGAGAGTGAAACTTTCAAAATGGCTTGGATACTACTGTTCGAATATTGTTCCCCTTTTTGTCCTTCAAACAACCAGAATTTTGGTTTATACATGCGAACGTATTGGCGCAAAAGATCTAATGTTTTGACGGCCAATAAGGTGTAACGGTCTTTTTTACCTTTGGCCTGGGTAATTCTGATTTGCATGCGTTGTGAATCAATATCACTGACTTTCAACTGAATCGCCTCACTGATACGCAGGCCGGCAGAATAAATTGTCATTAAGATTGCCTTGTGTTTCAGGTTGACTGTGGCTTTCAAAATTTCGCAAACCTCTTCCTGACTGAGCACCACCGGCAATTTGGTTTCCGTTCTGGGGCGGTCGACCAGATAGACTTTTCGCTGTCCGCCAAGAACTCGTTCATAATAGAACTTGATGGCATTTATCGCCTGGTTCTGATAGGATATCGATACTTTACGTTCAATCACCAGATAACGTAAAAAAGCCGTGATCATAGTTTCGTCGATGCGGTCAATGTCAAAACGGTGATAATAATTAATGAACTCTTCAAAAAGATTAGTATAGCTTTTTATAGTATGTTCGCTGTAGCGAAGTTCTCTCAGCTTCAATTCATATATCTCCGGGCAGGGGCGATAGTTGGGCACATCAAAAGGACTAAGGCGTGGTTTGCCCTTATTTCCCTGTTCTTCTTGTTCCAGGCGGAGCTGAAGACCCAGATCAAGGGCTATTTGTTTCAGTCTGTTTATAATCTTATCGGAAAAAGGTGCTGTCCACCAACGGTTTTTGGCATCCCAGCGAGAATAGGGAAGTTCTCTGATTAAACGATTGAATTCCGGATTGAGGGCAACTATTAGCCTTAATTGTTTGGTAGAGGTTTGGATAACCAGGAGCTCACTATTGTTTGCCTTTATTTTTGCAGTTACAGATCCCTTAGCATTTAAAGCTTTCATTTCCCTGCATTCCACAAGACGCTCAGCAAAATATTCTTTCAATAACTCCAAATTATTTCTGTAATGGGGAATAACCCAAAGAAGGGCGCCGGCATCCCAATAGGCAAAGCGAAAAGAACGAACAAATTGTACATCGGCATCCCTTTTGGGCATTTTTACGAAGATTCGCCTATCGGCCACTTCTATACGAATCCCTGCATCAAAAGGGAGCTCAGACTGGTTTTTCATATAAACAACATACTCTGATGATTAAACTTTGAAATATTGTGTATATATGCCAAAAACAGCAAATAACACCAACTCAAAAACAGAGTAAAGATACATATAATTAAGACGTAATTAATGCATATTTAATGTTTTTAGAGATGAAACCGAATGAAACACCAGCCGTGGATACCGGGAGGTTGAACGGTAGGCCGTTGAGTGAAAGCAAGCGCTCTCGGAAAACGAAAACCGGCTTACTCCGGCAGCGGCAAAAAGAAGCCGGCCGATTCAATGGCTGCTTTCACGGTGGCTTTGTCTGCCGAGGCTTCGAAGGGGAATAGGGGATCGATGCTCGCTTCAAATTTGCGGCAAACCATTCCCGATAAAAAGGCGGCGGGGTTGGGTCGGCGTTGGGCTACACGTACCAGATCGAACCAGCGATGTCCTTCGAAGGCCAGCTCCAAGGCGGCTTCCTGCAAGATTTTGTCCTCTACAAACAAAACGGAGTCTTCCAGGGTGGGCAATGCGGCGTCGAAGGTATAGGGCTCCAGATCCACACGTCCACGGATACCCATGGAGGTGGCGTAAGCGGCGTGATCAAAATCCACAATTTCGGGTTTACCGGCCAGCTCCTGGCGCTTGACCAGGGTGCTGTCGTTCAGATAGAGTGGGCGAGGGCCTTTGTTGATCATTTGCAAGGCCAGCCCCGGACGGCCTGTGCGGTTGATGGCTTCGGCGTAACGCAAATGATACATGGCTGCTCTTTCGATGATGATATTCACTTCGATAGAGTCGCTGGCAAATTTGTTGATCAGCGGCCGGATGGTATTTTCGGGGGCCTCCTTGTCGAATCTCCAGGCATTGGTCAGGCCTCTGCGATCGCCCAGTTTCTTCAATTCGAGATTGGTGGTGCCCAAAGGTTGAGCAATCCAGTCTTCGATAATGGCCCACGAAGGCCTGATCTTGTTACTGCCTTCCTTGCCATAGTACAAAGTCCTCAGGCTGTTGGATTTACCGTAGTTTTTATCGTAAAAAACGGAAGCATTGTTTTCGTAAGTACGGGCATAATTGGAATTCTCGAAGATTTGATACCAGGATTGAACAATACTGCCGTCGTCCTCGTAGGCGATGGTGAAGCTGTTGTTGCAGACAAAGCGGTAATTGTCTTTTTCGATGGCCCTTTTGTACCACAAAGCAGCGTTCTCGTAATCGTTGAGCCACAAATAACATTCCCCCAGCAAAAACTCGTTGCCCGGAATCATTTTGCCCACCGGAATGCTGTTCATCCGGCGAAAAGGCCTGGGAATATGTAGAATATCCTGTACCTGAGCAATAAGCAGGGGCAGGAGTTCCGCCGGACTCATTTTGGGAAAATCGGCGGTGAGCGCCTCTTCCGCGTCGAGAATGCAATGATCGAAATAAGGCACAGGGCCGTAGATCTTACTCATTTGCAAATAGGTCCAGGCTCTGATGGCCACGGCTGCGGCGTAATCCTGCAACAAAGCCTTGTCGCCCGTCACCGTATCCATATGCTGAATCATATAGTTGCAGTCGTTGATGATACGATAAAAGCCGGTGGCTTTCAGGTAGGGATTATCGACGCTTGCCCTGTGTTCGTTGAGCTCTTTGAGGTCTGCATCGGCGTTGGGAGTCAGGTCCATCAGATCGGCCTGCAGTTCACCCAAAAGAACGCAGACAGGCCCGATGTCCTGCATGCCCGACAACAAACCAAACACGGAATAAACCGAGTCGTTGGGCGTGTCCAGCCGGTTTTTTTCGATATCGAGGTAGGCCTTGGATTCGACTTCGAAAAAGTTTGAACAGGAAAAACCCAAAGCAGCCAGGAGCAAGTATAGGAAGAGGTGAGAAAAAGTTTTCATAGTTCGTTGCTTAGAGATTGATTTTGATACCGGCCATAAACGATCGGGACTGAGGCAGGTAACCCCGGTCGATGCCTTGCAGCAGACTGTAGTTGGAATGGCTCAGGTCCGGATCCCTGCCTAGGTAATTGGTCCAGGTGACGAGGTTTTCGGCGTAGATAAACACGCGCAGGCCGTCGAGGAAGAGGACTTCGCCGGGAGCCGCCCATTCGAGGCCCAGTTTCTGCAGCTTCAGGTAGGAACCGTCTTCGATCCAGCGATCCGAGAAGCGGGCGTTGCCCCCGGGATCGTTGTAGGCAGCCCTGGGAATATCGGCAGCGTGGCCCTGGCCCTTCCAGCGATTCAGCACGCTGGCCGACTGGTTGTTGAAACTGTCCATAGCTTCCATCCCGGCTCTGAGGTGGTTGTAGATGTCGTTACCGTACACTCCGCTGAATACTGCATCGAGGCTAAAGCCGGCGTAGCTCAGGCGGGTCGATAGGCTGCCGTAAAAATCGGGATTGGGGTCGCCGATGATTACACGGTCTTTTTCGTCTATCCAGCCGTCGTTGTTTAGATCGGCAAAATGCATGTCACCGGCCTTGAATTGATAGACCGTACTGTTGTTGTACAAAGTCTTGAGATTGGCGGCCTGAGCTTCTTCGTAGGTGCTGAAGACTCCCTGGGTCCGGTAACCGTAAAATAGGCCCAGGGGATTGCCTTGCCGCGAGAGTACGGTAGCTCCGGAATATTCGGTAAAAATATCGTTCGCTAAGTCTTTCAGCCTGTTTTTATAATGCCCCAGACCGGCTTGCAGGTTCCATTTGAACTTGCGGGTATCCACCAACCTCAGGTTTAGAGAAGCTTCCAGTCCCCGGTTTTGCAGCGAACCTTCGTTTACCCAGACGTAATCGAAGCCCGACACTTGTTTGGCATCGCGCATAGTGATTAAATCGTGGGTAAGATGCTGATACAGGTCGACCGATAAAGCCAGCCTCTCGTTAAACACGGCCAGATCCAGACCCAGATTTGCTTTGTCGGTGGTTTCGTATTTGAGATCTTCGTTGTTGAGGTTTCTCAGGCTCAGCCCCATCATATTCATGTAACTGACCGAGCCGAAATAGCCGCGGGGATTGGCCGGACCCAGATCGTCGCTGCCGTTGCGGCCGGCGCTTATTCTGAGTTTCAGCACATCGATAGCCCGTGCACCGGCCATGAATTTTTCGGAAGAAAGCAACCAGGAAGCAGCGGCCGAAGAAAAGAGTCCGCCGCGGTGTTTGCTGCCCGTTCTCGAGCTGGCGTCGGCCGAGAGGTTGAACGAAAAATCGAAGGTGTTTTTCAGCGTGTATTGAGCGTCCAAATAGGCAGAACCCCAGAGCCATTGGTTGTCTTCGTTAAAGATAGCCTTGGCCAGCAGGTTGTTGGTGAGATAGATGAATTTATCTTCTACGGTGTTGTAGCCCGAACCTCCCTGTGAGAGGTATTGATTGGAATGATAACGCAGCCCCGCGTTAAGCCTTAGTTGATGAACGTAATTCCAGACTCCGCGGTATTGGGCGTTCAGGTTGGCATACACGCCAACGTAACGGGCGGAACGGTTTTGAACGTAATTTCTGGATACTTGCCTGATGCGTTCCAGCTCTATACTGGCCACTCCGTAGTCGGGCAGAAAATACGATTCGGTCAGTTTGTCGGTGTTGTAGCCGAAAAGTCCGGTAAACATCCATTGCTTGTTTAGGCTGTATTCGAGCTTGCCGTTCAGGTCGACCCTTTGCTGAGCATTTTCACCCAGGCCCCGGAGCAGGATAGACACCGGGTTGCTGAGGCCCCAGAAATCTTCGTCGGCATCGGTGGGCAGGCGGTTGCCGTCTTCGCCGAGCAGGTAGGGCGACACCAGGGGCGATTTGATCAGCGACAGGTAAGTAGGCGAGGAGAGTTGCACGCAGCCGTCGTCGCGCAATTGCTTGTTCACCTGGCTAAACGACAAACCCAGCGCAAAGAGCAAACGTTCGGTAAACTTGATGTCGCTGTTGAAGCGGGAACTGAAGCGGTTCATGCTGCCTGTTTTCATAACGCTTTCCGCATCGTCGTAGCCTATGGAAATGGCGTAACCGGCAATGTCGTCGCCACCGGTCACCTGACCGTAATAACGTTGAACCATAGCGTTTTGAAAAATTTCGTCCTGCCAGTTGGTGTTGTTGTGGAAGGTATGGTAATAGGGCCTGGAGGGATCGTCGCTCAGGTAGAGCTGATCCTGAATTTCCTGTTCGGTATAGCCGGCACCGCCGATTTGTTCCAAGGCATAGGCCCGGTAATCTTTGCTCTGCAGGACGGGAATTTGCCTGGGAGCCGAAACCACTCCCCAGGAAGCACCCACCGAAATGCGCGAAGTTTGTTCCCTGGCTCTTCTGGTTCTGATCAGAACGGCTCCGTTGGCTGCTTTCATGCCGTATAGAGCGTAGGCATCGCGGATCAGGGTGATGCTTTCGATGTCTTCGGGATTGATGGTGCTCAGGGGATCGCTGTAATTTCCTTCGATGATGCTGTGTTTGTCGGTCAGGGTCTCAAAGGGAACACCGTCGATGATGTAGAGAGGCTGGGAACTGCCGTACAGACTATTGAGTCCTCTCAGATAGGTGTTTTTGCCGCTGGCGGGAGCCGCCGAACGGTTGATACTGCGGAGCATTCCGAGTTCTTTTTGCATATTCTCTGTCAGGCTCAGGCTTTGCGCCGGCGGTTCGGACCTAAAGCCGCTGACGGCGTAGGGAACGCTTTGCAGGGCCTGTTCCCCAAATGGAAATTCGAGCAGGGGATTCAGGCTTTTAAAATCGTCCGATACGAGTAATACAACTACCTTGCTGCGTCCTTTCAGGGGAAAGTGTTTAACCTGATAGCCCCAGGCGCTCACGCGGAGCACGGCATTTTCGTTGGGGGCTTTGATGCTGAAATTTCCCTCTTCGTCGCTGATGGCCGCCGAGAAATTTTCTATTCTGACCTGAGCGGCGTAAACAGGTGTTTTGCCCGTTGCATCCAATACTTTACCTTCTACTGTCAGTGAGGCGGCAGCCCGGCTGCTGACACTCAGGAGGATACAGACCAAAAACAGGTTCCGGATTGATTTTATTTTGTTTCTTGCTGACATAATCGCTGATGACAAAGATTAAAAATTGGGAGATCGACCTGCAGGCACCAGACGGACGTTGTCGATACGAACGTTGCGTTTATATTTGTCCCGCTGTGCGCTGGGTACTTTAATGGTAATGGTCAGGGAGACTTCGCTGTCGAAGGTGGGAATGTTCACTTCGCTGCCGGCCTGCACCAAGCCAAGCTCGGTGGGATGGGTTTCCTGTGCCTTGTTCAGGTTGACGTTACGGGCAAAGTGTCCGTTTTTGTAACCGATGGCGAAATCCAGCAGGGTTTTCTCTTCCAGATTGGTGCTGTCTTCGGTATTGCCCGGCACTATGGTGCAGTAAATGTCGTATTTGGCCGAAAGAATGCTGTCGCCAAAACGGACGGTCAGTTTGGGATCGCGGCTGGCGGAGCTTTCGGTGATATAGAAATAACCGCCCGAAATGCCCCGGGTCTTGGTGTTTTCCCCGGGATACAGCAGGGTGTAATTGGCCGTAGTCACGTCTTCGGGGGTGCAGACTTTTTCCACTTCGTACACCATTTCGCGGTACACCAGTTCGTAGGGATCGAAACGCAGGGAATCGACAATAAACAAGTCTCCGTTGCTGGTCTCTATACGGCGTCCGTCGAACAATTCTCCGGGATTACCGAAACGATAGCCAAAGGTGGAAACCACCGCCGTATCGGTGAGTGTATCGAAGCCGCCCTCGAAGATCAGGTTTCTGATCAGAGCCAGGTGGGTGCGGGTGCGCTGTATGGAATCCTTATTCATGGTTACCGTTGGGCCGCCGTTGGATTTATAGTAATTTTTGTAATAATCGAAGGCTTGTTCAAAGGCCCGGTTGGTGGGAGCGATCATGGTGTAGTTCCGATCTTCGTTGTAGATTTTTCCGATGCGCCTGAGCAGGGTATTCTCCTGAATCAACACCGTGTCGTAAACGTGGTTGCCCATGGAATCGACACCTATGCGTCTGCTGCGTTCGCGGTCCATATAGGTGGAATCGTAAAAGTTGTAGGCTTGCAGCAAGAGGCTCAGTTCAGGCGTTTTTTCGAGGTATTCCCAGAGGTTGTATTCGAAAGGTACATAGCCGGCGAGTCCGTGCAAAACACCGTTGGAACAGACCCGGTCGGCCGGATCCAGCTCGAAACCCCCAAAGGCGAATTTCTCGCTGCCCCCTTTGCCGAAGTGGATGTATTTTCCGTTGAGCATCATTACACTGCTGCCCGAATAGGCTTCGGCAGTAGAATGCAAGAAATAGGCGATGTGGTTGTGAACGACATCCCTGATCAGGGTAGTATCTCCCGAGGTATATACCGAATCGGGAATAAAATCGTTGTGCGGAGCCCACACCGTGTAAGAGTCCGAACCGGCCAGTTTGTCCTGCAGGCCGGCGATCTCGATGAGTTTTACAAAGCGGCTGTAGGAAGCCTCGGCTTTGAGCGTAGTCAGCAGGTCTTCGCCTCCCAGGGTTTTGTCGTAGCTGTAATGCCGGTTCCAACTGTCCTGGCAGGCTACAGCCGTCAGCAAGAGCAGAGGTAAAAACCGGGCGATATGTGTTACTGTTTTTTTCATAGTGCAGTGATTAATCGTATCCTTCTTCGGCAACCATTTCGATTGGAATGTATTCAACAAAATTCAGCGATAACTGCCCCGGTTCAACCGTCTTGAGGCGTATAACGTGCGGTTCCATCTTTGAAAAGCTGAAAACGCCCAAAATGCGGCGCATTCGGTCGGTACGGGTATAGGCCGTATTGTTGCCGCTGGCGTCGGTGATATGGGTGGGGAACGACATAAAACCGTTGTTGTAAAGCACCTTGCGGGCAGTTTGTTCGTCCATGCCGCTGATACCGTAGTTCTCGGTGGGCAGGAAACTAAGAGGCACTCCGGCCGGTATGCCGTCGAAATACAACTGGGCCATGCCCCGGTATTGGTTGGTGGTAAAACCGAAACGGATTTCCCAGGTTCCCACCGGCACGGGCGGAATACGCAGATGGACGTCGTAGCGGGTATTGGCGTATTCGGTGGCGCTGTTGCACTGTGCCCAGTTTTCGGCCTGATAACCCATGCCTATCAGAATTTCGTCCCAGTGGTGCCTTATCCAGGAACCGGTGTAGTCGTAGCGTGGCAGTACAAAGCCGGCATCGCCGTAGATGATCATGTTTTCAAAATACTGGGGTCCTCCGAGGCGGGCATCGGGCAATTCGAGGACTTTTTGCCCCCGTGCTCCGTAGTTCATCAATTCGGGCAGGAAACTGGCGACATTGAAACGCATTTTTTTGTGGAAAAAGCTGGCCTGATCCGGAATTTCCATCATTCCGTCCAGTTCGTGTATCACTCCGTTACCGGCTTTGATATCCTGATAGATGCTTTCGGTTGTCAGGAAAGTGCCGGTGTTTTCGATGATGGTGTCGTTGCGGGTTTCGGGATTGAACACAATTCTGCCTTTGGCTTTGCGATACTCGAGCAAGGTGTTGGGGTACATGGTTTCGATGACTTCGTAGCCGTCTCCAAAGCCGTCGCGCCGGGCGTAGTTTTCAAAATCCTTTTTGTAATAAACCCTGTCGAGGCAGTGGTAGGCTATGTAGCGGTACAAGCTGCTTTGGGGATCATTAACAGGCAGGGAGGGATCGCCGTAAGCCTTGTTGTCGCACCATTGTTTCAGCTCGTCGAGACTGTGAATGCCGGCCAGCCGGGCATAGGTGCTGTCGCTCTCGGCAAAAATGGTAAACTTGTAATAGCGGGGAATGATAACTTTAGCCCCGGTTTTTACACTGTAATAGGAGTATTCGGTCTGGTCTTCGGTTTTGTGCATCAGGCGGGCAATGCCGGTTTCTTTGAGCGCCCGGTTGAAGATGCTGAAGCGCTCATTGAGACCTGCTGCTTCAAATTTTTGGTCTATGGTGGCTGTATCGGGCAACATAAACGCGTCGGTCAGGTGAACCACGCCGTTGCGCAACTCCATATCCCACATCAGCAGGCGGGCCATGCCGTTGATCACTATATCGCCCAGCGAATCGTAGCGCACCTGCAATTGGTCGTTGACCATATTATTGGAACGCAGGCGCGAAGAGGTGAAATCGACCGTTTGTATGGCGTCGTTTTCGATGAGCTGGTACAATACGATGTTTTTGAGCGAGTCGATGGGATAATTTTCGAGGCTGCCAAACTTGGAATTGGCAAAAAAGTTTCTGACAGCCTGGTTGGTAGGGGCAAAACAGGTGTATTCCCCATAGGATTTGAGCATACCCATCACTTTTGTCTCGTTCAGGACTTTGGCGAACTCCTCGAAAATAGTGTCGTTTTCGAAAAACTCTCCTATGGTTTCCAACTTCTTGGTGTAAATGTTTTCTCCGGGATCGAAAAAACAGGATTCCAATCCGGCCGACAGGGCAAAGCACAGGATCAGGACAACTATGGGTGATTTTTTCGTTCTCATACTATTTGTCTAACAGGGTTTCGTAAAAAGGATTCTGTGTCAGTAAAGAATTGGATTCCATTTCCGACAGGGGAACGGGGAAATAACGGGCCCATTCTTTGGTGAGCTTGGCCGAGGCCAATTCGTAATACGATCCCTCTACGTTGGGTAGTATGTATTTACTGAATACACGCATGGTTTTTTCTCGGCGGGCTGCTCTCATAATATCGAACCAGCGTTTGCCTTCGAACATCAGTTCCCGCTGGCGTTCGGCCAGGATCAAATCGTCCATCAGCATCTTTTCGTCGTAGGCGGCCATTTGCAGCGAATCGTCGACGGCAGGGGTGTTCTGGGCGCGCATGTACACGGTATTGACCAGTTGGAGTGCCTGCTCTTTGTTGGTTTCGAAATTGAGCTGTACCAGGGCTTCGGCTTTCATCAGGATGATTTCGGGCAACCTGTAAACTATCCAGTTGGCACCGGACGATTCCGATTCCTGAAACTTGCTGCTTTTTCCGCTGGATGCTCCCGATTCCTTGGTGTAAGACATCTTGGCTCTGAAATCTTTTTTCCCGAAAATGCTGTTCAGATCCCAGGAGGTAATGTCCAAAGGCACGTTAAAATGAGGATTGCGCGACGAAGAGCCGAAGCTGCGGAACAGAGCGTTGTTCACTATACCCTGGTTGGAATTGCCGTATTGAAATTCGAGGATGCTTTCGTTGGAGTTGCCATAGACAAAAATGTTTTGCCTCCAGATCATTCCGGTGCCGGTGCGGTCTTTTGTCATCACCAGCTCTTTGTTGGATAAGACGATATCGCAACAACGAATGCAATTTTCGTAATCTTCCTTCCACAGGTAGACGTCGGCCAGCAAGGCTGCTATGGAGGTTTTGGTAAATCGTCCCTTGTCGTATTCCAGCCTGTCGTGGGTGCTCATAGCCATGGTGTAGGCTTTTTCGAGGTCTCCGACGATTTGTGTCAGTACCGTGTCTTCGGTGGTTTTGGGAGTGTAAAAGTTCTGCTCGCTGTTGGTGCTCGCTTCCAATACCAGGGGTACTTCTTTGAAAGTGCGTACCAGGTAGAAATACATAAGCGAACGCAGGGCCAAT
>Ga0209719_1004196_pt1 | contig 12053 bp, 9 predicted proteins | sample AD_JPNAS2_MetaG_FD_184421 | JGI IMG/M metagenome (GOLD analysis project Ga0209719, IMG submission 184421) | Active sludge microbial communities of municipal wastewater-treating anaerobic digesters from Japan - AD_JPNAS2_MetaG (SPAdes) (version 2) | ecosystem: Engineered > Bioreactor > Anaerobic >...
TGCGTAATCCGTAACCGTTGCGACAGTGATGCGGGGGGCCATTCGAGTGTGTCGATCAAAATACGACCTCATAGTGATAGGCGACTCCAACACCGACATGTATGCGCGCCTTACTAGTTACCCTGCTGCAGGCGGATGTACGTTCGGCGAACGGCTGGAAGCGTTGCCGGGCGGAACGGCTGTCAACACGGCGGTAGCAGCGGCTCGCCTGGGCCTCAAAGTGGCTATAGTTACAGTCGTGGGTCATGACGCAGAGGGGCAGGCGATACTGGACCTACTCCAGAGTGAAGGTGTAGACGCCCAATTCGTCGCCCGGGCGCCGCAGCCCACCGGATGTGTGTTCGTGGCGCTTGGCCCCGGCGGGGAGCATACATTTTTCTCGCTCAGGGTCGAGTGCGCTGACTGGCAGCTTCGATGCGAGCATATCCCATTCGAGGCTGTCGAGGAGTCCGCCGCGCTCTACGTGTCTGGAGTGTCGATAGCCGAGGCAGGGATAGTCAAGAGGTCTGCTGACGCCGTGCTGGCTGCGCTGCGCATTGCGCGAGAAGCGGGCGCTACGACATTCCTCGATCCCAACCTCAGGCTTGAAAGCCCAGACGTGCCCAATGACGTCGCGCAAGCCATGGAGGCATGCATCCGTGCAGTCGACTACTACATGCCCAACGAGTCCGAGATGGAATCGCTCGCGTTGCGCTGCGGCCAGCTGCATGGTGGGATCGCGACCGTTATCAAGCAGGGAAACCACGGGTGCACGGTCATATCGGAGCCCGCGCGGACACCGATTGCGGCCATGCCTGTCAATGTGGTCGACACAACTGGCGCCGGCGATTCGTTCAACGCCGGTTTTATCGTTGGAATACTTGAGGGCAGGCCTGCGGACGAAGCCGGCAAACTAGGCACAATCGTGGCAGGCATCACTGTGTCGCGGGTAGGGACGATATCTGCGTTCCCGACGAGGTCAGAAGTCGAACAGGAGGGATGATCATGTCTGTCAGGTTCAGAAAGGTTCTTCTTGTCCTAGCGATCCTAAACCTCGCGGTTCTCCAGGTAGTGCCGGGCGCGGCAAAGACTGTCCTTCGGGTAGCGGTGGTCGCCGGGGACCGAATAGGCGACCGAGGTTTCACGGACTCGGCGCGCGAAGGCCTGATCAGGGCGGCTAAAGACTTCGATATCCAGTACAAGATCTTCGAATGCAAGGCCGATGCGTCTCTCTACTATGACAGAACGCTCGCTGCGGCAGAGAACTTCGATCTCGTTTTCATGGATCCAGGCTACTTCTTTGACAAGGAGCTCTCCGAGATCGCTCCCAAGTTCCCCAAGGTCACGTTTGTCTACATAGACGGCACGTCCGATATTCCGGGAGTAGTATCGATCGACTTCAAGGAGCACGAAGGTTCGTTTTTGGCGGGCGCCCTGGCCGGCTTGATGGCCAATAACCCCAAGCTCAAGCTGGGTAAGCCCGGCAAGGTAGTGGGGTTTGTCGGAGGCGCTGACTGGCCCGTCATCCGCAACTTCCTGGTAGGATACGAACAGGGTGTCAAGTACGTCGACGCATCGATCAAGGTTGAGTCGGTATTTGCGGGCACTCACTACGATCCGGCCAAGGGGAAAGAGGCAACACTTCAGGCGCACAAGCGAGGCGCGAACATCGTATTCCAGGCCGCTGGGCCGTCTGGCCTAGGCGTTCTTGAGGCCGCGCGCGACGCGGGGTTCTACGCAATTGGAGTAGACATCGACCAATGCGAGAGCCAGCCGGGCTTCATCATGGCGAGTATGCTAAAGCGGGTCGACAATGCAGTGTATGACACGATCAAGCTCGCGGTAGAAGGTAAACTGGCAAAGGGCGCAGTGTTCCCATACGGCGTCCGGGAGCACGGTGTCGGGCTATGCGGGTGCAAGCACATGGAAAACGCTGTACCCAAGGAAGTCGTAGAGAAGCTTCGCGATATCGAGGCCAAGATAGCCCGGGGCGAGATTGTCGTGAACGAGTATACGCCTACGTCCAAGTGACTTTAGGAACGCCAAAAGGCAATCTGAGGAGATACTCCGCAAGTGGCGAGGCGCACGCCTCGCCACTTCTAGGGGGGCCACTCGATGGAACAGGCAGCAGTGAGGCTCAGCAATATCACAAAGCGGTTCGGCAGGTTCGCCGCGAACGACGATGTCAGTCTCGAAGTGCGCAAGGGAGAGATACACGCCATCGTGGGCGAAAACGGCGCCGGCAAGTCAACATTGATGAATGTGGTGTACGGTCTTGTTAAGCCGGACGAAGGCAGCATATCCATCAACGGAGTCCAGCGGAGCATAAGGCGCCCGTCTGACGCAATCAACCTGGGAATCGGCATGGTCCACCAGCACATGATGCAGGTGGGCTCCTATTCTGTTCTAGACAACATCATTTTGGGCCGCGAACCCCGAGCAAAGTGGGGGCTTACCGACCGAAAGCGTGCCCGCGCGGCTGTCAACCGGCTGTCGTCGGGATTTGAGCTCAATGTGGACATGGACCAACGCGTGTGTGACCTTCCGGTGGGACTGAGGCAGAGAGTCGAGATAGTCAAACTGCTGTACAGGGGCGCCGATACCATAGTGCTCGATGAACCTACAGCTGTGCTGAGCCCTCAGGGGACCGAAGAGCTTCTCGCCGTGATGCGTAACCTGAGGTCGCAGGGCAAGACGATCCTTTTCATCTCGCATAAGCTGCCTGAGGTGCTCTCGGTCGCGGATCGCATAAGCGTAATGCGAAAAGGCAAGCTCGTGGCAACGGTCGAATCGAAGGCTACGACCGAAGAACAGCTCGTCGAGTTGATGATAGGCCGCTCGCCGGCCAAAACCTCCGGCAGAGCACGCCCGACTACGGGTCAGGTAGTGCTGGAGGTTGAGGGTCTATATGTGCATGAGCCCGGCAGCGCCTCAGGCCTGCGCAACGCCTGCCTCCAAGTGAGGGCAGGTGAGATCGTGGCGATCGCAGGAGTCGAGGGCAACGGGCAGCGGGAGCTCGCAAGCGCCCTCATTGGGATAGCCAATCCTGATAGAGGCAGGATCGTTCTGAACGGACAGGAGATCACGCATTTGCCTGTGCGCGCGCGACGTGAGCTTGGCATGGCTTTCGTGCCTGAGGACCGCGTCGATCTCGGTCTGGTCCTCAATGCTACGGTGACCGAAAACGCAGTACTCGGGCCGGCCTATCGAAGGAGCCCTGTAAGCAGCGGTTGGATGATGAACTGGAGCGCAGCCGACAGCGCTGCCCGACAGATTGTTGAAAGATACCAGGTAAAGATGTCGGGCCCGGCGAGAACAAGCGCCATGGGGTCGCTTTCTGGGGGCAATATGCAGAAACTGCTTGTGGGCAGGGAACTCGCCGGAGATGTGAAGTGCTTGGTGATATGTCAGCCCACTCGGGGCCTGGATATCGGCGCGAAGGCCGGGATATACGATGCGGTGTTCGCCATGCGGGACGCAGGGTGTGCAGTTCTTACCGTCAGCACCGACCTTGACGAGATCTTCGAAATCGCGGATCGGATAATGGTCATGTACAAGGGCGGTTTAGTTGCTGATCTTCCGCGCTCAAGTAGCTCCCCTGAGGAAGTCGGGCTGTACATGACGGGAGTCAGGAGTGATGGTGTTGGGACGGGGTTCTGAGGCGTGGAATGATATGGCCACCTTCATTGTGGCCTTTGCTGTGGCCCTGCTCATGGGCGCCATAGTGATCGCGGCCACAGGGTCCAGCCCTGTGGATGCGTACAGAGCAGCCCTGCGTGCTGCTGTCGGAAGCGGGTATCGGTTTCTGAACACTCTATGCAATACTACTGTGCTTATCATGACAGGGATGGCGTGTTCAGTTGCGTTCAACTCGGGGATCCAGAACATCGGCGCTGAGGGCCAGCTGTACCTGGGAGCCTTTGCTGCCGCAATGGCGGGCCTGATGAAGGGGATTCCGGCGGCGGCGCACGTGCCGCTGACCTTGGCGGCGGCCGCCTGCGCGGGAGCTGCGTGGGCGCTGCTGCCTGGCATCCTCAGGGTATCGAGAGGGACCAACGAAGTTGTAGTGACTCTGATGATGAACTATATCGCTGTGCTGTTGTGCTCGTACTTCGTAAACTATCCTTTCCGAAATGCCGCGGCTACATGGCCCGAGACTGCCATGATCGAGGCCTCGGCCCGACTGCCGTATCTCCATCCGCTGAGCCGGTTCAACGGCTCATTCTTCATAGCCCTTGCGTGCGTGGTTGCGATCGTCTTCATCAACCGCAGGACCAAGACAGGGTATGAATGGCGGATGGTGGGTCTGAATGAGCGGGCATGCACTGTGGCGGGAATCGTGCCGGGCAAAGTCATGCTTGGGGCGATGATCGTGTCGGGAGCGATTGCGGGATTGGCAGGAGGGGTTGAAGTCATCGGGGTGCGTCACAGGTTCATGGATGCTTTCTCGCCTGGGTACGGGATGACAGGCGTGCTGATAGCCTTAGTGGCCAAAAACAATCCAGTTGCTGTGGCCCTTGTCGCGTTCATCTTCTCACTTGTGAAGACGGGGGCAGGCGGGATGGAGCTCGCCGCGGACGTGCCTGCCGAACTCAGCGAGGTCTTGCTTACGCTGATCGTGTTCATGCTGGCCGCGCAGAGGAGTCTACGCGGTACGTTGCGCGCTGCCAGAACGCAGCAGCATGCCGGGAGATGAGGATATGGGTTGGGCAGTTGATGTAGCTGACCTGCTCGGCGCCACTTTTCGGCTGGCCGCGCCTGTCGTGCTCGCGGCTATTGGGGGTCTAGTGTCGTTCCACGCAGGCATCATGAATGTCGCCATGGAAGGATTCATGCTAATATCGGCGTTTACGGCCGTTCTAGTGAGCTATTACGCCGGAGCGTGGGCCGGCGTGCTCGCGGCGGTAGCCGTGTGTCTGGTCTTCAGCGCTCTGTACGCGCTGTTCGTCGTGGATTTGCAGAGCGACGGATTCGCGATAGGCTTTGCCCTCAATATTCTTGCCACCGGACTGACCATCTACCTGGTCAGGATACTCGGGACGGACATATTCAACTCGCCTCAGATTCAGCCGCTCCCGCATCTTCAAATCGATGCCCTCGCCGCATCTCCCATCCTAAACTCAATCCTGAATGGGCATTCCGTGACCGTGTACATCACTCCAGTTCTGGTGTGGGCGATGTCTGCCGTACTGTACCGCACTCCATTCGGGGCGCATCTGCGCGCAGCAGGAGAGGCGCCGGCAGCGCTTGCGGCATCGGGCGTGAGCCCTCGCAGGGTGAAATACGCTGCTTCACTGATATGCGGCGCTCTGTGCGGTGTGGCGGGCGCGCATCTGTCACTGGGGTACCTTACGCAGTTCATCAGGGACATGACTGCAGGACGCGGCTTCATGGCCCTTGCCGCCATCTTGGTCGGCAGAGGACGCCCTGCGGCGACAGCGCTCGTAAGCTTACTGTTCGCGGCGTCGGAGGCGACATCCATGAAGATTCAGGCGTACGCGGCCCCGCAGTTCGCCTTGATGCTGCCCTACGTGGTTACGATCATCGCCGTCACGTTCCTGTCGGGCAAGCCCAAGAAGAACGTGTCCTCGGACACGGCGGCGCAGGCGGGTGAGTAGACGGGCGTCGGAATGCTGCCGCTGGCGCGCGGTACCGTGTTTCACCAGATACTTAGGGAGTTCGGAAGGCGCGGCTACTAGGTGTCAGCGAAGATTCTGTTTGCAGCACACTATGGAGTGCCTCAGGAACGTTGGCGACTGATAATGCTTGGGTCACGTGTAGGTCCGGCTCCCCTTCATCCGCTGCCGACTCGTTACGCTTCAGGCAGAGCGAATTTTGCCGGAGGCGCCACACAGAACTAGCGTCAGAAAGGGGGTGAATTGTCGAGCCAAGGTTACGCCTTTCGATCGCTCGGTCCGTCTCTGCGTCTATCTTCGGATGCACATTGCCCTGTGGCAGGGATTTACAATGCACGCTCCGAACCTTGCTCGGCGAGTAACGCACGCGCCCAATCACCCGCGCGACTCCAGGATACCAATGATGACGCTATCCACGTCCTTCATTCCCTCTTGGTTCACTAGGCTGATATTATCGACGGTTTCCTGCAATGAGGCGCCGACCACGCCTCCCGGCGAATCGGCGCCCTTGCCCTGTATGGCCATGTTGGCGGCAAAGTACGCTTCCGTAGCGCCTACCCCGACTTTGAGCGAACACGTCTCTTTCGCGCCGTCGCAGATCATCCCCACGGTGCTGGCGAGGACCGTCTGCATCGCTACGGCGCATGTGTCGATGCTGCCGCCCAGAAGCCACACCATGCCGGCAGCGGCGCCTGCCCCTGCCGCTACTGCACAGCCGCACACAGGTGTCAGTCGGCCCAGCCGGCTCTTGACGTAGCTCGTTGATAAGTGGCTTACGGCGAGTGCTGTGGCTATTTCGTGGTCGGTTTTGCCCATCGACTGGCCCAATATGGCCACGGGCAGTATCGCAGTGATCCCGTGGTTTCCACTGCCTGCGCTGCTCATCACGGGCAGCGGGGCCCCGGCCATTCGCGCGTCTGCAGCAGCGCACGACAGCTGGCGAATCCGGTAGGCTGGATCGCTGCCGGGCTCGCGTCCGCATAGGCTCAGCCAGTACTGCGCTATGGCGCTGCATATTTCGACTCCATGCAGAAGGTGGCGCTCATCCTCGCTGTCCATCTCGTCGACTAGCCGCATGAGTTGGGTGTAGCTGAGCTCGCCGACGAGCTGTGGGACAGACCGCCTAGGTGGCTGAGTGTCGTTGCCAGAGCCTGGACTTGGGGCAACGTCGCGTCCATCGTAGGTTACCTTGGTGATATTGGAGTGCTCACGCTGGATAACACATTCCGCCCGGTGGCCTCGGGCGGATACCTCGGCCTTCACATAGACCCCTGTCACTTTGGGAATGCGAACTACCTTCACGCGGCCCTCGCGGACGAGCGCCTCGGCAGTTTCGGTGTTGCCGGGAGTGCAATCGCGGAGTACTTCGAGTGCGTACTCTGACCTTCCGCAGCATGCTCCGAGTGCAGCTGCTACGGTGTTGCCCCGCTTGCCTCCGGTTCCCGGAATGCCCACGCTCTTGCCATTCTTATATATGCTGTCGCTGACTTCGACGGTTACCGTGCCTATCTCGGCTCGACGGTCCAGGCCCGGGCAGTGCGCCTCCAGCTCCTCGCAGGCCCTTGCCACCGCGAGCGCCACGGCCCCGGGCTCGGTGCATCCGAGCGCTGGCGCGACTTCGCTTCTGAGAAAGTCCTTAAGCGTCAATGACATGGCAACTCCTCCTCACGATCACTGCAACAATGCAAGTACCGTGCCACTGTCGCAGCGCGCGTTCGGTATGCGCTCTGTGCCCATGCCGGGCTGCGATTACCCCGGGGAACTGACGGATCGCCCGACGCGGCACGCGAAGTCATCGTGGGATTTCGTCTCATAATGACACTCCCGACGAATGGAAAGAAGGAATCGCGTGGCCGAAACAGAATAGCGATGCAGGGACACGCCTTGGTAGGGTGTCCAAAAGGGGGAATCCCGTTATGGAACTGGGCGAGGCTCAGCTGCAGTCCTTCGTTCAGCAGATGGCTCAGGCTGTCGCTGCGATCATCGAGTTCGATGTGACCGTCGTCGGTCGGCAACTAACGCGGTTGGCCGGCACCGGGAGCTATGGGTCGCTTGTGGGGCAACAAGTGCCTGCTTCGTCGGCCTTCGCTGAGGCCATGCGCGTAGGCAGGCCGCATCTAGTGGTCGACCCTCGGCGCGATCCGGCGTGCCAGGCCTGCGAGGCAGGAGGCAGTTGTTCTGAGACGTGTCACGCAGCATATCCCCTGATGCTCGACAGCCAGCCCATCGGAGTGCTGGGGCTCATCGGCTTCACTGAGGAGCAGCGGCGTCGGATGGCCGATCACGGCCAAGACTACCTTGCGCTCGTTGAGAGTATCGCCCGGATGGTAGAGAGCGCGGCCAGGTATGCATCGCCGGTGCGTGAGCCCGATGCCGGGAGTGACCGCCTGATGACATTGCCGGGCAGCCAATGCGGTCACTCATTCAGCAGCATCCTCGGGGAGTCGCCAGCCATTGTCGATGCCAAGAAGTTCGCGCTCAAGGTCGCGACGAGCTCCTCGACTGTGCTGCTTACCGGTGAGAGTGGAACTGGGAAGGAGCTTTTCGCCCGGGCCATTCATGCCAACAGCGGGCAGAAGAAGGGACCCTTTGTTGCCGTGAACTGCGCCGCAATTCCCGATGAACTCCTCGACTCAGAGCTTTTCGGCTACGACGAGGGCGCGTTCACCGGGGCCCGACGAGGAGGCAAGCCCGGCCGATTCGAACTCGCAGACGGCGGGACGCTGTTCCTTGACGAAATAGCCGACTGTTCGCTGAGAATGCAGGCTAAACTCCTGCGCGCTGTGGACTATGGCGAGATACAGCGCGTGGGAAGTGTGAGGACGATCAGGCCGGACGTCCGCATTATCGCCGCCACGAACAAGGACATAGAGGCCTTAGCGAGGAGGGGCGAATTCCGCGAGGACCTGTACTTCAGAATAAGCGTCATCCCCATTCATATTCCGGCTTTGCGACAGCGACAAGCCGATATCGTGCCGTTGTTTCAACATTTCCTGGACGATATGTCGGCATTATCGCGGCAATCCCGTCCGACCATGTCGCTAGCTGCCGCCGCGGCGTTGGAAAGCTACGACTGGCCGGGAAACGTGAGAGAGCTGAGGCACGCTGCCGAATTCGCCCTGCATACGTGCACGACGGGAGCAGTAGAGCCTTGCCACCTGCCTCGGCGCGTCGCCTCCGGCGCCGCCAGACCAAGCGGGTGCGCCGATCCACGAACGGCTGGCGTCGTCGCCACCGCCTGCTCTGATGCCGCCGGCATAGCAGGCACTATGTCGAGTCGGGAGTGGGAGCGCGCCGCAATAGAGCAGGGGCTTAGGCGCCTTGGCAGCACGCCGCGCGCTAAGGAGATACTTGCGCGGCAGCTCGGTGTGGGCCGCTCCACCATTTATCGCAAGATCCGCAAGTACGGGCTCGAGTGAGCAAGGAGGCCGATGCTTCTAGGCGATTGCGCACCCGAATGATTCTCTGGTTCAGGGAACCTCGGTAGGCAAGGCCAGGATCCGCGAACGCCTGCATGAAAGGGCCGTCGATTAGGACATCAGTGGCCAGCAGGAGGTCGCGCACGCCGGGGGCGGAGGAGCTGACGAGTTGCTCCCATGTATAGCCTGTGTAGGTCACGACCGATAGCCCTCTGCGGTAGGCTTCTTGTGCCAGACGGGCGAAGCCCGGCGCCTGCGCGAAGGGCTCGCCGCCGCTCAGGGTGATGCCGCTCAGGATTGGGTTGGCCTCTGCGCGAAGCAGCGTCTCCTCGATGCTGACCTCCATGCCTCCGCCAAAGCTCCACGTATGGGGGTTATGGCACCCTTCGCACCGATGCGGGCACCCCTGGGCAAACACTACTAGCCTTACGCCGGGTCCGTCCACCACGCTCTCGTCCACGATCCCAGCTAACCTCACAGTCGTGGGCGCGGCATCTGTCATTGTCTTTCTGCCTCCCGTCTGCGCGGTCCGGTCCTGGCGTTTTTGGCATCGCTCGTGTGCGCCACCCTGTCGGCAAGCTCAGCGCGCTTGGCGTCATTGAACCTGTCTACGGTGGACAAATACCCGGTGATGCGTCTCACTCGTCTGATTGATCCCGACTGGCACGCCGGGCACACTGACTCGATGACTCCGGAGTAGCCGCAGGACAGGCATTCGTCTATCGGGAAGTTGATGCCGCCGTATCCCAGGTCTGCCCGTGCCATGGCGCGGACGATGCTCTCCACCGCTTCCACATTGTGAAGCGGTGGGGAAGAGAGCTCCACGTAGGAGATGTGCCCGGCATTGGCGAGGTTGTGGTACTTCCCCTCGCGTGCGAGCTTATCCCATATGGACACTCGCGTCCCCACGGGCACATGGAAGCTGTTGGTGTAGTAGGCGCAGTCTGTGACACCCGGAACCGTGCCGAACCACTCACGGTCGATGGCGACGAACCTTCCGGAGAGGCCCTCAGCCGGCGTCGCCAGCAGTGTGAAGTTGAGGTCGTGGGCCTCGGCGTATTCGTCGACACGCCTGCGCATGAACCTGACGATCTCGTAGCCCAGGGCATCGGCGTCGTCACTGCCGGCGGCGATCTCAGGTCCGACTCCGCCATCGGGGCCGACCCCGATGCTCTCGGTGTGGTTGCTGCCGCACAGGGTGTTCAGTGTTTCTGCCAGCCCGATGAACCCTATGGACAGAGTGCCGTGCTTGATCGCCGGCGCGATTTCATCGTCGGCCGACAGCCCTTCCGAGCCCATGTAGACGTGTTGGCCCATGAGGAAGGGCATGTCGCGCACTCTGAGGCGGGATTGCACGTTGTATCTGTGCAGCAGCTGTCTGGCCGCTAGGTCCATACAGCGGCCGAGCAGGGCGAAAAAGCGGTCTTCACTGCCGCCGGCTCGCAGGGCGAGTCGCGGAAGGTTCACTGAGGTGAAGGAGAGGTTGCCGCGTCCGGCGCTCACGGCGGCGCCGTGCCTGTTGGCGATCACCCGGGTTCGGCACCCCATGTACGAGACCTCCGGACCATAGGGCGCGTTGAACGAGGAGTCCGTGAAGCTGAACGTGGGGTTCATGCGCCTGGCCGCCACGCGGCACGCGAGCAGGAAGAGGTCGTAGTTTGGATCGCCCGGATTGGCGTTGACGCCCGCCTTGACTCTGAAGATGATATTGGGAAAGACGGGCGTCTCGCCTCTGCCGAGCCCTGCTTCATACGCTTCTAGCAGACACTTGGATGCGAGCCTGCCTCCTTTGGACGTGTCGCAGCCCAGGTTAAGGCTGGAGAACGGGACCTGAGCGCCTGCCCTGCTGTGCATGGAGTTGAGGTTGAACACCAGCGCCTCCATGGCCTGGTAGACCTCGTCTTCTGAGCGCCCTTCCATGTACGAGGCCATGTCGGTGTCGAAGAATGGGAACGACTGACCTCCATGCATGTCGTTCTGGCAGCTCTGTATGATGATCGCAGCCAGGGCAGCGGCGGACGCCGGACGTTTGGGAGGCCGGACGTACCCATGGCCGGTGCTGAAACCTTCAGCAAGCAGCCTGCCCAGGGGTATCTGCACGCATGTCAGAGTCTTGCCGTAGAAATCGAGGTCGTGTATATGGATGTCTCCGCCCTGGTGCGCCCGGGCTATGTCGGCGGGAATCACCCGGGTGAGGTAGTACTCCTTGCTTGCCTCGGACGCGATCTGAAGCATTTTGGCAGACGGGGAATTGCCGATGTTGGCGTTTTCCCTGCTGGTCTCCTTGAGGATTTGTGCAATGGAGTCCATCAGATTGGGCGGGGAAGACTTGTCGAGAACGTGCGGACGCGGGTGCGAATGCGCCATGCAGGCAGGGCGAGCTGAGTGAGGGGAGCAGTAACGACGTTCAACAGCCATGGTCAGGCCTCCCTTTCTCCACGAAGGTGGCTTCTATCCCCACAAGGCAGGTCTCCTGGCTGCCGGATCATGGCATGCGCGCGTCTTCCCCCTGCGTGAGCAGGAGTGACTTGCGGCGTGCGCCCATGCTTCCCGGCTACAGTGGCGGGACCGCGGGCTTGGCAGGCGACACAACACCCGATGGTGCGTACTCGCCCGCTGCCTCTTCCCTATTCTCCCTCATACGAGGGCACCTGGCAGGGGTCGCCTATTCGGTTTCGATCATCTCGCACGCGGCTTCAGCGTGGGCCGTTGCGCCGCGATCGGGATGTGTAGTTACAATATACCACAACGAACGACCGTGAGTAAGCTCACCCGGGTGGGTGCGCCGTACCTTCGACGCGCACAAGAGCGCCTATCGCCACGCGATGTAGTCGCCCGGCGCAAGCACAGGTTTGCCGTCGACTCCGCATACGGACTGGACGGGAGTCCCATCGCGACGCATGATGCCTATTCCGAAGAGGAAGGACCCCGCACTCCGCTCGGTCCGGGACGGATCGTAGATGTCCTGCTGTAGCAGTCCGCGCTCGCCCGCGGCGTGGGTGAGGAAGGCGATGTACTG
>Ga0209719_1004206_pt1 | contig 12019 bp, 12 predicted proteins | sample AD_JPNAS2_MetaG_FD_184421 | JGI IMG/M metagenome (GOLD analysis project Ga0209719, IMG submission 184421) | Active sludge microbial communities of municipal wastewater-treating anaerobic digesters from Japan - AD_JPNAS2_MetaG (SPAdes) (version 2) | ecosystem: Engineered > Bioreactor > Anaerobic...
AGATTCAGATGCTGGCCAATGAAACGATTACTTTGGGCGATGAAGACAAAGCCCTTTTTCAGGAATTGGTCGATGCTCTCGATGAACTGCAAGACGTCCAAAATGTGTTTCACAACGTCGATTTGTAGTGATGGCGAAAGGTTTTAAACAGCCAGGAAATAATCATTGACAATTCTATATATAATATATAGTATTTAATACGGCGCAAATTGCGAAAACTACGGTCCCGGTAAGATTATAGTTTGAGTAAGGAGAATATTATGCAACGTCAAACAACGATAGCTAAAGCGCAGGAAATCTCCCGTAAGTGGTATGTCATCGATGCAACCGACAAACCCTTAGGTAGACTTGCTTCGGAAGTCGCGGTGGTCCTGATCGGAAAACACAAGCCAATCTTCACCCCCAATGTCGACTGCGGTGATTTTGTCATCATCGTCAATGCCGAAAAAGTCGGATTATCCGGCGATAAAGAACACAAGAAGAATTATTTTAACGTCTCGATGCAACCCGGCGGACTCAGAACGAGATCCTCTGGCGAAATGCTCAAGAACTATCCGGAAGAAATGCTCGAAAGAGCGGTGTGGGGCATGCTCCCCAAAGGCCGTCTCGGCCGCCAGATTTACAAGAAATTGTTCGTCTACAAAGGTCCGGAACACAAACACGAAGCTCAGAAGCCCGAAACGCTCGAGCTCAAGTACTAGGAGGACAGTCAATGGCCACATCTAAGAAATCCGCCCAATATTATGGAACCGGACGCCGCAAATCATCAATTGCCCGCGTCTATTTAGTTCCCGGCAAAGGCAAAATCACCGTCAACGGCTTTGACGTCAACGCCTACATGCCCTATGAAACGCTCGTCATGGATTTAAAACAGCCCCTTGTTTTAACAAACAACGCCGATAAATTCGATGTCAACGCCACCGTTAAAGGCGGCGGTTTCACCGGTCAGTCCGGCGCGATCCGCCTTGGTATTACCAGAGCCTTATTAGAGGCCGGTGCCGATCGCACCACGCTCAAGGTCGCCGGTTTCATCACTCGTGATGCCCGCACCAAAGAACGGAAGAAATACGGTCTTAAAGGCGCTCGTCGCGCTCCGCAGTTCTCGAAGCGTTAATCGGCCGCGAAAATACATTCAAACAAGCCCGGGATTAGGTCTCGGGCTCTCTTCTTCTTTTATAAAGAAAACTTAAAGAAAACGGATGGCTTTTGTAGTTGCAATTTTAGAGTGCCTATTGTATATTAGTTAAGCGCAAAAAGGCGCGATGGACCTGTAGCTCAGTTGGTTAGAGCGCGCCCCTGATAAGGGCGAGGTCGATAGTTCAAATCTATTCAGGTCCACCATTTTATGCATAAGGCCCAGATGGGCTTTTTGTTAGAAGGGGACAAAAATAACGAACAAGTTCGTTATATGCGCTCCTTCTTGTGGGCACTTAGCTCAGTTGGGAGAGCGTTTCCTTCACACGGAAGAGGTCGCAGGTTCGATCCCTGTAGCGCCCACCACGCCGTCTTAGCTCAATTGGCAGAGCAATTGATTTGTAATCAATAGGTTGGAGGTTCGAGTCCTCTAGACGGCACCATACGTGCAGCTATGGCGGAACTGGCAGACGCGCTAGACTTAGGATCTAGTGGGGTGACCCGTGCAGGTTCAATTCCTGTTAGCTGCACCAAAATCGGCATATTGATATTAATACAAAGTATTTATATCAAAACCATAAAATTTGCGTCAGAAATGGCGCTTTTTTATTAGGATGGTGGTTATGTTCTTATGCTAACGTCCAAAATCACTGTGTTTTAGGACATTGCATAACTGCTAAGTATCATTAGATGTGAACTATAAATCGATATTAATGTTATCTCACATTCTTATATTTTTTCTTGCCGTAGAAAGCCCATCTAATAACATAGATCCAACTCTTAAACCAGTTGATGCCTTGGGTTTTATGATAGACCTTGTGCATATATCCAATGAGTTTAAATTTATTGGAAGACTTGCTGCCGCTTATAATGTTATATGTTGCTAATACTTGTGGATTGCCTTTGGCAATAATGCCTGTTTTAAGTATATTAAGCCAGAAAACATAATCTTCTGGTCTATTGATATCTTCTGGGAAGAAAACTTCTCCAATTACATCCTTGTCATACATAGTGGTTAAGCAAGAAAGAGGATTTCCTTTTAATGCTTTTTTATAATCAACTTCATCAGGAACTAAGAAGTCTGTGCATGTGTGTTGAGCTTTTCTTCTATATCCAGCAGAAATAAGTGGTCCGTGTTCTTTCATGAATTCTAATTGACATTCAAGATAATTAGGATCAAGAAGATCATCAGAATCTAAAAAAGTTATATATCTTCCGCTTGAATGCTTTAAACCAATATTTCTCGCAACAGCTGTTCCGCCATTCTTGGGTGTTTGTAAAACAATAACTCTGTTGTCATCTTTAACCATATCCTTGATAAATGAAAAAGAATCATCTGGAGAACAATCATCAACAACTATCCATTCCCACGATGAAAAAGTCTGAGAAGCAACGCTTTCATATGTTTTTTTGATTGTTTCTCTACACTTGTAAGCTGGGGTGATTATACTGACTGTTGGCATTTTGCTTTTTCTCTTAAATATAATAATTGAATACATTATTATTGTCTATTTTTTGTATTCGCGAAATAGCTATTAATTAATACCTTGAAAATACTAACAGTCTTACTTATTAATTAAAACTCCGAAATAAGTAGTGAAAGTTGTTAATCTAACCTTATATTCAATGGAAGATTTAAATAACAGTTTTGGATTTAGCGGAAGCTTAATGTTTGGGTTTCCAATTATGAAATACACAAGATCTTTGCTAACAATAACTGCATTGCTGAAGATTGACCTATAATCAGTGTCTCCTATATCCTCGTATTCACTTGGGAATGATTTCACTTTAGATAATATTTCTCTGACTATTTCATCATATTCCTCTTGGGAAGTTATTTCACTTTGATAAGAAGTACGTTGCTCAACTAAAGAATTGATTTTCATAATGATACCGTTTTTAATCGCAACAAAATATTCATCCTGGAAATCTTTAATAGAATCATATCTATTTCTTAATTCATCAATTTGACTATTTAAGGCATTGATTTTTTTATCGTGGTTATCTTCCTCAGAGACTTTATAAACATCTTTTAACACCTCTTTAAATGATGAAATATTTGATTTTAGTATTTTGATTTGTTTGGTCATCATTTCCTTCATGACATCCAAAGGATAATTCTCGCTTTTGCATTTCTTATTAGTCATATTGGAGTTGCAACAAAGAAACTTTTTAGTAGCAACCCCATTGTAGTGATTTGTCTTAATGACATAATGCTTTCCACAATGAGGACATAAGAAGAAACCGGTGTACTGAGACCTTATAAATTCAGGGTTATAATTCTCGGTGTTTTCATAAGTTTTGAGCTTATATTGGGCTCTTTTCTTATCCATGATTTCCTGCACTTTATCAAATGTGTATTTATCAATAATTGCCGGATGGCCACTCTCTATTAGATATTGTTTCTTTTGACCGTGGTTATATACCTTCTTTTTGGATAGTGGATCTTGAATAAAAGTCTTTTGGATAAGGCAATTTCCGATGTATTTTTCATTCGTCAATATGCGGTTTACACCAGAAACACTCCAAGATACTAAGCCTCTTCTATTTTTATAACCATGAGCCATTAAATAATTTGAAATAGTGACAGTGCCATTACCTTCCAAGTACATTTGATAAATCAGTCTAATGGTTTTGGCTTCTTCTTCGTGAATGATTATGTTTTTATTTTCATCATATCGATAACCCATCATGTGATTTACAGGCAAATAATATCTTCCATTTCTTCTATCAGTATCTAATCTCCACTTAGTTCTTTCCGAAGTGGTGGTGGCTTCCATTTCTGCGAACTTAGCATAGATTGTTAAAGCCTGATCACATTTAGTGTCTAGAGAAGAAATGCACTGGTCTTCAAAATATACTTCCACTCCAGCATTTCTTAGCTTGCGGATAATATCTAACATATCGATGACGTTTCTTGAGAATCTCGATAGCGATTTCACAAGGATTAAATCGATATTACCTGCAAGAGCTTGTTCAACCATTTTCATAAAACCTTTTCGTTTATAAATGGTGGTACCGCTTATACCATTATCAAAATAAACCCCAGCGTAATCCCATTCCTTAGTCCCGATAATCAATCTAGTATAATGATCAATTTGTTCTTCCAAAGATGGTTCGCTCGCTTCTTGATCGCTTGATATTCTTGCGTAAGCCGCAACTCTTAATCTTTGATTAGGCTTAACAGGATATAGTATCTTTACTTCCATTGTTTTCTTCCTCCAATTTAATAACATCAAATAATAACGACGTGGTTTTATTAGCAACCATATCGCTATAAATAGGTTCTTTATTTAATAATTCCTTAATGGTATTTTCATCAACTACAACTGGTGATTTAGATAATATGAACCTCACGGAATTATCTTTTCTTCTAATAACGCCTTTAACTAAAGTGGTTAATATGTCGTAATTAAGAATTCCGTTGTTTTTATATTCCAAAAGTTTGCTTTTAACTTTGAATGATTTACTTTTGTCGGCGATTATAATTTGCAAACGCGCTATTTCCTCATCATAGAATTCATTGTTTCTTTTTAACTCATTAAACTTTTCTTGATACTTGGTGATATCGCCTTTCTCCTTAGTTTGTAATTGTATTAATGAATTCATCTTGTTAGAGTTCTCTACGATTAGTTTTTTATAATCATTAATTTTATTAATAATCGCTGTGACTGCTTCTTGATGGGCTTCCAAAATAAGTGATTCATCAAAATCAGGAATCTGGTAGTATTTTCTAAACACTCGATCAACCGCTTGCATCATCAAGACATAATCAATAGTGCCTTTTACGTCACATGCTTTATATTTAATTGATTCCTTGCATTTACTTTTGCAAGTATAGACCTTCTTTTCGTACTTAGTTCTTGGGTGAACATTAACTACCTGAAGCGGCCTTAAGCAATTCTCACAAATGAAGATTTCTGATAATAAATTGATAAGCGGCTTCCTTTTGCTCCTGGCAGAGTGCTTGGCAAGGCGTATTGCTCTAGCCTCTTCAAATTTCTCCCTGGTAATAATGGCATTGTGATGATTTTCAACGATGTATTTTGGAACAATATTGTCATTCTTCTTAGCTTTGTGAGATAGATAATCGACCACAACGGTTTTCTGCATGACAAAGTCACCGACATATTTTTCATTGGTGATAATCTTTTCAATATCATAGATAGACCATTCTTTTTTACCTGTACCAGTTAAATAACCACGTTTTTCCATGATTTTTGCTATTTCTCTATATGTGTAACCAGCAAGAAACAAATTGAATACTTCAATGACAATATCTTTTGTTGTTTCATCAATAACAACTTTTCCTTCCACATCATACATATATCCAAGAGTAGTTTTGACATTCATTTTTCGATTGCCTACTTCCATTCTGTATTGGACACCCTTTTTCACTCTTTGGGATGCTTGTCTAATCTCTTCTTGAGCAAAAGCTCCTAGCATAGTTAGCAAGAACTCAATATTAGGGTCACTTGTATCAAGTCCATCTTGATCAAACTTAATGAAGACATTGATGTCCTTAAGCATTTTCACAATGGTAAGAAATTCTCTATTATTACGCGAAAACCTAGATACTGATTTACAGAGGATATAATCTATTTTTCCATCTTGAGCATCTTGTAACATTCTCAAGAAATCTGGCCTTTTCGACATATCGGTTCCAGTAATTCCTTCATCAGCGTACATGCCAACAAATTCCCAATCTGGATTAGAGATGATTCTTCTTTCAAATTCATTCTTTTGTGCGTTAAAAGAATTAAGTTGGTCTTCGCTATCAGTTGATACTCTAGCGTAAGCTGCAACTTTAAGCTTTTTAGCTTGTCCTGTAATTGGGTCTAGTACCAATTCGCGTTTAGGCTGAATTACTTTAACTCTTACATTTGAAGATTCCATGTTTTGATCCTCCTGTCGTTACCATATATTTGCGTACTTACTTGATTATATCAAGTAATAAACGACTTAAATTAATACAAAATTATAGGGTGCTTAAACCTAGCTTTTTCCTTAAAGAAAGAATCATAAAATACCACTCATCATAAGAGATGATTCCTTCTTTAAATAAACTGTCTATATAAGGTTTGACTAATTGCCATTCCTTTTCTTTTTCATTAACCATAAAAAAGTCTCCCTAGTCGTTAAACTATGGAAGACGTCAGCCAAATGTGGCTCTTACTTTATATCCGTTTTTAGTTTATCTAAGAAGACTAACTTATGATAGGTGATAGGAACACGCTACTTTTTGTCGATAGTGTATTTATGTCCTTTTATTAGTTTAGATGCGGCATTAGTGAGTAATTCGCTTTCTTCAAAGAATTTGATAGCTTGCACAACGACACCATAAGCACCTCTTTGAACAACCTGGCATCCAACGATTTTCAATTGATTATTGATATCGGTGTAATAGAAAGATCTCTTTTTATCTCTTCCGTTGAGATCTTGTGCTAAACCAACGTTACAAAAATAGTATCCAGCATTAGCGCCTGTACCAGCCAAACTGTGTGTGAGATAGTTAGTGACCATCATGCACATATGTCTTTTACTAGTGGAGGTGTTGATATATTTCTTCACATTAGTGTCTACAATAATAAGACTTCCTTTTGCTAAACCTAATGTTTCGGAATCTACTCTTAAAACAAATGCTTTTAATGTAAATGGATCTTCAGGAAGATTTTCATCTAAGTGAACATATCTCGCTAAAGAGTTTTCAATAAATAAAGTTTTCTCGTCGGCGGGTTTTAATTCGACCGCTAATAAACCATTAGTTTGAGTGTTATAGGAAATATCAAATGGTCTATTTAATAACAAATCAACAGAACAATGGAGAATATCCGCCATCTTCAACAAAAGCGGTAATGGTATTTCTTCTCTTCCTTGTTCGTAGTATGAGATTTTATATCTATCTTTTTTAGGCATTCCAAGAAGGACTGCTAATTGTTCTTGATTTAATCCTTCTTCATATGTGAGAGAGCCATCAGTCCATTCAACATCGCCTTTAAATTTTTTTCTAATTTGTTCATTTATTTGAGGATATGGTCCAACTTCATTATTCTTTTTAGGCATACGCGTGTCTCCTATTGATTATTATTACACAAAAATAATTTGAACTTGCACAAACTCTTAAAAATTGTGTTTCCACAAAAATAAGAAAATTCGCAAACCTAAATATTTTCACTTGACTATTTATCTTTAGATAACATCTAGAAAATTTATGTCAAAATTCCACAAAAAATGAAGCAAATCAAAAGCTACAAAACAGTGGTTAAATTTGCATTTTCACACTTGTATTTTTCTGATTAAATGGTGTTGACAGCAAGAGCTCATGCTGTTTGAAAAATGATGGGTTAACCCCAAGAAAGGAGTGAAGCGATATATGAAGTATCATCTAATTCGTATGTACTTAGTGAACGCTAGGCAGAAGCTTGGATTTTCTCAATATCGTGTCGCTCTAGAAATGGGTGTGTCTCATCAACACTATAACCGTATCGAGAACGGAGTTATTGGCGATGCTATCCAGTTTAGGACTATTTCCGCCTTAGCATACGCTCTTGATATTCCTATCCCTGTCATCTGGAATGAGGAGGAAAGGTATCAAAGGTCTTTGCGCAAAGATGACTTTGATGAAGATGACATTTATTAAATAGAAGCGACAGGCTTCATAAGTTAAATGAATTGCACTTACTTTATATCCAAATCGAAGACGTGCGTAATTCTTCTTAATATATATGAAGCCTCCGCTTAATGCCGTAGAACGGCTCGGAGTTATATCCTTATGAAACAAGAAATTGAATTTGATATCGAAGACCAAGCATATAGATTCTTCGATAAATGTTATCCAGAAGTCGATAACGATAACATCACGGATGCTGGACCAGCGTTCGCCGCCATTGAATCGTTCGCTGATTATGTGAACAAGAGAGTGGACAATGTTCTTGAAGTAGATGTTGATATGCTCAACAAATACTTAAAAACGCATGTGCCAGAAGATGTGCTTTGGTACAAAGAGGTTGGACCAATTTTAGCTAATCTAATCATCTATTGGCGTAGTGAGTATTTCAAACTCAAATACCCACAAAACTATAAGAGATAGTGGAGGTATAAACAAAGTTTAAAAAGCATTACCCTTATCGCATCGAAATACAAACTTACTTTGAAGACAAATTTGGTAAGTATGATCAATACAAAAAAGATGATTTATATCAACTTACCCACACAGTCTTTGAAGAATTCGGTAGATATTTAGAACAAAACTTTGTCTCTCTTCCGTTCCAAGAAGACGTTGACTTCTTCATGGTGAATACTGTCTATAACGGCAATGTCACTAGAAAGCAAACTATGCTTAGATTGCTTACTAGAAGACTCTATGACTTCGTGGAATATTGCCAAACAAATAGAGACACCATCTTATTTGGAAGACTTGGGTGTGAAAAGATTTGTAGACACATCATCACATATGAAGGCACTGAGATCTTCTACTATGATCCACTTCTTAGACCAGTGAATTTCTTTGAAGAAGCAGAAGATTAATAAACAGCACATTGCTATCACCTATACAAAAGCAGATTAGATGATTTATCATCTAATTTGGAGAGTGGTGCTTTAAATAATTTAACCACTTGCCACTAAGGCACCTCTCTCCATTTGTGGAGGTGCTATGGCTAAGAAACTCGATACATATCAAATGTGGGAAAAGACAGGTGTGCTAAAGTCTAAGCTTGATTATATTAAAGCTGCTTCAGCTACTTTATACACGCAAAAAGATATGTGTCGTGACTTAGGTATTACAGAGCAAACCTTTACAGCCTTAAAAGAAAAACATCCAGAGATACAACAAGCTATTTCTGAAGGTGAATCATTATTGTTAGGTGATTTATTCTCTGCTTTAAAGATTAAAGCTATGGGTCATAAAGAAAAAACAACTTCTAAATCTATGAGGAAGAATCCTATTGGTGGCACTGAAACTAAAGTCACTGAAGAGGAGAAATACTATCCTCCTGATTTTGAAGTAATTAAGTACATTCTCATCATGAAATTTGGCAAGGATTTCGATCCTAAGAAATTCATGTATGAGTATATGGATAAAAAGAATGCACCCGAAGAGTGGGTGAACGCAAGAGTCATTGGCGACGATGACGATGTTAATGACAAGGAGGAATAAATCATTATGAGAAATTTAAATATAGCAATTGGTAATAGTGCGGATAGTCTCACTTGGAACAACAAAGTTGTTTCTTGGGACACTTTATGTGATAGATTAACTAAAACTCATGTTACTAGTGAAACCATTGAGCAATATAGAACCTTCACTAAAAAAGAAAAGAATAAGTGTAAGGACTATGGTGGTTTTGTTGGCGCCAAATTAAAAGGCAATAGACGTAAAGCTAGCGAAGTTGAATTTAGATCACTAATCACTTTAGATATGGATAACGCTAAAGTGGGATTTATTGATGACTTTGTTGATAAGTGTTCATGTGCGTGTTTCTTATATTCTACTCATGGACATCGACCTGACGCCCCAAGATATCGATTAGTGTTCCCTCTATCTAGAGATATTAATAGTGATGAATTCACAGCGATATCACGTTTATTAGCGGGAGAGTTTGGAATTGATCAATTTGATCCATGTTCATTTAAGATAGAACAACTAATGTTCTGGCCATCTACTCCGTGTGATATAAAATATATTTATCTCAAAGTGAATAAAGAATGGTTGAATCCAGATACTTTCTTAGAAAAATATCCTAATTGGAAAGATTTAGACACTCTTCCTAGAATTGAAAAAGAAAACAAAGTTATCGCTGGTGGTGGTGTCGGTAGAAAAGCCAAAGACCCATTAACTAAAGATGGAATAGTGGGAGCGTTTAATCGAACCTACACTATTCAAGATGCAATTGAATTATTCCTTAGTGATGTTTATGAACCTGTTAGTGATAATAGATATCTCTTTATCGGTTCATCTTCAATCGCTGGAGGAATTGCTTATAATAATAAGTTCTTCTATTCTCACCACGCGAAAGATCCTGCTTATGGAAAAGTATTAGATGCCTTTGATTTAGTAAAGCTGCACAAGTTTGGTAAAGAGAAAGACTCATTCACTAAAATGAAGCAGCTCGCGTTAGAACAAGAAGAAGTCAAGCTTGAACTAGCGAATTCTAAATTAATAAGCGCTCAAGAGGATTTTGATATCGCTGATGATGAAGATAATTCTAATTGGAGATCTAAATTAACTTTTGGGATGATGGGTGATATTGAAAATACATCCGCTAATTTAATATTAATATTAAAGAACGATAAGAGATTTAAGAATATTGCTTATAACCAATTAACTGATTCAGTTCAAATAACAGGATGGGTTCCTTGGGATAGACCCGAAAGCAACAAGTTCTGGAGAGATGCTGATGAAGCTCAATTAATTGCTATTATTGATAAAGAATATACCAGCTTCTCTGATAGGAACTTTAAAGTTGCTTTTACTAAAGTAACTAGAGATAGAGCATTTAATCCAGTTAAGCAATATCTTGATAATCTTTCTAAGTGGGATGGTGTTAAAAGAGTGGAAAGATTCTTAATAACTAATCTAGCTGCTAACGACGATAAATATACTGAAGAAGTAACTAGGAAATGGTTTGCTGCAGCAGTAGCAAGAATCTATCAACCTGGTATTAAGTTTGACAGCATTCTAGTCCTAGATGGCAAACAAGGAGTTGGCAAATCCACAATTATCAAATCACTAGTGGATCCAGAATACTTTTCTGACTCACTTCAATTGTCTGATATGGATGACAACAAGAAAGCCGGAGAAAAGATTCAAGGCTTCTGGATTATTGAAATTCAAGAACTAGCAGGAATGAAGAAAGCAGACATTGAAAAAGTTAAAGGTTTCATATCGTGCACTGACGATAAATATCGTCCTTCCTATGGAAAAACTGTGGAATGGCATCCTAGAAGTTGCGCTATCTTCTCAACTGTTAATGGAGATAGAGGTTTCCTACGTGACTTAACTGGTAATAGAAGATTCTGGGTAGTAAAAATTAATTCTAAGAACGAAACACCTAATATTAGTTTCTCTCAAGAATATAAAGACCAGATATGGGCAGAAGCCAAACACTATTATGAAAATGGCGAAGAATTATTCTTAAGTGGTGAATATTTAGAAACCGCTAAAGAATATCAAAACAACGCTATGGAACATGATGAACGTGTTGGAGTGGTGGAAGCTTATCTAAATATGTTACTTCCTGATAATTGGGATGACATTGATGATATGGATAAGCGAAGAGCGTATATTCAAAACGATGCATATTTAGGTGTTGGTGCTCTTTATGGGAAAGCCACTAAGACCAGAAATGAAGTATCGGGTATTGAGATTTGGTATGAGTGTCTTAAGGGTGAAATCATAGATTATGACCGTAAGGCTATGAATGATGTCGCAATGATTATGATGCAAATACCAGGATGGGAAAAGTCTGGGAAGACTAAAAAGATGGGTCCATATGCAATGCAAAGATACTATCAACGCAAAGCCAAAGACTAAACGATAAACAAGAACAACAAAGAATATATAAAGTTTTTAAAACATTAAATTAATTTCTAGCCAGGAATAAAAATTATATTTTAAGAGCTTGCAAGTAATTCACGTTTTCTTGTTTTTATTTTGCCTATTTTGACTCCCCCCGGGTCTGCGAAATCAAAGATTTCGATTGTACCGGTGGCAGCACCTCAAAAATACGCGGCCCCCATTTTTTCAAAAACTGAAATATGTAGTGCGCCCCAGAAATTGGACCTATTTTAATTAACTATAAATTGTTCTGATTCATTTTTCTATAATCGACTGGGCTATAACCTCCCAGTTTTTCTTTTATGCGATAGAAATTGTAATAAGAAA
>Ga0209719_1004214_pt1 | contig 11999 bp, 9 predicted proteins | sample AD_JPNAS2_MetaG_FD_184421 | JGI IMG/M metagenome (GOLD analysis project Ga0209719, IMG submission 184421) | Active sludge microbial communities of municipal wastewater-treating anaerobic digesters from Japan - AD_JPNAS2_MetaG (SPAdes) (version 2) | ecosystem: Engineered > Bioreactor > Anaerobic >...
ATCCAAGTACGAACTATCCGTGGGATAAACCTGGAAGAAGATGGCATGTGGTATCTTGATGATTCATATACCACGCAAATCAAATTCTATCCGCAGATCAAAATCGGATCCCGTGTGCAAATAGGTAATCATTTAGGCATCTACTTAGAAGCCGGCTATCGTATCATCCTACTTAATGCTGGTGTCAGTATTCGATTTTAATATGGTATTAGCGCTTCTTATTTTGTATCGTAGAAGTCTTTCAACACATAGAAAGCGGCTTTCTTGATTCCTTTTTCCGATACCAGGCCTTTCCGGTTGAAAAAATCCTGGATATAGGCCAACGGCCTGCGGGGTGAGCGGAAGTCCATCAGGATCCAGGGCGATGTGCCGGCAAATCCGTCCACCCTGTCAAACATTTCCAAAGTATTATTGTACAGTTCCGCCTGGTATTCCTCGGTCCAGCGCTGACCGGGATCCCCGTGGTATCCCTGCAGGGCTCCGGCACCGAACTCGCTCACAAAGAACGGCTTATCGTATGGTATGTACCATTGGCGTGTCTTGCAGTCCTGCGGGGTTCCCCCGTACCAGCCCAGGTAGTGGTTGAAACTGATGATATCCACGTAGCGGCTCATGTAATCTTCCACCTTGTTGGTGTTGTCGCTGAACCCGCTTACTTCCATGGCCATGCTCAACAGCCTGGTGTCATCGCGTTCGCGCACCTGCCGGGCCAGGTTTTCCAGGAAAGCGTCCCGTGCGGGACTGTGGGGCGTTTCGTTGGCCACGGACCAAACCACAACGGCACAGCGGTTCTTGTCCCGCTCCATCATTTCCCGCAACTGGGCCGAGGCGTTCTGCAGCGTGGGCGGGTTGTCAAAACGGATGGTCCAGTACACCGGAATCTCGGACCAGACCATCAAGCCCATTTCCTCGGCAACACGGATCGTATGTTCGTTGTGGGGATAATGCGCCAGCCGCACAAAGTTGCATCCCAGCTCTTTGGCCCACCCCAGCAGGATCCCGGCTTCTTCCCGGCTGATCACCCTTCCCTGCCGGAACGGGACTTCCTCGTGGATGCTGATGCCTTTCAGGAAAACCGGCTGCCCGTTCAGCAGAATGCTTTTCCCTTCGGTACTAATGTTCCGGAACCCGATCCTGTCGCAAATGGTTTCTTCCGGCCCCGAGACCGTCACATCGTAAAGACGCGGGGATGCGGGGGACCAGAGCTCCGGCCGGGCACCCATGCGGAAATGCACTTCTCCCTGTTCATCGGTAACGAATTGCCTGTCAACACCCAGTTCCGGGATCTGCAAACCTACGTTTACTCCGGCCGCAGGGGTGTTCAAACGGATATACCCTTCCACAACGTCTGTCATTCCTTTGGGCAATTGCACCAGGTAATCGTCTATAAAGACTTCCGGTGTTTCCACCAGCATCACGTCCCGGGTGATTCCCCCGTAATTCCACCAGTCAAAATTCAGTGTGGGAACGTTTTCCGGGTTACGTTCGTTGTTGACCCGTACGATTACAAAATTATCGCCTTCCTGCAACAGCCCGGTCACATCAAAGGAGAACGGGGTGAACCCACCTTCGTGAGATCCCGCCTCCTGTCCGTTCACCCAGACGTTGCAGATATAATTCACAGCACCAAAATACAGGAATACCCGTTTCCCGGGTTTGGCCGCATACGTGAAATCCTTTTTGAACCAGATGGTCCCTTCGTAGAAAAACAAACGGTCATCCTGTGTGTTCCAGTCCCCGGGGATGGTCATGGTAGCGGAACGGTCAAAGTCATATTCATACCGGTCACCCGGAGCCTCGGCTTTAAGATTCAGGAAAAAACCGTCTTTCAGCGGCTGGCGGCGGTAATCGAAATATCCTGTATCAAAAGGATCCACAATATAATTCCAGGTCCCGTTCAGGGTCACCGCCGGGCGGGCATACACGTTTTGCAGCACGGGATTGGAAAAACCCTGCCAGAAAAACAATACACCCAGTAACAACAGCGTAATTCTTTTCATGATGTATTTATTTAGATTGAATGATTTCTCCTGCCCTGTCCACCAGTCGCAATACGTCCAGGCTTCTTTGGTGCGTGTTGATGCCGGATTCCCCGGTCCCTGATTCAATAACGTCAATGAATTCCTTCAGTTCGTAATACATGTCGTCCTCCAGGGTGGGAACCGAAAGGTCTGTTGTGGTCCCGTCCCGCAATTCCAGCACCGGATTCTTCATGGTGGAAAGCTTGCCGATGAGGATCCTTCCTCTTTCCCCCTGGATCTCTGACGGCAGGAACGAATCCGAGATCTTCGAAAACTCCACCACCGCCTCCATTTCCGGGTACGTCATCAGCACCGAACCCTGTCCGTCCACCCCGGTGGACAGGAGTGTTGCCGAGGCTTGCAGCTGCTGCGGCATGCCAAAGAGATGAACCAGCGGTGCCAGCCCGTAAACGCCCAGGTCCCGCAGCGCCCCGGTGCCCATCCCGGCACGAAAGGCATTACTTACCACTCCTTTTTTGAAATTGTCGTAACGGGAAGAGTATTGGCAGAACTGTGCAAAAAACCTTCTTACGGTGCCAATTTGCGGCAGGGCTTCCTTTATCCGGAAAAAATTGGGCATCAGGGTAGTCTTCATGGCTTCCATCAGTACTACCCCGTGGCGGCAAGCCGCTTCTGTCATGGCTTTCCCCTCGGCAAAAGAAGGTGCCAACGGTTTTTCGCAAAGCACGTGTTTCCCGTGTTCCATCATCAGGATGGCCTGCGGGGCGTGAAAACAATTGGGAGAAGCTATGTAAACGGCATCCACATGCGGGTCTGCTGCCAGTGCTTCCAGGGATGTATACGTATGCTTTACCCCGTGTTTGACTGCGAATTCCGCAGCACGTTCCTGCGTGCGTGAATAAACGGCCTGTAACTGAAAACGAGGATCGTGAGCGGCTCCCCTTAAAAAGGAATCCACGATCACATTGGAACCAATGGTGGCAAAACGGATCATAGAATAATTAGTGAGTTGTACTGGATTCGAACCAGTGACCCCTACCCTGTCAAGGTAATGCTCTGAACCAGCTGAGCTAACAACTCAAAGTGTCAATGCACGCAAATGTAAGACAAAAATACAAAAAAGAACCGATTAATCAATACGCCTGAATTGCACCGCTTCCCTGTCCATTTTGTTGGCACGGCGTTCCAGTTCCCGCAGTTTCAGTTTCACCGGAGCGGTGATCAACTCGGGACAATTGAAAGAACGGGTCAGTGTCCCGTAAAAATGCACCGGGTCCTTCTGGGGCAAGAGGAACGGTTTACCCGCACGGCCATTTTCGTCTATGTACCCGATGTACGGGAGCACCAGCAATCCGTCGCGGCGGCGGCTGGCAAAGACCACCCAAGAGGAATTGCTGCTCCAGCTGTGGTAACTTTCCACATCGGGACTGTTCCAGGTGTCAAGCAGGCGCCACGTCCCGTTTTCCAGGTCAAGCAGAGCCAGTTCCGAAGCCCGGTGATTAACCGGGAACGTGCCAAATTCCAGCAGGGAAAAAAGAATGTACCTGCCATCGGGTGAGGGAACGGGCTGGGAAATGCTTTTCCCTATGGAAACGGCGTCAATAATTGTATGGATCTCTTTCCCGGTTTCCCCGGTAAGCGGATCAAAATCCACGCGGCACAGATCGTACCGCAGTTCCCTGTACTCAGAAGGCAGGTCTTGTTCCCGGGCCAGGCAGAAATACAGAGATCGCCCATCGGCCGAGAATTTGGGAAACGTTTCAAAAGCCCCGGTGGTCAGCAGGTCTGAGGCAAGGATACAATTCTCCTGCGTATCGTAGATCACGATGTCCGACACCAGGTCATAGACTTCCACCCGGTCTTCGGAAGTCACGTGGAAGGACTGGTACGTTTTGTTGAGCGAATAGGCAATGTAGCGTCCGTCGGGATGCCAGGAAGGATAGGAAAAGGCCGAGGAGGTGGAGTCGGTGCGGCTGTCCAGGTAACGGAACATTCCTTCCTTTTGCAGCACCGTGGCCCCCTTCTCTCCCCGAACGTGCAGGGTAAAATATTCGGGATCACCCTGCTTGAAGGCATGGCAATTTGCACAGGTTTGAGGAATGAGGGTGTTTTCATAAATTGCCTCTGTGCGGAACGAGGACAGCTCCCGCTGGTAGATGTCCACTTTGCTGTAGACTTCGTATCCGGGAGCGATATGACGGTAAACCAGCCCGTGATCAATGGGCTGATAGCTTACGTAAATGGTGAAGGGCAGGTAACTGTGCCATTGCTTTCCTTCCAGGCTGCGTACCGTTACCCGGAGGCTGTCCCCGGCATTCTTTTCCAGCAGTTGTTTCCACCTGCGCTGTGGAAAACGTACAACCCGTTTCCCGGAACCTTTCATTGTGCTTCCGTCAGCCCCTTCCACTGTTGCTTCCAGGCGGCTAAATGCATTCTTCCCCGGGCTTAGGAACGCAGGCTGTTCCACGGTGAAGTTCAGCGGAGCGATGTTCACCGGGACGGTCACTTCCCGGTAATCTGGCCAGATCACCGGCAGGGAATCCTCAACGACTTCTTCTCTGCGGTTATGGCTGCAGGAAAATACGGTGATCAGGGTCGCAAAAACCAAGCTATATCTTAGTAAAGAATACATAATACCAATACGTTTTTCCAAAATCCTTTTTCAATGCCCGTTCCGGCCGTCCCCCGGCAAATTGCTGATAGACAGCGGTGAAATCATTCAGCTTTTTGCGTATGTCGCCGGATATGTTCCAGGGAATTCCTTCCAGGGAACTGTGGTTCTGCACCCAGTACAAGACCAGCGCTTCCTGGTAGGGAACGGGCAAAGGCTTGTCGCTCCCGGCAGGATATTCCAGGGTGATGTAATCGGCAAACCGTTCCAGGTCTTTGGCCAGCAAGGTATAGGCCAGCATGTAGGCGTAAGCCATCGTGTTCTCCCGGTTGCCCCTGTACAGAACATCCAGCATGGCATTGAGCCCCTGGGGGCTGAACAGCATCTCGTCCCGGTAACGGATCCTGCGGATCCTGCCATAAAGGGGATGTTCTGCTATATGCTCCTCATCTTCAGGGCGTTCCTTAACTCCAAGGTGCTCCTCAAGGTGCTCCTCATCTCCAAGGCGTTCCTTATTTCCAAGGCATTGCATGGCCTCTTGCGCCCATTTCCGGTAAAAGAGGGTTTTTGAAAGCTGCTCCAGGTAACTGCGGGCCACCCGGTAATGTCCGTTGATGGTATTTGTTTCTGCAAGGCGCTTGTAACACCGGGCACTTTTCTGGAAATCGGGGATGGCCTCCATGGCATCGTAGGCGTTCCGTTGGGCAGAATTGACCATGCCCAGATGAAGATACACCTCGGACATCATCAAAGGAGTCACGAAATCCCTGCGGAAAGGCAGCATAAGGCCTTCGGGGCCCTGTTGCGGGTAGTGGAACAAATCGGTTTCCAGTCGCCCGGTTTTCCACAAGGCCAGGTTCACAGCCACCATTTCTATGGAAGTGCCTGGAGGATCTTTTTGCGCCCGCTGCAACACCTCTTCCCACTCCTCTTCATACACCAGGATGTCGTATCCAAAAAGCCTTTCCTTATCCAACCCGGCAAAACGGAACAAACCCACTACGGTTCCGGCGGTGATCAGCACCCACAACACCACGGAAACGATCCGGCTTCCGCGCCCGGTTTTCGTAGCGGGGATCAGCCGGTGCAGACGGGCGGGTTTCGGAGCGGGGATCTGCTGTTTCAGGCTATCAGAACTCGCGGCGGGGATCCGGCGTTTCAGGCTACCAGGTTTCGGCGCGGGGATCAGGCGACACAACAAGGGTACGGCGGCTGCCAGAGCCCAGGCAATGTACTGCAGGGGATATGAAAAGTAGTAATATCTATAAAAGTGGATCCCTCCCAGCAATTTTTCGTAAGGGTACTGGCAGAAAAACCGGGCGACCAACGGGTACAAGAAAACCAGGGCCACTGCCGGAAGCACCCGGAGGGCATACGCTTTCCAGCGGCTGGTGTTCCCGGAGCCAGTGGTTTCGGGGCAAACAGTCTGTGAGCCGGTGTTCCCTGGGTTGGGGCTCTCTGGGTTGGTGCTCCCTGAGTTGGTGCTCTCTGCATCAGTGCTCCCTGCATCAGTGCTCCCTGGATCAGTGCTCCCTCGGCGGAATGCCTCCAGGTACAGGAAACAGGCCGTAAAAATGAGCACGGTCCCACCAGCCAGAAAAAACAACACCGGCTGCAGGATATAAAATACAGCAATTCTTGATTTCCCGCTTCCGGCGCGCTGGTAAAGGTTTACTGCGCCTAACGCCAGCAAAAGGGCCACCACCGCCGAGATCATGTAATTCTCGTTGCACAGCAACAGCCATACAAAGGCAGATGGCAGAAAGGTCAGTGGATACAAAAAAGTATTGCCGGGTGTGCTGCCGGGTGCACTGTCAGCTACCCCATATGAAATCCGGGCCACCAGCCGTTGCATCAGCACCAGCAACAAAGCTATGATGAGGGCTCCTGCCCACGGGTAAAGGAAGAACTGGGTGAAAAAACCGCCCAGGTAAAAGGAAAAGCCCTCCGGATGCAGAACCGAGTCCAAGAAATAGTCCGTTCCAAACCTGAAAAACTGGAACTGTTCGTGAAACCGCAAGTGATACGGAACCAACAGCCAGAAAAAAAGAAAAACACCCAGCCCGAAAACCAGTGAAGAGACTTTTCGCATAGTGCAAAGTTAAGAAAAAGCTTTGCTTTTTGATCTAATGGTGGTGGAACGTCTTTTCAACCGCTGAGTGGTCTTTTAACCGCCGAGTGGTCTTTCAAAGCGGTGCGCCAAAAGCTTTTGGCGTTTATAAAATGCTGCTTCGCAGCACCAATTTGAGTTATGGCGGCTTTGTGGGAACGGATTTGCAAAAAACTGCCGGTTTGTCTTCAAAAAGGGCTGTTTTTGAGGATGGGTTGCCAAAATCTGCCGGTTTGTCCTCAAAAAGGGGCCTAAATGAGGATGAGTTGCCAAAAAACGCCGGTTTGTCCTCAAAAAGGGCTGTTTTTGAGGATGAGTTGCCAAAATCTGCCGGTTTGTCCTCAAAAAGAGGCGTTTTTGAGGATGGATTGCGAAAAAACACTGGTTTGTCCTCAAAAAGGGCTGTTTTTGAGGATGGGTTGCCAAAATCTGCCGGTTTGTCCTCAAAAAGAGGCGTTTTTGAGGATGGATTACCAATAATGGCGCAGAAGGTGGTACGTTAGAGTGGCCTTTCCTGATTTAGTTGTCAAACAGGACCTTAATTTTGAAACTTTATCATTTCAGCCAACTGTAAGAAGTAATCGTTTGACCAGATTTCTAATTCTTCAGGATTTTTAATGAACGGCAATACATCTTGTCTGGCAAGGTTAATATCTGTATCGGCCAGCCGTTCTTTTAATTTTTCAATAAATAATTCCCGGCTCATTTCAATTCCATCAAATTGACTGATCCGTTCCTGCAAATGAGTGAAATTAAGCTTTACACCTTTTCTTACATACCACTCAAAATCGTACCAATCACGTCCTTTTACCCGCTGTTTCCATTTCCGGAAAACAAGAGCGTGCATTTTTCCGGCATATAAATCAGGGAGAACAAAACAACGTGTCATAAAAGAATAAGGAAGAAGTAACAGTTTCTGTTCGGTATCGAACTTCATAGGCGGGTCCACGTCCACCTCAATTTTGATTTTTATTGACTTTTCGGTTTGAAATTTCACATCGTACACAGCACTATTCTCTTTCAGAAAAGCAGATTCCACTCGGCCAAATGTCTTTTTTTCTTTTTTTGAGATAACAACTTCTTTGCCGACAGCTTGAAATTCATGAATGATGGGAGGAAAATAATTTTCAAGTTTGAAATTTTCATCCGGAGATATCAATGAAAAATCCATGTCTTCCGAAAAACGCTTCATGTCATGAAAGATCCGCAAACAGGTACCCCCGTAAAACGCCGCTTTGTTGAAAAAACCACCGCGATAAAGTCCGGCAAGAATGATTTCCTGCATCACTTCATATGTGGTGTTTCTTGTACTTTCCCCTACACTGTAGCGGGCAACCATTTGGTCAAATACATTCATTGTTTTAATAGTTTTATTACATGGTCTATCGTGTCTTTTTTCTTACTTTTTCCCACACACTGTTCAAATATGGAAACATCCATTTTATAGAATTCATCCATATCAAACCGAATGTCCTCTTCCAGATATGCCAGAAGCGCTTTAACCGAACGTAATTGCAGCTTGGGTGTGTACACAATCTGGTCACACAACGCTTTTTCGGGAGAAGCAATCAAAAAAGCATGATCATCACGGATAACCTGCCGGATTCCTATTGAGTAATAACCGGCCGGACAAGATATGTAATCAAATTGTCCGAAGTAATTCCTGAATCTTTGCCTTCTTTTAATTGTCATCGAAACAGAATTATAGACTCTCTCCGGAATTAAACCGTAAAACCGAAGGGCACTCTCTTTGGAAACATAAGAGGGTCCGTAAAGATGATTGGCAATCAATTCAACAGATACTTCTCTCTTTGAAACAGCAGGCGAAACAATATACAAGCCCCGTTTCAACCGAATTATTGTGCCTTTTTTTTCCAAATCGCATACCTTATCTTCCAATGCTTTAAGCGAGGGATAACTTGCCCTGAGAGAAGCATAATCGATTGGAATAATACCAAATGCTGCCAAAGATTCCATTTTAGTTTTTTTACCAATCAAATATAGTGAAAATTTGCATAGTAAATCGACTATTTCTCGATTTTTTATGTAAAATATTACATCTACAATTCATTTTCTATAGCAAGATCAAATGAGTTGATTTGTTTATTAATGCGAGTCCTTGTTGAGCTATTAACTTTTATACAGCATGAGTAACGTTTCTATCCGTTTTTTTAACGACCGCGAGGTATGTGCCGTATGGGACGAGGAATACAACAAATGGTAGTTTTCGGTTCTTTACGTTACTATTAGAAACACTTGAAATCTAAGCTCAAAAAGGGCTGTTTTTGAGGATGAGTTGTCAAAATCTGACGGTTTGTAGTTTCCTGATTTAGGTTGACTACCCGGATGTCTTATCTCTGGGAAAAGTTGACTCGGTTTATAAATTATAACTGATAATTGTTGACTTCAGCGTGTTATACCTGAGGTTTGTTTACTTACCAAGTCTTATCCCTGTCAGACAACTCTTTGGACGAATGGGGCCATGGATACTATGGAACGAACTCTGTTATGTTTAACTCAGCAGAGGTACCAAGACCCGGGGGTGGCACATCATTCTTTTTAACATAATAACCGATACCGTATTTCACTTTTTCAGGATAATGGTATTGTTGATTATAAATAACTATTAAAGTTATTGATTTAATGGGATATTCTTTATTTTTATTGTCATTATCTTCTATTGCTTTTTCAAAATTTTCCAATGTCCTCCCAATAAAATCAAAAATTTCTTTAACGCTCTGAACAAGAGGTACTTTATGTGGAGTTTGACTTTCAAGAACCGATGATACGTTATTTTGGACACTTATGGTTGCAGGGCCAAAGAGGCCGACGTGATTACTCCTATAATCAAAAGTGAACAAATAATTTTCAATATGCTGAGCTTCCCATGCTGCATATTCTTTTTCAAAGGATTCTCTGTCTATGTCTACTTTCATTTCAGGAATTTTTGAACATGAAAGTATTGTACCCATTGAAAAAACTGAAATTAAAAATATCTTTTTCATATCGATCCGTTTTTATTATGCCCTACTTTGTTTTCTGGAGTACTCATGTCAACTTTTGCAATTTAACTATAAAGTAAAAATTTAGGGAAAATTCCCCATAACTTATAATTAATCAGTTGACAAATGGTGGAATAAATGTTTGCACCCTCTTAATTGTGAATCTGATAATTTCAGAATCCCCCATTTTGGGGTCGTACTCAATTCCTATGAAATCATTCTCCCCTTTTCGAGCCATATAAAGTTGGCACCCTTCTTTAAGTGTATAGATTTGAGTGCTTTGTGTAACGTTCTTTTCTGTCTGAACAGCATAAAAGACCTTGAGACCATGTCGTAGAATCATACTGAACTGGGTTCCTTCATTCCATATGCCTAACACTTGAAAATCAACGGGCTGGTCCTGCATAAAAGTGTTGATAGTCATTTTAGGGTCAATATAGCATGAATCTAAAGAAACCCACTTATCCATATTTAAATCGTAGAACTCTGGGTAGTATGAGAACCAAATGGCTTTATTGCCCATATATTCAGAAATATAATTCAATAAAAATCCATTCATGGGATATCCGGCTTTGATAAAGCCAGGCGGCTCAACTTGTGCTGATTTCTCAAAAACTAATGAATCTCCTTCAGATTTAAAATAGTATATGAATTCGGGATTAAACGTCAGTTGGTTATTGACGACATCAAAGGTCGTAGTGATAAAGTGCTCTTTGTCAAAAAGTACAGCATTATTGAAATTTACTAGCGGGTTTGCCCTATCAATATAAAGCCAATGGCAGCTAACTGGCCTTAATATCGTGTCCAGTGTGAAGAAAAGGTTTTTCGGTAATATGAAAAAATCTTTATCCTCATTGAAAGGGTAATAGCTTGTTGCTGAAATTATACTGTTTCTATTGTGACAGAAAACACCTTTTAAATGGTACTGGGGATAGGACACCTTTTCAAGTACATGCTGATTCTCCCAAATCTGCCTTATTTTGAGAGTATCCTTGCTATAGGGTGCGGTGTACCAGGCGCTGTCCAATGTCAAACTACCGAGGATCTTTCCGCTCTCAATAGAAAAAAATGAAATGGTGTTGAATATCTTGTCATTTATAACGAGTACTGAGTCGTTTGCTATAGAAAACATTCTGATTCCACTCATCGATTCTTCGATTTTTACCCTATCTATTTTGGTAATGGTGTCGCTCGTTTTAGATAATCGTTCAACAAACAAGGTTTTATTGGCAAAATAGGAAACTAGGGGAATGGTAAGCCGCTGGAGAGGTGTGGTAGAGTTATCAATTATCGTAATTGCTGAAGCATTATTGAAGGAGTACTTTCTGAAAAGTTCTTCAGAAGAAATTATTTTAATGCTATCGGGTATTTTTAATACCTCCTTTGAGTAACGGGAGAGTGCCTTTTCAGGAATATCTTTTACGACCATTGTTACGTACCCTAAAAGCTGTTGCTCCTCTATTTCTGTAAGAATGTCCTTTATAGGTGTCATGCAGGAGATGCAATCCGATGGCTTGATAGCAAAGAAAATTTTCACTTCTTCACCCTTGCATATTGTAGTAAATAATATACTTAGTAAAGCAATAATTTTCAATCTGATTCGCATTGAATGCAAAAAACAGGGTTTTCTATTTTTCAGCATCCTCATCCTCTCGTATTCGATATACTTTTGTTGGGAGTCCATCACAGTTCAAGGCAACTCCCACAACCTGAACCTTGTGTTGAGTCGTTTTAAAGCCTTCCTCGTCAAAGACAGTATATGTTTCTATTGGATATGAGGGATCAGTTATTATCGTCAAACAGTTTTCATCGTATGGGGGATGGCAAATAAGATCAACCCCATCAGGCCCAATATATATCACCTGAATATGACCTAGAATATATATGTTCTGTGCAGGAAGATTTAGGCTAATAAAACCTAAAAAGCTTAATAAAATAACAAACTTTTTCATTTTGATTTCTTTTAGTTTTCCAGAGTGTTCATATCCACTTTTTACAATTCTATCAATTAAATCACAAAAAGTCAATAGCCTTAGAAAAAGTTTCGGTTAAATGAGGGTTATTGCAAATTAGATCAACATGTTATGTTAAAAAAGTTTCGCTTTTTCGCTTTCAAATCTTATTATTTTCCTGCAATTTCCCAATTGATTTTGGAGATGTTGGAACGGATATTATCTGTTGTAGCGTTCAACAAACCGAACGTTGATACATGGTGTAAACCCTATTCCTATAACTGATTTACAAACTCCTGGAATAGCAGTACCTTTTCTGCATCGGATTGCTTGAATAAAAGG
>Ga0209719_1004215_pt1 | contig 11997 bp, 9 predicted proteins | sample AD_JPNAS2_MetaG_FD_184421 | JGI IMG/M metagenome (GOLD analysis project Ga0209719, IMG submission 184421) | Active sludge microbial communities of municipal wastewater-treating anaerobic digesters from Japan - AD_JPNAS2_MetaG (SPAdes) (version 2) | ecosystem: Engineered > Bioreactor > Anaerobic >...
GACGGGGGCATGAGCGACAACGTCCGCACCGCGCTCTACGACGCCGACTTCTCCTGCACGCTGGCCGGACGCGCGTCCAACGCGACGCCGGTGCTCACCCGCGTCGTCGGAAAACACTGTGAGAGTGGTGACATCGTCGTCAAAGACGAGTTCCTCCCCGCCGACATCGTGGCGGGCGACCTGCTCGCAGTGCCGGGTACCGGCGCCTATTGCCGCGCCCTGTCCAGCCAGTACAACCACACGCCGAGGCCGCCGGTTGTCGCCGTCCGGGACGGCAAGGCGCGGGTCATCGTCCGCCGCGAGACCGTCGAGGACCTCCTGGCGTTGGACGTCTGAGGGATGCGGGATCATGGTGCCTCGTGGTGAGTAAACGCAATGGTGAGTGAACGCGAAGACGTGCAGGGCGCCCCGGTGCGGGTCGCCCTCATCGGCTGTGGAGTGGTCGGCTCGGCGGTGGCCCGGCTGCTCATCGAGCACGCCGACGATCTGGCCGCCCGGGTGGGTCGCCCTCTGGAACTCGTCGGCATCGGCGTCCGCCGGCCGGGGCGCAACAGGGGTGATGGGCTGGACCCGGCCCTCTTCACCACCGACTCCGCCGACCTCGTCACCCGCGCCGACGTCGTCATCGAGGTCGTCGGCGGCATCGAGCCCGCCCGCACCCTCATCCTGCGCGCCATGGCGCACGGTGCCTCGGTCGTCACGGCCAACAAGGCTCTCCTCGCCGAGGACGGCCCGACCCTGTATGCCGCCGCCGCCGAGCATGGCGTCGACCTCTACTTCGAGGCGGCGGTGGCGGGCGGCATACCTCTGCTGCGGCCGCTGCGCGAATCACTCGCCGGCGACTCCGTGCGCAAGGTCATGGGGATCGTCAACGGCACGACCAACTACGTGCTCGACAAGATGGACACGACCGGGCAGGGCTTCGCCGACGCGGTGAGCCAGGCCCAGGCGCTCGGTTATGCCGAGGCCGACCCGACGGCCGATGTCGAGGGCTTCGACGCGGCGGCCAAGGCGGCGATCCTCGCCAGCCTCGCCTTCCACACTCGGGTCGCCGGCAAGGACGTCCACCGCGAGGGCATCACCGAGGTCACCGCGGCCGACATCCAGGCCGCCAAGGACATGGACTGCGTCGTCAAGCTGCTCGCGATCTGCGAGCGCACCGATGGCGAAGACGGCTCTCCTGCAGGGGTTTCCGTGCGAGTCCACCCGGCGATGATTCCTCGGCGGCACCCGCTCGCCGGCGTGCGTGAGGCTTTCAACGCCGTCTTCGTCGAAGCCGAGGCGGCCGGCCAACTGATGTTCTACGGGCGCGGTGCCGGTGGCGAGCCGACGGCCAGCGCCGTCCTCGGCGATGTCGTCGCTGTCGCTCGGCACCGGGTCCTCGGTGGCCGCGGGCCGGGGGAGAGCGCCTATGCCGACCTGCCTCTGCTCGACATGGGCCAGGCCCTCACCCGCTACCACATCAGCCTCGACGTCGCCGATCGTCCTGGCGTCCTCGCCCAGGTGGCCTCGGCTTTCGCCGACCACGAGGTGTCGATCGAGACGGTTCGCCAGCAGCAGGTCGTTGGCGGCGCTGCCGCCGATGCCGCGAGCGGCTCGGGCGGGTCGACCGCGCGGGCAAGCCTCGTCGTCGTCACCCACGTCGCCCCCGAGGCGGCCCTCTCGGCCACCGTCGACGCGCTCGCCGCGTTGCCCGTCGTTCGAGGCGTCAATTCCGTTATGCGTGTGGAAGGTGTCTGACATGGCCCACCAGTGGCGCGGGGTCATCCGCGAGTATGCCGATCGGTTGCCGATGCTCGCCGGTGCCCCGGTCGTCACCCTCCTCGAGGGCGGCACCCCACTCATCCCCGCGGCATACCTCTCCGAGCGCGTCGGCGCGCAGGTGTGGCTGAAGTTTGAGGGCCTCAACCCGACCGGGTCGTTCAAGGACCGCGGGATGACGACGGCCATCTCGGTGGCCGCCGCGCGCGGTGCCAAGGTCGTCATCTGCGCCTCCACCGGCAACACGAGCGCAAGCGCGGCCGCCTATGCCACCAAAGCCGGGATGGCCTGCGCCGTCCTGGTGCCCGACGGCAAGATCGCCATGGGCAAGCTCAGCCAGGCGATCGCCCACGGGGCCACGTTGCTGCAGGTGGCGGGCAACTTCGACGACTGTCTCACCGTGGCTCGCAAACTCGCCGAGGCCTACCCGGTCGAGTTGGTCAACTCGGTCAACCCCGCCCGCATCGAGGGGCAGAAGACCGCGGCCTTCGAGATCGTCGACGCCCTGGGCGACGCCCCCGACATCCACTGCTTGCCGGTGGGCAACGCGGGCAACATCACCGCCTATTGGCAGGGTTACCAGGAGTATGCCGCGGGCACCCCCGGCGCTCCCGGCGAGGCGGGCACAGGTGGCCCGGCCACCCACCTGCCCCGAATGTGGGGGTTCCAGGCCGCCGGTGCGGCGCCGATCGTCCTCGGCCACCCGGTCGACGAGCCCGAGACCATCGCCACCGCCATCCGGATCGGCAACCCGGCCTCGTGGGCCCAGGCCGTCGCGGCCCGCGACGACTCCGGCGGCCGGATCGACGCGGTCACCGACGAGCAGATCCTCGACGCCCACCGGATCCTCTCGGGCAAGGAGGGCGTGTTCGTGGAGCCCGGCTCGGCGGCCTCGGTCGCGGGCCTGCTGGCCCGCTCGGAGTCCGGCGACGTGCCCGCGGGGGCCCGCATCGTCTGCACGGTCACCGGCCACGGCCTCAAGGACCCGCAGTGGGCTCTCAAGCGCGCCGACGGCACCGAGGTCGTCCCGACCCAGATCGCCGCCGAGGCGTATGCCGCGGCCGTCGCCCTCGGTCTCGAAAGCTGACCCTGATCATGCGCAAGGTCCCCGTCGGCACGGCGATCCGGGTGCGGACCCCGGCCAGCAGCGCCAACATCGGGCCGGGTTTCGACTCCGTCGGCCTGGCTCTCGGGGTCTGGGACCAACTCGACGTCACCGTGGTCGCCGAGCCGGGGTTGCGCATCGAGGTCACCGGATCGGGCGCCGACGGGGTGCCCCGCGACGAGTCCCATCTGGTCTACCGCTCGATGGTCCGAGGCCTGCGCGAGCTCGGCGTCGAGGTGCCGTCGGGACTTCTCGTGCAGACGGTCAACGCGGTGCCGCACGGACGTGGGATGGGTTCGTCGGCAACGGCGATCGTCTCGGGGGTCGCTGCGGCGCAAGGACTTTCAGCGTGCGCTGCGGCGGTGGCGGCGGCTGCGATCGAGGGGCGCCTGGGCGCGGCAGGGGAAGCCGTCACGATCGACCTCGAGGCGGTCAACTCCCTCGCCAGTGAGCTCGAAGGGCACCCGGACAACGCCTCGGCGACCGTCTTCGGGGGGATGACCCTCTCGTGGTCGGCCCAGGACGACCTGCCCATCGCGGTCGGGGCGTCGGAGGGGGAGGCGGGCACACGGCATACCGTCACCGTGCGGTTGCCCCTGCACCCCGACCTGACCGCAGTCGTCTTCGTGCCGGAAACGACCTTGGCCACTCACACGGCCCGCGCGCTGCTGCCCGAGCGCGTGCTGCTGCGCGACGCGGCCCGCAACTCGGCTCGCGCGGCGCTGCTCGTCGAGGCGGCCACCCGCAGCCCCGAACTGCTGGTCCCCGCGACCCACGACTGGCTGCACCAGGAGGCGCGACGCCCCTCGTATGCCGCGTCGATGGACCTCGTCGACCGGTTGCGAGCTGACGGACACGCGGCGACCATCTCCGGCGCCGGGCCGAGCGTCTTGGTCCTGACGACGACCGATCGGGTCGATTCCGTGCGTTCCGGGGCCGACGAGATCTGGACCCGCCTGGTGCCGGGCATCCCCGCCGAGGGTGTGACGGTTCGGTTGCGTTGACACGCGTCTGCGGCGGGACGCGGGCAGGGCGACGGCCGAGGTGTTACATTGAGCGTGCACCGCACCGGAGGGCCGAGTGGCCCGCGACGGCGCGGCGGCACCACCCCCACGCGACAGGCCTTGACAGCCTCGGTCCGCCTTGCGCGCGTCCACCGTGGGGTCAACTCACCGGTCAGCTGATGCTGGCCGCAGCACCCGGCTCCCGTCAGGGGATGCCGACGAACGAGGGGAAGGATCCTTCGTGACAGACACCATTGAGGCCGCGGCCGACCGCAAGTCGACCAAAGCAGGCCTCACGGGGCTCAAGCTTGCCGAGCTCAAGGACGTGGCATCGAGCCTGGGCATCACCGGCACGGCGAAGATGCGCAAGGACGACCTCGTGGCCGCCATTTCGGCGAGCCGAGGCGGGGGCTCCTCCCGCGGTTCGGGACGCGCGAGCGCGGGTTCGGCCGCCACGTCGGCCGCAGCGGCTCGCAGCGCCGAGCCCGCCGCCTCCAGTGACAGCGCAGCCAGTGGCAACAGCGCGTCCGGCGGCAGCAGCGCGTCCGGCGGCAGCAGCGCGTCCGGCGGCAGCGGCGCGTCCGGCGCTCCGGCGGCGACCGCGTCGGCCGAGGGCGGCTCTAGCGCGCCGGCCCGGTCCCGTTCCGGTTCGCGCCGGGTCCGCACCGGTGCCGGTGCCCCCCAGAGCGGTTCGACCGGCGGCGCTCAGGCCAGCCTCCCGATCGGCGACGGTGCGTCCGACGCCAGCTCGGCCGCGCCTGCCGAGCAGGGCGAGCGGGCCGACCGGCCGGCCTCGTCCGGGTCTTCCGAGCAGGGCGAGCGCGCCCCCCGGGAGCGCGCCGAGCGTTTCACCCGCAACCGCGAGGGGCAGTCCGGCGATCAGCAGGGCCAGCAAGATCGCCAGCAGGACCGCCAACAGGGCGGCCAGCAGGACCGTCAGCAGGGCGGCCAGCAGGACCGCCAACAGGGCGGCCAGCAAGACCGTCAGCAGGATCGTCAGCAGGACCGCCAACAGGGCGGCCAGCAAGACCGTCAGCAGGATCGGCAGCAAGGCCAGCAGGGCGGTCAGTACCGTCAGCAGGGTGGCCAGGGCGGCCAGCAGAACCAGTCGCGCTACGACGATGACATTGACAGCCGCACCGGCCGTCGGCGCAATCGCCAGCGCAGCCGCGACCGCAAGCGCGGCCGCGGGACGATGGGTATGCCGATGGGTGGGCAGGAGCTCACCGAGGCGGACGTGCAGATCGCCGAGGACGACGTCATCGTGCCCGTCGCCGGCATCCTCGACGTGTCGGACAACTACGCGTTCGTCCGGACATCGGGCTACCTCCCGGGGCCTGGCGACGTTTACGTGCCGCTCGGCCTGGTGCGTCGGCACGGGCTGCGCAAGGGCGACGCCGTGACCGGTGCCGTCAAGGCGCTGCGTGAGGGTGAGATCCCCGTCGGTCAGACCGGCAACCGGGCCAAGTTCAACCCGCTCGTCCGGCTGGACACCGTCAACGGCATGGATCCTGACCAGGCCAAGTCGCGGGTCGAGTTCTCCAAGCTCACCCCGCTCTACCCGCAGGAGCGGCTGCGTCTGGAGACGTTGCCCAACATCATCACCACCCGGGTCGTCGACCTCGTGTCGCCGATCGGCAAGGGTCAGCGTGGTCTGATCGTCAGCCCGCCGAAGGCCGGTAAGACGCTTATCCTGCAGGCGATCGCCAACGCCATCACGACCAACAACCCTGAGGTCCACCTCATGGTCGTGCTCGTCGATGAGCGTCCTGAGGAAGTCACCGACATGCAGCGGACGGTTCGTGGCGAGGTCATCGCCTCGACCTTCGACCGTCCGGCCGACGACCACACCACGGTCGCCGAGCTGGCCATCGAGCGGGCCAAGCGCCTGGTCGAGTTGGGCCACGATGTCGTCATCCTGCTGGATGGCATCACCCGCTTGGGCCGCGCCTACAACCTGGCTGCACCCGCCAGTGGGCGCATCCTCTCCGGTGGTGTCGACTCAGCCGCGCTCTACCCGCCGAAGAAGTTCTTCGGTGCGGCGCGCAACATCGAGGACGGCGGCTCGCTCACCATCCTCGCCACGGCCCTCGTCGAGACCGGCTCCAAGATGGACGAGGTCATCTTTGAGGAGTTCAAGGGCACCGGCAACTGGGAGCTCAAGCTCTCCCGCCAGCTGGCCAACCGCCGGATCTACCCGGCCGTCGACGTCAACGCCTCGGGCACCCGGCGTGAGGACATCCTCATGTCGACCGAAGAGTTGCGGATCATGTGGAAACTGCGTCGGGTGCTCTCCGCCCTCGACGAGACCCAAGGCATTGAGTTGCTGCTCGACCGGCTCAAGAAGACCAAGAGCAACCTCGAATTCCTCGTCCAGGTCCAGCGCACCTCGTCGATCAAGCTCGACGGCGAAGAGGACAACTAGTCAGATCGGTGTCGGCCAGGCCAACTCGGCGAGTGTCGAGCTGGCCTGGCCCTTCCGCGCTATCCAGCCCCGCGCAACTCAGCGAGTGTTGAGTTTCCTGGCCCTTCCGCGCTATCCAGCCCGCGCAGCTCAGCGAGTGTCGAGTTAGCCGGGCGGCAACCGTCAGAACTCGCCAGCGCAACTGTCAGGCCGGGCGCTCCCGCTGAGAGAAGTGCTGTCGCCAGCGCTCGCTCAGGCGCGGCACCGGCATACCTCGTCGTTGCATCACTCGCGCGACCCGGGCCAGGACGTCCCCCGGTGTGCCGTTCAGGTGTTCGGTGACGACGACGACAAATGCCCAGCCGTCGGCCTCGAGGTCCTCGCGTCGCAGCAGGTCACGTCCTCGGTAGGGGTCGCGCTCGTGATGGCGACCGTCGTACTCGATGGCCAGTTTGATCTGCGGATAGCTCAGGTCGAACCGGTAGAGCAGCTGCCCAACCTCGGAGTAGATGCGGTGGTCGACCTCTGGCTCGGGCAGTCCAGCGAGGCACAGCAGCAACCGCAGCCGCGTCTCCGGGGGCGAGTCGACGCCTCGACGCACGAGCGCGGCTGCCGAGCGGGCCAGCCGGGTCCCGCGCCCGCGCCTGTGAGCAGCGGCTGTGATCAAGGCCTCCGCAGTGGTGGCCCCCGCGCCCACGAGGCTGTCACCGAGCACGACGAGCTCGACCAGCGCGAGGTATGCCGCGCACGCCAGGAAGGTCTCCTCGGGCCGGGTGACTCGGACACGACGTCTCGTACCAACGGCGGGGAGGGTGTGTGGCCGATGCACGATGACCCCGGCTCGACTGAAACTTGTGCCTGGCGGGATGCTCACGTGGACGGCTGAGGTGTCAGGAACGACGCCACCCCACAGCTTGGCCGCGGTGTGGTGGCTGATCATGGCCCCGGCTGGCGCCGCAGTGAGCGCGGCTTGGGCGCGCAGCGTGAGGGTGATGGCACGTCGGCAGTCACGTGGACACCGCGGAAGATGGCTCGGAATCCAGGTCCTGCCAAGTGATCGTCGCTGATGCCGGCCTGCTGCGCCCCTCGGCGAAGGAAGGGCTGGCCGGGCCGTGGTGACCAGGGTTGCTCGTGCGCAGGTTGGCTAGGACCACGTTGCCCCGGGCCAGATTCGGCATGGGAACTCATAGCGGCACTGTGCCGCCTCGGGCGGTTGTTCTGCAGAGGTTATCCACAGGGTGCCACCAGGCCGCGTCAGGCTGGGCCAGAGGGGCCGACCGGTGAAAGGCCGCGAGTGTCGAGTTGCCCGACCGGGTCAGCCTGGGTGAGGCGTGGCAACCCCGCGAGTGTCGAGTTGCCCGAGTTTCGGCCGAAGCGCACTCGCTGAAGTGGCGTGGTCGCGCCCCACCGGCCCCTCAGTCAGGATCGAGCCAGGCTCGCAACTGGGCATAGACACTCGGGTGGTTGAGCAGGTCCAGGTGGTGCAGGCCGGTCACGACCACGGTGTGCTCAGACGGGTCGGCCGGCACTGGCACCAAGCCGTCACCAACCCGCGGGACGGCCGGGTGCCAGGAGTCGGGCGTGAGCGTGGCGAGGACGGCATACTCCTGCACCCAGTCCGGCAGGGGCGGGTGGTCGATCGGGTGGCGGAGGTCACGGATCCCGTCGCTGCGCATCCCGACCAACCCACCGAACCACCGTCCGTGGCCGCTGCTCTCGGCGACCTCCTCCGCGACGACCGCGAAGCGTTCCAGTGGCGCGCCCTCGCGAGGGCTGCCCACCGTGATGACGGCACGCACCGCGCGGGTCCAGGCGGTGTCGCCGTGTGCGAGGGCCCGCAACGCCACGAGGCCACCCATCGAATGCCCGACGATCACCACCTCGCGCAGCGGCCCTGGCCAGCACCGAACCACCTCGCCCAGCAGATCGGCGAAGGCGTCGGCATTCGCCGGGATCGGGGCACCAGAGTTGTAGCGCACCATGAGCGGCACCCAATCGGTGTCCGCCGCGAGTTGCGAGGCGTAGCTCACGCCCGCCTCGCCCCACCGCTGCCGCGAGCGGAATCGCCAGGCGTGCTCGGTCTCGACCAGGCCGTGGACGAAGACGACGATCCGCTCATGGCCCATCCCGTATGCCGCGCGCAGCCCCTCCGCAGTCGGCGCGACATTGCGGCCCTCGTGTCGCAGGCTCATGGGGATCGCCAACGTCGAGGCGTCTGCGGCCAGTCGGTCGCCGGTGACCCCGTTGACGATGCCCAGGGCCAGCTGCGCCCTCACGCCATCCAAGCCGCTGCGGCTGCTGCGTTCCCCGCCCATGGCGCGAGCCGCGATGACCTGCGCTGCCCAGGCGCCCGCTTCCAGCCCCCGCTGCACCCAGAAGAAGGTATGCCGTGCCACCAGGTCGTGGGTCACGTGGATCGGCCGGCTCGCCCCACCGGTCAGGCGGCCCACCGTGCGGTAGACCCGTTCGGTGATGCCGTGGTGAGTGTGCTCCACGAGGCCGGCGATGCCCGTGGCAGCGCGTCCGCCGAGCCGGGCGATGTCGCGCGCCTCGTCGGGGGTCATGACCGGGATGCTGACGTCAGCATCTCTTCACTGTACCTACGGTCGCGTAACTTAGGGGGTGACCTGTGGCACCCCCGACGGTCACCCCACGTATGTCAACCCCACGGATGTCACCCCACGTCGAGGTCGAGGTCCCGGGGGCTGGCAGCCCGCCACCGGAAGCGCAGCGAGGCGATCCGGATGGCCGACACGGTCGCAGCGACGGCCAGCAGGGCGAGCAACGAGAAGTGCCCCGCACTCCACAGCGCGGCCGTGATCCCACCGCCGGCCAAGGCCGGGATGACATAGAGCCGGGACCCGTGGCGGAACACGGACGGGATCTGTCCGGCCAACACGTCCCGGATGACGCCACCGCCGACCCCGGTGAGCATGCCGACCACGGCGGAGGCATAGGGATTGAGCCCGAAACCCAGCGCCTTGACGGTCCCCTCGACACAGAACAGCCCCAGCCCGAGGGCATCCAGGACGAGCATCGGCCGCCTCGGCACCGTCCACCGACCGTGTGACCAGAAGACGATGAGGGAGCCGACTAACGCCACCGGAACCAGGGTCCAGTCGGTGAGGGCGGCCGGAGGCACCGCGCCGATGAGCAGGTCGCGCAGGATCCCTCCCCCGACGGCGGTGACCACGCCGAGCGAGCAGATGCCGACGACGTCCATCCGCCGACCGACCGCCTGCAGCGCGCCGGACATCGCGAAGGCCAGGACGCCGGCGAGCACGAACACGTCGTGGGCCACGTCGATCCATCGGGTCACGGCGCCCCACGGTAGTCCCTCGCGGGTTCCTCACGCCTCCCTCAGCGGTCCCTCACGGGTCCCTCACGCGTCGCTCGCCAGGCTGCGGGAATGCCGCAGCGCAACGCCGCGTTAGGTCACCCGTCTGGGGTCTGGCACACTTGACCCTCGGCCCGGTTCACGGCATACCAAGGCACGACCCAGCCGACCCGGCGCCATCACCGACAAGGAGAGAACCGTGAAGAAGGACATCCACCCCGCCTACGGGGAGACCCAGGTGACCTGCACCTGCGGCAACACGTTCGTTACCCGCAGCACCGCCAAGAACGGCGTCATCCACGCCGACGTGTGCGCGGCCTGCCACCCGTTCTACACGGGCAAGCAGAAGATCCTCGACACCGGTGGCCGCGTGGCGCGCTTCGAGGCGCGTTACGGCAAGAAGGCTGCCACCAAGTAGCGTCCCGTCCGCCGGCCCGGCGCATCCCCCGCACCACGCGGAGGGTATGCCGCGGGGCCGGCGTTCGTGTTCCTGCGGCGGTGTGTCCGCGTGCCGCCTGAGCCACTGACTGACCGGATCGGAGCCTGCGATGAGCGATCACACCACTGAGGCGGCGCACGCACTGCTCGCCTCGGCGGCGCCGCTCGTCGCCGAGCACGCCGAGCTGGAACGCTCGATGGCCGACCCGGAGTTGCACGCCGACCAGAGCGCGCTGCGCCGCACGACCAAGAGGTATGCCGCGCTCGGCCCGGTCGTCGCGGCATACCGGGCGCTCGCGGCGGCGCGCGCGGATCTGGCCGCGGCTCACGAACTCGCCGGTGAGGACCCGGACTTCGCGGCGGAGCTACCGGCGATCGAGGCGGTCTCGGCGCTGGCCCAGAGCCGCCTGCACACCCTCCTGCTGCCGCGCGATCCCGACGACGACCGGGACGCGATCCTCGAGGTCAAGGCGGGGGAGGGCGGGGATGAGTCGGCCCTGTTCGCCGGTGACCTGCTGCGGATGTACCTGCGGTATGCCGAGCGTCGCGGTTGGAAGACCGAGGTGCTCGACGAGACGCAGTCCGATCTCGGAGGCGTCAAAGAGGCGCGAATCGCATTGCGCGCCAAGGGAACTCCCGACATCGGCGAAGCGCCGTGGGCGCGGTTGAAGTTTGAGGGCGGCGTGCATCGGGTCCAGCGGGTCCCCGTCACCGAGAGCCAGGGGCGCATCCATACCTCGGCTGCCGGGGTGCTCGTCATGCCTGACATCGACGAGGGTGACGACGAGGTCGAGATCGCGCCGGCCGACCTGCGGATCGACGTCTACCGCTCCAGCGGCCCCGGCGGGCAGTCGGTCAACACGACCGACTCGGCGGTGCGGATCACCCACCTGCCGACCGGTGTGGTCGTGTCGTGTCAGAACGAGAAGTCCCAGCTGCAGAACAAGGAGTCGGCGCTGCGGGTGCTCAAGGCCCGTCTGCGTCAGGCCGCCCGCGAGGCCGCCGAGGCGACGGCGTCGGCGGCGCGCCGCAGCCAGGTCCGCACCGTCGACCGTTCCGAGCGGATCCGCACCTACAACTTCCCCGAGAACCGGATCGCCGATCACCGCACCGGGTTCAAGGCCTACAACCTCGACGTCGTCCTCGACGGCGAGCTCGATGCGGTCATCCAGTCGTGCATGGATGCCGACGAGGTTGAGCGGATGGCCGGCGTCGGCGAGGTCGGCCGCTCGTGACCGGCGCATGACCTCGCTGCGCGAGGCGGTCCGGGAAGCGACCCACGTGCTTGCCGAGGCGGGCGTCGCGTCGGCCCCGGTCGACGCGCTGGTCCTCGCCGCGCATGCCCTCGGCGTCGAGGTGAGCGAAGCCCGTCGGCTGCTCATCGTCGGCGGGGTCGAGGTCCCGCCGGAGTATGCCGCCCTCGTCGCCGAGCGCGCCCGGCGGGTCCCGCTGCAGCACCTCACGGGAGAGGCGCACTTCCGGGGGCTGACCCTCAGGGTTGGGCCGGGGGTGTTCGTCCCGCGCCCGGAGACCGAGACGCTCGTCTCGCTCGCGCTGGACGCCATCGACGCTGTCGGCAGTGACGGGGCGGGCGACCCAGTTGGCCCGGTCGACAGGGCGACGACTGTCGGGGCCGGCGGGGCCGATGGGCCGGCGACGGTGGTCGACCTGTGTACCGGCTCGGGGGCAATCGCCTTCTCGCTCAAGGCCGAACGCCCTGATCTGGTCAGTCGAGCCATCGAGGCAGACCCTTTGGCGCACGCCTGGGCTGTTGCCAATCGCGACCGGCTCGGCCTCGATGTCCAGGTGGACTTGGGAGACGCGCGGACGGCATACCCCGAGTTGGTCGGGACCGTCGATGTGGTGACGTGCAACCCGCCCTACATCCCCGACGACCAGGTGCCCGTCGACCCCGAGGTGCGCGACCACGATCCTGCGCTGGCGCTCT
>Ga0209719_1004220_pt1 | contig 11986 bp, 9 predicted proteins | sample AD_JPNAS2_MetaG_FD_184421 | JGI IMG/M metagenome (GOLD analysis project Ga0209719, IMG submission 184421) | Active sludge microbial communities of municipal wastewater-treating anaerobic digesters from Japan - AD_JPNAS2_MetaG (SPAdes) (version 2) | ecosystem: Engineered > Bioreactor > Anaerobic >...
CGACGGCAACCGGAGGGCTGCCGGCGTATGCGATTCCGCTTGTGTTCATTTTGGCGATTCTTCTGGGTGCGGCGTTCGGACTGTTCAACGGACTCTTGATCTCACGATTCAATATTCCGCCGATTCTGGCAACGATGGGAAGCGGTGAGCTCTTCACCGGGATCTGTATGGCGATGACCAACGGGAATGCGATCAGCAAGTTTTCCCGCACCTACGCCAGAACGATCAACAACAGGCTGTTCGATATGATTCCCGTCCAACTGATCATCTTCACCGTGATGGCGGTGATCATCTGGTTCCTGCTGACCAAGACCGCCTACGGTTCGAAGCTGTATCTTCTGGGAACGAGTCCGACCGTCGCCAGGTTCAGTGGATTGAAAACCAGACATCTGCTGATGCAGACCTATATGATCTCGGGCATCTGCGCCGCCTTGGGTGGAATGATCATGCTGGCCAACTACAACTCCGCCCGGGCGGACTATGGAACGGTCTACACCCTCCAGTGCGTGCTTATCGTCGTCCTTGGAGGAGTGAGTCCCGTGGGAGGACGGGGAAAGATCGGCGGAGTTGTTCTGGCGATCATCCTGCTACGGCTCCTGGAGACGGGGTTGAACCGGTTCCCGAAGATCAGCAGCTACTACATCTCCCTGATCTGGGGCGGTGTGCTGATTCTGGTGATGGTGCTCAACTATTTCACCGAGAACGCCAAAGTGAAGACGGCAAGCATATAGGAGGAACTATGAAGAAGATTCGAGTGCTGTTGGCCGGAGAGTCATGGGTTACCGTTTCTGCCCATCACAAAGGGTTCGACCACTTTGCGTCGGGGATGTACGACAATGGGCAGCGATATCTGGAAGCCGCTTTGAAGAGCGATCCTTCGATTGAATACGTCCATATGCCGGGTCATGAGGTGAGCGAGCGGTTCCCCTTCACGATGGAGGAGCTGAACGAGTGGGACGTGATCATCATTAGCGACATCGGGTCAAATTCCTTTCTTCTTTCGAACAAGGTGTTTCTGGAGGGAAGGAAGCAAGTCAACCGGCTTCAGCTGCTGAAGGAGTGGACTTCAGCCGGCGGAGCCTTGGTGATGTGCGGCGGATATCTCTCCTTTTCGGGATTCCAGGCGAGCGCGAAGTTCTTCCGGACCCCGATCGAAGAGGTGCTTCCGGTGGACATCTACACCTTTGACGACCGGGTGGAGACGCCTGAAGGAACCGAGATCACGATCGTCGACCCCGACCATCCGATCCTCGACGGCATCAAGGGCCCCTGGCCACACCTCCTGGGGTATCAGGAAGCGCCGTTGAAGGGCGATGCGCACCTGATCGCCCAAAGCCAGTACGGCCACCCCCTGATCGCCGTGCGGAAGTATGGAAAGGGAACATCAATGGTCTGGATGAGTGACATCGGCCCGCACTGGTGTCCGTTGGAGTTCACCCGGTGGGAAGGATATGCGACCTTCTGGAGGAACGCGATCCACTATCTGGCTAACGATCGATAATACCCGCAAGAATCTCGTCCAAAGTGGAGGATAGCATGAATACAATTCTCCTGTTCTTCTTCCGAGCTTATGTCGGCTAAGTAATAACATTTTTCCATATATCTAAAACATTTTCCCATTCCTTTGATGCATGGATGCCTTACCATGCTAATGAGACTTGAGCCAAATATTTATTTTTATCCAAAGCAGTTGTTGAAAAACTAAGGGGTATTACCTCTAAAGGACACGAAAAAGGAGAACGTTTGTCATGAAAAAAGTAGGCACTATTTTACTACTTCTGATTGTCGCCGGCACGTTCCTGTTTGCCGGAGGAAAAGCGGAAACCGTCAAGAGCGGTCCGCTTTCCGTTATGATCTGGGATTCCAACCAAGAGCCGGGAATCCGCAAGATCATCGACGACTTCACCGCAAAGACGGGAATCGAGGCAGAGATCCAAGTCGTCGACTGGGCCAACTATTGGACGCTGCTTGCCGCCGGCGCGCAAGGCGGTTCGTTGCCGGATGTATTCTGGATGCACTCGAACGAATCGCAACGGTATATGTCCAATGAGATGCTTCTGGATATCACCGACAGGGTAGCAAAAAGCAGTTTGATCGATTTGGCGAACTATCCGGCGGATATTTGGAGCTTGTATACGTACGAAAATCGCTATTACGCGGTTCCAAAAGATGTGGATACGATCGCGCTGTGGTACAATAAGGCGCTTTTTGATAAAGCGGGACTCTCCTATCCTGATGCAAGTTGGACATGGGACGATCTGTACGTGGCAGCCAAGAAGCTTACCGCACCCGACCGCTCGGTATATGGATTTGCGAACCAATCCAACAACAATCAGGCCGGCTGGTACAACCTTGTATATGGGAACAACGGCTATGTCCTCAGCGAAGACAAAACGCATTCCGGTCTTGATAAGCCCGAAGCGATCGAAGCGATGAAATGGATGGAGCGGATGATTTTGGAGGATCTCATGCCTTCCCAGAGTGTGATGAGCGAGAACGCCGAAGATGTCTTGATGCAATCCGGCAAGGTCGTAATGGCGATGCAGGGATCATGGATGGTTCCTTCGTTCCGGGACAATGAATACTCGTATGAAAACTGCGACGTGGCCGAGTTGCCGTACAATGCCCGCACCGGCCGCCGGCCCTCCATCTACAATGGTCTTGGCTGGGCGATCGCCAAAAACTCCACCCGTGCCGATGATGCATGGAAATTGGTCGAATATTTCGGTTCCAAGGAAGCGCAGCTGAAGCAGGCCCAGCTTGGAATCACGATGAGCGCATATGTGAACACCAGTGAAGATTGGAAAAACAGTGTTCCGAAGTTTAATTTGCAAGCGTACCTGAACATGCAGGACGACATGGTCATCCGTCCCTTCTCGAAGAACACGGTGAAGTGGGAGGATGCGACCCATGATATCATGCTCAAGGTCTGGTCGAAGGAAATCACGATGGAGCAGGGCATGCGGGAAGCCGCCCGGATCACCAACGAGATTCTTGCTGACGAATAATCGATGCACTATGATTGGGCGGAGGACTTTCCGCCCGATCATTCCATGAGGTTTGAATGAGGAATAATTCATTACGCTCCAAGACCGCCGGACAAACCTTTTTTTGGGGATGGGTGCTGATCCTTCCCACGGTCGTCGGATTGATGGTTTTGAATATCGTTCCGCTCATCACGACGATCTATCAGAGTCTCCATAAGACCGGGGATTTCGGAAGAGGGTATATCTTCATCGGGTTGAAGAACTACGAAAAGCTTTTTTCCGACAAATTGGTTCGTCAATCAATCATAAACACATTCAAATACACAATCATTCAAGTGCCGTTTTCCGTTTTTATTGCCTTGGTGCTGGCGGTCATGCTCAACCGGGAGAATATGCGGGGCAGATCCGCCTATCGAACCATTTTCTTTCTTCCCATGGTCGTCGCTCCCGCCGCGATCGCGATGATCTGGCGGTGGCTACTCAACACCGAATTCGGATTGATCAACAATCTCTTCAACATCCGGATCGGTTGGCTGACGGATCCGAGATTCGGGATATACTCCGTGGCGATCATCGGGATATGGTCGGATATCGGGTACAACATGATCCTTTTTCTGGCAGGTCTTCAGGAAGTTCCTCGGGATTACTATGAAGCCGCCGAACTGGATGGGGCGAATGTCATTCAGAAGTTTGCTTCGGTGACGGTTCCCCTGATCTCACCGGTGCTGTTCTTCGTCATCGTCACGCGGATGATCGCGGCGATGCAGGTGTTTGATACGATCTTCATGATGATGGAGCGGGCGAATCCAGCCCTTGCAAAGACCCAGTCGCTGGTATACCGCTTCTATCAGGCATCGTTCATCGTGAAGGAAATCGGCTATGGTTCAGCGATCGTCATCGTGCTCCTGCTCTTTATTCTTGCGATCACCGCCGTCCAGCTCATAGCGCAGAAGCGCTGGGTGCACTACAGCTAGGAGGGGGAGGGTGAGTACGAAGAAGATGAACCTGACGACAGTTTTCATGCACGCGGTGCTTATCGCCCTCGCTTGTACGATGGTTCTTCCCTTTGTGTGGATGACGCTTACCTCTTTCAAAACAAACGCCGAGTCGATTCAACTCGATCCATACCTCTTTTTCCCTACAAAGCTTCGGTTTACCGCATTCGAGACGGTCTTGAAGCATAATAACTTCCTTGTTCTCTATAAGAACACGATTCTGCTGGTCGGTTTGAGAATTCTCTGTGCGATCGTAACGGCAAGCATGGCCGGATACGCCTTTGGAAGGCTGAAGTTCCCCGGCTCCACCATCGCATTCTCCATCGTCCTGATCCAAATGATGATACCATCGCAGATCTTCATCATCCCCCAGTACATGATGATCATCAGGATGAAGGCAACGAATACGATTTTCGCCTTGGTCTTTCCGGGTCTTGTGAGCGCGTTCGGCACGTTCCTGATGCGCCAGACATATGCGATGCTTCCCAAGGATCTGGAAGACGCTGCGAAGATCGACGGACTGAATATTCCCAAGACATTCTTATACATCATGGCTCCTCTTACAAAATCGAGCCTGATCGCCCTGAGCGTCTTTACCGCGGTATTCGCGTATAAGGAGCTCATGTGGCCGATGATCGTGAACACCAGCAAGGATTCGCTGGTTCTCGCCTCGGCGTTGGCGAAGATCAAGGGGCAATATTTGGCGAATTATCCGGAAGTGATGGCGGCTTCGCTTATCGCCTGCGTACCGATGATTATATTCTATTTCTTTTTCCAACGCCAATTCATTGAAGGAATTGCGACCTCTGGCGGAAAGCTTTGAGGAGATTGACCACTGCATTTCATCTCTAAGGAGGAGATTTAATGAAAATTACCTTTTTGGGTGCGGGGAGCACGGTGTTCGCACGCAACGTGCTGGGAGACTGCATGCATGTTCCATCACTCCGCTCAGCGGAGATGGCGCTGTATGATATCAGCGCCAAACGCCTTGAGGAATCAAGAGGCATTCTTGAAGCGATCAATCAGACGATCAATGAAGGTCGAGCGAAAATCCGGGTGTATCACGGAATGGAGCGGTTGGAAGATGCCCTTCGGGATGCTGCCTTCGTGGTTAATGCGATCCAAGTCGGCGGCTATGATCCCGCAACATTGACAGATTTTGAAATACCCAGAAAGTATGGGCTGAGACAGACGATTGGAGATACGATCGGGATCGGGGGCATCATGCGGGGGCTCAGAACGATACCCGTCATGGAGCGGTTCGCCAGTGTGATGGAGCGGGCGTGCCCCGGAGCGTTGCTTTTGAACTATACGAATCCGATGAGCATTCTTACCGGCTATATGCTTCGATACACCGATGTGGCGTGTGTGGGGCTTTGTCACAGCGTTCAAGTCTGTTCGGAGATGTTGTTGAAAGATCTTGGAATGGAGGATGCGCTTGAAGGGCGGGTGGAGACCATCGCCGGCATCAACCACATGGCTTGGCTTTTGAGCCTCCGCGATAAGGAAGGCAATGACCTCTATCCTGAGATCAGGAAACGGGCATTGGCCAAAAATGCGGAAGAGAAGCATGGAGATATGGTCCGCTATGAATACATCAGACGCTTAGGTTATTACTGCACCGAATCAAGCGAGCACAACGCCGAATACAACCCCTTCTTCATCAAGCGTTCGTATCCCGAGCTGATCGATCGATTCAACATCCCTCTTGATGAGTATTTGCGAAGATGTGTCGATCAGATTGAGGAGTGGGGGGAAGAGTTCAAGCGAATCTCCTCCCAAGGAGGGGTCGACCATTCGCGCTCTCATGAGTACGCTTCCTATATCATGAATGCGGTTGCGACCAATACACCGTTCAAGATTCACGGAAATGTGCTGAACGATCATCTCATCGACAATCTCGATGTGAATGCGTGCGTCGAGGTTCCCTGCCTGGTCGATGGAAACGGTATCAACCCGTGCAGGGTTGGATCGCTTCCGGTGCACCTTGCGGCGATGAACATGACGAATGTGAACGTCCATCTCACCACGATCGAAGCGGCACGGACGAAACGGGTCGAAGATATCTATCATGCGGCGATGCTTGATCCGCACACGGCGGCGGAGCTTTCGATTGACGACATCGTTTCGATGTGCGATGAAATGATTGAAGCGCACGGGCCTTTGATGGAAGTGTATACATGACCATGGTAACATTCATGATACATTTATACGCCCTCTTTTCTTTTTAGGAGGGCGTAGCGTTTGATTCGGAGGATGCGATGCCTGAAAGTGAGTTGTTGATCAAAGCCGCTCGTTTCGTTGGGCTGGATGGAGTGCGGAAATCCGCCATCGACCTGTCACTCGCATACTGCGGATTTCAACAATGTCCACCGCTTCATAACAACGGTCCGGAAATTCGTGATACCAGCTTCATCCACATTGTTCTCTCCGGCAAGGGGGTGTTGAAGATGGATGGCAAGCTGTACAAGATCAAAGAGAATGAGGCGTTCCTGATTCCCGCCGGTGTTGAAGCTCAATACACCGCCGACCGGCATGATCCCTGGCATTATATGTGGGTCGGGTTTTCCGGTCTGATGAGCGAGGAGTGCATGGAAATGGCGGGTCTGAATAGAAAACATCCGGTTCGAACCGTGGAAAACAGCGATTTGATGAAAAAGGATATCGAGGGCCTGATCGAAACCTACCACCTGACGTTCCCCAACGAGCTGGTACGCTGTGGATACTTTTTCCATTTCATCGCCCACCTGATCGAAGACTATCAGGCCCAAGGCCTGATCAAAGAACAAAGCGGGATTCGAGTCGCCCGTCACGCCCGCCTTGCGTATCACCATATCATGGAGCATTTCAGTGAGCCGGTGAAAATCGAAGAGCTTGCCAATCAGATCGGGGTCAGTCGGAACTACCTCTATACGTGTTTCAAGCGAGTCTACGGAATCAGCCCCAAACAGTTCCTCAACCAGATTCGAATGGAACACGCAAGCAGTCTCCTCAGCTCTCAGCATCTTTATGTCGCTCAGATCGCCAATCAGGTGGGCTTTGAAGACGAGCTTGCCTTTTCTTCGGCATTTAAAGGGTTTTATGGGATATCTCCTTCGGAGTACCGCAAGAATATCCGGGGAAGGTAGCCGGCAATCGCTAATGACTTGTAACGACCTTTTTAAGGAAGCGATCCACAAGATTCGGATCCAACACCGTCCCCTTCATGCCCTTCAGGCTTGCGACCGCGACTGATATGGGTACCCGTTCAGGGGTGGAGTTGGGGTTGGTGAGGTTTGCCCATGCATTCGCCACTGCGATGATTCGGGCGTAGAGCGGGATCTCCTCGCCTTTGAGCCCTCGGGGATAGCCATTCCCGTCAAACCGCTCGTGATGATAGAGCACCGCCTCGGCAAGCGGGGCGTATTCATCCAATGAGCGGAGGATGTTATACCCGATCTCGGGGTGGCGCCTCAGCTCCAGAGTTTGAACCTGCGTGAGCTGGGAGGTTTTCAGGCGGAGGATGTTCTTATTAATCGCGATCTTCCCCAGATCATGGAAGAGGGCGGCTTTTTCGATCAGTTCGACCTCTTCACTGCTTAGTTGGGTCTGCATCGCCAGATCCTTGGCATAGGAGGAGACCAGTTTGTTGTGCTCCTCGATCGACTCCTCTTTTTCATAAAGCTGATCCAAGATGGAAACGATCATCTGCCGTTTGTACGTGACATTCTCCTTGAGCTTGTTCCGGTACATCCGGTCTTCCGCGGTCTTGAACGTCGTTTCAAAGCCTTCTTCAGTGTTGTGCTGAGCGGAACCGAACGCCACGCTGATGAGCAGGTTCCGCACCTTCTCTTTTTTCAGCGCATTGTTGATCCGATTGAGAATCGTCTCGGCGTGCTCGGCATCGGTCTGCGGCAGCAGGAGAACGAACTCGTCACCTCCCACTCGGAAGATGATGTCATTCTCCCGGCATGTCCGCTTCATCACCGTAGCGACTTTCCTCAGCAGCTCGTCACCGGCATCATGACCGAACGCATCATTGGTGAGCTTCAGACCGTTCACATCGGCGAGAACCAAGGTAAGGGGTTGGTATGGTTCGTTGTTGATCTCTTCTTTGATCCGGTCGAAGTGGCGGCGGTTGTAGAGGCTGGTAAGGGGGTCGGAGATCGAGAGAGTCCTCATCTCCTGCGCTTTGGTTCGATCTTCGGTGGCATCGCGGAAGACGATCACCATTCCATACAGCTCGCCGTCCTTGCCGATGATCGGTGAGGCGTGGTCGGAAATGTAGCGCTCCACTCCGTCTCGCGCCACAAGGGTCGCCTGATCACCAAGGCTCAGGGACTCCCGTTTGGAGAGGACGAGCTGGGCAAGATCCGGGGCGCGTTTTCTCCGATCGGTCGGAACCAAATGGAAGATTTCCGAAAGGGGACGCCCGATCGCCTCTTCCGCTTCCCAGCCGATCAGATGTTCCGCCGCCTCATTGATGAATTGGACGATTCCCACCTCATCGGTCGAGATCACTCCCTCGGCAACGCTTAAGAGGGTCGTTTCAAAGAGCATCCGTTCATACAGCACCTTGTGCTCCATGTCGCGCTCGTTGGTGATGTCATCCATCAGCATCGCCACGAACCCCGGTTCGGGCTGATAGGAAGAGATCCTGAAGTATCGGCCGAACACAAGGTCCTCCGTCTCGAAGACGACGCTCTTACCAGTAATCCCGACGTTGAGGTTGAGCTCGACCAGTTCCTTGGAAAGCGGCGGTGACAAGGTCGACGCCGGTCGGTGCAGAATCTCCTCGTTCGGCACACCGATGAACTCCGAGTGCGCCCTGTTCGCCCGAACGATCTCAAAATCGACCACATCTCCCGCCTCATTATGGATCAGCCGCATGTAGGCCAACCCCTGATCCATCGTGTTGAACATGGCCTTGAGGTCTTCCATATCCTGTTTGGGAGCCAGGGCGAGGGTGACCTGTTCGGTGATGTCGTTGTAGGTGCCGACGATCTCAAGGGGCTCGCCATCGCTTGAGCGGCGCGAGATCTGTCCCCGGAGCATGAACGTGATCGGATGCCCGTCCTTGTGGATCATTCGGACCATGGTGGTCAGGTGCTCGCTCTTGCCCATGAGGTGGGCCTGATAATCGATCGCCAGCTTTCCGATGTCATCGGGGTGGAAGAACTGGGAATACTGTATTGCCGTCATACCCTGGATCCGCTCGGGGTCATAGCCGAGCAGCCTGATGAATCGATCTTCCGGTGTGATGACGTCGTTTTCAAGATCCCAACTGTAGGAAAAGAGGTTGGAGCATCGAATCGCTTCTTCATAGCGGTCGCGCTCAAGGCGGAGCGACTCCAGATGTTTTTCCTGATCGGTACGATAGCGGTGCAGTTCCCTAAGGAAAAGAAAACTTCCGACAAACAGCAGCGGGACGCCTACGGAGGGAATAAGGAAGATGCTTACCCAGTTTACATACTGCCAAAATGAAAAATCGTCATATGCCTTTTCAAGGCTCATCCGCTCGTGTTCCTGAAGCGTCCCGATAAGAGTTTGCAGCGTAAATGAAGCGTTGCTTGAATGAGCAAGCAAATCTTGAATAATGTCGTCTTTGAAGATGAGCGAGGGGTCGTCTTCAAAGACCGACCGGCGCTCGAACAGCGGAGTGATATGGTAAATAAGCGTTGCATTGTAGGTGTTTCGGATTTCCTGAAGCAGGCGGTGTTGCTCCGGATCATTCTTGACCACGCATTCAATTCTCGAAAGTGTGGAGACGTATGCCTGATTCTGGATCTCAAACGCTTCGAGGTAATCATCCGTTCCCACAAGAAGGTGTCCGCGCTGGGCAAGCCGGATCGATTGAAAGATATGTTCCAATGTATACAGCTCCGTGATCAGATGATTGGCATCCATAATCCGCTTGTTGAGGTCGCTGACTCGATGATTCACCATGAAGTTGATATGCATCATGACCGCCAGTGCAAGAAGGACTATAACGATGCCAATGACAAAAAGCTGAACAAAGCGCGGTTGCTTTTTAATGATAATTCCCCCTCTCCTCATTATAGCAAGAGACGTCGCTAAAACAAGAAAAAAAATATATACCCCCATGCGATACCGAAAATCAAAAGGAGTATCGACCTGGAGGGAGAACGTATTTGCCTTTCGTAATGATAATTGGTATCATTAAGGTATCAGTATTACTATGAGGAGTAAAACCATGGAAGAAATCACTAAAGCAACCGGTTTGCCCTTGATCGGCGACCCCGCTCCGGCGTTCCGGGCGGTTACCACCCAGGGAGACATCAACTTTCCGGAGGATTACAAGGGAAAGTGGGTCATCCTGTTCAGTCACCCCGCCGACTTCACCCCGGTGTGCACCACCGAGTTCATGACCTTCGCCTCGATGCACGATGAGTTCAAGGCGATGAACACCGAGCTCGTCGGTCTTTCGATCGATTCGCTGTACGCTCACATCGCGTGGCTGCGAAAGATTCAGGAGCTCGAATGGAAAGGAATGAAGAACATCGAAGTGAAGTTCCCGGTGATCGAGGACATCAAGATGGATGTTTCCCGCAAGTACGGGATGGTTCAGAGCCAGAGCAGCACTCAGGCGGTTCGGGCGGTCTTCATCATCGACCCGAAGGGCATCGTCCGGACGATTCTCTTCTATCCCGCCGCGATCGGCCGGAACTTCGATGAGATCAAGCGGGCGGTCCAGGCGCTTCAGAAAGCGGACAAGGATGGCGTAGCCACCCCGGCGGACTGGAGACCCGGTCAGGATGTCATCATTCCGACCCCCGGCTCCTGCGGCACCGCAAAGGAGCGGATGGCCAGCCAAGACGAGAAGATGTACTGTCTGGACTGGTTCCTCTGTTTCAAGAAGGAATCGTAAGGATCACGGAAAAGGGGGAGCTTTCACCGGCTCCCTCTAATATTGCTCAGCGATGTAGACGCCCTCAAGGGCATTATCGGTAGCCATGCCCATCGGAACCGGGCAGCCGTCCTTCAAAAAGGATTCAAACGGTGAGTCCTGTACTACTTGAATCGTTGAGATTCCCCGTCGGGCAAGGATGCCTAAGAGCAGGCGGGCCGCTTCCCTGTTCAACGCGAATGCTTCGACCGCCTTGTCCTTGAGGATGAACGCATAGCCGTCTTCAACATAGAGCGTCTCATACCCGTCGATGAGAAACCCCCACGCCAGCTCATCCCGGTCGAGCGAGCCGCAGCGGTACGTCGCGCTTTTATAGATCGGTTCCAGGTCGTCCGGGGTGGCGAACCGCTTTTGGCGCTCGTTCAACGCCAAGGTGGGCGGAATCGCATACGCCCGGGCGGTCGACGCAGTGAAATACCCATGCTTCTCATAGTAGGGCCGGAGGGCGGGAAAGAGGGTGATCGGATGGGGATAGGAAGCTTGAACACGCTCCAGCAGCCCGCCCATGATTCCCCGGTTCCGATGGGATTGAAGCGTCGCTGCTCCGACGATGAAGGAGCAGGGGTTCGTAATTCCCTCTTTCGTAAAGGAGCTTGGAAGGGAGTGGAGGGCGGAAACGATCCTTCCCTCATCTTCCGCCACGAAGACATGGTTCGGATCGAAGCGGGTCGAAAAGAACTTCTCAAGAAAAGCCGGCTCCTCGCTGAAGACGACGTTCCACAGATCTTTGAGCTCATAAAACTCCTTCCAAGTCGCTTTTCGATAGGTGGTCATGGCTTCGTTATCCGATATTTCCTGACCATCAGGTCCGGCTGGTAGGAGAGCTTCGCTTTCCTCAGTCCGTCGACGCCGGCATCCTCCTGGCGGTTGACGTATTGGACATCCCGGAGGAACTCGGAGACGAAGAGCTGGTTGATCACCGAATACACGCCGTGGTAGGAGGTGTCGCCCTTTTCGAAGTGGACGATCGCCAGTCGTTCGTCGATGATCTCCCCGACGGTGAAGGCGGTCAGCTCGTTGTCCACGCAGACCAGCATCCCGACGAACCCGAGCTCGTCCCAGTTGTCAAAGGTCCGCCGGATTGCACTCAGTTCGTT
>Ga0209719_1004221_pt1 | contig 11985 bp, 5 predicted proteins | sample AD_JPNAS2_MetaG_FD_184421 | JGI IMG/M metagenome (GOLD analysis project Ga0209719, IMG submission 184421) | Active sludge microbial communities of municipal wastewater-treating anaerobic digesters from Japan - AD_JPNAS2_MetaG (SPAdes) (version 2) | ecosystem: Engineered > Bioreactor > Anaerobic >...
AACTCCTTCTGATGGAGTCTGTATTTTGATTATAGTTATAGTCATACATTGCACTTTCCCATTCGCCATACATAGCATTGGGTAATACGATATAAATAGAACCAAATGAATCTTTTTGTTCTAATGCAGCTTGGTGTCTATAATCCATTGAGGTTTTCAAATAAGAATCATTGAAATCTGCTAGATTATCTCCTACGTACAGAATCACATCATAGTTTTCTCTCACTTTATTACGTCTGATTTCTTTGCTAGATATGCTATCTCTTGTTATCACATGTACTGAATCTGCAAAAGGGAAATTTAATTTTTTTAAATTTTCTATTGTTGCTTTTTTTTCGTCTGTATCTCTATTAGTAATATAAAAAATTGTAATCCCTTTTGATGCAGCATAATTAAAAAAATCTAAAGATCCTGGTATAGGTTTAGCATTAGCTAATGAGGTCCATTCCTTCCATTTATCAGGAAAAACATATTTTTTTATAACCAATGCAGCCTCATATGGACTATTATCTAAAACTGTCTCATCTATGTCAGTTATTACAGCTAAATTTTTGGCTTTGGGATTAGCTTTGATTTTTTGATCTACAATTTGTTTGGCAAGGTTATAACTTTGATAGCACATAGCTTCATATTCTGCAGATCTCTGTTGATACAATGTTGCCATTATCAAGTGGTCATTATTGACTTCTTTATTTGCTTCTTTAGTAGTTGTATTTGTTTGTTTACATGATACTAAAACTATAGAGCTCATGGCTGCTATAATCATTAAAAATTGTCTGGTTTTCATATCCTAATAATTTTTTGGTAAAATTATAAAATTTGATAAATAATTCATATTAAATTAATGTTAAGTTTTTATTAACAAAATTAAAAAAAATTCTATGCCAATTATATGGATAATACGAAGCCCTATTGTAGAGACACGTTGCAACGTGTCTCTACAATAGGGCGAAAAATAAATGAAAATAATCAAATTGAACAATTTGGGAAACCCACAAAAAATTCAATTCCAACCATTGTGCGATTATTCAAATCTACCACAACCAAACAAATAAATCAAATTCGTCAAACCCCTGGCATTCCTGTCTGGCAAAGCAATTATTACGAACATATCATCCGTGATATCGATGATTTATCTCGCATTCGTCATTATATTGCGGACAATCCAAAGATTTGGAACAATGATGAATATAATATCAACCACCAATAAAAACACTTAGTATGAACAAATCATCATACCATCTATTAACCACGACCTTTAGGTCGTGGGACAACAGAGAAGAAAAATGGGCTTTAGCCCTGAAATAGATATAACTGCAGATTTCCAGATGATACATCAGAAAACACTTTGTATTGGTAAATTCACGAATTGCTACTAATGTCTCTATCCATATGTAGAATAGAAAAGTGATAGATATTAACCACGACCTTTAGGTCGTGGAACAACAGAGAAGAGGAATGGGCTTAAGCCCTGAAAATAGTAGATATCGAGGTTTATCAGATGATTCACAAAAAAACGTCTTGTATGGGCATTTCATGAATTGCTACTACAAATAAATTGTCATAAATAAAACATATATTGTATGAACTATAATAATATGCACAAAGGAATAATTTATTTATTTGTTAAATACTAATTTCAATTTTTTTATTTTAGCTTGATTCAAATATTATTTATATAAATACATATTATTTTATTGTAAAAATTATATATATTTGCAAAAAAATTTTTTAAACATTAAAAAAGTGAAGTTTATGAAAAGAAAATTAAAATTTAATGGATTAATGAAGTTAATACCAATATTAATTATGTTTATTGTGATGTATACTTCATTACAATCACAAACAGCCACTACTATTACATTAGGAAGTGGCACAAGTCAAAGTGGAGCATATGATCCTTCACCTGCTAATGTCTTTTGGGAAAGTAGACATTTACAATTTGTTTATACAAAAAGTGAAATTAATGCACAAGGTATTTCAGGACCACATTTATTAAAATCTATTGCTTTTAATGTTTCCCAAGTTGCAGATAAAACTCATTCAAATTATAAAATTCGAATAGGGCATACTACAGCTACAGATGCAAGTTCTAATATAAATACTACACTTACTCAAGTTTATTCTGCTTCCTCTGTTAGTTTTAATAGTAGTGGGTGGAAAACTTTTACATTTACTACTCCTTTTCAATGGAATGGCATAGATAATATTGTAGTTGATATTTGCTGGGGGGTTAATTCTGATTATAGTGGTAGTGGACAGGTTTATGTATATACACCAGAGGTAACTAATGGAATAGGGTATATTAATTCTTCATCTCAATCTATGTGTAGTGAAGCTATAACAGGTAGCATGAATTTAAAACCACAAGTCTAGTTAACATTTGAGCCTACAGCTCCCTCTAATGATGATTGTTCTGGTGCTATAGCACTTACAGTTCATCCAACAACTACTTGTACAAATGCTACAATTGGAGATGTGTCTGGTGCTACAAATTCTAATGTAACGGGTTGTAGTTATGGAACACCAAATGATGATGTATGGTATAAATTTATTGCTACTGCTACTGAACATATAATTACTGTAGTGGGTTCTTCAGATTTCGATGCAGTTTTAGAACTTCGTTCTGGCTCATGTCCTGGAACAAACATTGTATGCAAAGATAGCACTTTAGATGGTGGCACTGAAATAATACATGCTACAGGCCTTACTGTAGGTAATACTTATTATGTAAGGGTATATGATTGGTACTCAACTATGCCTAGTACTACTACTTTTACTATTTGTATAACTACAAATGCTACATGCCAAACTCCTGGTCCACCTACTAATTTACAAGTTACACCTACCCAAACTGGTGCATCATTTACTTGGTCGGCACCTACAAATCCTCCTGGAACACCTACAATAGTTTATTATTGGTTGGTTTCTGATCAAGCTACTCCTAATTGGAATAATTATATAGCTAGGTGTGGAGATGCAGGTGGTTTTTCTGGAAATACTAATGGAACTGGGCAATGTTTAGTACCTGCAGGCATGCCGGCTACATTATCACCAAACACGCAATATTATTTGCATATGTATGCACGCACTGGTTGTGATTGGACAGGTTCTCCTTGGGCTACCAAAGCATTTACAACACTTAGTGCTGCACCGTCTAATGATAATTGCTCTGGTGCAATCACATTAACGGTTAATAATACTGCTAATTGTGTTAATCCTACAACTGGCAATGTAGCTGGCGCAACAAATTCTGGTGTTACTGGATGTACTGGTACTCCAGATGATGATGTTTGGTATAAATTTATTGCTACCGCTACTGAACATACAATTACTGTAGTGGGTTCTTCAGATTTCGATGCAGTTGTAGATTTGCGATCAGGATCATGTCCTGGGACTAATATTACATGTATAGATGCTACTTTAGAAGGTGGTACCGAAGTTATTAATGCTACAGGATTAACTATTGGCAATACTTATTATGTGAGAGTATACCATTATTATGCTACCGCACCTACAACAACAACATTTACAATTTGTATTACTACTCCACAAACTGGAGCTGCTCCTGTAGCAGATTTTACAGCAAATGCAACTACTATTACAGTTGGTGGAAGTGTAACTTTTACAGATTTGTCTAGTAATAATCCTACATCATGGAATTGGCAATTTGCTGTGGGAGAACCATCAGGAACATGTACACCTGCTACTTCTACATTACAAAATAAAACAGTTGTTTATAATACCCCTGGTATTTATACTGTTAAATTAACTGTCTCTAATGCTTATGGAAGTGATACTGAAGAAAAAATAGATTATATTACTGTAAATCCAGCAACAAGTAATTTAACAATAACAGCTAGTGCACAACCAAATAATGTTTGCGCAGGTTCGACAGTTCAGTTAAATGCGATACCTACTGGAGGGTCTGGTACTTATACATATTCATGGAGTTCTAATCCGCAAGGATTTACTTCTACTTTACAGAATCCTACTGCTACACCAACTAATAATACAATTTATTCTGTAACTGTAACATCTGGATCTAGTACGGCTAGCGCTTCATGTAGTGTAACTGTAAATCCATTACCTGGTAATCCAGGCCCTATAACAGGTTCTCAAACAGTTTGTCAGGGGCAGACAGATGTATATTATGGTATTTCACCAGTAGCAAATGCTACTAGTTATTCTTGGCTTTTACCAACTGGTGCTGTTATATCATCAGGTACGAATACAAATTCAATTTTAGTTAATTTTTCTCAATCTGCTACTTCTGGTAATATTAGTGTTGTAGCATCTAACTCATGTGGTAATAGTCAATCATCTTCTAATTTTTATGTAACTGTAAATCCATTACCAGCAGCAGCAAGTAATATTAGTGGCCCATCTACTGTTACACTAGGACAAACTAATGTTACTTATTTAGTTCAACCTATAGCTTATGCGACTGGATATGTTTGGTCTATACCACAAGGATTTAATTTGGTTTCAGGCTTAAATACTAACACTATTGTTGTTAATATTTCACCTTCAGCTACTAATGGGGTAATAACAGTTTATGGCACAAATAATTGTGGTAATGGAGCTACTTCTCCTGCTTTTCCAGTATCTGTACAAACTACAAATATTAATGAGATACAAAATATAAATTGTAAAATATATCCTAATCCTAGTGATGGTAAAATATACATTGATCTTAAAAATAATACTATTGATAATCTAAGTATCGCTGTATTTAACTCAATAGGAATGATAGTTTGGGAACAAAAGCTAGATAATGGTTCTTTCTATTCACTTGATTTAGTTAATTTGACTGATGGCGTATATTATTTACAACTAAATGCAGATTCATTTAATCACATTGAAAAGTTAATTATTAATAGATAATATTGAAAGTCTATAAATAAAGAAGGCTGCATTTCTATGCAGCCTTCTTTATTTATAACAATATTAAAAAAATATTTTATAGCTATAACATTATTAGAAATATATTATATACTGTACTAAAAATACTTAATTTATATAAAAATATATAACTCCCAAATTTAATAATCGAAAAATAATGATGATTTTGTGAAAAATGTATGAAATAATTTAATAAATTTTAGTTTTGTATATAGATTATTAAAGATATTGTTTATTAATAAAACATTTGATTCTATGATTTTATTTAGTTTGGTATTAAATTTAGAAAAGCCATGGTATATCAAAGAGATTATTTTTAGAATATTCAATTAAAATATTTTTGTAAGATGACCAAAATTTATTAATAAAAGCATATTGGAGATTCATTTTTAATTAGATTAAAGCAAAAATTTCTCCTAGTGTCATGAAAAGAGTTAAAATTAAAATTCTCCTTGTTAAAAGTAAAAACGAGAGGTTATAGAAATATTGATAAATCTCCGATATGATTTATTTTTATGTGGTAAACTAAAATTTTATTACGAATGATATATATAATAAAACTATAATTTTTTGAAAAAATAATTATGAAATAAATCTTACTAAAAAAATCTGTTTTATCCAACATTTGATAATGATAAACCTTGAATTTTGAATTGTTCTACTATGTAATATAATATTTTATTTTCTGGTTTTTCTAAAAGTGGGTCATTTTTGATTATTTCTTTTGCAAATTTATTTGTGTATTCTATTAAATTTTGGTCATTTATGGGATCTACGATATTAAAAAATCTTTCACCACTTTGTCTGACACCTTCTATTTCTCCAGGACCTCTCAAACGATAATCTTCTTCAGCTATTTTAAAGCCATCAGTAGTTTCTACCATAACCCTTAATCTATGTACTGCATTTTCACTAATATTTTCTCCTCCTATAAGTATACAATACGCTTGTTCAGAAGATCTTCCTACTCTACCGCGTAATTGATGTAGCTGTGCTAATCCGAATCTCTCTGCATTTTCTATAATCATTATACTAGCATTAGGTACATCTACGCCCACCTCTATTACAGTGGTGGCAACTAAAATATCGATTTTCCCTTTTGAGAAATTATACATAATCTCATCACGCTCTTGAGAATTCATTCTACCATGTATCATAGCAACACTATATTTAGGTGGAGGAAATTCAGTAATTATAGCTTCGTATCCTTCAGATAAAGCTATTAAATTTATTTTTTCATTTTCATCAATAAGTGGATAAACCACGTAAGCTTGATGTCCTTTTTTTATTTCCTTCCTCATCAAATCCCAAGCTTGATATCTAAGAGCTGATGGTATGTAAGTAGTTTTTACTGGTTTACGATTAGGTGGTAATTCATCAATGATTGAAACCCTAAGATCACCATAAACAGTAAGTGTGAGGGTGCGTGGTATTGGTGTGGCTGTCATCACTATCACATGTGGAGGGTAATCACTTTTCAGATGCAGTTTTGCTCTCTGTATCACACCAAAACGATGTTGCTCATCTATAATCACTAATCCTAAATTTTTGAATTGTACTACTTCCTCTATGAGAGCATGTGTGCCTATTAAAATATTTATTTTACCATCTAATAAATCATTTAATAAATACTTTCTTTTTTTCGCAGTTGTACTACCTATTAATAAATCTACTTCTATTGGTAAGCCTTTCAAAAGTGAAGAAATAGTTTTGAAATGTTGCTGTGCGAGAAGTTCTGTGGGTGCCATGAGGCATGCTTGATAGCCATTATCTATAGCTAATAACATTGACATTAAAGCTACAATAGTTTTGCCACTGCCCACATCTCCTTGTAATAATCTATTCATTTGTCTACCACTGCGTAGGTCATCCCATATTTCTCTTATTACTTTTTTTTGTGCTTTTGTGAGCTCAAAAGGCAGATTTTTTTTGTAAAACTCATTAAAAAAATTACCAACTTTAGTAAATTTATATGGGGTTTCTTGTTTATCTTTTACAGCATTCTGATAAGCATAGAATAGTTGCAAGTCAAAAGCTTCAGAAAATTTCATTCTGTATATTGCTTTTTCTTGATCTTTTTCTGTTTTAGGAAAGTGAATATTTTGTAATGCTTCTTGAATAGTTATTAAATTAGCACGTTTAAGTAAATTTTCTGGATAGGGTTCTTTAATGGTTTCAATAGCTTTGGGTAAAACTATTTTAATAAAATTCATTATTCCATCAGAATTTAGCCCAGCTTTAGCTAAACGTTCTGTAGTACTATATATAGGATGTAGATTTTTATATTCTTCAGATTCTAAGAATTTTTCTAAAGTTTTAATTTCAGGATGTGCAATATAGTAATTTTTATAATAGCTAACTCTACCAAATAATACATATTGAATGTCTGTTTGTATCTTATCTTTTACCCAATCGTAATGATTGAACCAAGTGATTTCTATCGAGCCTGTTGCATCTGCGAAAACACCTTTGAGGACTCTTTTTTTACCTAAATTTTCTTCATAAAATTTCTTAAATACCCCTGTTAATAATATAAATTGATTAAAAAACCTACTAACCTCGTTAATTTTTTTGAATTCTCTTTTATCATAAAATCTATATGGGAAATGGTAAATTAAGTCTTTTACATTTCTAATATTCAATTCTTTTGTCAATAGTTTACATTTATTTACAGTAATTTTTTTAGCTTTAATTTCTGATGGAGGTAATATGGCAATAGCTTCTTCTAAAGATAAATCTAAAAAATTAATTTCGTTCATTGTTATATTTAGCTTGACAAGTAATTAATTGCTAAATTACTCAAAATTAATGAAAATATAATCAAAGAATATGTTTAATAAATATATTTGCTAATAGTATACTTAAAATAGAATACTCAAATAAAGTTTTATTATTTAATAGAAATTAAATCATTTTTTAATCATTACAGGCAAGCTGATGACTTTATCTTGTAATTTAATTATTAAATTGTAAACTCCATTAGTTATGTTATCTAAATTTAATTGATGTTCGTTTGTACTAGTTATTAATCTACCAAGATTATCATAGAGTAAAGCTTCTACAAAAGTATTATTTGTTTGAATATATAAAATATCTTGAGCTGGATTAGGATAGATAGTGATCTCATCAGAATTATAATCATTAATGCTTAAAGTATTTATTAAGATAGAATTTGATGGAGCTGATGTACAACCATTAGAAGTTAATTTAACAAAATAAGTTCCATTCGCTACTACTTGATAGGTTTGATTAGTAGCACCAGGAATAATATTATTATCTTTGTACCATTGATTACCACTAGTAGCACTTGATTGTAATATAATAGGATTATTACTTATTATAGAAATGGTAGGAGCTTGTGGAGAAGCAAAAACATTAATAAATGAAGTAGCAGTAGCAGAGCAACCATTAGTAGTACCAGTTACAGTATAAGTAGTGCTAGATGAGGGATAAACAGTAACTGTGCTATTAGTTCCTAAACTATGACTCCATTGATAATTAGTTGCACCTGAAGCAGTTAATGTTGAGCTACTGCCAGAACAAATATTGGTCGGAGAAGCTGTAATACTTATATTAGGTAATGGATTTATTGTTATAGAATGTGTATAGGTATTGGACAAAGTACCATTGTAAGCTGTTAATGTGATAGTATATGTCCCTGCAGTGTTGAATGTAACTGTAGGATTAGTTTGAGTACTCGTAGATGGATTACCTCCTGGGAAAGACCAGCTGTATGAAGTAGCATTTTGGGATGTATTAGTAAATTGTACTTGTGAACCTTGACAAATATTTGATGGAGTATAAGTGAATGATGCAGTAGGAGCAGAGGCAGTGCCAGCATTCAATTCTATATCATCGATTAAAAACATAAATTTATCTGTTGCTCTATGTCTTATTGCTACGTAAATTTGTTGATTATTATAAGCTGATAAAGAATATGTTTTTTGAGTCCAAGAGGTTGGAGCTATTTCAGCAGTAGCTATAGCTGTAAAGCTAGAAGGTTGATTATTTGTAGTAGATACCAATACATCATAAGTTTCAGTACCCCATGTGCCCGGTTTAGGTGAATAAACCCAAAAACTAATATAACCATTATTATTCATTTGTATTTGAGGAGAAATAATCCAGTCATTTGATTCAGATGCGTCAGAAGGACAAATGGACACACCACATCTTTGTCCTCCATGAGTAGAGAAGCATCCAGCTATAGAAGGATTGAAAGCCATAAAGCCAAATGCTGTTCCCTCGCCAGTAAAATTACAATCACTAGAACTATAAGTAGCTTTACCATCTCCATCATAGGATGTCCATGGAGTGAAATCTGTACTCCAATCTGTGCAAGCTTCGAAATCTAAACTAAACCCTGAACTAGGATCTGGTAAAGTGGTAGCCTGAGCAGTAACGCCAGTGGAATATGTATTGCCAGTCATTATAGAGAATATTTTATAATAATAGGTTGTATTAGAGTTTAATCCAGTATGTGAAAAAGTTGTATTAGAACCATTATAAATAACAGTACCACCACCATTTATAGTTTGACCAATATTGTAAGTTGTACCAGATGTAGGAGTACCAAAGGTATTTGTAGTATTATAAACTAATAAAACAGGATTATTGCTGGTGTTTAAACTCCATGATAAATTTATTTGAGTTTGAGAGATTGCTGTAGCAGTGAAGTTTAAAGGATTAGTAGATGTACCTGCGACTAAAATATCACCAATATAAGGGATATAGTTATATGCAGTAACACAAACTTTCAATGTTTCGCCGCTGTTACTAGGAGCTGGATTCAGGGTAATATTAGCAGTACCGTTAGATATGTAACCAGTACCCAATATTTGATTATTTAATGTGATGCTAACATATGCACCATTGACACTACATGTAACAGTAACATTAGAAGTACCAGTGTTAATAGATGATGGATGAGAAACTGTCATAGTCATAGGATCTTTTGTACGCAAAACTATACTTGGATCGCCAAATATTGTCCATGTGTCTGTCATATCATAATCTTGATAAGTGTCATTCATCTTGAAGCAACCATTTATGCCAATGCCCGCAAAGGTTCTTTTAATATTGCTTGTGTAACTTTCAACTAATATGTCTGCCATTTCATCTTGAGCTTCTTGTGGTGGTGCCCATGATTGATTTATTGTAGAACCGAAAATACCAATAGCACCAATAGGTCCATTAGTTTTGTTTGCTCTCATCCAAGCTTCACAAAAACAAGTTCCTGCATTAAAATGTCCTACTACGCAAGCTACCGAATAAATAAAAGGTAATTTATTATAATTTGTTAAATTATTTATATTAGAAGTAGAAAAACTAGATGTTACCCAATATGTATCTGCACCATGGCCACAATAAAAAATATTACCAACACCATTATTGACAACCGTTGATACGTTAGTTGCAGTAGGATCGCCTGATGCGTCTGCTCCACCTTGACTACCATCAAATAGTTCATATTTATTAGTGTAGTTATAGTTTAGCATATCTGTTAAAATATTGCGAATATGAGTATAATCATACTCATTATCATCACCAGGACCTTGATCAGAAGCTATGCCTAATGTGTTTTGTAGCCAAGTGCCAGTTGTAGGATTTTTTTCATAATTTATACTACGAGTTACCTGTGTTTGTAAATCTGTAACAGATTCTGCTGAGAAACGCCCAACGAAAAATTCCTGATAGTGATCATTACCAGTGATATAAGCGTAACTATTATCTTTAGCTCCAACTACTCCATCATAAGTACTAGTAGGTGATGTTACTTGTGCGAAATCACCCACTAAAAGCAAATATGTTAGCCCATTTGTATTGTAATAATTTGTAACATAACTTTTAATAGAAGTAGCATTATTACCAATAGTAGACACATCTACTATTTCGCAAGGAATACCTTTCATTATTTTCCATTCTATAAAAGGCTGCATGGTAGCAATGAAACTAGAATAGGAGATTATAAGCATTCTCCCCGGATTGTCATTAAGAGGAGTATATTTCAGTGAAGAATTATAATTTAGAAATTGTCTTTTATAAATTTCCTTAAACTCGCTATCTATAGATTGTAAAGCTTTATTTCTATGAAATTCATTAATGCCGCTACCTTGAGTAGCTCTGACTGTGAAGTCAATATTTGTGTATATTCGCAATGTTTTAGTTATTGGATTATACTGAAATGGTTGAACTACTATAGCCTGACCTCTGAAATCTCTTAAGATATATGGATCTCGCAAATAAACAATATCTGTTGGGAAGAAACTATTTTGTTGATATTCTGAACCAAAAAAGTATGGAACACTATCTGGATTTACTGTACGCAATAGATTACCTTTAGATGGAGCAATATCTATATTTTGTATCTCTATATAGTCAGTTTTATTAATGACTACCTCCATTGCACCGTTATCTGGTATAATGACAGATTTAGCATAAAGTGGTAAGTCTGGTGCTCCAGCTTTCAATATTTTAGCAGCATCTGGTGCTTCTACAATATAGGAAGTATGATTGTTTATATTTACTTCTTTTAGTCTATAAGCATTTATTGTAAATTGTATGCTTATATTAGTTTTAGAGGTTTTAGCTTCATTTAAATTAAATTCAGCTTTTGCTTTGTTGTCATTTTTAAGGTAAATCCAACTCTGTGAGAAAATGACATTACATAATAAAACGACTGAAAATGCTAATAATAAAATTTTTTTCATAATATTTTATTTAAATATTTAATACAACAAATATATAAATTATTATAATAACAAAATATTTTTAAAATAAATATTTATTTAGATAATAAAGATAATTTATATTGATACGTATAATAATTATTATAATTCATCTAAATTTTATAATATTTTAAGATAAACTAAAAATGTAATTGCTTTATGATTATCTCCCTATATTTATATGGTTTACCACCAAAACCTTCATAAAAAAAGGCCATTTTATCATCATTGCCACCATCGAAATCTATAAGATTAATATTATTATTTTTAGCTTGTTTGATTATCTGATAAATTAAAAAATGCATAGCACCTTGCTTTTTACCGATTTCATTTGAGGCAAAAGCATGCAAAA
>Ga0209719_1004223_pt1 | contig 11980 bp, 8 predicted proteins | sample AD_JPNAS2_MetaG_FD_184421 | JGI IMG/M metagenome (GOLD analysis project Ga0209719, IMG submission 184421) | Active sludge microbial communities of municipal wastewater-treating anaerobic digesters from Japan - AD_JPNAS2_MetaG (SPAdes) (version 2) | ecosystem: Engineered > Bioreactor > Anaerobic >...
TGGATTTCCGCAGGATTCTGACGGATTTCTGGAGCCGCCTCCGGCGGGGTGGTGGCGGCGCGTGTGGCAAGGCCGCCGCGCCGACCGGCGTGGCCCGACTTCCTTTCCGGCACTTCCGGCAGGGCGCGCGACTTTGTCTCGCTTCGCTCGGTTATCTTCTCCGGCGGCAAAGGGCACCACATCCCGCGCTTGGCGTTCCTTCGTCACACGCGCGCGGGAGCGGTGCCCTTCTTGCCGCCCGATCCCCCATTCCCCATCCACAAACCCATTGACACCCCCCCGCCCCCTCTGTCACTGTATCGCGTAAGGGTTCCTTTCGCCATGAGGTGACTATGCATGTGGATATTGCCGCGCTGACATCCAAGGGCCAATTTACGATCCCCAGCCGGTTCCGTGAACTGCTCCACCTTTCCGCCGGGTCGAAAATGATCATTGTCACCGATGGGCAGCATTTGCTTTTGAAGCCCATCACCGCGCCGGAGGGCAAGAGCTTCCGCCGCGTGATCCAGCAATTGCGCGAGTTGGAGGCCAAAGCGAAGGAGGCGAAGCCATGAACGTTTTCCTTTATGCCCGCAAGTCCACCGACGAGGACGACCGGCAAATGCTGTCTATCGAGGCGCAACTGACCGAGTTGCGGGAGTTCGCCAAAAAGGAGGGCTTGAACATCCTCCGCGAGTTCGTCGAATCCATGACAGCCAAGACGCCCGGCCGGCCGGTTTTCAACGCGATGATGGCGGACCTTGAACGCGGCAAGGCGGAGGGGATTCTGGCCTGGCATCCCGACCGGCTGGCCCGCAACTCGGTTGATGGCGGCCGGATCATCTACGCCGTGGACACCGGAAAGCTCCAGGCGCTGAAGTTCCCGACGTTCTGGTTTGAGAACACGCCCCAGGGCAAGTTCATGCTGAATATCGCCTTCGGCCAGTCGAAATACTACGTGGACAACCTGACCGAGAACATTCAACGCGGCATCCGGCAGAAGTTGCGCCGGGGCGAATACCCCGACAAGGCCCCGGTGGGTTATCTGAATGAACCGAAGTTGCGGACCATCGTCATTGACGAGGCCACGGCCCCGCTTGTCCGCCGCATGTTTGAGGCCTATGCAACGGGCAAATACACCATGCGCCAGTTGCGGGATCTTGTCACGGAATGGGGCATGCGAACGTGTTACGGAAACCCTATTGCCTTGAGCTGGTTCCCGGTGCTTCTCGCCAACCCCTTCTACATCGGCCAATTCCGGTTCAAGGGCGAACTCTACGACGGGGTACACCCGCCGCTCATTTCGCGCGATCTGTTCGACCGGGTTCATGACGTTCTTTCCCGGCGTTCCCGCGGGCCGTACCGGAAGAAGCAGAAACCTGCCTTTCCGCTCCGGGGATATTTCCTCTGCGGCCAGTGCGGGGCTTCGATCACCGCTGAACGGCAGAAGGGCCACAACTACTACCGCTGTACCAAGCGGTTAGGCCCATGCTCCCTGCAATACACCCGCGAAGAAATCCTGACCGGCCAGCTTGCCACCGAAACCGGCAAGGCCGGGCTTGGCGACTGGCTGGACAAGTGGCAAGGCCGGGTTGATGAGCTTAAGCAGGGCGAGGCGCAGAACGCAGACGCGATCCTTGCCGGCCAAAAGGCGAAGCTGGCTGAATTGCAGGCCCGCCTGGACCGGCTGCTCGACGCGTTCCTTGAGGGCGATGTCAGCCGGGGCGAGTACACGACCAGGAAAGAGAAGATGCTCCTGGACAAGAACCGGCTGGCCGAGGCCGTCGCCAAGCTGGAGCAGCGCAACGGCAGCCGGTTCGAACTTTTGGAACGCGTCATTTCCCAAGCAAAATCGGCGGAAAACGCGGTTCAGGCGGGCGATGTCGAAGCGATGCTCGATTTCCACCGCTTGATCGGTTCGAACTTAAAACTGTTCAACGCCACGGAGGAGGACGAAAGCCGGTCGCGCGCCGTGCCGGAAGTGCCGGAAAGGAAGTCGGGCCACGCCGGTCGGCGCGGCGGCCTTGCCACACGCGCCGCCACCACCCCGCCGGAGGCGGCTCCAGAAATCCGTCAGAATCCTGCGGAAATCCCGGATCATTTGGCCGGTCGCTGGATCAAATCTCTGTCGTTCTCCGCGTCTCCCCCGTCATCCGGGAATCGCCCGAGCCCCCTGCGCGGTCGCATCCGGTGCGGGTTCCCCGTCCTGCGCATCGAGTGGCCGGGGCCGTGGAAAATCATCGCGGAGCGGGGGGAAAGTTCAAGATGGTGGTCCGTCTTTGAGCAAGTTCGAGCGTTGCTGGTACCGGAAGCCCCGTAACCCGGTGCCGCACTTCCCCCCATGCCGCCGCCTTCCCCCTATAGGCCGGCCTTCCTCAAGCCCCCCTCGGCCGCGGCCTTCTAGCAGCCTTTAGGCGCGCCGCTGTAGATGACCCTCGCTCCGCTTCGCGTCGCTCGGGGGCTGGCCGCCCCCGCTTCGGCCACAGCCCAGCCGCTCGCGCGGCTGGGCGCGGCCTGCGCCGGGGGCTGGCCATTCCTCGCCCCGCCGTCATCCCGACACACTTCGTGGTCGGGATCCACGGCTGGGCTCCGGGTGGAACTCGCTCGTCCCGACTCTCTTCGAGGTCGGGACTTCGCTCGCCTCCGCCTCGGGCGTTGCCCTCGGCGGCCACGCGGGCCTGTGCCCTTCGGTCCCGACTCGCTTCGAGGTCGGGACGGCCCGCGTGAAGATCGGCGGGGTTCTTCGCGGCGTTCTGCCGCGCTCTTCCGCCCTGCGGGCTTCGGGTGGGGGCGCGCGCATAATGATTTTTAATGCTGTATTTTGAATCGATCCTGTTGCTCACCCACTGTTTCCACTGGCTTCTGTGGAGAGATATAGCTAGTGTTCCCATGTATCCAACATGTGCCCGGATATACCAGAGCAAGAGGATGAAGTCCGCAGGGTGAAAAAGTGGTTCGGGCGGGTAAAAATGCCGTGAAAATGTAATTCCCGACAAAAAAGAGAAAACGCAAATGGCAAAATCGGAGTATTTAGAATCTCTGGATAAAGAGGCTCGAAAAGCGTTGGAAAAGCGTTTGCATGCCCGGCAGTCGGGCATGTGTTTTATTTGCGAACAACGGATCGACCTGGTTCTGCACGATGGGCAATTGGATGTGGATCATATTGACCCGCTGCTTGAGGGTGGGATGGATGATGAAAATAACTTCGCGCTTACCCATGCCCCCTGCAATCGCAGCAAGAGCGCCTCGGATTTGCGCGTGGCACGGCGAATGGCACAATTTGAAAGACTTCAAGCCAAGGCGCAGACCAATGGGGCACGCGGCGCCAACCTGGGGCACCTGTTGGAGCAATATGGAGGCGCAAGCGCCACGTTGCGTCTCGAACGGTCCGATACGCGCGTTAAGTACTCCCTTTCCGCGGCAGGCAACCCGGAGATTCAAGAGGCACCCCTCTACAAAGATTCTCTCAGCGGCATGGAGTATTTCTTTGCCGTGCTGCCGATCGAGTACCTTCATCACGACGATCGGATCAATCCGAGAAGCATTGGAGAGAACATCCGGGGATTGATCGAGGAGTTCATGAAGAAGCGGCCACAGCTCCATATTTCACTGGGGTGGTGGGCTCCGGATGCCGAAGGTCAAGGCCGAGTAAAGGTGTTTGACGGACAGCACAAAGCCGCGGCGCAAATTCTGCTGGGCATAAAGCGCTTGCCGATACGGATATTCATCAACCCGGATATTGAGGTCATTCTACAAGCCAATACCAACGCCGGCGGCAAGCTGCGGCAGGTGGCATTTGATGCTGCTGTTATGCGCCATTTGGGAAGCACAATCTTTGCCGACCGCGTGAAGACCTACCAGCAGATGAAGGGGCTCCCGGAAGACAATTACAGCTTCAGCGAAAAAGACCTGGTTTCCTTTTTCAAGGGGGAACACCGCGAGATGCTTCGCTACATATTGGACTCTGCGCGCGATGCCGTCACGCACAACCAAGATAATCGTCTCATGGAATTCATCGAATGGGCCGGGAAGGGCGCGGAACGGCCTCTCTCCTATGCCTCGGTGGAGAGCACCTTCTTTTCCGAATTCCTGTTCAAGGGCGCGCTGTCGTTGCCCATAGACGAAGGAATGGATCGCGGCGACAATCCGCGGATGCTCGAGCGGCAACAGTTGGTACGCCTGATGGCCCTGTTTGCACAGGTGTTTTTCATTGGCAAGTGGGATCCGGAAATCGGTGGCCGCCGCATAGAGAACCGCTTGCAAAAGGGCGAAAGCATTCCAGAGGGACACCTGCGCGCATGGCGGGTCGCACGGGAGGAAATTCTTGCGGCCCTGCTCCAATGGGTGCGCCTGGTTGTCGAAAACTACTTTGCCTTCACGGGGCAGATGGTTGAAAAGGGGCGTTTGTTCCAAGTCAGATTCCCCGATACTCTTTGGACCCGTTTGGAGGCGTTCCTTTCCAATGTCGCCAAGCTGCCTTGCTGGATCGACCGGGAACTGAGTACAACGGTCTTCGGCGCCAAGCAGAATCGGGACTTCTGGGTGGATGTCTTCAGAACCGGCAAGTCTCCAACCGGCGTACAGGTTTTGGCCAAGCCATTGGACATAACGAAAATGATCCAGGAGTAATGATTCGCGGAGGTGTGCGGTTATGAGTGGAATTCCCCGTTGCGCAGAGATTGAAAAGGCCATTCGTGATCTGGTCCAGAAAACCAGGCAATCGCAGGCTGCCTTGAACCGCCAGGCCGGAATGTTCGTGGCAAAAGGACGCTATGAAAAAGCGGATGCCCTGGTTGCCAAGGCAAGGGCGTTGAATGATTTTCAGGTCAAAATTAAAACACTCCGAGACGAGTTGCGGCAACTGAAGAGAGCCGGACGGGGCTCCGGCAAGCGCGGAAAACAGACCACGCCGCTATGGGGATATTATCAGCCCATTCTGCAAACCCTCCTGGAAATGGGCGGGCAGGCTCGCCGGCCGGACCTTGAAGCGGGTTTTGGACAAAAGCATACCAGTGTGTTGCTGACGGGGGATATGGAGATGATGGCAGGGAATACTCCCCGCTGGCAACGCATGATCCGTCGGGCACGTAAGCACCTCATCGAGCAGAATTTTATTGAAAACTCCGGTGGGAAAGTATGGCGAATCACCGATGAGGGCAGGCGTGCTGCACGATCTCAAAAAGAGTGTACAAAGGATCTAAATTAATCCTTCTGCACTCGCAATGGTATGATTAAGCCGTTGGCAGCGATAAATGAAAAGGTCCGGTGATGGCAATGGCGGAAAAACCCACATGGCAGATTAATACGGACAAACTTGCCCGCGACATTCTTACGCAGACCCGAACTGCGCAGACAGAAGAAGACGTCAAAATGCGGATCGAGCCTCTCTTGCGCCGTGCATTCGAGCAAATCGGGGTTGACGTCAACATCGTTGCCTATGAAAAGACAACAGCCTTGACAGCAAAAAGAATGGATGCCGTTTATGGCTATCTGATCATCGAGTACAAAGGGCCGGGCAAGCTGGCCAACCGTACCGGAGTCCAAAGAGCACAGAAACAAATCGAGGGTTATTTGCAGGAAGAGGCCCAACGGCACGGGCCGCAGTCGGACTCGTTTCTCGAAAAGGCCGTTGGCGTGGCGATTGACGACCGACATATCCTCTTTGTGCGCTACAGCAAAACCGCCCGCCTTCTTTCGACCCCCGTTCCCGTAGGTTTGGACCAGCAAGAGCTGTTTCCGGAATTGAAACCACAATGCGGATTCCGAGTACAAGGGGCCTATCCGCTAAATGCCGCCAGCATGGCTTGTTTGCTGATCTACGTCCGTTCGGCGGCCCGTCGGCCGTTGACCGCTGGCAATTTGGCGGAGGTATTCGGACCGGACCATGAAATCGCGCGTTTGCTGGTCTCCGAACTCTATTCCTCCGCCATGCGCGGTCAGCGGCGAAGTCTGTTGCCTCGGGTGGCAACCTTCTACGACGAGTGGGATCGCATTTTTGGCGTCGTTTACGGCGAAAATCTCGAAAAGGCCCAAAAAGCAGTAGAGGAAACCGCCCGTCTTTACAATCTGCCCACCGGCATTCGCCTGAAACCCCTGTTGTTTGCCATCCACACGTTCTACGCCTTCCTCATGAAACTCATCGCCATCGAGTTGCTGGCCTTGCAGCGCGATGCCGAGGTGTCGTCCTTCGTCTCCGAACTTGTCGCTTTGAGCGACCGTGAGGTGGCCAAGCAATTGTCCGCAATGGAAAGCGGCGCGGGCTTTTCCGAGCGCGGCATCGCCAACTTCCTCGAAGCCGATTTCTTTTCCTGGTACCTGGACGCCTGGAACGGCCCGCTTTCCGCAGCGATCCGCGGCGTCATCCGCGGTCTGGCCGACTTCGAGCCAGCCACCCCAATTCTGGAACCGGATTGGACCCGCGACCTGCTTCAAAAACTCTATGAATTGTTGGTCCCCAAAATGCTGCGCCACGGCTTGGGCGAATATTACACTCCCGATTGGCTGGCCGGCTATCTCGTGGGCAAGACCGGGTATGATGGCGCTCCCGGCGTTCGCTTTCTCGATCCCGCCTGCGGTTCCGGCACTTTTCTGGTGCAGGCCATCCATCGCGCCGCGCATCACGCGGAAAAGCAGGATAAAGTGGGTATCGCGGAGGTCGGCCGTTCCATTTTGAATGGCGTGGTTGGATTCGATCTGAATCCCCTCGCCGTTCTGGCCGCGCGCACGAACTACCTGATCGCCTTTGCGCGTTTTCTCCCCTATGTGCGGCCGGTTTCCATTCCCGTTTATCTCTGTGATTCCGTTCTGCCGCCGGACCACGATCCTGATCACCAGGCCCAGGCCCAAATGTTCCAATCCGACACCGTGGTGTTTCGCACGCACGAACACGACTATGTCTTTCCGATCTCGATGAAAAACAAGGAGCGCATCGACCGTTTCACGGGGCTGGTGATGGATGGGCTTCGCGGAAAAATGGATAAAACCCATTTTGGCCGCATGCTCGATGCCCAGATGGGCTTACCCGCAGCGGAGCAAGAATACCTTGTGGACATCTACGCCAAGATCAAGAAACTGGACGACGAAAACCGCGACGGCATCTGGGCGCATTACATCAAAAACGCCTTTGCACCGGTCTATGTTGGGCAATTTGACTACGTCATCGGCAATCCCCCGTGGATCCGCTGGGGCTATTTGTCGGAGGAATATCGCCGACTCACTTTGCAGCTTTGGCATAACTACGGGCTCTTCTCGCTGAAAGGGCATGAGACGCGCCTTGGAGCCGGCGAGAAGGACTTCTCGATGCTATTTACCTATGTTTGCGCCGACCGTTATCTGAAGGATGGCGGCGTCATGGGCTTCGTCATCACCCAGGAAGTGTTCAAGTCCAAAGGCGCGGGCGAGGGCTTCCGGCGGTTCAAACTGGGCGCGCGCGGCGCCAACCTGAAAATCCTGGACATGGAAGACATGGTCCAACTGCAGCCCTTTGCCGGCGCCGCCAACAAGACGGCCGTCTTTACCCTCCGCAAGGGCGAGCCCACGAGCTATCCCGTGCCGACCATCGAGTGGCGCCGCAAGCCGGGAGTCGGCCGCATTGCTCCCGAGTGGCCCCTCGATGAAGTGTTGGCAAAAACCGAGCGGCGCGAATTGCAGGCTATCCCGGTCGATCCAGCACACCCGGTTTCCTCTTGGCAGACGGCGGCGACAGCCGGACTGGAAAGCAGCGAACGGTTGAAGGGTCCCAATCCATACAAAGCACGAGTAGGCGCACGTGTAGAACCATACGGTGTCTATTGGATGAACCTGAAGGAGGTTCGCCCGGACGGCAAGTTAGTCGTGGAAAACCAGCATGATCGCGGCAAACGCGAAATCCAGAAGGTATGCAACGCCATCGAACCGGACCTTATCTATCCGGCTGTCAGCGGAGGCGAGATCGTGCGTTTCGGCGTCAAAACGCCTTTCTATGTCCTGATTTCGCAGGATCAGGCCAAAAGAAAAGGTTATGATGAAGAATGGCTGGGGGCAAATCTGCCGCTTTCATATGCATACTTATTTCAATTTAAAAGTGTCCTAGAAAAGCGGGCTGCATATATCAAATATTTCCATCGCGAGATTAAGGAGAATGGAAAAGTAGTTAGGCGCGAACCCATTGCGCCATTCTATTCCATGTATAACATCAACGAAGGAACCTTCGCCCGATACCGCGTGGTTTGGAAGCGGATGGCAAACCGGATGGCGGCGGTGGTACTGACAAGCTGGAAAACGCCGTTCGGCAGCAAGACGATCATCGGCACGGACACAATTTCGCTGATCACTGCGAAAAGCTTAGAGGAAGCGCACTATCTGTGCGCCATCTTGAATTCCAAGGCCGTGGACGAATTCATCCGCAGCTTTTCCTCCGGCGGCCGGGGATTCGGCGCGCCTTCCGTGGTCAAGAACCTGGCGGTGCCGAAGTTCGACAAGCATCAAAAAGCGCATTGCAAATTGGCGGAACTGTCCCGCGAGGCCCACGATGCGGTTGAACGCGGACGGGCCATCGACGACATCGAGCGCGCCATCGACAAAGCCGTTGAGGAATTATGGAATTTGAGACCCTAACACCTGCGGACCCGCGTTATCCCCGGCGCCTATTGGAGCGACTGGGGGCAACCGCCCCCACGCTGTACTTCAACGGCCCGCTGAAGTTGCTCGACCGGTTCACGATGGCGATGATCGCGGCAGACCTTAGTCCCGGTCATGCCGTGATGGCGGCCAACGACATGTTGTTCAAAATCCGCGAATATGCGCTCAACTATATCGGCCCTTGGCATTCGGTTTATGAAACCGAAGTGTTCCGGCTAGCCATCGACACGCCCACCGATCCCGAGCGCCGCCGCTCGTTGACCATTTTCACTGCGCGAGGACTGGCCCGCGAGACCTTGGATGTTTTTCTCGGCGACCGTTTCGGTTATTCCGGCCCATTCACGGGATTTCCGCAAAAGGAGGAGTTCCTCCGCCGCGCGAAGGCCGGCGAGCTGCTTTGGTTGTCAATCACGGAACCCAACACCCTGCGATTCCTGCGCGAAAACATTCTATTGCGCAACTGGATTGCCTGCGCGCTGGCGGACGTGGTATTCGTCCCTTACTCGGACAAAAAATCCAAAACTTTTCAGACAGTCAAACAAATTGTCGCTGCCAGTATTCCCGTTTTCACGGTTGAACACGAGATTTGCCGCGACTTACACGGGCTGGGCATCCCCACCTACACGCGCAAAACGGTAGGTCGTTATTTGGAATCCCTGGGGGCCCGTCCGGATGCGCCCCCACCATTCCCGCCGCTGGCAACGCCAACGCTTCAGGTCAACGAGTCGGCCCCACCACGTCCTCTGAATTCTGGGCAGAGGAAACTATTTAGTGATGACACACGGAATGAGCCGGGATAATCCAAACAATAAGGTTCAGAGCACAAGTTATACTGCCGTATTCCAATATCTACTGGTCCCATATATTTTTTTCGGGCACTTCTCGCCTCGTCGGATTTGTCTCGGTTCGGGGCATGAGCAGCGCTTCGTTAATTAACGTAATTTTTGCCCCATGAGCGACCACACCAAAGACCCTGTCTTTTTTCCGCCGACCCGCGCGGAAATTAAAAAGGAACTGTCTTTGCTGGATAAGTTGATTGAAGAATCCCGGTGCTACAAGAAAGGCCGGGACTACATGGAGTTGCTGAAATTCGTGGCCAAGTTGCCAAACATGGCCCCGTTCAACGCGATGCTGGTACAGCTCCAGAAGCCAGGCATCGCTTACGCGGCCTCGGCGGCGGAGTGGCGGCGCCGTTTCCGGCGGACCCCGAAAGAAGGCGCCCGGCCACTTCTCATTCTCATGCCTTTCAGTCCCGTCGGGCTCGTATATGACTTGCAGGACACGGAGGGCGAACCGGTTCCCAAGGATGCCTTTTCCTTCACTGCGCGGGGCAGCATTGGGAAGAAAGACTTGGATCTATTCCGGGAAAGGCTGATCAAGAAAAACATCGAGGTGTTCGAATATGACGCGGGCGATCAGAACGCCGGATACATCCGCCTGGTCAGCCGGGCCGCCACCGAGAAGGAATATTCGTTTTTCAAGATGGGCATCAACAAGAACTCCGATCCGCCGGCCCAATTCGCCACGATAGCCCACGAGCTGGGCCATCTGTTTCTCGGGCATCTCGGCCGCGAGTGGAAGCATGGGATTGCAGCGCGGCCAAAGCCGCCCCATGCCATTATGGAACTAGAGGCGGAATCGGTGGCTTATATTGTGTGCATGCGCAGGGGCGTGGAACCCGAGTCGAAACAATATCTAACTGAATTCGTGGATGAACAAACCACCGTTGAGCATTTGGGGGTGGATCGTATCTTTCGCGCGGCCGGCCATGTCGAATCCATTTTGGGCCTGGATGTCCGGACGGTGCAGCCTACCGCGCCCACGCCCGATCTTTTGTTCGTGGAATGACCGCATTCTAAATGCCGATACGGAAATATTATGCCGTAAGCATATCTTACGCGATTGAGTTTTCCACAGTATGGAAAACTTTTTTGCGATTTTTCCACACTATGGAAAAATATTTTCCACACAATGGAAAAACTTTTCGGAGATTTTCCACACAATGGAAAGAATTTGTCCACACTGTGGAAAACTCGGGTTTCGGGTTGTTTTCGGGGGTGTACGGGCTGTTCTCCGGGGCTGTTGAGCGGAGCACGCGGCGCCCCATGTGAGTCGTAGCGAGCGACCGACCGAGGGGCCGGGAAAAATGGTGCCCAACGCAGTTGGGCAGCGCCCTCAACCGCAGCCGCCTCGGGTGCGGTGTAGGGCGCGACCATTTTTCTGGTCCCGAGGGCGGGGATTTCTCGCGCGCTCAGACGAAACGGGGGCGTTGCGTGCGCAGCGAAGATCTACTCAGGGGGCTGGTAAAAATTCCTAGAGGATTGAGAGACCATGCCGCGGAGTGCCGACAGGCACGACCCCAGTCCCGAACGCGTCCGCGCGATCGGGACGGTGCCGGGCGCGGTCCAGAGTCCGCGCCTGGCAGGTAGGCCGCCGTTAAGCAAGTGGCCCCGAGTTTCACGCGTAGCGGGACACTCGGGGCGAGTTGCAGGCGGCCCGCAGCGCCTTCTGAGACCGATTTTTGGGTGAAATGGAGGCGTGGGGGGCATTCATAGCCCCCAAAACGCCAAAATGAGCCCAAAAAACGGCCTGGGAAGGCGCGGACGGACAAGCGGCGTTGGAAATCCGCCGTCAGGCGGATTTGAACGACGCGCGTAAGCGAAGGCGTAGCCTGAGCGCGGATCGGAGGCGGGGTTGGGCTCGCGGCGAGCTGCCGCGTACCGCATCCAAGCGCGCGCCCCCACCCGAAGCCCGCAGGGCGGAAGAGCGCGGCAGAACGCCGCGAAGAACCCCGCCGATCTTCACGCGGGCCGTCCCGACCTCGAAGCGAGTCGGGACCGAAGGGCACAGGCCCGCGTGGCCGCCGAGGGCAACGCCCGAGGCGGAGGCGAGCGAAGTCCCGACCTCGAAGAGAGTCGGGACGAGCGAGTTCCACCCGGAGCCCAGCCGTGGATCCCGACCACGAAGTGTGTCGGGATGACGGCGGGGCGAGGAATGGCCAGCCCCCGGCGCAGGCCGCGCCCAGCCGCGCGAGCGGCTGGGCTGTGGCCGAAGCGGGGGCGGCCAGCCCCCGAGCGACGCGAAGCGGAGCGAGGGTCATCTACAGCGGCGCGCCTAAAGGCTGCTAGAAGGCCGCGGCCGAGGGGGGCTTGAGGAAGGCCGGCCTATAGGGGGAAGGCGGCGGCATGGGGGGAAGTGCGGCACCGGGTTACGGGGCTTCCGGTACCAGCAACGCTCGAACTTGCTCAAAGACGGACCACCATCTTGAACTTTCCCCCCGCTCCGCGATGATTTTCCACGGCCCCGGCCACTCGATGCGCAGGACGGGGAACCCGCACCGGATGCGACCGCGCAGGGGGCTCGGGCGATTCCCGGATGACGG
>Ga0209719_1004226_pt1 | contig 11975 bp, 10 predicted proteins | sample AD_JPNAS2_MetaG_FD_184421 | JGI IMG/M metagenome (GOLD analysis project Ga0209719, IMG submission 184421) | Active sludge microbial communities of municipal wastewater-treating anaerobic digesters from Japan - AD_JPNAS2_MetaG (SPAdes) (version 2) | ecosystem: Engineered > Bioreactor > Anaerobic...
CCGGGGAAATGGCTTTGACCGCGAGCAACAGTGCCCCTGCAAGAAAGGCGGCCGCAACCACGTAAAAGAGTATACTGAGCCGTCTTCTGAGTTTGGGTATCCTGATGTGCTCACGACGCGAGGCAGGATAGGCCCCGAGCCCGGCAAGATACTGCCACCCGGGCAGACTCAGGTGCAAAAACACCCCGACAGTGAGCATCATGATTCCGAGGGCTGTACAAGCCAGGAGCAAAACCATGCTTCAGTTATACCCGCACAGCCCGTGAACCGTCAACGTTCCTGATCGGAAAAGAGCTCCGTGATTTCATTCCGGTAGATATCATTGATACGGTGACGCATCATTTCCTGTTTACCGGAAAGCTCCCGTCCAACCTGGAACGATTCGGCCAACAGCTTGAAACGGAAGATGAACTCGAAGGGACGGAATCCGTTCTGACGGTTGATCCTCGAATCTATGCCGGCGCGGAAGAGTTGCTGAACAAGGGGATGTTCCAGAAGCGCGGGATAATCTTCGGTTGGCAGATCGTTTTCCTCTGCATAGGCGATAACGAGCGCTTTCGCGGGAACGATGAGCGCGGTAAGATACTTCTTGTCCTGTCCCAACACGGCAACCGACTCGATGTATTCGAATGACTTGAGCGTTTGTTCGATGGGAGCGGGCTCAATATTCTCTCCGCCGAGCAACACGATGGTATCCTTGGCGCGCCCGGTAATCTTGATCTCGTAATCGTATGACAGCATGCCGATATCACCGGTATTGAACCAGCCATCGGCATCGATAGCCCGCGCGGTCAGGTCCGGTCGTTTGTAGTAGCCCTTCATGACCTGTCCACCCCGTACCATGATGACCCCGGTGGTTCCGGGAGGTAGCGCCGGAGGTATGTGCCACACGCCGTCCTTTGCCGATTCAATCGCCGCATCAAGAAGTTCCGAATCGACAATGCGGCATTCGGTATCGGTAAAGACCGTGCCGACACAGCCCGGACGCGGCCGATACTGGTTCCGGAACGAGAGGACCGGTGCCGTTTCGGTAATACCGTATCCTTCTATTATCTTTATGCCGATAGCCTGATAGAACTCGTCAATCTGGGGCTGGAGCGCGCCGCCGCCGGAAATGCAGAGGCGGAGACGACCGCCCATTTTCGCCCGGACTTTGCGGTACACGAGTACATCACCGAGAAAGCGCGGGATAATGAGCAACAGCCAGGGAATCAGGCCGACGAGGGTATCGAAGAGGCGAATCCGGTATTTGAACCGGGCAACCCGGCCGAATACGTGGTCCCGGGCCCAGCAGTATTTCTTTCCGACGCCGAGGAAGAACATGAACAGGACTTTCTTGATGCCCCCTTCTTTGCGGACTGTCCGCAAGATTCCGGTGGCGATCGCTTCCCAGAGACGGGGAACGCCGGGGATTATCTGAGGTTTCATCTCGGCAATGTCGGGCAGCATGACCGCGCCGAGGGGTTTCGAGTAGACCAGGGCGCTCGTGCGTTCAATCGCGACATACTGCATGAGCCGTTCAAAACTGTGCCAGACCGGCAGTACCGACAGCCAGACATCGCCCGGCTCGCCGTAAAGAAGATAGGGGGTCCGTTCAAGCTGCCAGAGGTAATTCGACTGGGTCAGCATGACACCCTTGGGTTCACCGGTAGTCCCCGAGGTGAAAATGATTGTGGCAATGTCGTCCCGGGTCCCCTTCTCCATCTCCGCGTCGGTGAATTCGGTGGAACCATTGCGTTTTTTTCGCCCCTCCTCCTGAACCGCCGCAAAGGAAAGCAGTTTGACCGAAGCCTTTTTTGCCACCTTCAGATCCTCCTCCGAGGGTTCCTGCATGAGAATGACGGTTTCAAGCGACTTGAGTTCCTTGTGGTTTGCAAGAATTTTCTTGAGCTGATGAGCGTTCTCCGCGATGGTTAACCGGCAATCCGTTGTGGAAAGGATGAAGGCGATCTCCTTTTCCATTGAATCGCATCCCCGGGGAACATCAGCGGCGCCCAGTGTCTGGATGGCGAGATCACTGATGAGCCATTCCTTCCGGTTGTCGGCAATGAGTCCCACATGGTCGCCCCGGACAACGCCGAGGCCGTTAAGGGCTACAGCAAAATCAAGTACGTCGTTATACAGATCACGATAGGTCCGTGTGATGAATTTTCCGTCCTGTCCGCGATACGCCTGCACCATGATTTCCGGATGAGCCAGCGCGCGGTTCCTGAAAAGACCGGGTAAGGTCTTGAATTGTTCCATATTGCATCCTCCCCTTACACCTAACTACGGCTTTCCCCTCCTGTCAATTGTTTTCTTCAATTGACAGTATGTTTTCCATGTTTCATTATATGCCAATGAGCAATCGTTCCTGGCAGACCGAATCCCTTGTCCTTTCATTATCACCGTTCGGAGAGGGGCACCGGAACGCGCTCCTCCTTACCCGGAACCAGGGGCTAGTACACGCAGCCGTGTTCGGCGGCCCCAAAAGCAGCCTGCGGGCACGCGTTTCACCCTGGCAAACGGGAACCGCCTGGCTGTACACCGATCCGGTAAAAAACATGGTTAAAATAACCGACTTCGATGTTCTTTTTTGGCGGCAGGGTCTTCGGGAGAATCTGGTACGGACCTGGTGCGCCTCGCTCTGTACCGAGCTGATCACGAAATCGCACGGAGTTGCGGACTGGACCCTGGTAAACGCATTTCTGGACGGTATCGCCGTGTCCGATGAGACCGAATGCCGTCTTGCCCTTTTACGCTTCCTCTGGCGGATTCTTTCCGGAGCCGGGCTCTGTCCCGACTGTGAAAGCTGCAGCCGGTGCGGCGCTGGAATATCGGGGAAAAATGGGGTACTATACTACTCGCCGTATGAAGACGGTTTTGTCTGTCCCGACTGCGCACACCGGGACGAACAGCGGATCCTCCTTTCGCGGGAGGCACTCGACTATCTCATGGCAATAACCCGTCTGAAACCGTCCGAAGTCCGGGCAATTCCGCTCGGGTACGGGGCGTACGCCGAACTCAGGAGCTTCCTGTTTTTTCTCCTGAACCGCATGGTGGGCAGTCCCCTGAAAACGCTGGAAACCGGCGAGGGAATCCTGTAATACCGCTACTACCGACAAGGAGCAACAGATGCGAGCCGTAGACATTATCATGAAAAAACGGGGAAACCCCGCATCTCCCTCCGGAGAAGAACTAACCCGGGAAGAAATCGAGTTCATCGTAAACGGCTATGTTCGCGGCGATATCCCCGACTATCAGATTGCCTCATGGCTCATGGCTGTCTATTTCAACGGCATGACCTTCGCCGAGACCGGCATTCTCACGGACTGCATGCTCAATTCGGGCGACCGGATTGATCTTTCCGGTATTACCGGCCCCTTTGTGGACAAGCATTCCACCGGCGGCGTAGGCGACAAACTCTCCCTTCCCCTCGCGCCCATTGTCGCCGCCTGCGGCGTCCGCGTTCCCATGATGAGCGGACGGGCGCTCGGCCATACCGGCGGAACCCTGGACAAACTTGATTCCATAACCGGGTACCGATCCCTGATCAGCGTACCCGAATTCCGGAAATTTCTGGAGAAAACCGGCTTTGCCATGACCGGACAGACGAAGGAAATAGTCCCGGCGGACCGGCTCCTCTACGCCCTGCGTGATGTTACCGGTACCGTGGAGTCCATTCCCCTCATTACCGCGAGCATCCTGTCCAAAAAGGTCGCCGAAGGATCGGACGCCCTCGTTTTCGACGTAAAATGCGGCTCGGGCGCTTTCATGAAAACCTACGACGACGCGAAAAAGCTCGCAGAAAGTCTCGCGGGAACCGCCCGCGAAATGGGGAAACAGGCGATCGCCCTCATTACCAACATGAACGAACCCCTCGGCAACACCGTGGGCAATTTTCTTGAAATTGAAGAATCAATGGATGTTCTCGAAGGACACGGCCCGGAAGACGTTACCGAGCTGACCCTGGCCCTCGGAGCCTGGATGACCGTCCTGGGTGGAGCCGCGTCCGGCTATGCAGAAGGCATCGACCAGTGCCGCGACGCGGTCGCAAGCGGAAAAGCCCTGAAGCTCTTCCTGGAAAACGTTGAAAGCCAGGGCGGCGATGTATCGAAACTGCTTGCCGACCGGGGAAAACGGCGGAGTCCGCACCACGCGGAGTTCCGGGCGACCGAAACCGGCTACATAACCGGCATTGACGCCTTTTCCACCGGCCTTGCGGGAGTACATCTCGGCGTTGGACGAAACCGTACCGACGAGGCAGTCTGTCCCGAAGCTGGAATACTCCTTCGCCACCGGCGGGGCGACCGTGTTGAAAAGGGTACCGTCATCATGGACCTGTACGGCCGCGACGAAGCCGGCCTCGGAAGCGCGGCGGCTCTGCTTGAAAAAGCCGTGCGGTACGGAAACCGCGCGCCTGAAGCGGAACCGCTGATTCTGGGAGAAGTAACCGAGCTATGATTTGGAATAAAAAAGATATAAACCGGACACTGGTAAAAGACATGGTCCGTCGCTTCGAATGTGACGCCCTGACTGCTTCAATTCTTGCCCGAAGGAACATTATTGACGGCCCCGACATTCTCTACTTTCTTGAGGACGATCTCCGCTACCTTCATAATCCCTTCCTCTTCAAAGACATGGAAGACGCGGTAGACCGGGTGCTCCAGGCCCGGGAAGAAGGTGAAAAAGTATTGATATTCGGTGACCGCGATGTTGACGGTATAACCAGCACCTCGCTCCTGCACCGTGCGCTGACCGATATCGGCATAGACACAGAGTGGCGTGTTCCCTCCGGCAATGATCCCTACGGACTCACCATAGCCGCGGTGGAAACGCACGCCGAGAACAGCGGCACACTCATCATCACGGTTGATAACGGCATTTCCTGCCGCGACGCGGTTGCCCGGGCGAATGAACTCGGTATCGACGTTGTCGTCCTTGATCACCATAACCCGCCAGACGTGCTGCCGGACGCGGTCGCGATCATCAATCCGAAAATGGAAGACAGCGGATATCCCTTCCGGGACCTTGCCGGATGCGCCGTCGTGTGGAAATTCATCACCGCGCTCCGCTTTGCCCGGACAGAACTGTACAAGCAGCAAATTTGTCTGTTGAACGTCCGTCCCGCAAATGAATCGTATCTCATTGAGGCGATCAAGGTCGTCAACATGACCGAGCAAACCCGGATCAGCGAAACGGTTGTTCCCGGCATGGTGTCGATCAGTCAAACGCGGCTCGTACCCTTTTTGCAGGATCAGCAGATTTTTGTGTGGGATGCGCCGCTTCAGCAGAAACAGCTCGCAACTATCTTCGGCAAGGGAGTGGAATTCAATTTTCACGACCTCGCGCCGGAAATATCGCGCAGCATTCCGGCAATCCGGAACATGAGCCTACTGCGTCTCAAAGATTTTTCACGTATCGGACGATACCGGGACAAACCGATCAGTGAGCTGGACGGATTTTTCAACATTTTTGTTACCTTCATTCAGCGCCGAAACGAGTTGTTCGGCGACCGTGAAAAACAGGAACTGCAGCTCGTTGCGCTCGGAACCCTTGCAGACCTCATGCCCCTCGAGAACGAGAACCGTATCCTGGTCCGCCAGGGACTTGCGGCAATCAATGAAAGCCCCCTCCCCGGGCTCGCCGAGCTCATGGCTCGCCAGAACCTTTCCGGAAAAAAAATCGGCACCGGGGATATTGCCTGGCTCATTTCCCCCGCGATCAACGCAACCGGCCGTATGGGTTCCCCGGAAGTAGCGGTGTCCCTCCTCCTTTCGGAAAACCAGGGAGAACGGAACAAGCTTTCCGAGGAAGTAATCCGGCTGAACAACGACCGCAAACAGCTCGGCACCGATGCCTGGGGCATAGCCGAACCGCTTGCCCGTGAAAGCCTCGAGAAACATCATGGCAACCTCGTTATTGCCGCCGATCCCCGCATACACCGGGGAATAACCGGTATCATGGCCAACCGTCTGACAAACTGTTTCCAGGTACCCGCAGTGGTCCTTTCCTTCATGGAAGATGAGACCCTTGTGGGTTCGATGCGGTCGGCACGGGGATACAATCTCCAGAACCTGCTTGAACCCTGCGCGGATCTCTTCATTGACCACGGCGGCCATACCTTTGCGGCCGGATTTTCGATACACAAGAAAAACCTTGACGAGCTGTATGACCGGTTCCTGCGGCTTTCTGCAGACATTCAGTTTCCCGACTCGGAAAACGGCGGTGAAGTCATGATTGATGCCGAACTTCCCCATGAATACCTTACCCCGTCAATTCTGGACCTAACCGACCGGTTTGAGCCATACGGCGAAGGAAATGATCCCCTGACCTTTCTTGCGAGAAACATGAAAATACTGGCGGCGGACATCATGGGGAAAACTGAAAAACTCCACCTGAAACTGACGTTCGCCTGCGGAACCTACAAATGGCCCGCAGTGTACTGGAAGGCCGCGGAACGACTGAACCGCGATTTTGCCGTGGGAGACGCGGTTGATACCGTCTTTACCGTAGGACGAAATTCATTCAATGGCAGTGACATACCCCAGCTCATCCTGCAGGATGTACAAAAACCGGCAGGCGCATGAGACGGGTGCGGAAATTCCGGCAAGTTAGCTGCATACTCCTCGCCGTCGGTCTGTTGATAACCGGCGTAACTGCGACAGCCCGCGGGAAAGGTGACACCGAAGATACTACAGCCCTCTCGATAACCGCCCCCGACTCCGCCAGCCCAGGAGAAACCGTTTCCGTCATTATAACAACTCCCGACGAACAAGAAGCCATTTCCGCAGTTCTGTACTCCATGCTGGAAGAACCCGTAGTGCGGGCACAGGCCTTCCCGCTGGATAGAGACAAAAAGTCTGCGTACCGGTTTGCCGCATTTATTCCTCTCGGCACGCTTTTGGAAAGCGGCATCTACCGTCTGGAAATCCACTGCGGGAACACGATTGTTACCCGGGAACTCCGGGTGGAACACCGGGATTTTATCGAAGAGACCATCCCGCTCGATAATAAAAACACCGCCATAAAATCCGATACCAGCAAGAAACGCATGGAACAGATCAACAAGCTTACGAAAATACTCCAGACAGTCTCCACTGATGCCCCGATCTTTCCCGGACCGTTTGTATCTCCGGTAAGCGCGACCCGAAGAACATCCCATTTTGGGGACCGGAGAACCTACCGCTATTCGAACGGAAAAACCCGGCGAGATCTTCACTTCGGCATTGATTACGGAATCCCGACGGGAACCCCGGTTTTCGCGTCCGGAGACGGCAGGATCGTTATGGCGGAATCGCGCATTACCACCGGGTGGACAGTAGTGATTGAACACTTACCGGGGATCTATAGCCTGTACTATCATCTTGACCATCTCGATACCGCCGAAGGAGAATTCGTCAGGGCAGGAACGCTTATCGGAAAGTCCGGTTGCACCGGCCTTTCAACGGGTCCCCATCTCCACTGGGAATTCCGCGTTAACGGAGAAGCGGTCGACCCTGACTGGTTTGCAGGACGAGTCCTGTTCTGAGTGTTGACCTTACCATGAATTTTTGTCATAGTAGCGGGATACCGACGGTCATACCGGAAGGGGGTGATTTACAGTGGCTCATATTGTCGTAGACGACTCCGAAAACCTCGAGAAAGCGATCAAGCGTTTCAAGCGCATGGTTGAAAAAGAGGGTATTATTCGCGAATGGAAAAAGCGTGAATACTACGAAAAACCTTCCACCATCCTTAACCGGAAGAACAAGGCCCTCCGCCGGAAGCTCATGAAGAAAACCCGGAAAACCCAGGAGTCGAAATCGTACTAATACAAACCGGCCCAAAAGGCCGGTTTTTTTGTCAACAATTTTAGCAGCATTGACCTTTTAAATAAAGGCATCTATTATTACATTATATATGGGATACGCCACCAGCCAGCAGCTTACCCGCTATTACGAGCTGTATCAAAATATTGACGTCACCTTTACCAAGGAAGTTATCAGTACTACCCGTCTTATACCGTCGCAGATATACATCAAAGCGCTGGGCGGACAGTGGCCTTGTGTTATCAATACAACCTCGATGACCGGCGCCAAAGTTATTGCCGGGGTAAAAAGCGGCGTATACGAGAAAATTCAACAGGGCAATACCTCGGTTAACTTGCGTTTTTCATTCGCTGATCCGGAGAAAAACGAGCCCATCTCGTTTTTTGTGTCGGCGAAGGTAACCGGGATAAACCAGTATTCGGGTTCTCCCGATCTGGTTCTTATAAATCTGGTATATACCCAACGGGCGCCGGATGATCTCATTGAAAAACTCGGTCAGCTTCTTGAAGCGAATATCAACTCGACAAAGCGGCGGGAAGACCGCATCCTCATTACTCCGGACGCGATCCGGAAAATCGGTATTGTTCAAAAAGAGACCGTTATTTTTATTCAGGGTATTCCCCGCCGGTGTATTCTCCGTGATCTGTCGTTTTCGGGTGCCAAGGTAATAATGGTCGGAATCGCACAGTTTCTGAAAGAGAAGGATGTGGTTCTCAGAATAGACCTTGAGGATCCCAGAACAGCCGTGGGAATCAAGGGTCGCATTGTCCGTACCGAAGATGTTGAAAACCGGAAGGATCTGGTTGCACTGGCAATTCAATATCTTGAAGGGCAAGTACCGATGGTCTACAAGATGCACATCAATAACTTCCTTTCACAGCAGCGGGCACCCGCGAGAGCCGGATCTCCCGCCGCGGACAAAACCCGTGTTGACGGAGAAGGAAAATCAGCCGCGGATACCGCGCGGAATGATGAAGACAAACCGGCGCCAGCCGGTCAGGACCAGCAGGCGGAGGAAGCACCGGCCGCCGCTGAATCAGACAGTCAGCAATAAGCTGCAGAAAGGACACCATGCCCCATCCACTCGATTCACTCATGTATTTCACCATGCCGGCGGAACATCATCTTTCATCCGGTTTTCCCGGATTCGATCCTTCAATTCCCCTTCCCGTACAGCTGAGCGCTCCGGATGAGGGGTTCAAGCCGGACCATCTCACCGCGGAAATGATCCTCGCGGGTATTCTCACCGTTCTGGCCTATGATATAGACAATGCCCACATCGAGTATTACCGTACGCTTATCAGGGCGGTTCATCCAGAAATCCGTACCGAAATGACCGAAGCCGCCATTTTTAAAATACATAACGGCGATTTTGATCTTGCGGAGGAGATCTTTCTTTCACTCAAGGGTCTCGACCCCGAAGATCGGGTAACCACTCTCAATCTGGCCCTCCTGTATGACGAGCGTGCCGATTCCTTGCGGACAAGCGGTCTCGACGAGGATGCCGAGGCGTACGACAATCTGGCCTTCGAATACTACCGCGCATCCATGACCGCCGATCCGCCCATTCCGGACGCGTTTTTCAACGCGGGATATTTTTACCTCAAGCAGAAAAATTTCCGCAAAGCCAGGGAATGTCTGGAATCGTATCTTGAACTGGAAGATGGTACATCGGAAACGGCAAAGATTCGCAAAGAACGCGCGTCGTCAGTTATTGAAACCATCGCCTCGCGGAAACTGGACGACGATCTGTTCAAAACTGCGTACGACAACATCATCATGGGCAATGAGGAAGAGGCGCTCGAGAAAATCCGTCTTTTCATGGAAAGTCATACCGGGGTTTGGAACGCATGGTTCCTTCTGGGCTGGGCCCTCCGCCGTCTGGAACGCTGGGAAGACGGCCGTGCCGCCTTTATGAAGGCGCTTGAGCTGTACAACGCCGCCCTTGAGGAATCCGTAGAACCGGATTCTTCAGGGGGCCTGACCGATATCTGCAATGAACTTTCAATCTGTCTCATGGAACTGGGAGAGCTGGACGAAAGCAGGAGATTTCTGCTTGCAGCGCTTGAACAGGAGCCGGAAAACACCAAAATTATTTCGAATCTTGGAATGGTTTCCTTGCGCGCGGGCAACACGGCTGAAGCCGCAGGATTCTTCAAAACCGTGCTGGAAATGGACCCCAACGATCTTCTCGCCCGGGAAATGCTTCAACGCACCGAAGGTTAACGGATTGCTTTGAGCAGAGCAAGGCTCTCAGCGTCTAACCGGCATCCGGGCTCAATAGCAACCCGGTCAAACCAGCCAGAAGGAACTTCCAGCGCGTACCGCATCGAAATAGTACTCGATATAACCGAAAGATCCCCGGGTTTCATGTCGTAAATTTCGCGGATGGTTCCAGAGGAATCGATAAACGCGATGGAAAGCGGCACAAGGGTGTTTTTCATCCAGAAATGCATGCGGGTATCCGCGGCGTACCAGAAGAGCATCCCCTTCCCGTCTTCAAGTTTTTTCCGCCACATGAGCCCCTGGGCCTGTTCTTCACGGCTTTTCGCGATCTCAGCGTCAACTTCAACGGAACTGCCGTCCACTGCGGTAAAAACCAGCAGTTCGGTGGGAAGACGGCTATCGACGCAAGCGGCAAAAAAAGGAACAACCAGCAGCAGTACAAGAACTACGGCGGGGAATCTAGAACTCACTGAGGAACTCCTCCCGCAGAATGTCGGTAATTGCGCGTTCTTTTGTGTCGGTTTCAACGAGTTGTGAGAACACGGCCTTGTCCACATATTTTACGGTCAGCGGCCGCTCAAGGGTCAGGGTGACGCGTTCGTCGGACCAGAGGGCCCTGCGGGGGTCGAGGCTTTCAGGTTCGCCGTATTTATCGACCAGGGCTGTATACACGGAGTAATAGTCGATACGTTCGGTGTTGAGGCGGAATATCATGACATAGAGCTTGTCTTCATGAAACTGAAACCATGAGCGTGCAATAAAGGACGGACCGGCCGTTTCAATGAGGCTGCGGTTTTCTCCGTGCAGAAGGGATACGTCACGGTCGCCCCGATATCCGAACATGCTGTCTTTTTTCAGCTGTTCCTTCACAGTGTCCATATCCATCCCCAGGGAAACGGAACGGTAGGTATCCGGAAGCGGAGCGGATTCAGCGTATACGAGAACGGCGAAGCACGCTATAACAGCGGCTGCAATGCGTCTTTTCATGGTGTAATTATCGGAAGAAATACCGGTAAACTATAGGCGGCGAAACGGGTTACCAGAGCACGGTGCTGTTGGTTGAGCGGTTTTCGCTCCGGGCGCGTTCCATATCCATGAGTTTCTTGCGGTATGCGTTCTGTTTGGTCAGTTCAACAAGATCGGTAACCGTAATGCGGTCATCGATAATGCGGATAATCGGTTCACGAAGGAATTCGCCCACAACCTGGCTTACCTGTTCCTTGGCGATACCGCACATGTTTGCGAGTTCCGTCGGTCCGAAGTCGAAGGTATAGGATTTTTGGGCCTGGAAGGGAATTTTCAGTTTTTCAACCTGGAGCATGAGCATGTCGTACATGCGACTCACCGGATCCTTGATGACCGTATTCGCAAGCTGCTTGTACATGAGCCAGATTCGGTCCGCGAGCGTGGTGGTCAGCCGGGCAATCAGCTGCGGTTGCGTCGCGACCATCTGGTTGAAGTTCTGGCGGTTTACCGCCAACAGCTGGGTTCCCGCCTGGGCGATGGCGCTAGCGGACCGGGGTTTGTTTTCCAGGAGCGCCATTTCGCCGAACATGTCGCCGGTTTTGAGAACCGCCAGCAACACTTCGTTATTGTCCACTATCTTGGTTATCTTGACCTGTCCTTTCTGGATTATGTACAGCTCGGTACCGGGCTGGCATTCGCAGAAAACCATGGCTTCATCCTGGTAAATCCGGGTCATTTCGCCTGTTTTGGGTTCGAGCATTTCGGCGTTGATGGAGGTTCCCATGGCCTTCAGGGCCATGAAGCGTTCCCGCGCGGCCGTGGAAAACTCTCCGTTGGGCGCATTTTTCAGGTAGTGATAATAGGCGTATATCGCAAGCGAGTACTTTGAAAGCTTCGCGTAGTACTCACCGATGGTGAACAGATGCGTAATGTCGCTCTGAACGTTTTTCTTGAGGGTTATACGGGTAAGAGCTTCGTCCAGGTAGCGCATTT
>Ga0209719_1004246_pt1 | contig 11930 bp, 14 predicted proteins | sample AD_JPNAS2_MetaG_FD_184421 | JGI IMG/M metagenome (GOLD analysis project Ga0209719, IMG submission 184421) | Active sludge microbial communities of municipal wastewater-treating anaerobic digesters from Japan - AD_JPNAS2_MetaG (SPAdes) (version 2) | ecosystem: Engineered > Bioreactor > Anaerobic...
GTAGCCAGCGTTGACAATACAGGGGTTCCGCTTGCATCCGGTATTGTAATGGTTCTGTCCGCTGTGGGATCGGTAACTGCAATGGTGGTTTCAAAGTCATCAGCCGTTGCACCTTCGAATACCAGAGAATTATTAGCTCCCGATACTGCGTTAGCGGCGCCCGGGACTGCTGTTGCAAGAATAGGAACGCCGCTTGCATCCGGTAATGTAATGGTTCTGTCCGCGGTAGGGTCAGTCGGTGTGATTGTTGTCTCGTGTGCGTCTGCGGTTGCACCTTCGAACACCAGGCCGTTTGATGCCCCGGTAACTGAGTTTGCAGCGTCAGGGGCATTGGTAGCCAGCGTTGACAATACAGGGGTTCCGCTTGCATCCGGTATTGTAATGGTTCTGTCCGCTGTGGGATCGGTAACTGCAATGGTGGTTTCAAAGTCATCAGCCGTTGCACCTTCGAATACCAGAGGAGACGCTCCGCTCAATACCCCGAGTGTCGTTAGTGCCGATGTATCGAGATAATTTTTGCAGTTAATAAGGTACTCGGTGGTACTAATGGCCGTTCCAACCTGCTGGTTCCATGTGGGCGCAGATTGTGTTATAGCGCCGGCAGTCTCGGACAGATATCCATTTTGACCTTCAGAGAGACCTGTCCAGCCGGACACGATACCGACAACAATTATCTCCACGGTCTGGCCCGACGTGCCGCCCTTACCGATAACGCCCACTGCAGGGCGTAGTGTCGCAGCGTCGGCATCTGCCTTATATGCATACCCATCCGCATCTTTAATGGCTACAACATGGCCTGTAGTCAACGTTTCACCAGCAGTCGCCGAAAAACGTACCCACTGCTGTTTAATCACATATGCGTTCACGTTCGCTGACAACAACATTATAATGACAGCCGCGATCCACATAATTATCAAGTTTGTCTTAATCTTTTTCATTACTACCTCCATTTTTTTATTTAGGGGTTTAAGGGTCCAAGAGGCCGATGGGCCAGTTGAACCACTTGAACCCTGTCTTTTTTTATACTACGCTCTTATCAAAGCCCCGGTAGTCATCAATTTCGACTTCCATCTCCTGGCGGATTTTGTACTGTATCTTGTCTGCGGCAAACATCTGCCCGACAAGAGGATTATCTGCCACGAAGAATTCAGGCTCTTCCTGACCGTTCATATAAGCCACTTCAAGCAGCTCGACATCTTGTCCATTAGCCACAAGACCCCAATCGTCAGTATCGGTTGTCAGCTTGTTGATAATAATCCGTTCGTGGTTGGCGCCAAATCTGCCGGCGTGAGGATTGCCCCCGGCCACTCCAGGCCACGGCGAATTGAGACCCTTTGCAACTTCGAGCCTTTCTCTTGGTACCCACATATAAAGCGCTTCAAGGGCGAGCTTTTTCCCCGAATCCTGTTCGGTCTGGTTGAACATCGCTGTGAGCCTGTTTGTAAGCGTTACGATACCTGTAGCGTCGTTGGTAAGCCCTACCGCGCCGAGATTGGCATGATCGTTGTGGAAAAGAGCTTTGCCATCCCCTTTGTATGTTGCATTGTTGATAATTTTGTTCCAGCAACGCTGCGCTTTGGTTCTTTTTGCGGCTCTGCCAAGCCGGGACGGTATTTTTTGCAGGCTTCTTAAATCATCGTTGAGAATAGTCTTTCTCGTGATTGTGACTATCCCGCCTTTCTGATTTAATGCGTAGCTCACCTCTTCGTCGGTGACATTCGTCAGTTCGGCATAGTCGGCGGCTTCAGGATCTACATCCGGCAGATCCCCATAATATCCGACCCTGATCGATTCCATTGTCTTAAAGTCAACTGCGCGACGGATATAACTGATCAATATCTGCTCGCCGAAATCAACAGCGTGGTAATCCTGCACAATTCTTCTGTACATCGATGTGCCAAGAAGAAACGAAAACGAGCTCGAACTATATGCCGCAGGGAGTCTCATCATCTCCATATATGCCTGCCCGAATTTTAATCCATCTCTGGTAGGCAACCCCCTGACCTCAGCATCTCCGGTTATCTGCACGTATGCTGCCCTTATCCCTTCAAATGCTTTTATGCCCTTAAATTTTTCATCAACCTGGACGCCAAGAAGGAGATCGCAGGCGGCCTGCATTTTCTCTGGCTCCTCGTTACACATTCTTATCTGGCCAGATCCGGTTACGCCTCCGCTTCCTGTCAGCTTATCGACATATTCCTTTTCCTCCTTGATAGCCGCTTGCAGCGCTGCCGGTTCAAACATTTTACCGTCAAATTGCTTTTGAATTCTCTGAACAGCCAGCAGGGGGAGGCCGCATTCCTTAAGTTCGTCTTTCAGAATAACAGATGCCGCAGCAATGCGGGTCTGTTCGAGGAGCGCCTTGATCTCATCAGAACCTGAATCGGATTTTGATGAGACAACCGGTGCAGCGGACAGCAATGAGATGACCTCATCTTCCGTGATTGTTTCGAGAGTACCCGCATCAACAAGCTTCTGATACTCGTCGGGCCGTGCCGCCTGTAAGGCAGCCAAAAGTTTTTTTATCATGTGTTCCTCCTTTTTTGGGCCTGCCTGTGCGGCTGCGGCCATTCGTATGAATCTACCCCCTCCGATGGGGTTATACACAACATCGACACTATCAACCCCGGCTATGACCTCAACGGTCTTTTTGCCTTTCGGTACATAACCGACTACATCATGAGACAAGCCGATCAAATCCTGTTTGCCACGTGCAAACGAATCAATCAATGCATCACGCAGCCATGCAGCGGTTTTTATTATATTCAAACTGCCCTCAAGACCGGTTGCATTCGGTTTGACATCGGAAAGCCACCCCACGAGATCCCGAACAGATTTCCCCATAGGATTTTTCGGGTTGTCATGCTGCCCCTGCGACAGAGCAAAAACCTTCGCACCTTCATAGAGATTTGCGGCAGCATGCAGTACCGCAAGAGGATAATCGAACAGCCCGGCTTTATCCAGTCCTGCTTCGATGATCTGGACCTGCCACTTAAAACCTTTTTCGGCATCAGGAGTGTCATCAGAATCAGATGCAGCAAGCAGACGGGCAGCAGCATTCACTCGCACATAATCCACCTGTCGCCGTACCTTTGCCATGTCCCCGGTTACAACCTTGCCGTTTTCATCGATAGTGTAGGGCACCTCGAACAAAGCCCCGGTCCCGTCGGATATAATGCAGTGATCGATATAAATATCAACCATATCACCCCTTGAATCCGGAAAGGCCGCAGTAAACGCATCACAAAGCGCTTTCCGTATCTCGCTGAAGCTCAGCATTAGTTAACCCTCCTTTGCCGGCTCTTTCGCCGGGTTTTTCGGAATGTCATATTTTTTTCCATCCTTTGTTACGACATGAAACGAATCCCCATCGTCCCTCTGGCTAAGAATATCGTCGAGAACAAGGGGACGCACTACGGGTATAAGTTTTATTTTTTTTGCCCCGTCATCACCTGCAACCTCTTTCCTTTCTGATGTCCTAAACTTCAATCCCTCTAACTGTTTTTGCTGTACATTGGCCATGTTTGTTACCTCCTTATTTTGATTCTTGACAAATCTTCCATCTGTGCTAAACTATTATTGAAAGCTTCTTTGACACGGTGAATCCTCCAGCCGTACCGTCTGCTCCCGGCAGATTGGAGTTGAAGGGAAACGGAGGTCCTTCCAGAGAAGCTTTTAATATTTTTAAAGTACATTTTTTATTAGTCTTCCTTTCTTCATCTCGTTTATAATGTCTTTTTCGTTAGTAAATCTGAAGGATGTCAGATAAAGCTCGTTTTTCATGTGAACCGCTTTCACCACTGCAAAATAATCTTTCTCTCCCCGTTCAATAAAAACAAGGTTGCGTTTTTCCTTCTCAATCACTATTTGTGAATTATTAATAATGTCCGGGATATGTCTGTAATCGCGAATGGTCAAGTCCGGATGGTTCTTTTTATTTTTCGACAATGTTTCGTTGCTGAGCATTACTATATCTGATTTTGCAGTTAGCTCCTTTTGTAAATTATTGTCCAATGTTGCTACCGGGAAATTTCCCGTCCTTTTCCCATGATAAAAGTCTCTAAACTCCTGAGTCTTCAGGCCTTGCCGGACAAAATTATCAACAGCCTCATATCTGGTTGTTCCGTATGACACAAACCCGGCATCTTTCAGTTCATCATTCCAACTCGCATGATACGGCACATGATCACACCCGCAATGGATTACCTCGCTTATCGGCGCATTCGGATGCCTGGGGTGCATTATTGATAATCCGCCTACTTTGAACGGCTGATCTACCGGCACATGCTGCCCGTGTGCCATGACATGGGATATACGGGGCATGTGCGGATGCCCGGCGTGTATCCACTGTTTCTCGAGACCGTCTACATATGCAGCGGCCTCTGTCATACGAAATTGTGTCGCCGCTGAAAATATTCTGCCCATTTCGGTTTGTGTTATTGTCTCTGCACGCAAGGCAATATTACCAAACTTACCGGAATCAATAGTCATGCCTATCGCCTTTGCCACTTCTTGTGGAGTTTTTGCGCCGAGCATCCCCAGGGTAATTTCTCCCTTGATACCATGCCAGGCATCCCCGAACATCTTTTCAAGATATCCGTTTGAGTAATCCTTTAAAACATCAAGCGCACCGGTCGATATCCGGAAACCTCCGGCAGATAATTCGACGGCCCTGAATGCGGCATCCACGAGCCCAACTCCCTTGCCCCATGCGCTATTCAGCAACCCTGACAGCTCGGCCGTTGCCTTACTCTCATATTCAGCCATCTTGTCTTCCAGGGTATTCAGCAGGTTTTTAAGGTAATAACTATCCCACGATCCGAGGGCGGCCCGGCCTAATTCGTTCATTGTCTGCCCGTGCAGGTCTTTCATAATATTCAACATGGCCTCACGTCCGTCGGCAATGTTCATATCTTTATCTTTTAGCCGGCGCTTTATCTCGTCCGTCACTTTCACCTTGCGCCTACCTTGTTGTCCTTCCCAAATCGCCGTTGACATAGTTATAACAGGTGTCAATGAAAACACACGGCCTCTTGCCCTCATTTGTTTTTAAAAACGCCCACAGCGCAATATTCATTTTAATCGGCATTTGCCACCTTCAAGTCCGGTTTACCTTTTTTATAATCTTCATATCCTCTGCTCGATTCTTGTTTTTCCAGGTTGTCTTTTATCTCTTCAAAATTCATATCAACGCCCGTAAATGCCACAACGCTTGCAAATATCTTTCGGGCCGTGTCCTTATCAACCCAGCCTTGAACTTCTGCACTCACCAGTGCAGTTCCTATCTGCTGAGCCGCTGTGCTCATTTTTGCAATATCTTTTGTGCCCATTTCCGGTGTCATTATCGTAAACACAGCATCTTCATCACTTACCCTGAGATACCGTGCCTCTCGTGCCCGCCTGATTGCGTAACCGAGCATGTCCTCGAGGATGTATTTAACGTTAAGTTGTTTCTGACTCATGACCTTTAGCGCCGGCTGATCCATTTCAGATGCCGTTGCCCTGTTGACATCCCCGCCGCCGCCGAACCAATGTTCCGGAAACCCCCATCTCCCCAGTATATGATTTCTGAAGAGCCTTGCCCCCTCTGCTGCATCGGCAGATTTGAGATCAGGCGTTATTGCATTTAAAGATACTTTCTCGTTATGTCCGAATACAGATCCTGATTTTTTGCTGAAATTATTTAATTGTTCCTGAATGGCCGAATTATCACCACCTTCGACCTTCATATCCCACACAAACGAATTAAACTGGGGCCATTTATCGCTATAATCAAATAAAAACTGTTCATATACATCGAGCCAATCAGCGACAGATAGATATGAGGATCTGCCCCTCGGCGAATTGGTCACGTTGTTGATAGACCAATAAAAACACTCTCCATCCGTAAACTGTTCTCTCAGCCATTTTGCTTTGGGAGATAATAAGAAATCGGCATCATCGGGAAGAATGGTCATATATTTTTTCGGATCGCTCGTTATGGTGTAACCCCCGGCCATGCCTGTCCAACCCTTCGTCAGTACGCCGATAACCATCCGAACATTGTCCGGGTCGGTTATAACTTGATCTATGTTGGCGGGGTCAATATAGCCGTATCGTGTACGCCCTGTCTGCTGTGCGGTAAATACAGGGAGGCATAATTCGCCGTATATCTGAAGCTCGTTGACGTGCTTCGGAAAATAAAGAGGCATACGGTTTATCGGATCGTGCCAAAATCCATCCAATACAGCCTTTGTATCTTCATGCTTCGCCTCGTACGGCATGCCTTCGGCAAGTATAAATGCCGTTGTCACATCAACAAGCCATCCCGCAAGAGGGTTTGTCTCCCAGAGCCAGTAAGCAATTTCTATCATCCTGTCCTGCGTTACAGGAAGAAGCTCCCGATCTGCGTTGCCCGTTAGTTTTCTCCACTGTATATCCTCAAGCGTCGGAGCGGATAGTGATGATGATGACGCCGCCTTGATTTGTTCTGTTACACGATCGTTAACCATTGTATTTATAGCGCTGCCCAGCATTTTCTGTGCTGCCCATTCTATCAGTTTCATGCTGCCCTCCTGCTGTATAAACCCCTTGAACGGTTTGAACGACTCAAAGAATTTAAACGATTTATTCTCCCGCCCGGCCTCTCGGCATGGTAATCATCGTCTGATGTCTCGGCCGATACCGACACGGCCGATATAAGCCCCGCCTCGATCATGCTTTTGAGCATCTCCAGTGCGTCGGGTCCGTCATCATGATCGCCCATGGGATAATGCATAAGCTGGGTTAGCAGTTCGCGCATATTCCTCCGGAACAGAATCCAGCCGTTTTTGATCCAGGGCTGCAATGTCTGTATTCTCAGAAGCTTATCCACATTTGGCTTCACTTCTACCACATTCAGCGTCAAACCTTTTTTGTGGGCCTCCTTGACCAGCGAGTCCTTGAAATATTCCTGAAACTGTATGGTCTCCACGCCAAACTGCTGAAACCGCTCTCTCTCGTGATATGCGAGTATGTCCATTATAATCTTGTCGGGATGCCGTTTCTCGATATCCGCAACGGTCAGGTATATCCTTCCGTCCTTGTATTTTCCGGCCATAATCGCCGACGGGTCATGCCGCTTTGACTTCTTGCCCATAGAGGGGTCGACAACGCCCGCATATGGAAGGCCGGTAAGATCTACGTCTTCATCGTCATAAAACTGAAACCATGCCTCCTGAAAAAGACAATCTTCCGGATTGATAGGCTCATTTTGTTTTTCCGAGTCAAAATATGCGTATCCTTCCGAGGTGCGCATTTTCATCAGATAATAGTAGCTTTCCCGCTCCGGCCATAGCACCTCTGTGCCTGCGAGCATTTCTTTTTTATGCTGATTAAAAAAAGTGTCGGCCCGTTTTTCCGCCTCGTCCTTGCCGATGGTAATATCTGAAAAGATCGCCTCCCATGCGTCCCACAGCTTTGATTGCGAGAATTTCAAGACCGCTTTGAATTTTTGCCCCTTCCACCCTGGTTTTTTCAGTAGGTTGTTTAGCAGACCGTCATAATGCAGGATTGTGCCTACAACGATATAGACCGTATCCGGTTGGCCGATCTTCATTAATGCCTTGAAAAACCACTTCTCTAACTTCTTGCGCTGATCCGGCGACTCAACAGCTTCATCGTTTTCCAGGTCATCGCCTACAACCAGGTCTGGCCGTTTACTGCCGTGTCTCATGCCGCGCAGTTTCTGCCCTGCGCCTGCACCCCTGATCTTAACGCCATTTCTCGTAATAATTGTATCGGCACGCCATACAGGCCCTTCTCCGCACATATCAGGGAAGTCCTGTTTGAGCCTTTCGTTGTCCTCCAATTCTGCTTTAATGAACGAGATGAAGTCCTGTGCCTGTAATGCGGTTTCTGATACAAGCAGCGGGAAAATACGATGTTTATATGCAGTGCACCAGATAGGCAGTATGAGTGTTGTCCATGTGCTCTTTGCATTACCGCGCGGTGCGGCATCCGCCTCACGGTCACCTGTGCCGGTATCAATTGCCCTGGCGATCATTATCGGATAGCGGTTACAGAAATACTTATGCAAAGCCGATGGCGGTGTGTCGAGATAGTGGGGGAAATAGGTTTTCCCAAAAAATTCAAGGTCTGTCTTAGCTAAAACAACACGCTCTTTCTGAGCCTTTTTGTCATCAGCGAAGGGCTTCGCCTTCGACTGAATCAGCGCCCTCAGGCTCTCGATCTCCCGGTCAAATCTTTTTTCTTTAGCGGTTGCGGTCATTATTGATATTTTTCCTTTGCCCACTTTACAAATTCATCAAAGTTTTTCTCGATGGCTGCCACTGTATCCGGATCGTTCCTCGATAGCCAATCGATAAGGTCCCTCATAAAATCGACAAAGAGCGTCGCCTTGAAAGCGCCGGTTTTCGCCTTGATCTCCATGATGGCTGTTATCACTCCCTTATAGGCATGTACGTCCTGAGCATCGAGCTTGTCACCCGGGGACAGTTCATCAAAATACCGCTCATAGTTTTGTTGCAGTTTCTCCAGCCCGGAGATCGCCCTGTCTTCTGCGCCGGCAATTACATCGGCGGTTCTTTGCTGCTCCGCCTCTGCCCGCGCCGCACGATCCTTCCAGTTGTATTTGTTCATCCACTCGTAAAGTGTAGGCTTGCTAATAATGTAGCCGGTCTTTTTCAGTTCCCTGACGGCAAGTTCCATATTAAACCCTGCTTTTTTACAGGCCTGATAAGCCGCCTCGTGCGTCTCTGGAAGATAGCTTTTTTTAGCCATTCAACTCTTTCTCCGCCGTCTCTATTTCTTTCAGCAGTTTAAGGTATTCAGCCTGAAATTTTTCAAGCTCTTCCGCGATGTCGGCGACGAGCGACAGCCTTATATCCTCGGGTTTTGCAAAAGGATGTCCCGACAGAACGTCCTTTATATCTCTTACCCGGCGGTCTATCTCGGCGGCGAGCACCGTTGCCCTGTATTTCCTTGCCTGTATTTCCGACTTTAACCGGGCAATCTCACCCATGCATATCCTCCATGCGCTGTTTTTTTATTCTGTTTAACGGGCAGAACTGATTCATGTCGATTTTATCTATGGCCTCGCTCCATTTTGCCGTGTTAAGGCTTATGACGTCCTGCTGCATTTTTGTTAGCCTGTCGAACGACTCTGACAGCTTTGCGTTATTCTCATACATTTGTTTTACGGCTTCAAAACGCTTTTCGTTCTGTCTGCTGATGATGTAAGAAAAAACCCAGGGGCCGATTATTGTCGCAAAAACGATTGTGCCTATCGGCCATGTGCCCATCCGTTCAAGAAGCGTGCTTATGGCGGCAAGAGCATGCAGCGCGTCGGGTGTCATTACCGGTTCCCTTCTGAATTCTTGTATTTTTCAAATGTCCTCATGCCGCCGAGCCCAAGAAGTGCGAAGAGCACAGTAACAAGGCTCCCGGTATCCATCTCGGGAGCAGACACATTTTTATCGGCTATTTTAATAATCCACTCGAAAATAGGGCTTCCGATGAACTGCCAGCCCAGGGAAAATCCGCATACCCAACCCACAAAAGGTCTCCAGCCGGCAACAAATATTGACGGATGTTTTGCCTCTTCCAGATTGATATCCGTCTGCGCCTTTGTGAGCGCGTATTCGATCTCCAGTGCCCGCTGCTCGATCTCGGCCTTCTTTTCCGGGCTTATTTCTCCGGTGATTGCCTGGCGTATATCTTTCGCAAACTGTCCTGCGGAATTCAGCAGCCCGGAAACGCCCCCCGATAAAATATCGCTGATAACACTCATCGCAGTAATTGCCTCCAGTTGTTAATGATTATTGCTCCGTATCCGGTTGCAATGATCACTCCCGATGCGACAGACGCTGTAACATTTATCCGCGCCCCCCATACCAGGCATATGATAGCAATGCCCGTAAGCACACATTTAGCAGGCGCAAAGAGTTTCTTTTCAATGCACCACCTCATTGCCGGGTTCAGCTCTCGCCCCCCGGCTTCAATAATCTTTTTTGTTGTGATATAGTCCAGCACACTGAGCAAACATATGATTATGCAGATTATAACGATCACGATTCCCTCCCGGCCTGCCTAAAAGAATCTCAAATCTAAAATCTCAAACTGCAATTTTAAAGGCATTTCAAATTGTTTTCATCGCTGCTTCATACGCGGCCATAGCCCTGTTTGTCCACCCACGCAGATATTTGCCGTACTTCTTCGAGTCCCTTACACAGAGCCTCTCGTAAAATGCTATCCTGCGTTCCCTGTAAAGGATCGGGTCGCAGTTGTTGTAAAGAATTTTTGTCGCCGCAAGCGGCCCGGCATTGTACGCAAAATCTGCGGCCTGCAAATCGATGCCCGGAGGGAGTTTATCCGCGCCGATACGATCCCAGAATTCTTTCCTGAAAACCCGCCTGACGACATCGGCATCAACGAGCTTCACATCGTCGTTATCCGTATCGCCGTCATGGTCCAGGTCAAGTTTCAAGGCACGTATTAACCTGATGGTAACGCCCATCTGCGTGGCGCCGGCGTGGTCTACGGTATAGCCCCCTTCGGCCTTCAGAATGAATGTAAGCGTGGGTTCGAAGTTTTCTTTCATATGAGTATGCTACTATCGATTGATTGAAATGCTAAATACTGAAGCATTTCAGTTTGAAGTATTTCACTGATTTGATTTCATTGATGTGAAGAAAAGAGGCAGCACAAGGTCGTCTTCCCCTTCGGGCTGTATGCCCAGAATATTATAAATCTGCCGGCCTGTCAAGTCGTGCTGCCTTGCAAGGTCGCGTACTGCGGAGGTCTTGTCTGCTGCAGCGTCATACTGCCGGCGGATTTCGGTGTTTCTGACCTCCCTGCGCATATCGTCCAGCTTGGGTATGGATATCCATAACCCGCCAAATTCATGCGATAGACGCAGGGCGTTGTCCACGCCGATAATTTCGGCAACCCTTTTGAAATCGCCTCTAAGACGTTTTAGTATGGCATCGTCGTTCATAAGGCTTGTCCCGCGCTCCCGTTCCAGCGGCAATTGCATTTGTTCTGTGATTTTAAAAGCCCCTTGAGGGCTTCGATCACGTGGCTTGCCTCGATAGATGTCTTAATGACCGTCAGCCCGAAATACTTCATGAGCCACCGGTTGTATCCGTCCCGGGTCTTCCACACCACATCCTGTTTTAAATGCTGAACCATGAGCATTTGCTGCCTGGAGACCATCATCGTTACGTTGTCCGGCAGCTTGTCACGCCTGGGGCGAGGGGCGCACAGCCCGCATATCCTTTTCGGCTTCAGCTTGAACCCCAGCCTTTTCAGCTCGTCGATTAGTTTACCGGCCTGCTCGTAGTTCAGTTCCTTACTCGATTTGACGCCGAACCGGGCTTGAAGGAGCATCCGGTATGTCGAATCGCCCATGCCGATCTGCGAGATTGCCACATGGATAAGCTTTATCTGGACTTTATCTATTGGTTTCATGCAACTCCCTTTCAAACTCAAGATACGTTTGATTCCAGATATCTACCAGGCTTGTCTTTTGTAGCTGCGCTGCCCTTACCAGAATCATGATCCCCCGATGACGTAGGCTTTTTGTTACCTCTGCGACCTCAGAAGGCGTTACCGGCACGTAGTAGCCTTTGCCATTACTGCCGATCAATTTATGGTGTTCGTTGATCAGATGGGCAATAACTGCCCGGACGCGTGTGTAATCTATGCCTGTCCGCCGGGCGATTTCCGGGCCGAGGATTTCAGAGCCCTTGCCGGATCTGGCGGCTACAATATCCCAGATCGCCTTCTCCTCTTCCGTCAAAGGGTGTCCTTCAAAGTTCAGTTGGAGTTGCTCCGGCATTATCCTTTTCCTTTAAGACAAGGTTTTCCTGTCCGCACTTCGGGCATTTGTAATACCAATAAAATGTATCCTGGGCAAATCGCTTCATCTCTTTCCCGCATTTCCAGCAATA
>Ga0209719_1004247_pt1 | contig 11929 bp, 9 predicted proteins | sample AD_JPNAS2_MetaG_FD_184421 | JGI IMG/M metagenome (GOLD analysis project Ga0209719, IMG submission 184421) | Active sludge microbial communities of municipal wastewater-treating anaerobic digesters from Japan - AD_JPNAS2_MetaG (SPAdes) (version 2) | ecosystem: Engineered > Bioreactor > Anaerobic >...
AAACCTACACCAATATGGCGGATATGCCGGTCGACGAGCTGCGTCTGCTCAATGCAACGGGGAGGCTCCTGATTCGCCCCGAAGTGGAGGAGATCGAGGAGGCATACCACCACGCGACCCGCGCGCAGGTGGACGAGATGTGCGCGCAGTTCCGCGCAATGTACGACGTGGACGCGGGGGTCACCGATGAACACCTGCGCGAATCGGCGCGAATCGCGGTGGCGTTTGACGAGGTGATCATGCACCACGACCTGTCCGCATTTGGGTTTTACTGGTGGGGAGTGAAGGATGCGGTGACGCAACTTCGGGCCCAGGCCGCGCTTGCCGTGTCGCGCCTTGCCGCGCTGGGAAGGCCCGGCGTCACCGAGGGCGACGTGAAAACCGCGATGGCGATGAAACTGCTCGATCTGCTCGGCGCCGGCGGCATGTTCGTCGAATTCTTTTCCATGGATTTCGACGAGAACTTCATCCTGATGGGGCACGACGGTCCGAGCAACATCAACGTTGCGCAGGACCGCCCGAAGCTTTCGTTCCTCGAGGTGCACCACGGGAAATCAGGCAGCGGGCTGGGCATCGACTTCCACATGAAGGAAGGGCCGGTGACACTGGTGAACCTGACGCAGGTGGATGCCGGCGAGTCGTTCAAACTCATCACGACAGCCGGGGAAGTGGTGCCGGGGAACATTCTCTCAATCGGTAACCCGAACTGCCGCGTGCGCGTGGCGCGACCGATTCACGAGTTCATGGATGCGTGGTGCCAGCAGGGCCCGTCTCATCACATTGCACTTGGCATCGGTGATCACACGGCAGAGGTGGAAGCCTTCGCCGAGGCCATCGGGTTCCGGTATGTGAGGGTGTAGCGCGCGGGTCGTCGAGTGGCGTGGCGATAGCCGCGTTGTATCGAGACGACCACCACGCTTACGCCTTGATCGCGCCCGTGGCGATGCCTTCGACAAAATAGCGCATGGTGACCGAGAAGAGGAGGATGAGGGGAAGTGACGCGATGGCGTACCCCGCCATCAGCGGTCCCCACGAGGTGGAGTGCTGCTTCGTCAGGTACGCAAGCCCGATGGAGACGGTTTTGAAGTTATCAGCAGCCACCAGTGGCCAGATGTAGTCGTTCCAGACGAACACCACCGTCATGATGGCGAGCGTGCCGAGAATGGATTTGGAAAGCGGCAACGCGATGCTCCAGTATTGCCGGATGTCGCTCGCCCCGTCCATCTGCGCCGCTTCGAACAGCTCCTTCGGAAGCCCCGAAAAGAATGTGCGCAGGATGTACACCTCAAGCACCTGGCGCGATGCGACGTAGAACAGGATCAGCGCCCACGCGGTGCCTACAAGGCCGAGCCTCAGCGCAAGCACGTACTGGGGAATGAGGTTGAGAATGCCGGGAATCATCAGGAGCACGATCAAGGCGTAGAACAGCGGCGTTTTGCCGGGGAACTCATACCGCGCGAACACATACGCCGTCAGCGAACTCAACGTGAGACTTACCACCGTCACTACCGCCGCGACGACAAGCGTGTTGATGATATACGGGGACACCGCCTCCCAGCCTTCCACGTAATTCTGCCACTGGAACGGGGAAGTCGGATAAAGGATGTTATCGAGGAACTGGCGCAGGTCCTTCAGACTGATGCTGATCATCACCCAGAACGGCACAAGCACAAAAAACGCCGCACCTGCCAGCAATGTGAACTTTGCGGCTTCCGCACGCCTGCTAGTCAATGCCATACTGAGCCTTTGCCACGTTCACTTCCAGACCGCGCGTCTACCTCTCATGACGCCTCGTGCGTGCGGAAATACCGCATGTTGAGCACCGTCAATCCGAGTATCACAAGAAACATCACCACGCCGATGGCCGACGCATAGCCCATCTGTGCGTACCGGAAGGCGGTGTTGTACATGATGAGCCCCGGGACCGTGGTGGCATCGGAGGGGCCGCCTCCCGTCATGATGAGCACCCGTCCGTAATCCTGCACGCCCCCGATAATGCCGAGAATCAGCATCAGTTTCACCTGCCCGAGGATCATCGGCAGTTCGACCCGCACAAGCCGCTGCCACGCGCTTGCGCCGTCAATCAGCGCGGAATCGTTCAGGTCCCTGGGTATGCGTTCCAACCCCGCGAGATAGATGAGCAGGGCGATGGGGTTGATATACGGGAACCCCATGAACATGAGACTCGGCATGGCAAGGCGAGTGTCCGCCAGCCAGGTCGGACCGTCGAATGGCGAAGGAATGATTCCGAGCCCGGCCAGCGCACGGTTCAAAAGGCCCACCTGCGGGTTATAGATGAACATCCACAGGAGCATGCCCACCATGCCGGGCACCACCATCGGGATCACGAATACCATCCGGAACCAGTACTGCACGCGCTTGTTCCGCAGGTGGTACAGGACTACCGCAAGCAGAATGGACGGAATCTGCAGGACAAGGTTCGCCGAGACGAACAGGAGCATGTGCCACGAGGCAACCAGAAGGTCCCGGTCGTTCAGGAAGATTCGGCGGAAATTCGCAAGGCCGACGTAGTCCTTTATGTTCGAACCGTTCCAGTTGAAGAACGAATGATAGATCGCGCTCAGCGAGGGGTAGTACGCGAAGATTCCGATGAAGACGAACGTCGGCAGGATGTACACATACAGCCGCGCGCCGTAGTACCATGGCATGCGTCCGTCGCCGGACGTACGCCCGTGAGCAGCACTGTCCATCGAGAGGACCGCTTCTGAAAGGGAATGGCCTGCGTTGTGTGCGCAAAGAAATATGGCAGGACTGCGTTCCCACTGACAAGGCAAGGAGGATTGCGACTGAAGGGAAAACCGGAGAGACGCTTACTCCTGCTCTGATCCGTTGTTCCGGACGGGAGGGCTGAACTTCCGTTTGATGTAGACGTACGTATCGCGGTCGAAGGGGTTCATGGAAAGAAGCTGCCGGACGTACACGCCCAGGGGAACAGAGGCGGGCTCACGTATCAGGGGCAACAACAAGAGCGCCAGAATACGTCCGCTGAAGGAGATGAGGTAGAGGGTTCGCAGGGGTGTCAGAATGAATGGCCCCCAGGTGTACGACATTCCCTGCAGTGCTTCTGCGATGGTTCCCCCGAGAACCGAGCCGAACGCGCTTCCGAACCCTGAAATGACCGCATACATCGCGCTGTACGTCGCCCGCGCATCCCGCGGCGAATACCCCATGAGCAGCCCGGTGAGCGCGATATGGTACGCCGCCCAGCCGACACCCCCCAGAATCACCGTTCCTGCAACAGGGAGAATCGCCCGCTCGGGGATGGCAGCCCAGGGAAGCGCCTGCAACGACGTGACCAGCGCTCCGAAATAGAACACGAGCCTCGCTCCCTCGCGAAGGTTGTCAATCACCCGCCCGACATAACGCGAACTGAGCACCGTCACCAGTCCCAGGATACCCACCTGGAACACGGATATCTCGAGGTAGGATAGTTTGATCTCCTCCAGCATCATGAGGCTGAACATTCCGCCGCCGATCTGCGTGGCGAAGTTGATGGAAAAGGTGAACACGATGATGGGAAGAAAGCGACGGTCCCTGAGCGGGCGGAGAACAAGCGCTGCCAGAGTCGGTGGTTGCTCCGGTACCTGTATCCGGATCCCCATCACCCCGCGATGGATGAAGATTTCCAGCCAGCCGATGAAGCCCATGAGGCAGAAGTAGACGATGAACTTGTAATACGGCGGTTCTTTCCCGAGGAACCATCCAAGCGTGATCGCCGCGGCGATGCCGAAAATGCGTGCCCACATCTGGCGGCTTCCCCAGAACGTTCCACGTTCGTCCTCGGGCACCAGGTCGCTCACCCATGAAAACCACGCCGGCGAGGCGAATGCAATCGTAAGCCTCGAGAACAGCACCAGGGTGAACATCACCCCGATGACGAAGTAATTGTGGGGAAAAAAGAAGCCGAGTGTCGGGATGACAAGCCAGATAAGGCGGCCGGGGATGGCAGTGCGGATGAGCATACGCTTCCGGGAACCGGTGCGCGCCACAAAATACGAACCGATGGGTTGCGCAAGAGTCGCGAGGGACGGAATGGCGACGAGCAGGCCGATCCAGAACGGCGTCGCACCGAGGCTGCGGAACATTCCGACAAGCGGCGCGCCGCTGATACCCTCGAAGAACACCGTTCCCAGACACCACGCCATGATGAGCTTGCGCAGCGAATCCTGCCTGTCAGCCGGCGTCAACTCACCCGGAAGAACGGAGGGCCGGTAACGGAAGAATTCCTTGAGGTCACGGAGGAGGGGTGGAAACGGCAAGGTCGAACTTCAGCCTGCGGTTACCCTGGGTGGGCGGGTGGAAGAAACCGGGAACGATGGACTATTCAAAGTTTAATAAACGGGATGGCGGGGACAAAGTGTCGGACACGCAGGACAAATCGAGGACATCGGAATGATGCCCGCGCAAAGCCTCGCCCGAAACAGGTCGGGTTGTTATTACTCAATCCTCCAGACCTGTGTTTGGCCGGGTACGAGGCTTATGGATTCGGTTCTGCCACTCGGAAGAGCGACCGTCGCTGCCGTCGCACTATCAGAATGGTTGACAACCGCGACGAAATGTCCGGAATCATCCTTCCACTGGGCGAGAACCGCATCACCGGAAAGAACACGGCTGCGGTCCCATTCATGAAACTCGGTACCGGTGTGGAACGGCCCCGACGCAAATGCGTAGATCTGCGAGGTCGCCGAATCGCGGAACCGGATCGTGAGTCGGTCGGGGTCAATCGCCGGCGCGGGGCCCCACCATGCCAGCGCGCCCCGTGCATTTTCCGCGATCACTCTACTCCCGCCTGGCGCGATGCGGTATTCCCCGACGTACCGCCCGCTGCCGCGCCAGAGCGTCTCCCGGTCCCCGGTGGAGGCGGTGTGGATGACAACCAGGCTTCGTGATCCGACGACATAGGTCACCCAGATCGGTCCGTGCTGGGCTGACACTGCCTGCAACGCGGTTTCGTCGAATCGGCTCCTGTCGTGCAGCGACACGTTGCGGCCTGCGAGATCCACGCCCCAACCGGTGACCGTGGATTCGCGTCCCATCTCAGGAAAGATGAAGGGATTCGATCCGTTCGCAGCCCACGTCTGCAGGCCTTTCCGAGGTGGCAGACCCCGCAGGACAAGGAAGGTTCGGTACGCTTCCGTGCCTACAGTCCAGTACGCCGTCGCTTGCCCTTCGTAACGATTAAGCCACCGCGTTCGCCGCTCACCGGGATCCATTTCCGAGGCGACCGCACCCGGCCGGTGCAACGCCGCTGCGCTCATCCAGCACAGGGCGCCATTTTCTAGCACTTCGGGGAGGTGCGATGCCGCGGCCGCGGCGATGATTGTGTCGGCAAGAGCCCCATACCAGGGGTGCATGGGCTCGTACCGTTCAAGCGCGGGGAGCATGGTAACCATCTTGCCCCCGCCGTCAGTGAGCTCATATCGTGTCGAAACGCCAAGGAACGGCACTGCCCCATCGGTGTACATCTCCTGCATCCAATCGATCGAGCGCACGATTGCCTCGTCGAGCGTAGTATCTTCGGTCATCTCCCGGTACCGCAGGAGGTACTCGAGCGACACTGACGAGTAGTTGCTGCACGGGCCCACACCCTCGAGAATCTCACCCGAGGCCTGGAAAATCTGGCCCCTGATCCGGTCGAACATGGCGTTCGCATCGCGAAGGTAGGCGCTGTCACCTGTCGCCCTCCAGCACATGGACATCACCGCAGTCCACACCATGCCCCTGTTGCACGCATGGTCGCAGGGCGTGTCCCGCAGGAACGCCATCGCCCGCTCGAGCATCGCCCACGAGCGGGCCCGCTCATCTTCGGGGAGCTCATCTGCAACGCAGAACCACGCGGCGATGAGGTTCTCCAACCACCAGGCCATGGCGTGGCTGCCGTAGATCGTTGCATACCGGAGTGGGGTGAAAGCAAACTCCCCCGACGGCAACTGTATTGCTTCGAACGCGCGGAAGCCCTGTCTGATCGAGCGAAGAAGATCCGGATCACGGTAATACCGGGATAGCGGCTGCGTCCGCGCAAGCGCCATTGCGCAGATGAGGTTCGCACTTGAGCGTCCCACGTAGTTCGCCCACATGTTTGCCGGCGAAATGTATCGTTTCCGCTCCCAGCGATCGAGTAATGCGACTTCCGGGCCGACCCCGGGGGAACCTTCGGGCACTGTATGCCGGACGAGTCCACGCTCCGAATCGAACTGGCCGATTTGCTGCGCGAGTGCGCTGTCGAACACTTCCACATAACGCTTGGCGCGGAGGCTGGGAGCGATTGGCGTGGCGAAGGCGAACGGGCTCTCGTGACGCTCTACCGGTCTGGCTTCCACGTGGGTCCCCGAAACGAAGGTCAGCACCATGAAGACGCACACGTGCCAACGGGCACGTGCGGCTTTCTTTTCCCACGGTAATCCGTTCATGAGGACTTCCGCGAGTTGTGCGGCGGCACACCACTGCCGATTACGAACTCGATGATCGCCCGGCCATCTTCGTAACTCGTGGTGTGACCAGTCTCCTCCCGGTAGATGAGCAGCACCTGCCCGCCGATTTTCTTCACCATGTTCGCAAGCCGCAGGACACTCCCGGGCGGGACCAGCGTGTCCTTTCCCGAGGCGGCAATCGCGACGGGCATGGTGAACCGCTCCGGGAAGAACTCTGCACTGCGCCGTTTGTACTCGAGGGGGATCTCCTTTTTCGTGCCGCCGAACGATTCCACAATCGCCGCCACGCCCTCGGGAAACTCCTCGTACTCGATAAAATTCGCCGTGCCGTTCATGCTGGCAACACCGTCTATCAGCCCGGGGTGGAGCGCGGCGAACGTCAGGCATGCGCTGCCGCCCATGGAGGCGCCGCAAATGAACACCCGACCGACCCGATGACGCTCCTTCAGAAGGCCGATGATCTGCACCACGTCCGCTTCGGCTTTCGGACCCATCCACGACGTTTTGGCCCGGTAATCCGGGGAAATGTAGATCATCCCCCGTTCCGTCGCCACGTCGCGCGCGGCGCGGCATTCGTCCCGCTGGTCGTTGACGAACTGCCACCGGTCGGACCCGTGCCCGTGCAGGGCAATGAGGACATCGTACTGCCTTCCGGGTTCGATATCGGCAGGAAGGACCTCCACGTACCGTTGCTCAGTACCATCGCACGAGGCGGTGAAGGCGATGTCGGTGGTCATCGGAGGACTCCCCTGTGGTGTGCGGGTCATCGAGTGCGGCAAAGCCGTGCGTCGAGATGACCGGCGCCACGAATGAGTCAAAGAATCGTCGTTTCGTCACGCCCCGTGGTACGGGTACCTCACGTAGTTGCCGATGCCGTGGCACACCTCGCCCAGCGGTTTCCCGCCCAGCTCGAGCGCGAACGCAAAGGGCGTCTTGCCCGGCGCGTTCAGGCGCTTCTCGCCCGGCAGAATGCCGAACTCGACTTCCGTTTCGCCCTGCGCGTGGATATGCACATTCTGCACCGGCACCGCCGCGGTCCACCCGGCGGGCAGCGCGGCAGTGAGTGTGCCGGTGGCGGAGGTATCGTCGTAATTCCGTATACGCACCGTCACCGAGAACAGCTTCCCCGGCTCGATGTGCTGCTCGTACGGAAACACCCGCGCCCAGTGGAAGTCCGCGCAACGGTTGACGTTCCGCTCGCCCACCAGCGCCTGGAACTTGGCCGGAATCTGCGCGACGGTCTCCCGGAAACCGAGCAGGTCCTCCCGTGTCACCTCGTACGCCCCCCCGTGGCCGGGGCAGATGAACTGCGGCTCGAAATCGAGCAGCGCATCGGCCGTCCGCAGGTGGTCGTCCGGGCGGTTGCGGTTCATCGGGATCAGGTTCCAGTTCAGTTTCAGCCGGCCGTTTGCGTCTCGCTGCCCGCCGTTGAAGATGTTGTCGCCGGTGAACGCAACGCGCTTCCCTTCGTGCTCCAGCATGATCATGTTGTGGTGCTGCGAGTGGCCCGGCGCGTACAGGACACGGATCCGGAACTCCTCCCATGCGACCTCCTCGTTCTCCTCGAACGCGTGATCTACTTTGATGGGCACCGGGACTGTACATCCCACCAGTTCGGATGTCGGGTGCTCAAGCAGGTTCACCATGTTCTTGTAGCACCAGAACCGCGTGCCCTCTTTGCGCTGCAGATAGGCAAAACCCGTGATATGGTCGTCGTGCAGGTGGCTCGGCATGGCCACGTCCACTTTTGTCATCCCGACGGCGCGCAATTCGGGCAATGAATGCGGCACGAACCGGTTCGATTCGTCGGCGTGGAGCACTCCCGCCACCAATCCATTCGAGTAGTTCGGCCCGTAGTCTATGAAGAGCCCCTTCCCGCTTTTCGACACAATGGCGTAGTGGCTCGCATTCGTGAACTTCGAATGGTACACGTCCGGTATGACCGCCTGCAGTTCGGCCTTCGTGATGTCCGGGACGCTGTTCGGCACCGTGCTGCCGTAGAACTCCATCCACCCGCGCATGGCCGTTTTCAGCTTGTCCATCGCCTCGGCCGGGTGCTCCACGATTGCCCCGTGAGAAGGAAACAGCCTCGCCGGGTTGAGGGTGCGCAAATACCCCATCGCGCCGATGCTGTGCTGCATGCCTTCCCAGCCGCCATAGCCCTGCTGGAAATCGTACAGCGTCTCCGCCTGCCCGTCGTCGCGGATCAGATCGCCCACAAACGCGAGCTTCTGCCCGCCGCGATCCCACACCAGCGCCACCTGCCCCTGCGTGTGGCCGGGCGCCGGGCATACCTCGAGCGTCACGTCTTTCCACGTAAACTTCGTGAAGTCCTGCAGGAACGCCGCTACGGGCACCGACTCCCGCAGGGTGAAATAGTTGGTGCGCATGTTGTAGAGATGGAAGAGGTTCCGCCGCCCCCAGAAATGCTCCGCCTCGAGGAAGTAGTGCGCCTCCCACTCGGGCACGGCGAGTTTCACGCCCTGCGCCACGGCAAGATGGTCGCCGACGCACTGATCGCGGTGGTGGTGCGTGTGGACGATCCAGTCGAGCCCGGTTACCCCGATGGCGCTCAGTTCCTTGAGCACGCCGCCGGTGCCGAAATCAATGGCGATGGCCCGGTCGCCCCGGCGGATGACATACACGTTGCAGCTGTCGTCGTACTGGAAGAAGTCGGGCAAGAGTTCGCGCATTGCCATGGGAAGCCTCCATCCGGTGGCGTTGGGATCGGCAGACGGGATGCACGTTCAACCTACCACAGGCGTCAGAAAGGCGCAACGGGTACGGTCCATCCAGCCTGCGCGGTCGTTGAGCCTGCGTATCTGGAGCAGGAAGCCTGTCGAAACGCCGTCGCGGGTTCGTCGAACGCTGCGCAGCAATCCCGCCCCCGTATGTTAGCTGAGGCCAAACGTCGTCTTCGTGTCAAGCCTTTTCGCGAAGAAGCTGCAGATTTGCACCAGGTTTTTTCGGGAGGCTAAAGAAGTGGCGCACGCGAAGGCGCGAAGGGCGCGAAGAAATGGGCGTTTTTCTCCGTAGGGGCAATTCATGAATTGCCCCTACAACCCCGGTTGGGCGCGGGTCCCTGCAACACCGTCGCGAACGGTTGGAGGGGCACGCTCCGTCGTGCCCGATTTTTGCCGCGCACGAAATACCTCCCCACACACCGGCTAAGGCAAAACGTCGTCTTCGTGTCAAGCCTTTTCACGCAGAAGTTGCAAATTTGCACCAGGTTTTTTCGGGAGGCAAAGAAGTGGCGCACGCGAAGGCGCGAAGGGCGCGAAGAAATGGGCGTGTTTTGTTGTAGCAGGGGCAATTCATGAATTGCCCCTGCAACACGGCCACGAACGTTGGAGGGGCACGCTGAGAACGCCGTGCGTTCTTCGTCGTGTCGGTTCACTACCAAAAACGGCAGGGAACCTGTGAAAAATGTAAGGGCGGCGCATGCGTCGCCCTTACGATTTGCCGTCCGGTATGGGTCCCGTGTGACCCGGATAGAACCTGATGCAGCGTGCACGGCGGCGCGGTCGCCGTCGTGCGCAACGGAGCCGGACAAACTGCCCTGCCATGGTGATTCGCAGGCAGGGGCTATCCATGAACGGCCCCTTCCTGTCGCTCTATTTTTTCTTCGCGAAATACTCCTTCGACCCCTCCACATCGGGAACAATCGTGTCCCCGCCCGGTTGCCAGTTCGCCGGGCAGACCTCACCGTGTTCCTCTGTGTACTGGAGGGCCTTCAGCAGACGCAGGACTTCTTCAATGTTCCGGCCGATGCCCAGATCGTTGACAATCTGGATACGCACGATACCGTCCCTGTCGATGATGAACAGACCGCGCAGCGCTACGCCCTCGTCCTCGATCAGCACTTCGTAGTCCCGCGAAACCTGTTTCGTAATGTCGGATACGAGGGGATACGCGATATCTCCCAACCCGCCCTTGTTTCTCGGGGTCTCAATCCACGCAAGATGACTGTATTTGCTGTCCACGCTGACACCGAGAATCTCGGCGTTGAGTTCATGGAATTGGGCCGCTGCGTCCGAGAAACCGGTGATTTCCGTCGGGCACACGAACGTGAAGTCGAGGGGATAGAAGAAAAGGACCACGTACTTTCCGCGGTAGTCCGCAAGCGACACATTCCTGAACTGGCGACCTACCACGGCTTCGGCCGTGAAATCCGGTGCTGCCTTGCCTACCTTGACCATTGGACTCCTCCTGGTGACGGCGCAGCGACTGATGCCGGGCACGTCAAACGGCACACCATTTCCGCGCCTCAAGTGCGTCATGGGGAACAACCGTGATTCCGATGGAACTAGTTCCCGGGTGCGGGCAAGGGAAGAGGGGGCCTGTGGAGGGGCACGCTGAGAACGCCGTGCGTTCTTCGTCGTATCCATTTTCCGCCGCGGCCGGGTTTTTCGAAAGGCACGAAAGGAGCTTGCCTCGCATACCGGTTGAGGCAAAACGTCGTCTTCGTGTCAAGCTTTTTCGTGAAGAAGTTGCAAATTTGCACCGGGATTTTTGGGGGCGAGGCGAAGAGAGGGCGCACGCGGAGACGCGAAGAACGCGAAGAAATGGGCGTTTTTCATCGTAGGGGCAATTCATGAATTGCCCCTGCAACCCCGGTTGGGCGCGGGTCCCTGCACCACGGCCGCAGATTATGGAGGGGCACGCTCCGTCGTGCCCGATTTTTGCCGCGCACGAAATACCTCCCCACACACCGGCTAAGGCAAAACGTCGTCTTCGTGTCAAGCCTTTTCACGCAGAAGTTGCAAATTTGCACCAGGTTTTTTCGGAAGGCGAAGAAATGGCCCACGCGAAGGCGCGAAGGGCGCGAAGAAATGGGCGTTTTTTGTCGTAGGGGCAATTCATGAATTGCCCCTGCAACCCCGGTTGGGCGCGGGTCCCTGCACCACGGCCGCAGATTATGGAGGGACCCGCTGAGAAGGCGGTGCGTTCTTCGTCGTATCCATTTTCCGCCGCGGCCGGGTTTTTCGAAAGGCACGAAAGAAGCTTGCCTCGCATACCAGTTGAGGCAGAACGTCGTCTTCGTGTCAAGCATTTTCACGCAGAAGTTGCAAATTTGTCGCAGGTATTTTTGGGAAAGGAAAGAAATGGCGCACGCGAAGGCGCGAAGAACGCGGGTGTGGGCGTTTTTTGTTGTAGGGGCAATTCATGAATTGCCCCTGCAACCCCGGTTGGGCGCGGGTCCCTGCACCACGGCCGCAGATTATGGAGGGACCCGCTGAGAACGCCGTGCGTTCTTCGTCGTATCCATTTTCCGCCGCAAACGGCACGAGGCCGGCCTTCCTCCCTCATCCCTGCTCCGCTGCGCGGAGCCACTGCCGCGTCGAGCGCGGCTTCCCTTCCCCCGGTGGTGGAAGGGAGCGCGCCGTTTTCCCCTCTACCACCGGGAGAGGGGAAACCTCCGCGGAGGCGGAGGAGGGGTGAGGGAACACGCCACCCCACCCCCACAAAACCGCCCC
>Ga0209719_1004249_pt1 | contig 11925 bp, 11 predicted proteins | sample AD_JPNAS2_MetaG_FD_184421 | JGI IMG/M metagenome (GOLD analysis project Ga0209719, IMG submission 184421) | Active sludge microbial communities of municipal wastewater-treating anaerobic digesters from Japan - AD_JPNAS2_MetaG (SPAdes) (version 2) | ecosystem: Engineered > Bioreactor > Anaerobic...
ATTTTGAAAAAGATTTGCGCTCGGGCGGGCAAAAAGGAAGGGGGTTGGGGGGAAGGAATTTTTGCCCGCCCTCGCTTTTCCGCCGCCGCCAAATTTCGTGCCAGCGAAGCTGGCGCGCCGCCTGATTCAAAAATTAGTAAGAATCAATTTTACCAATAGAATCATCTATCAATTCTTGTATCTTCTTTTCGGACAATTCTCTCGCAAGAATACTTTTTACAACTGCAACATTATCTTTTTTAATATCAAGCAATGATTCTGATATTTTTGATTTTTTGAACCATGGAGATTTTAGATCAAAATAATTTTCGGTATCAATGATATTCTCGCCGCCTCTAGCAAGTGAAAACTGTTGAAACTTGTTTCCGAATTTGTAAATCGAATATGCCGTACCTAGCTGAATTACGGTTTTTATATTTTCGATATTCTCTTTTTTGAGATCAGGACACCAAATTGGGCTATTTTTATACAAAACATTTTTTGCCATATCTACTGCGGTGGTTGAGTGAGTCAAAGCAAAAAAGTAAAAAAATAATCCTCTTAAATCACCAATTTTCCCCTGCCATTCTTTAATATAATCTAGCGCTTGTTCATTTTTTTGAATAAAACTGAATAACTTGCATGTTCTTGAATTTTTAACATCTTCGATTGTAAGTAGTGGTTTTGAATCAATATAAGTAAAAGCGTATTTTCTCGTAATTGGTACGGCATTATAAAATCTTGTGGGATAAGTTGCTAAATAATCCCAAAGATAATGCCAAGCCATAATTGGACCATCTATCTCTCTTGGAATACTAAACACACATCCTCTTTTTTTCTTTTCCTTTGGCTTAATGGCAATATCATATCCATTAGCTTTATCGGTAGCGACAATGTAAATTTCATCGTTGCTGATTTCCGCATTCGGAATTGCTTTATTTAAATCCAAATTTTTAAAATTACTATCTATGTGAAGCAATACTTTTTGATCGTCGCCAGTCTGTGAGTTTATAGCTCTAAAAATATCTTTGAAATAAACCTTTTCATCTCTATCTTTAGAGAAATTGATTATTTTTGCATCATTAAAAATTTGATCTGATAATCTCTTATATTTTTCTTTTGATTTGAGCTTGCTCTCATCACTATCTAAATAACTTGGTTCCCAATTTTTATACTGTTTTAAATCAAACAATTCTTTTATCTTATTATGCTCTTTATACAAATCATAATAAATAAAATCCTTTTGGTTTTCAGCTTTAATAATATCTTTATCAAGCTGAAAGACAGAAAAAGCAATCGTTAGGTTTGAATTTAAATTATCAAAAAATTTCTTGCCGTTGATTATAAAGCCACCGACAAATTTGGTATGATTTGCAATAAATTTTCTGAATTCATCGTGTTCACCACGACCCGGATTCAACCAATTAGTCGGGGAAAAAGTTGCGATATAGCCGTAATATTTGTCGAAAAGGTAGAAAGTTAATGCTTTAAGAATGAAAAAAGACGATAAATCATTTGAACGAATTTTATTGGAGCGCAAAATTTTAATGAATTCATCGCCTAAATAAGTTTGATCTCTCGACACTCCAATTTTATTGCCTATTTGTCCTTGTTCCACCCAAGTATTTTTCCCGCGATATGGCGGATTCATTATGATTAGTAGCGGATTGTCTATGAAGTTTCTTCCATTTTTTTCAACCATAGAGTTAAGCTCGGCGACCATTTCTTCGCGTGTAGTTTGAAAAAAGTCAATTTCTCTTTTTGGTACATTTATATGTCTATTTCGCATTATGTCTTGGCTCATTTTTTTAATATCTGAGCCAATCACAGAAATAAAATCCTCTTGGGCTTTTAGTAGGTTGCCAGAGCCAGCGGCTGGATCATAAAAATGACAAGTTTTTAAAATATCAACAGGGATTATTCTTGTTAAAAATTCATAGCAGAGATGAGATAAATCGGATTTTGTAAAGTAAAGCCCAATAGATTTTCTTGTTCTTTCGTCGGAAATTAAATTATCATAATCCTCATATAAAACATCGAGATTATTAATAATATGGTTTCTAAAGAACTCATTTAATTTATCAATATCTTTAATGTAGCTCGCAAAAATAGTAACTGGGCGATCAAACATTTCGCCTTGGTCGTCTTCTTCTGTGTAGTAAATATTGAAAGACTGCCCCCTTACTTTAAAGTCGGCAACTTTGTTATCGCGGCTTAAATTGCAATCTATACCATCATTGATATGCACAGAAACTTCAATAAAAATCCTTAAGACCAAATTTGATAAATATGGCAGTTTATTCGCTTCAGCTTGGATGAATTGTGTATCAAATGCTTGTGAGAATTGTGAAAACTTCTCCTTCAGGTTCATTCTGATTATGCTTATTTTGGCATCAGAAACTGCCGTGAGTTCTTTGTATAATTCTAAGATTTCACTTTCATTAACATCTTTTTCGGTATCTAAAATAGGGGTGAATTCAATGAAAGGTTTTATCGTATTAAACTTTGTTAGAATTATACTTTGTAAAAATGATGATAAATTTCTTTGATCATTCAAAAAATTACTTAGTGCATCATTCCAATGTAATTTGGTATAAATTTCCTTGATGTTTTCTTGAGTGATAGATATTTTAACGATTTGAGAGCCGTTAAAAAGTAAGACCTTGTTAAATTTGAGTTCTGAAGCAAATTTTTCCGAATTTGAGCACAGTATATATTTAATTGCCTGCGCATAAACAACATTCTCTTCTTGGTTAAAAAGGAGCTCATTATTTGTTGAAAATTTAATAGCACCTTTTTTAAATTCAAAAACTGTAAAAATCTCATCATTAAAAGAGACGATGCCGTCAGTATAAAGAGTTTTATGAAATTTAAGACGAGGGGCATCGGCTCTCGATGCCTTGAATCCTTGTATCCCGTCAAAAAAAGAAACGAAAAAATCTTCAACAGAACGCTCCCGACCAACACCTTTGATAGTATTTGCCTTTTTCTTTATTTCTGAAATGAATTTTAATTCTATTGCGTCTGATGTGTTTTTCATATTTTTATTTAAACAATTCTGCCGTCGGCACGCCGAGGGCTTTAGCGATTTTTTCTATTGTATCAACAGTAGGATTGGGGCTTTCGCCTGTTTCTATCTTTACAACCGTATTTAACGCTAAATCAGCGTCTTTTGAGAGGCGATCTTGGGAGATTCCTTTTTTTATTCGCAACTTGCGGATGTTTTCGCTAACAGTGCTTGCCATAATGTTTTGACTTTGATAAACTATTATAATACACTACTTATAGTGAGTGTATATCAACTTGTTTAATATAATGATATCAAAAACATTGAATTTAGGCAAACAAAAAGGGAGTTCCTTGATGTTGCGCGCGAATGGGCAGGGCGGGTCAAGCGCAACTGTATTGGCGGCGCATTTTGCAAAGCAAAATACGAAATTTGGCGGCGGCGGAAAAGCGAGGGCGGGCAAAAATTCCTTCCCCCCAACCCCCTTCCTTTTTGCCCGCCCGAGCGCAAATCTTTTTCAAAATTCAGCGTCCGGATTTTCGCGAAAAAAAGTTCGGATTTCGTTCAGGGAGTGGAGCATGAAAATAGGCTCTTTAGAGTCTATTTTAGTTTGTCCGCCAAGTGGTAATTTTTCTCTCTCAGTTTTTATTTTCCGTTATTGATTTTTATCTTATTGAATAGATATTGGGATAAATATCTATTTCATACAATATCTGAGCACGCTAGCACAATAAATAGTGTCTCTGTTTAGTCAAGACTCAACTAATTAATAATCTGGATTATATGATAGACCAACGACCAGGGCAGTTTATTTAAATTGGATTGGTTATTAGGTCTATTGCCCATTCTTCCGCCCGCTTATTTTCTTCTATAACGAATTCTTGGCCAATTAAGGCTGATTGCAAATAGTCTTGGCGCCACGACTCTAATTGATGATAACTTATATTCAGCCCGCGAAATTGATTTAGTTTATCTAGATCCCAGTGTGATCGGGGGTGGTTAGCTTTAGTTAAGATTAATTTTTCTGAAAAGGGCAAGATGCCAAATCCGGCCTGATTCTGGCACAGGGTAAAATTTTTGGCCCCGACATAGATTGTATTAGAGGTATCATTCCTTCTGTCCTCTCGGCTAAAATGAGGATGACTGCTAATCCAGGGATAGCGTGCCAATAAAGAAGCGACATCTTGAGAGGCTGTCTTAATAATTTCAGCAATTTCTAGATAACCATAGATAAGATGGAAACCATTTGGATATTTTGAGTTATTCTTATAGGAAAGTTTACCGTTGATATACTCAGTCTCTTTAAACCAGCCAAAAAATAAGAAAATAGCACCAACACCAACGCCCTGATTTTCTAAATGTTTTTGAGCTTTTTCCATTTGTCCCATGGTGCCGATCCAATTATGGTTAGGAGTCCTATTGGGTAGAGTATCAGAGACTAAATCAGGATCAAGATGACAGGTAGATTGTGTATGGTAATCTTTCATCCCCAAGTCAGACATTATTTCTAGGTAGCTTTTACCCCTGAATGTTAGGTCGGAGTATCTAACCTTGTCTTGTTCATCGGGAATAGGGATGGACAAGGGTGTGCCATCAATAATTGGGCTTGGATAAAGACCGTGAACCAAGTCAAAACCTTTTCGACTAAGAATTATTTTCATATTATTTTTTTAGTACCTCCGGCGGCTCTTCCCAAAAGAGTATGATATTTTTATATTAACACTAAATTTGGCGGATTAAAAGATAATGTATCAGTCCACCTCATTTCGGACAAGTACCCGTTATTTAATAAAAATTGAAAGGGCGATTGGAGCTGAAGACTCCAGTGTGGTCTTTTGGTATTATACCAAATGAGCCAATCTATTAATTTAACATTAAATTCTCTAGTATTATCTAACCAAGCCTCATGGTCATCAATGAACTCTTCTTGGATAGTACGATTAAACTTTTCAATATGTCCATTACGATATGGTCTACCAGGATAATTCCAGTAATGGGTAACATTTTGTTTATCTAGATAATTCATAAAATGTTGGTGGAATTCACTACCATTGTCAGTCTGTACTGCTATGGCGACAAAGGGCAAGACCATTTGTAGCTTCTGAAAGAAGTCTTTAGCATTAGCGCTGCTAGCTCTAGTATAACACCAGGCAAAAGCCGGACGGCCATAGGTATCTACAGCCGTTACGATATATCTTTTTAACCCATTAATAAATCTAACTATAGTATCTATCTCTACTAACTCTCCGGGTCTAGTAGTTATTAAATCTTTAGGTTTTCTTAGTTTTTTATGTCTAACCACTAATTTAATTTTACCATAATGAGTTATCTTTTGTCGGTGATGATATATCTTCTTGTCTTTAATGATGCGACCTATGGTAGATTCAGAGAGTTTAGTGAGGCCATTAGCCTCACTAAACTGATCTAAAAAGATCTTGATTTTAGTTTTACCCATATTAGGACAAACTTCTAGCCTTAATCGTCTAATTTCATTAACTAGTAAAGAATCTACTAGACGACAATTATTATTTTTTCTAGCTTGGCTACCTGGACTTAGACCTTCTATACCCTTCTCTCTTAATATCTTTTGCCATAGATACAGAGTGGACCGTGAGACGCTGTAGGCATCCCTGGTAGCCTTAAGACCATAATTACGCCAAAAGTCTAATATCTTTATCCTTTGTTGAGCCTCTGTAGTAACCATATGATTATATTTATTAGCATAATCATATAGTCTAGCAAACCCTGGGCAATGATGATACTTAAATATTATTTGCATATATTTTGTTCTCCTGTGGAGTCCAAAATGTGAGTGAACTTATTCAGATAATATTTTAAATATTAATATTAGTCAATGATCATTTAATATGGTATAATACTTTCATTGTTTTATCCTTATAAATAATAGTTTTTATATGGCAAAGCGCTGGCGTGACCGCTTGGTTCGCAAGAATTTAACTTATAATTTTAGAATGTTGTATTTTGCCCGAATTACTATTAATTCGGCTACTCAGCTGATGGGTTTGTTCTTGCCTATTTTTTTATATCAATTCTTAGATTTTAGTTTGTCTTTAGTGGTGATCTATTATTTAATTATTGATTTACTTTATCTCGGCTTAGTAGTTTATGGTTGTCGGGGTATTATGAACCGGTGGGGCATAAAAAAATCTTTACAGCTGAGTATTTTATTTGGAGCAATTTATTATGGTCTTTTCTTTTTTATTAATCATTATTTGCTGGCTGGTGATTTTACTGCCGTTGGTTCTAAAATTTGGTGGCTCGTGCCTACCATTTTTTTGTCGCTCCTATTTCGTTTAACTCATTGGATTCCGTTCCACACCAGTTTGGCAACCTTAACTGACCGTTCTATCCGGGCTAGCCAATTGAGTTTTTTAGAAGCCACCATATTAGCCCTGGGGGCAGTAATGCCTCTGGTAGCTGGTTTAGCCTTAGAATATTTGGGCTATAGCTGGCTATTTTTATTAGCTATAATTATTTACCTACTTTCTTGGCTACCTTTCAGTCGCTTGCCTCAGGTAGAAGAAAAATTTTCGTGGAGCTATGGTGAAACTTGGCATCGTCTATTTTCTAAGAAAAATAAAGATAGTTTCTTAGCATATGCGGGTAGCGGGGCAGAAAGTGTTGTCGGTTCAGTTGTTTGGCCAATATTTATTTGGCAACTGCTATCTGGCAATTATTGGCAGGTAGGGGCAATCTCTTCAATTATTATTATAGTTACTATTGTCTTACAAATTATGGTTGGTTATTTTTTAGACCGTTTGCCCAACCGTCGTCGCTGGTTGCGTTATGGTACCTGGCTATATTCTTTAGGCTGGATATTGAAGGCTTTGATTAATAATGCTTTGCAGGTTTTCTTGTTTTCTACTTATCATAATTTAAGCCGAGTATTTGCGAAGACACCATTTGATGCCTTAAATTATGATATTGCCGCTGACCACGGTCATTATGTTGATGAATATACCGTTATCCGGGAAATGGCCATTGCTATTGGCAAGGCTATTATGAGTATTTTAATCTTGGTAGTTATTCCGCTTATGCCCTTACGTTGGGTCTTTATTGTGGCCGCGTTAGCTTCTTTATTAATGTCATTACTTAATACGGAAGAAATATATAACGATTAGCTAGCTAGGGTCGTTTTTATATTTCTTGATCTGTGTTATTATGTATTTAGTAATTTATTAATTAATAAATTTATGAAAAAATCGCAATTATTTTTAATGACTCTGGGGTTATTAGCAGTTACGGCTATCGTTATTGTTTCGTTAGTAACTACTAATAAGGTTAACAGTCAAGACCGGTTTTCAGTAACAGGTTCAGGTACTGTCTATGCCAAAGCCGATATCGCTAATATAGTAATAGGTTTTAAGAGCGGGGTTAAAAAAACTGCGGCTGAAGCTACTGCTGAAAATACTAAGAAAATGAACAATATCATTGAAGCCTTAAAGAGGTTGGGTATTGAAGAAAAAGATATCCAGACGACTGAATATACTCTACGTCCGGTTTATAATTGGACCAATGAGCGGGGACAGGAGCTTATTGGTTATGAAGTATCTCAGAATTTAACCGTTAAAGTTCGTGATTTAAATAAAATTGGCGAGGTTATTGCTCGAACTACTGAACAGGGAGCTAATCAAATCGGCAGCGTAAATTTTACTATTGATGATGAGTTTGAATTACGTAATCAAGCACGGGCCTTAGCTATTAAAAAAGCTCAAGAGAAGGCTCAATTAATTGCCGAGCAATCAGGGATGAAGCTGGGAAAAATTAAAGGATTTTCTGAGGGGAGTGAGGCTACCCCGATATTATATAGTAATGCTAAAATGATAGCTACTCAGGCGGAGGGGGCAGACTTAAGCGAACCATTAATTCCTTCCGGCCAAAATGAGATCAAAGTTGATGTTACTTTAGTATACGAAGTTAAATAGTATTTATAATAATTAGCTAATAATTTTTTATTTATGTCTGGTCTTATAGAGGCAATTAATGCCAATCCTTATTTAAGTCTTCTGGTGACTTTATGGGCTTTAGCGTGGAAGGGGATAGCCCTATGGAAATCAGCGCGTCATAACCAAAAATGGTGGTTTATTGCCTTGTTGGTTATTAATACTCTCGGTCTTTTAAAGATACTTTATATTTTTGTATTTAGTAAGCTAGGACAAAAGACTGATGCAAAACCTAAAGTTCAAGCTAAGTAGTTGGTCGGCTGACTTTTCCTGGCCGCTACTTATTTGGCTAGTGTGGCTACTGTTTATTGCCTTTGGCACTATCTCGACTTATAATAATTGAAGTTAGTAATTTGAGCAACGTATGTATAAAATTGTTTTTTTACGGCATGGTGAAAGTATTTGGAATAAAGAGCAAATTTTTACTGGTTGGACTGATGTGGGTTTAAGTGAATTCGGCCGACAGCAGGCCCGGGAAGCTGGCCGGAAATTAAAAGAAAATAAGTTTGTTTTTGATCGCGGCTTTATTTCTTATTTAAAACGGACCAGAGAAACTATGGCTTTAGTTTTAGAAGAAATGGGGTTATCTATACCGGTAGTGGCCGATTGGCGTCTTAATGAACGTCATTATGGTAATCTGCAAGGGCTTAATAAAGAAGAAATGGCTAAAAAGTTTGGGGCTGAGCAAGTTAAAATTTGGCGTCGTAGTTATGATATTCGTCCTCCGGAAATAACACCGGATAATCCATATAACCAAAAAAATGATCCACAATATCAGGGTATTCCGGTGCCTAGCGCTGAAAGTTTAGCTGATGTGGTGAAGCGAGTGGTGCCTTTTTGGAAAGAGGCAGTTTGTCCTCTTCTTGAGAAGAGGGAGCGTCTTATTATTGTTGCTAGCGGCAATAGCTTAAGAGCTTTAGTAAAATATTTGGACAATATTAATCCCGCTGATATTGTCAACCTAGAAATACCCACCGGCCAGCCGTTAGTATATGAGTTAGATAATAATTTACAGCCAGAGACTCACTATTATTTATAGGGGGCTAGTGGCTTTATTCTATACAGCAATTAATAGCTCGTTTAACTAAGTCGCCCAATTTAGCGGCTAGACTTTTGTGACTCCGGTCATGTTTATTTATGGCATTGTCATCAATATGTTTTATGTCGCCTGTAGTAATAAGTTTCATATTAAGGCCCCAGAAAAGGGAATAGAGTTCATAGGCTTTATTAAATAGGTCGTAAGCTTCATCTTTTTTGCCGGATGATAGTTCTTTGTTGCCTACTTCCATTAGCCGATAACTAGCCGCTAGTAGGTGTTTGGAAATACACCACACCTCACCCTCATAGTCGGTAATGATTTTTTTTAGTAATTCTTTGCGGACTTCTCTTATTTCGTTTATCAGATCATAATATTCGTGGTGGCCAGTTTTAGCGCCGGAGAAAAAAAGATGCTCTTCAATACTTACTAAATTCATGATGGCAATACTTAAATCCTGATCGGCGGATAGGTCCATCTTGTCCTGTTTTTTCATCTCGTCAAATTTAGCGATAAATTCATTAACATCTTTAATTTTTTGTTGGTCCATATTATTAAATTAATTGAGCAAATAAGAGGCTAAGTATAATGAGCGGTAAAAGAGGCATAACCACCTTTTGAAAGGGGAAATAAGCCTTATTACCATGATGGATTTTTAGATATGTATACCATTCAGCTCCAGCCCAAAAACCGAAAGCTCCATCAATAATGCCTAATAATAATTTATTAATACCGCAAACACAACTGGCGGTATGGCTAAAAAAACCTGAAAAATAAAGAGGGAGAATAATTATAGTAAGATAGGCAAGGATAATTATAATATTACGGCCCGGAAAGCTGATGTGTTTTTTTTGTAGCCAGTCAATAGTCCACATAATCATGGAAACCATTAGGCCGCCAATCCACAGACCAGTAATAATGTCATCAATACCAAGATAGCGAGATAATCCTACACCTGAAGCGACAGCAATAGTGCAGACTGGGCAGACGGCTCGGGCAATTAATGGTTTTAAGGTTAAAACAATACCAGTAATTAAAGTTGTCGGGACAAGGTAGCTAGGCTTCATGGGATTTGGTTTATTTTATTATTTAAGAAATCAATAATTGGTTGGTCGCCAATAATACACTGATGACCATCCCAGAGAAATGGTACGCCAATATCTTTTGAGGACAAGCCGCAACTTTTTGCTACTGCTGTTAGTTCATTGGCGTTAGCTTGATCATTATATACTTCTTTGCTAATAAGCCGAAGTTTTTGAGTGATATTATTATCACTGAGATAGTCTTCAACGGCACGGCAGTGGGGGCAAGCCTCACCATAATAGAGAATAAATTCAGCTGTCGGCTGTTGTTGACTGGTGGTTGCTTGATAATTAGCTTGACTATATAATGCCGGGTGTTTAGTCAGGGCGTAGCAAGAAAAAATAGTTACGGCCAGAAAAAGGCCGCTAGCAATAATTACTTTATAATTCATATAAATATATTCTAGAATATTATTCTAGCACAAATTTATTTAATGACCAAATATAGTAATTATAAAAAAAACCGGCAAGCTTTGCTTTGTCGGAGTTAGAGAAAACCCTGGAGGGCGCAGGCAGGCCATAATAACAAGCCCCGGAACTTGGTTCAAGTTTTAGAACCGTCCGTTGCCCTTAGGCGCCCTCCTATTGCTTTAAAGAGCAATCCTTATAAATAAGATACTATATTTTAAAAAAATGTCAAGTCTTGACCTCTTGGCTTAAAAATATTATTATTATGAGGCGATGATTGCCGCGTCTACCAAGCGCGGGGTCTAACCGGGAATCCCTAAGTCGCCTTAATTAAGAGCCCCTAGGCGGGAAGCTAGATGGAACCGCGAGTTTAAGAACTCGTTCTAGCAATAAATATTAGTAGTTTATTGTTGGAACGAGTTTTTAAGTAATTAAAGATAGTAGAAAAATAATAAAATAGCCTTATGTCTAATTATCCTTTAGAAACTAAACGCCATTCTCTAGCTCATGTGTTAGCTGCCGCAGTGACCGAGCTTTATCCTCAGGCGCGGTTAGCCATTGGACCAGCTATTGATAATGGCTGTTATTATGATTTTGATTTTGGCCCGACTCAATTAACCGAAGAGGCGTTAGATGTTATCCACCATAAAATGCTAGATATTATTGCTGCTGACTTAAGTTTTAAGCAGGTGGTTGATAATATTGATCATGCTTTGGCCCAAGAAAAAAAGAAGGGGCAGATATATAAAGCTGAACTTATTGAAGATTTAAAGAAACAAGGGCTGACTGAGGTCAGTTATTATACTTTAGGCCAATTTACTGATTTATGCCGCGGGCCTCATGTTAGTTCTACTGTTGACTTACGAGACCTTGGTTTTATAGTACATCACCTTGCTGGAGCTTATTGGCGGGGAGATGAGCATAATCCTATGCTTACCCGAATTTATGTTGTGGCTTTTGAAAATCAGGCTGAGCTAGATAATTATTTGCAAGTTTTAAGTGAGGCGAGTGCGCGAGACCATCGTAAATTAGGCCGGGAACTTGATTTATTTCACCTGGACAATGAGGTGGGTCTAGGTTTGCCCCTTTGGCATCCCAAGGGAGCAATTTTATGGAAAATTATTGAAGATTTTTGGGCAACTCAGCATTTATGTCATGGTTATATGCTAGTACGCAGTCCTCATATTGGTAGTAAAAGTTTATGGGAGACCTCAGGACATTGGGGTTTTTATAGTGCCAGTATGTATCCGCCCCTAGAAGCCGGCCAGACACTCCAAGACAAGCAGCGGGGGATTAAGGTTAAGGCTTCTGAGGAATATCTGCTTAAACCCATGAACTGCCCTTTTCATTTAGAGATTTATCGGGAAAAATTAAGATCATATCGTGAACTACCTTTACGCTATGCCGAATGCGGCACTGTGTATCGTTATGAAAAAAGCGGGGAGCTTT
>Ga0209719_1004262_pt1 | contig 11900 bp, 9 predicted proteins | sample AD_JPNAS2_MetaG_FD_184421 | JGI IMG/M metagenome (GOLD analysis project Ga0209719, IMG submission 184421) | Active sludge microbial communities of municipal wastewater-treating anaerobic digesters from Japan - AD_JPNAS2_MetaG (SPAdes) (version 2) | ecosystem: Engineered > Bioreactor > Anaerobic >...
CCCCGGTGGTACAAAGAAAAACGGCCCCAAGGAGCAGGAATCCGTTGGGATACGCAGACAACAGTTTTATGGCGTAGTAGGGATTGACGGCCAGAAGGACTTCAGGGACCCGGACCAGCTGGACCAGGCCCAGGACACCAATCATCGAGAACCAGAAGAGCATGAGGGGACCAAAGGATTTGCCGAGGAACACCGTTCCAAATTGCTGAATGAAAAACAGAACGCTCAGGATCACAAAGACCACCGCCACCACGGGAATCCCGGGCTTCAGGATCCTGAGGCCTTCAATGGCCGAGGTTACGGTAATGGCCGGAGTGATGATCCCGTCTGCCAGCAGGGCGCAGCCCCCCACAATGGCCACCACATAAAGCCAGTTTTTCCGCTTCTTGAGCAGGGCGAACAAAGCCATAATGCCCCCCTCCCCTTTGTTATCGGCCCTTAAGGTTATTAAAATATATTTTACGGTGGTCTGTAGCGTGAGTGTCCAGAATATACAGGACAGGGCTCCCAGGATAAAATCACTGTCTATGACTGCCGCCCCCTTGAGCATGGCCCTGAGTGTGTAGAGCGGTGAGGTTCCCAGGTCTCCGTAAACAATCCCCAGTGTGATAAGCAGGCCGGCCATCGATAGTTTCGACAGGGGACCGGCTGCCTTTGTTGCTTTCATTTGTTTTATGCAGTGGTTGACTGCACCTTAATAAACCGCGCAAATGTATATAAAAAGCGAAGATGTGGAACCTCGGTGCGTAAAAAGCAGCAGCAGGCAGCAAAAGCAAGCGGCGCCCCGGCTTATCCCAAAAAAAGGTTAATTTTGTCCAATAAACCAGCCTAAAAATATAAAGATGAAACATCGGATTTTATTCATTCTAATTTTACTAATAATGAACGGATGTGCCACGTCATCCTCAAATAATGAGGACATTAAAGCAACAATCATTGCCCTTGAAAAACAAGCTTTGAAACTTTGGAATAATGGAAATCCGGACGGATTTCTTGAATTGTCTACCGATGATATTATTTATATCGACCCTGCTTTTGAGAGCAAGCTTGAGGGTAAAAAAGCGCTGGAAGATTATTATAACACCATAAGAGGAAAGATTAAAATAGATCTTTATAAAATGATCGATCCTGTAGTACTAGTCTCGCCTGGGGTTGCTGTCCTGACGTACAATTATGAAGCTCACAGGGATGGCATGGTATTCACAATGAATTGTACAGAGGTATACAGGCTGGACCCGACCAATACGTGGAAAATCATACATACACATTGGTCTTTTGTACAGCCCGCGTAAATACAACATTACTACGTTAAAACACCCAACACCTGATTTTTTTTTTTAAATTTGGTTTTCAAAATCTGGTAACATTATGAAAACGAAACAATGTCTTGCTCTTCTGGCATTAATTGTACTAACCAATGCCTGTGGTAACGTTAAAGAAGCCGAGTTCCCCACTGCCCTGACATCTGCTGTTACTGCTGTTTCTGCTTCGTTGGATAGTCTTAGCAACTCACTAAATGCCGCAGCCACCGGCCTTGCCCAGGTGGGTGCCGATACCGCGATGGTCCGTTCCGAGTTGCAGCGTCTCTACAATGAATGTTCCTTTGGCACTGAATTCGTTTTCACAACTCCGGAAGGCATCCTGCAGCTGATAGAGCCGGCTGCCTATTATCCCTCCCAGGGTTCCGACATCAGCCGGCAGGCCCATATTATTAAGTCTTTTGAAACCAAACTGCCCGTTCTGAGCGATGTGTTTTCGGTAGTTGAAGGTTATCAGGCAGTGGTCCAGATCCATCCCATCATGGCCGAAGACCAGTTACTTGGAGGAGTAAGCGGTTTGTTCTCACCTGCTTACCTGATAGCCAGAAACGTTGTGCCTATTATTGGCAATGAGCCTTTCGAAATCTGGGTCATGGAAAAAACAGGAGTGGTGCTTTATAACGCCGATGCCTCTGAAATCGGGCTCAATGTTTTTACAGACCCGAGGTATGACCAGTTCCCAAAGATGAAACTCGCCTGCGAAAAGATTGCCGGCGAGCCCTCCGGAATGACCTCATTCCTCTACTACGAGACCGGCTCGGACAAGATCGTTGACCGCAAGGTCTTCTGGGAAACCCTTACCCAGGAGGGCAATGAATGGAAGTTCATCTGGAGCGGGTCATCAGAGTAAAGTCTTACGATAAGAAATGATCAGGATCAATCCGTAAAGACCAATCAAAATAAGAGGAATATCAGGGCACCAGCCGGTCGCAACGGTGGGAGGCCCTATTATCAGGGCAAATGCAGTCAAGAGCTTGAACAACCTTCTGTTCCCCGCAGGATATTTCAACGTGAAAATTCATTTTTCTTTATTTGGCCATAGCGGCTTTTTTGAATTCAGCGGGTATTTTTCAAGTAGTTGCATAATTAATTCAGGAATTGGGCGGTTGGAAATTCATGTCCAATCGGGTCAGCGGTGTATAACGGGGCCCCGCAGGGAAGAGTTCGCTTTTGAACAGGATCAGGTGTTTTGCAGAATATAACGGAGACGTCTGGTGTGATTTCGTTTCTGTAAGGATGTTGTACAGTGACGGCGTCATTTTCTGTCCGGGCAGAAAACGGCCGAGGGTGATATGCGGATGGAATGCATTGCTGTCGGGCCGGAAGCCAAGCGGGGCTACAGCATGGTCAACCGCTTTTTTTAATTCATGAAGTGCGGCAGGTGCCACTATGCCCAGCCAAAGTACACGCGGCCCGCTGCGGTCACGGAAGATGCCGGGTTCTCCCAATGAATAAGTGAAAAATGGGATTTGGCTGACTGCGTTTTGCAGTCTCTTAATCAATGATGGTATGACCTGGACGTCCACATCACCAAAAAAGAAGAACGTCAGATGGAACTGCGCCGCACTAACCCATTTAATACGGTACGATGGCAATTGCTTTTGCAATCGTCGCATTATTTCCCGTGCAGGAAGCACAGGTTCCAGGGGCAAGGCCAAAAAAGTGCGTATACTGGTCAAATCAGGTGCATTTTTCACATTGACCAAATTTACAAAAAACGAAAGCAGGAACCTCTTTACTTTTCTTATATTTGCACATCAACTCAAACAACACGATGAATCAAGATCTTTTGCAATCACTATTCGGCAGCCTGGCCTTGATTACCTGGAAGCAAGTGGTTATGCTGGGTATCGGCTCCATATTGATATACCTGGCAATAGCCAAAAAGTATGAACCCAACCTCCTCTTGCCCATGGGTTTCGGCACCCTTCTGGTTAATCTTCCGCTATCTTCGGCCATAGGACCGGATGGTGCCCTGACTGTTTTTTTTCAGGCCGGGATCAAGACCGAGGTTTTCCCGCTGTTGATCTTCATTGCCATTGGTGCCATGATCGATTTCAGCACGCTTTTCCGCAACCCGCTGTTGTTGTTGTTTGGTGCTGCTGCCCAGTTTGGCATTTTTTTCACCATCGCCGTTGCTTCCCTCATCGGCTTTGACCTGAAGGAAGCAGCCTCCATTGGAATTATCGGCGCAGCTGACGGTCCCACCTCAATTTATGTGGCCTCGAAATTTGCCGAGCATCTGCTCGGGCCTATATCGGTGGCGGCGTACTCCTACATGGCCCTGGTGCCTATTATACAGCCGCCTGTTATCAAAGCGCTGACTACCAGGAAAGAACGGCTGATCAGAATGCAGGGAAAACAGGACCCCGTTTCCAGGACCACCCTAATTCTCTTCCCCATTATCATTACCTTGATCGCGGGAATAATTGCTCCTTCCTCTATTGCGCTGATAGGCTTTCTTATGTTTGGCAACCTCATCCGTGAATGCGGGGTACTACAGAAGCTGTCACTGGCCGCTCAGAACGAACTGTCCAGCCTGGTGACCATTCTGCTGGGAATTACCATATCCTCTACCATGACAGGAGAGGCTTTTGTTAACCTGAATACGTTGTTCATTATCGGGCTTGGGCTGGTTGCCTTTATCATGGATACGGCCGGAGGGGTTCTCTTTGCCAAGCTGTTGAACGTATTTTTACCCGATAGACTAAAGATCAATCCCATGGTAGGAGCGGCAGGTATATCGGCTTTCCCCATGTCTGCAAGGGTTATCCATAAGATGGGGCAGGACGAGGACAGGGGCAACTACCTGCTCATGCCGGCTGTCAGTGCCAATGTGGCCGGACAGATAGGATCGGTTATCGCCGGCGGTTTGATCCTCACCCTGGTTCCTTATTTTCTGTAATTTTTGAAAGAAATCGTTATGAATACTTTTATGAGTTCACTCAAAATAATGGGACTGGGAATGCTGGGCATATTTATTTTCATGCTCCTCTTTGGGATCGTGATATATGCTTTGCATAAGATCTTTCCCGGCACCAATGCAGAGAAGTGATCACTCCTGCCACCCACTGTTATTCCGCATACAGGTCACTGTCACCACAAAGAACGGAGAACTTAATTGGTACGCCGAGGTTCTCCGTTCTTTATGTTGCTATGACCTCTCCAGTGATTAGCTGTTCGCCTGTGTAGTTACTGCAATACCGGGTAAAGGAAGCCTCGGCTTGGAGAAAAAGCTTCCTTTGCCCGGTATTGCATGAGCAGAGCGCCGTGGACGCTTAGATCAGTCCTTTTGCGTGTTTCTCTCCAATGACTTTAAGCATGTCGCGGGTCATGGCAGGAAGGTCCCATTCCGGCTTCCAGCCCCATTCACGGCGGGCGCAGCTGTCATCCATCTTGTTGGGCCATGAATCGGCAATGGCTTGCTTTACAGGCTCCACCTGGTAGATCATGGTAAAGTCGGGGATGTGTTTTTTGATCTCGGCATAAATGATTTCGGGATCAAAGCTCATAGCTGTGATATTGAAAGAGTTCCGGTGCTTGAGCTTGGAGGGATCGGCCTCCATCAGGTCAATGGCGGCGCGGATGGCATCGGGCATGTACATCATGTCCAGGAAAGTTCCGGCTTTGAGCGGGCAGGTGAATTTTTTATTCTTGATGGCCTCATAATAAATTTCTACGGCATAATCTGTGGTCCCGCCACCGGGCAGGGTAACGTTGGATATGATCCCGGGATAACGCACAGAACGAGTATCCACGCCAAAACGTTTGTGGTAATAGTCGCTCAGCAGTTCTCCTGATACTTTGGAAACTCCGTACATGGTCTGCGGACGCTGGATGGTATCCTGGGGCGTGTTGTCCAGGGGGGTGCCTCCGCCAAAAGCGCCAATGGAACTGGGTGTAGAAACTGCGCAACCGTATTCGCGGGCAACTTCCAGGCAATTCATGAGTCCGCCAATACCTATATTCCAGGCAGTCAGTGGTTTACTCTCTCCAACGGCAGAGAGGATGGCAGCCAGGTTGAAGATGGTATCTATCTTGTACTTCTTCACAACATCAGCAATCTGCTGAATATCGGTTGCATCTACCCTTTCTGAAGGGCCCGATTCAAGCAACTCGCCTTTGGGCAAGGTCGATCTGTACCCGGCAACCACATTGCTGTTGCCATATTTTTTCCGAAGTTCCAGGGTCAATTCCGACCCGATCTGGCCCACCGAGCCAATTACCAGAATATTTTTCATTCGTTTGTTGAATTAGTTTCTTAATTATTTTTGTTAACTGAAAGTCTCGCAAATATACGAATCTGTAATACAAAAGTAATATCTTTGCGTCACCTTTTAAGGTTAAAAAAGTGTCAACTTAAAACAATTAATATTATGTACGATCGTCTTCAGGCCCATCTCCAAAAGGAACTGGCCGACATCCGGGAAGCCGGACTTTTCAAGAATGAAAGAATCATCATCACTCCCCAGGGAGCCGAGATCAAGATCAGCACCGGTGCCACGGTACTGAATTTCTGCGCTAACAACTACCTGGGTCTTTCCAACAATCCCAGGCTCATTGCCGCTGCCAAAAAAGCCCTCGACACACACGGCTACGGGCTATCTTCTGTTCGCTTCATCTGCGGCACCCAGGACCTGCACAAAGAACTGGAAGCCAAGATTGCTGAATTCTTCGGCACAGAAGACACCATCCTCTATGCCGCCTGCTTTGATGCCAACGGCGGCGTTTTTGAGCCCCTGCTCACAGAAGAGGATGCCATCATTTCAGACGCGCTCAACCATGCCTCCATCATTGACGGCGTAAGACTCTGCAAAGCTGTGCGCTACCGCTATGCAAATGCCGACATGGCCGACCTGGAAGAACAGCTCAAACAGGCCCAGGCCCAGCGTTTCAGGCTCATTGTCACCGATGGTGTCTTTTCCATGGACGGGAATGTGGCTCCGATGGACAAAATTTACCAGCTGGCCCAGAAATACGATGCACTGATCATGGTTGACGAGTGCCACTCGGCAGGCGTTGTCGGGGAAACGGGCCGAGGCGTGACCGAGCAGTTCAACCTCCGGGGCAAGATCGAGATCATTACCGGCACCCTGGGCAAATCTTTTGGCGGGGCGATTGGCGGTTTCACGACAGGCAAGAAGGAAATCATTGGCTTGCTGCGCCAGCGTTCGCGTCCTTACCTCTTCTCCAACTCCATTCCTCCCGTTGTGGCCGCAGCCGGCATTGAAATGTTCAACATGATGTCCCAGACCAACGAACTGCAGGACCGCCTGCATGAAAACACCAAGTACTTTGTACAGAAAATGGTGGACGCCGGGTTTGACATCAAGCCCACCAAGAGCGCCATCTGTGCCGTGATGCTGTACGATGCCAAATTAAGCCAGGACATGGCTGCCCGTCTGTTGAACGAAGGTATTTACGTTACCGGTTTCTACTACCCGGTAGTTCCCAAGGGACAGGCCCGCATCCGCGTACAGATCTCTGCCGCCCACCAGCGCCCGCACCTGGATAAGTGCATTGCCGCCTTCACCAAAGTTGGCAAAGAACTGGGCGTAATAAAATAAATACGGCGCTTTGAACAGCAGAGCTGCTTTCAGTGTCGCCACAAAAAAAACGGGGAGCTTTCCGGGTACGCCGGGGCTCTCCGTTTTTTTACTGCCTGCTGCGGACCGTGCTTCTATTGCCTGGAGCGGTCGCTGCCACCACTTGGAACGGAGAGCTTGTTTGGTACGCCGAGGCTCTCCGTTCCAAGTGGTGGCAGCAACCGCCCGCCAGGAGTAGTGCCCGTCAGGATCAGTGCCTGCAAGGAGCGACCAAGCGTCAGGAGTACCGCGTACACTTGATTCATTACACTGGATATCAGCATTATAACAAAAGAGCTCCCCTGTAGAGCTCTTTTGTTATTCACCTGTCAAACAAGGCAATACATCAAGTGTACGCGGTACCACTTATCAGTTGACTTATGTCAGGTTATCCCTGGATTTAGTTTACTGAACCAGGCTTATCCCTGAATTTAGTTACTGACCGGGACTTTACCCCTTTTGGAGTTGATGTTGACTGGGAGGTGGTAAGTAGCTATAACAGCATCGACACCAATATGGCCCTCAATAACTGCATGTTACAAGATTTAATAACAAAACTGTTACTTACCACCTCCCACAAAGCAGCCGGGAACAATGATAGGTGCTGCGAAGCAGCGCCTTTATTATGCGCCAAAGGCCTTTGGCGCACCGCCTTGAAAGACCATAAGGCGGTTAATTCACGAATCGTTACTTCTCACTCTTTTTATAATGATGAATAAGCTTTACAGTTTTATAAAAAAGGATCAATGCCAAAGCTGAATAAACAACAAAAATTAAACAACCAAGCCAGATAGGTGGATCAATCCGACGAAAGATCAGAATGAGTCCTAGTACAATAGCTACAGAAGTGGGAATACTGATAGAAGTATCTAATTTAATTTTACTTTTACAATTAGGGCATTCCCATTTTGTAAAGGGCCACTCAGTTACAACATGATAGAATTTCTGTTTATGACTACATTCGGGACAAAGAAATGTTTTTGTTTTCATAGCACTTGATGAAAAAATTAATCAATGGGGTCAATGGGAACAGAGATAATCCAATTTCCTTTTTTGTCGGATCCTTCACGTAATAGAATGCCTTGTTGTTTGAGATAAGCAATATCACGTTTTACAGTTTTGGAACTGACATGAATTTTTCGGGCAAGGTTGTCGGTCGTGACAGATGAATCTATCCGAATGAGATCTATAATGCTTGCCTGTCTTGATGAAATCTTTACAGGGACATTTACAGGGACATTTACAGGGACATCTTCAGCAGATGATAATTCATACTTGGCAATCCTTCCCTTTAGGTTGGAGGTATGCTCTTCAAACATAAAGTTGCTGAAGATCTCAAGATTGCCGGATTCCCTTGTCTGGATGAGGGATTCAATATATTTGGCTTTGTTTTCTTTCTTAATAATAGAAGGGATTAACCCTGCCTCGAACTGAAGCATATTCATCAGCAGACGGGCCATACGGCCGTTTCCGTCAGCCCATGGATGAATGGTGACCAGTTTGTAATGAGCATCGAAACTCATTTTATAGAGAGAGCGCGTGTCGGTATATGTTTTGCGGGCATCGTTCAGCCATTGGCAAAAATCATCCAGGACAGCCGGTATTTTTGAATAATTCAAATACGACTTTCCTTCAAATCCTGCCGTTACATTCAAAAGTCTGAGATCTCCCTTTGCAGAAGTAAATGAGCCGAGAGATGTTTTATATTCACTCCCGGTATTGCGCATAAGGATGCCAGATAGTTCTTTCAGTAATTCTACCGAGATGCTCCTATGCTCTTTAGCATGCAGTAGCGCTTTCTCGTAGGCTGCCTTTAAATCAAGATTCATCAACTGTTCATTCATACTCCTTCCGGAAGCACTGATTCCCTGGTCAAAGAGCAACTGATTCTCGATCTCTGTTACTGTGGAGCCTTCAATGGCAGTAGAATGGGTAATAATGGAGTACAGATAGAATTTGTCATAATTTTTCTGTTTGTCAATACCCAGATTCTTGTATTTGGTAATGAGCTCTATAAGTAACTTCTCGTCCATATTACAAAAATAAAAATAAAAGATTATGTGTAGCACATTCTCTGATGAATGTCAAGCCTTTCTCTGTCTTGCCGATGACCTTGTTTCCACAGAAAGCCGGATCTGTTTTGAATACCATACGCTAACACGCTGGTTGAAGCCTCGGCATACAAAATAAACTTCCCTTTCCTTGTGCGGCTGAAAGCACTTGTAGCAAAAAGGTTCTGCCTCTTTTATTATCTTTGCAACTTGTATCCCCCAAAAAAATTCCCATGAAAAAATCCATTTTATTATTGACAGTTATTTTTATAGCTGCTTCTGCCCGGGCACAACAGCCTTTTCAGGGCCAGAAAAAGCCGCTGGATCACAGTGTTTACGACGCCTGGAAAAATGTAGGGGCGCTATCTATGAGTGAAGACGGGAAATATGCCTCGTACCTTGTTCAGGAACAGGAAGGTGACCGTTATGCAGAGGTGCTGAACCTGGAAACACTTAAAAAGCAGCGTATTGAAAGGGCCAGCCAGCCCAAGCTGACACCGGACGGTAAGTTCCTGATTGCTACCATCAATCCTTTTTTCAGGGAAACAAAAGAAGCAAAGCTCAAAAAACTCAAAAAGGACCAGATGCCCAAGGATACACTCGGCATATATAATTGTGTGACAGGAGAGCTGAAAAAGATACCCTTCCTGAAGTCGGTGAAAATCGGCAAATTGGGGAAAACCCATATTGCCTTCCAGTGTGATATACCTGCCGATACTACCGGCGGGAAAAAACCCGATAAGAAAGAAAAGGACCAGGGAGAAGACCTGATGGTGTACCACCTGGCCACAGGATCCACAGACACGCTCCCGGCTGTTTCTGATTACAATTTCAGTACGGGCGGGGACACCCTGTTTTTTGTCAGAAGGCCCCACTCAAAGGACAGCCTTCTGGAAGCCGGATTGTTCATGTACACTCCCAAAGACAGACAGCTTACCGGCATATACACCATTGACCTGAAGCAGAAGGTGAAACTTCCCGTGGTCAGTGAAGACAACCGCCATCTGGCTTTCTATGCCAGCCTTGACACAACGCAACAGGGAAAGAATAACGTCAGCATCCTGTATTACAACCAGGACCATGATAAGGCAAAAATACTGATAAACAACAACCTGGAAGGCCTGGCACAAGACTGGAAGATCAGTGAGAACCGGGCACTTATATTCAGCAAATCGGGGCACAGGCTGTTTTTTGGGATTGCTCCCGTTCTGCCGGAAAAGGATACGACCATTCTTGACTCTGAAGTGGCACAGCTGGATATCTGGCATTACCAGGACAATTACATCCAGCCGCAACAGTTGCAGAACCTGAACAGGGACCTGAAAAAATCCTACCTGTGCGTGATGGACCTGGAAGACCAGCAAACCCTTTCCTGGCGGCAGCTCTCCACGGACGAGCACCACATTGTGCAGGTTCCTCAGGAATATGATGCCGACTGGGGCTATTCGGTCAGCGACTACCCCTATCAGCTGGAATCCTCCTGGAGCTCCAATCCCCGCTCTGACCTCTACCTGATCAACATCGCGGACGGCTCGGCCTCGGCCCTGCTCAAAGACGCCTATATATCCGGGGTAAGCGCCTCGGAAGAAGGAAAATACCTGGTCTGGTTCAACAACCGGGATCAACAATGGTATTCCTGTGATGTACAGAACAGGCAAATCGTTTGCATGACCAAGGGGATGGATGTCTCTTTTGCCAATGAGTTGCATGATTCACCGGAAATGGCCTCTTCCTACGGGAACGAAGGCTGGCTGGAAGGAGACCAGGCAATTTTCATCAACGACCGGTATGATATCTGGCAGATGGATCCTTCGGGTGAAATGGCCCCCGTGAACCTTACAGACGGGCTGGGCCGCAGGGAGAACCTTACCTTCCGTATCGTAAGGCTGGATGAGACGTTGTTGCCTGCCGGTACCCCGGGAGTGAAAAAAGATCCCGTAAAGGCCAAAGAGACCATATACTTTTCTGTGTTTGACAACACCACCAAGGAAAGCGGATACTACTACAAACAGATGGGCAAAAGGCGCCCGGTGATGACACGCTGGATCCAGGAACCTGTGACCTTTGCGTACCTGACCCGTTCAAAAGACGGGAAAGTGATGATCTACAGCAAACAGAACTTTGTAAACTCACCTGATGTGTGGTTTACAAAAGACAAATTCAAAACCCAGGTAAGGATTACGGACATCAACCCCCAACAAAAAGAATACAACTGGGGCACCGCCGGGCTGGTTCACTGGAAATCTGCTTCAGGGGTGGACCTGGAGGGGATCCTGTACAAACCGGAAAACTTTGATCCAGCAAAGAAATACCCTATGATCGTGTATTTTTATGAAAGGACATCCCATACACTCCATACCTACAGGGCTCCGGCTCCCAGCCGTTCTACCATAAACATACCCTTTTTTGTTAGCAATGAATACATCGTCTTTGTACCCGACATTGCTTACCAGACAGGACATCCGGGCAAAAGCGCACTGGACTGTATTGTCCCGGGCGTAAAGAAACTCATTGCAGAGAACAGCTGGATAGATGCAGACAACATTGCTATCCAGGGACAAAGCTGGGGTGGCTACCAGGTGGCTTACATGGTCACACAGCCCCATGTTTTCAAATGGAAAGCAGCTGGTGCAGGAGCTCCCGTATCCAACATGACCAGTGCTTACGGCGGTATCCGCTGGGGTTCGGGCATGGTCCGCCAGTTCCAGTATGAACACTCACAGAGCCGCATCGGGCAAACCCTGTGGGACGGATTCGATCTTTACATAGAAAATTCCCCCTTGTTTTTTGCTGATAAGGTGGAAACCCCCTTGCTCATCATGCATAACGACAAGGACGAGGCCGTTCCGTGGTACCAGGGCATTGAACTATTCACGGCCTTGCGCAGGTTGGGCAAACCCGTATGGATGCTCCAGTACAACAACGAATCCCACAACCTGCGCAAG
>Ga0209719_1004264_pt1 | contig 11896 bp, 9 predicted proteins | sample AD_JPNAS2_MetaG_FD_184421 | JGI IMG/M metagenome (GOLD analysis project Ga0209719, IMG submission 184421) | Active sludge microbial communities of municipal wastewater-treating anaerobic digesters from Japan - AD_JPNAS2_MetaG (SPAdes) (version 2) | ecosystem: Engineered > Bioreactor > Anaerobic >...
TCCGTCGATTGCTTTGCCGAAGCTACGGCATAGTAGGTGGTTCGCGTCCTCTTGGGAGTGTGGTTCGTCCAATAAGGCGAACCGTCCTTATTGAACTTGGGGGTCGTTGCGCATCCGGCTAGAAGGAAGAACAGAACAAGTATGAAAACTGTCCGTTTCATCATCAATCTCCTTTCAGCAGCTTGGCAAACGCCTCTTTCATCTTGGCATTCGCCGCTTCGGCGGCCGCGCTCGGAGTGAACGTCTCAACCACCGCTTCGGCAGCCGGCTCGAACGCATACTGGATATTGGCCAGAGGAATCGACGCCAGCACCCAGACGCCCCCCTCCTTGTCAACCCACACGTCTTCGGTCGTCACCCCGACCAATGTCGCCTCCGCGACCTGCTTGCTGATCACTTCCATCGCATCGAGAGCCTGGCGGTCGCCGAGGCTTCCGGCATCGTTAAGGTAGGTTACCACGACTTCCTGAACGTTGGTGGAGATCCAGCCGGCGATCTTGTTCCTCGCCTCCGTTTCCGCCCGCTTTATCGAATTCTGGCGGTTGCTCATCAGCCCATACCCGCTTTCAAAGTGCCGATCACCCGCGGTCGGGGTTTTGTATACCCAATCCGGTTGGATGAACCCTTCAGCTCCGACAACGACCTTGGCCGCCGGAACGGGGGGTGTGACGACGGCTGCTTTTTTGCTCGTGGCACACGAAGTACCAACCATGAGGATTGTTGCCATTGCGACAAGAAGGACGATTTTTTTCATAACGCTGTACCTCCATTTTTATTGGCTTAAAAGCCCAATGAGTGTTTCGATTCCGTCGTTCAGGGCGCTTTGAAGCGCTTTGGTCTTGGCATCCCCCTGATGAAGGGCGGCTATCCGCTCGCTCAGGCTGAAGGATCGAACCACCTTATCGTTCCGCCCGAGGGTGACGCTCAGCTGATAGCGTTCGTAGGCGTAGGGGCTGGCTTCAAAGAGGATCGGCTCCGAATCATAGGTGACCGTCAGGGCATAGTCGCCGCCGCCTTGAGCAAACCCCAGATTCTGAAGCGCCCCTTCGAATCCCGCTTTCAGGAAATGCGGATCGGTTTCGCTGTGGACAATGACCTCGACCGAGATCGACCGAGCGAGGGTGCGCAGTTCCGATGCGAGGGCGCCGAGGTGGTCTGGATTGATCTCTTTGGTCAACACCCAGATTCGATCGGCGATCTGTCCCGCCTCCTGCGCCACCGGATACGCGGAAAGCAGGAAGCGATAGCGCTCCAGTCGATCGGCGGATGTTTGGGAGCGGATCTTCGCAAGCTCCTTCGTCAATTCAGCCAATCGGGTTTGAAGAAATCGGGCGCTCTCTTGGCGCTCGACCGCGAGACGGACGTAGGTCTGGCCCATCTCGTCGGTAAAGGAGGAAACGACCTCCGATCCGACAAGATCCTCGACGTTCGAAGAGACCGTCCCCTGCTCGAAGAGTGCATCAAAGCTCCCGCCCTCGCTCGAATCGATCGTGGTGATCCGGGTAACGGCTTCCACCTGGGAGGAAAACACCGAGGCTAGGTTGATCCGGGCGTTTTCAACCGCTTTCTGATAGGAGGATCCGCTGCCTACGACCAGCAGATATTTATCCTCCGGATACTTCCCGTCATAGGGTCTGCCGATCCAGGCAGGCCGCTGACTTGGAATCGACATGCAGGAAACAAGAAAAGGAATGAGAACAAAAAGAAGAATGCCTTTTCTCATCAAAACCTTCCTCTAGAGGGAATACCGAGCCTGCTGAATCACTTTCTTGATCGTTTCCTCGCCGACCCAGACCTTGCGGCTCGTTTCGATGTCGATCAGTTCAGCGGATACGTAATAGGTACGAACCCGAGTGTTTCCTTGTTGATCCAGAACGCTCCTCACCGCGCCTTGGAGCAGGAAATCCGCTCCGATCTCCCGGCCAAGCGCTTTTGCGGTCTCTTCGCTGGCGAAGTACTGCTGCTCTTCCCGCTCTTGGCGGATCGAAGCCCGGAAGTTCTGATCGGCGACCATGTCGACCTTGCCGCTGTTGACCAGCTCCATCTCATACCGCTTGGCGATGATCGCCGTGTCGATATGTTCGCTTGATCGATTGATGAACGTTCCGACGATGACCACAGGATTTCGTCCGAGGTTCTTCATCCTGAAATTATTGATCCATGCACCTTTCATGGAGGATTGGACCAGCGCCTCGCTGACGAGACGAATATCGGTGTCGTTCCAGCTCCCGCTGAGATCCAGATCCTTGTCGCTGCTCACTCTCGACACTGAATAGGAGCTTTGACAGGCGGTAAGAAAAACGAGGGAAAGAAGCATGATGATACTGATAATGATAATTCGGCTACGGCGCATACGATCCTCCTGCTTCTGAAAGTGTAGCAGAAGAATGGCGGATTGGATAGAATCCTATCATTGAGAAATTGCACCTATCCTTTGGTAATGGTACAGTTGAGTACAAGGAGGAGCGTCGGTCATCCGAAAGATCATACCCGTTTTGCTTGCCATCATCCTTGCAACCTCGTGTGTCTCCTATGTTGATTTGTCATCGACTGACGCGTATCTGCGCCGCGGTCAATACACCAAAGCGTATGATTCGCTGAAAAACTCCCTTGAGCATCTCGTCGCCGCTCAAGGCCCTTTGATCGCGAGCTATGACCTGGGGATGCTTGCCCGACTCACCGGGGATTGGAAGCATTCCAATGAACTGCTCAGCGATGCGGAGAGGCGAATCCAAGATGCGTATACGAAATCGATCACTGCATCACTTGCCTCCTTCGTTGTCAATGACAACACCAAAGAGTATGGCGGTGAAAGCTATGAGGATATCTATCTCAACCTCTTCAAAGCGCTGAACTATCTCCATCTCGGCCAGTATGAGTCGAGTTTGGTCGAAATCCGGCGGATGATCGAAAAACAGAGCGTATTGCAAGATCGTTATGAACAACAAGCGAACCAAGCGCGCCGTTATGCGTCAACCAACCATATCCGCCAAACCGATCTGCCCGCCCAGGCCACCTCGTTCACCACCAGTGCGCTCGCCAACTACCTCGGGGTGATCATCGCCGCCCATCTCGGTGAACAGTCCACCCTCGATTACTCTTTCAATCAGATTCACCATGCGTTCGAAACCCAGACGAAGCTCTACCCCTTCCCCATTCCCGAAAGTGTCGAGACACTCAAGAGCGAAAATCGGGATTCCGTCCACCTGATCGCCTTCACCGGACGCTTTCCCGTCAAGGAGGAGCGGATGGATTTCATCAGTATCTCCCCCACCAACGTCACCCGAATCGCCTACCCGGTTCTCCGGCCGATTCCTTCGGCGATCACTTCAATCCGAGTCCGGGTTGATGGAAAGGTCATTACCACCTTGGAAAAAATAGAATCATTCTCCCTCGTCGCCGAGGATGCGTTTCAATCCAAAAGCAGCCTGCTCTACGCCAAAGCGACCATGCGGGCGATCTCCAAAGAGCTAGGCATCGGCATCTGGGACGCCATTTCGAAAGACAAGGACGGCAAGCGGAGCGCCTTCGCCGAGGTCCTCGGCTTTGCATTCCGAGTGGGCAAAGAGCTGAGCGAATCGGCGGATCTTCGTTCGACGCACTACCTTCCGGCAGAAGCCTGGGTGGGGACGCTCGATCTCGAACCGGGTTCCTACACGATCGAGGTGGAGTACCTCAATCGAATCGGACAGGTGCTTCACACCGAGCGCTTCATGGAGACGATCGATCCCACGACGATCAACCTGCTTGAATCGTACAGTCCCCTCTAGGCATCGAGGGCGACCATCTCTTCCTGTTCCCGGTCGGTGATATAGTCGTAGAGCTTCTCCTCCACCGGGTGAAAAAGGCGAAACCGGACATTCACCACATCCAGCTCGACACCCTCATTATTTAGGCGAGAACTCTGCTCATTCGAAAGAAAGCCGAGCTCGCCGAGGTAGTAGTGTCCCGCCCCCTCATCGTCACGCTTTTTGACGAACAGGAGTTTTTTCATCTCCGGATCTCGGATCCCCTGCATCTCTGTCGATCCGAGCCGAACCCGGGTCCGACTCTGCCATGCAAAGTGTTGATGGTCGATGAAGAGATCGTCATAATCGATCGAAGCATCGATACCTTCATGTTTGTGGTACGTCACGAAGATCGGACACGTATTCGTTTCCCCATGAACTTTGTACCCATAGATCGTGTTGCCTTCATCACTTTCCCAATTAAGCACTCGGCACACCTCGCTGCGGGTATACTTCCGTCCACGCACAAGACCGAAATCATCGCACTGTCCGGCAAACCGCAACTGATGGTTCAGCGTGCCCAGCTGGATAAGTTCATTCAGTTCGCTTCGATACTGGTCGTTCCGCAAAAGCTCCGAGAACTCCCTTGAAAGGCGATAGCGCCCATCCGCCTCCTCGACGTAGCTGATGTTTCCATAGGATTCCTTGTACTTCTCCTGGACGAATTCATTGTTCAGGATCCGAAGAGCTGATGCAAACGAAGCAACGGTCGGTACAAACCCATAGTTCGTTTTGAACCGGGCAAACAGGGCTTCTTCCGTTTTCGGACCTTCCAGAAGTGCTGACAAGATACCCGCTTCAAGGATTCTGATACCGCGTGGGAGATAAAGGCTGAAAAACCTCAGGCTCTTGAGATGGATATCATCCATGGCAAGGGTGAAAGCGGGATCGATCACAGCCTTGCACTGAGCCCATGTTCTCCGGTAGCGGAGGAAGAGCTCCGGGTTGATGCCATCGAAGCGGATGAAATCCACGAGGCTCGGTATCCGATTCCCCAAGCGGTTTTTTACGCTTTGATACGCTTCGGTCAGCATCCTCCTGTTGGAGAACGACGCCCTGTTGATCGAATCGAGGATCCGTTCCTTCGCGATCCGGTCGAACGTGACCGTCGAAACGCCGGGGATCGCCGCTCCTCCGAAGACAACACGCCTCAGCGTATCCTTATCATAGCTGTTCTCCCCGAAGAGGGCGATGGGAATCATGTAGTTGTTCTGGTGGTTTCCCACGAAATCGACGACGGTAAGGAATTCTTTTCCGGGGTATTTTCTGAGTCCCCTTCCGAGTTGCTGAGTAAACACGATGACCGATTGCGTCGGCCGGAGCATGATGATCTGGTTGAGCGCGGGAATATCCACCCCCTCGTTGAAGATATCGACGCTCACCAGATATTCAAGGTGGTGCGGATCTTCCTCTTCCGCTTCAAGACGATCAAACGCTTCTTCCCGCTCTTTCTGGCTGCTGGCTCCACTGAGTTGAAGCGCCCGAACGCCAAGGCCCCGCAATTCCCGGGCGACAAACGCGGCATCGTCATTCGTCGAGGTGAAGATGAGTCCTCTTCTTCGACTCAAGCCCAAGGAGTATCGCCTCAAGATGACGGAAAGATGTTTTATCTGCTCTTCCCTTTCAAGATTGCTGAACTCTTCGACTTTTTGCCCTTCAGTGCCATCGATACTGAGACCGGTGATGCCGAAGTAGTGGAAGGGAGCCAGAAGGTCTTCTTCAAGCGCCTGAGAAAGGGTGATTTCCGCCGCAACCGTATTGCCAAAGATTCCATGGACATCCCTCCCGTCCGGTCGGACGGGTGTGGCGGTCATCCCCAGGAGAAATGCTGGGCGAAAATACTCAAGGACTCTCCTGTAGCTTGCCGCCGGAGCGTGATGGGCCTCATCGACGACGATGTAGTCGAACCAGTCGGGGTCGAACGAGTACAGCACCTCATCCTTTGTGAGCGTTTGGATCGTTGCAAAGAGATAGGGGGCGTTCAGGTTCCGATCCGAGCCGGTCAGGAGGGCACATTCCACCGGCTCGTCGAGATGCTGCATGAAACTCCGCATCGCTTCATGGGCAATCTGTTCGCGGTGGATGATGAACAGAAATCGCTCAGGTTTTACCTGATTCACATCACTTGCCGCCAGGATTGTTTTTCCCGTGCCCGTTGCCGAAACAAGGAGGGCTTTGCTCATTCCTTCCGACCGAATTTCTTTAAGACGCGCAAGAGCATCTTTCTGCATCGAATTGAGCTCGAAACCGCGTTTGGCGACGGAAGTCTCCTGAATGGAACGGCTGTCAACCTGCCGAGGTACAAATACTCGAGCGGTATTGAACGTATCCCACACCTTGGTGTAGTGCTCGAGCCACGCCTCCGAGACAGTGGTTGCATTGGTCCAAAGACGCTCAAACTCCTCCTTCGTATCCTGAATCAATTGGCCTTGATTGGTTCCGGCTACCTGAAGATTCCACTCATGGTTTCTGAGGAGGGCATCTTGAGTGATATTGGATGATCCGATGATCAGGGTCGTCGGCCTCTCTTCATGTTCAAAGAGGTACCCTTTGGTGTGGAACGCTTCGGCGGTATACACCCGTACTTCGATTTCCGGTCCGAGCTCGCGAAAAATGAAGCCGACGGCTCGGGGATCGGTGAAGTTCAGATAGTCGCTGGTGAGCATCCGTCCCCTCACCCCCCGCCGTTTGCATTCGAGAAGCGCCTGCAGGAGAGTTGCGAGCCCTCCTTTGCTTAAAAATGCGACGCTGAAGGAAAAGGAGGAACACGTATGCAAATGGGTGTTCAGCACATCGGCAACTCGGTTTTGAGTCAGTCGGTTATTGAGTACAAGCTTGGGGCGCATCGCTTCCGAACTGGATCTTCGGCGATCGAGGAAGCCCGAATACAAACCGTTGGCCAGCTGCTTTTCAAAGTCGCTCATCCCAGCTCCCGTCCAAGATGAGACACGATCGGAAGATCCGCTGCCGCCCAATCCAGCCGCTCCAACTCTTCAAGAGAAAACCATCCGCAACTCAGGTGTTCATTCAGGGTAATTGTCCCCTCCGTAAGCGAGCACCGGTAGCTTTCCAGAGTAATATCAAAGGTCGGATAGGAGTGATCGACGGTAAGAAACGGAGAATGAACCTCGATCTCGATTCCCAACTCTTCCCGTATTTCCCGCTTCAATGCACAAACAGGGCTTTCCCCTTCCTTGATCTTGCCACCGGGGAACTCCCACTTTCCTGCAAGCGGACCGAACGCATTCCGCTGAGCGGCAAAAATCCGCCCATCCTTGATGATGACAGCTGCAACGACTCTCATAGATCTGATCTTAGCAGCGCCGTTTTCATTTGACCAGGGAATTGAGCAGAAATCGTCTCTCTGCTATGGTTCTCCTTATGAACAACCCCCTCCTGCAAGGTCAACTGTTGGCGTTCTTCACAGCGCTCTGCTATGCCCAAAACTCCCTTGCCCACCAGCATATCGGAAAAGTAACCGGCTCCACCGCAGCCGCTCATTTGCGGATGTGGCTCGCCCTTCCGATTGTCTTGCTCATCACCTTCGCCGCTCAGGGTTTTCTCATACCGGCAAACCTTTCAACCCAAGCGATCGTCCTTCTCCTCGTCAGCGGCTTCTTGGGATATTTTCTGACCGATCTTCTGCTCTTTCGTTCCTTCGTGTTATTGGGATCCCGGGAGTCGATGGTGCTTTTAACGATCTCCCCGATCCTCGTTGCGATCTTCGGATATTTCCTCTTCGATGAGGTTCTCAACCTGGTCCAGATTCTCGGAATTCTCATCACTGTCGGGGGAATCGTCATCATGGTTCTCTTCGGCGAGAAGACCGCCAAAACGGAAAGCACCCAAAAGCGTCTGGGATACATCCTTGCCACCTCGGCGGCGTTGACTCAGACCCTTGCCAATCTTCTTGCCCGTTCGGCGGTCATCGAGGCGGGGGCAATCACTACGAATCTATTGAGAAACCTCGGAGGATTGGCAGCGTTCATCATCTATTTCGGAGTGATCAAACGCCAAATCAAAGCCCATGCCAAGCCCTTTCTCGAAAACCGAAAGCTGCTTGTCCTCCTCTTCGTAGCGACCCTCTTCGGTCCGGTATTGGCGACGACCAGTCAGATGAAAGCGTATACCCTCGCTCCGGTGGGAATCGTTTCAACGATCACTCAGGTCTCCCCAATCATCCTCCTTCCGGTCGATTATTACATTCTCAAACGCCACGTTTCCAAAGCTTCCTTTTTGGGAACTGTTCTCTCTGTTTCAGGGATTGGATTGCTCTTTTTAGCAATCTGAGCACCCGTTTCCCTTGAGCTTGGCGACCTCTTTGTTTCACAATGAGCCGTACGGGAACGGCTATGAGGAACAAACGAAGGATTCTGTTATTCTCTCTTCTTGTCGGACTGATTCACTGCTCCCCGCTTCTCCACGCCAGGGTTTTTGACAGCTTTACCTTTACCATCTCCAACGATTGGCATACCCCCAACATCGGATACAACGTTGATGACGGGATGAGCTACGGGGCTCATATCCAAACCGATTTCACCTTCGGACTGACTATAAAGCTGGACGGGGTTTCCTTCACCGACAAAGTCACCACCGAAACCCGATTCGACCTTATCTCCCTCGGTGTGTTCTATCCATTCCGATTCGCCCTTCGTTCCCTCGAAGTGACGATAGCGCCCCATCTGTCCTTCATGGTCACCGGAAATTTTGAATTCAGAACGATTCAAAACAGCTGGCATCTCCTTCGCAGAATCCCGATTCTCCGAATCGATTACCTCGATAATGACACCCTCTTCACGGTCCAGGGCGGAGGGGAGCTTTCGGCATTTTATCCCCTTGGTCAAGGTGGTCTGGATACCCGAATCGGCTTCACGATCGCCCCGGAGTGGGTGAACCGCTTCGAAGCGACGCTCGCCTACTACCCTGATTTCGCGACCCGAATCGGTCTTTCTTTCCGGTATCTTGATCTTGGTGAACTCTATCCGACGCTGGGTGATTACCTGGATCGCTATCAAGGAATTGAAATCTCTTTTACCCACACAAGCGGACCGCTTGCCGAGTTTTTCCTCTTCTACCCCGAACAGGGCATCTCCTACGGTTCCTATGTCTTCAATGTGCTCGGGTTCAACGAACCAAAGACCTTTGCCGGTGCCGACTGGACCTACTCCTTCGGGTTTGCCCTCGACACCCGCCCGGGCTTCCTTCAGCTCTTCGAAATCTCCTGCGAAGGGTTCGGATTGGACATTTACAACACCAGCGGCTCGATCAAAAACACCGGCGGCTTGGAAATCGCCCGTCACCAGGGCGGACTCTATGCCCTCAGCTATCGCTTTGAGCTCTTCAACCACCCTTGGCTCAAACCATATGTAAAACCCTTTGGAGGCATCCAGCGCTTCGTCTACCTTGAAAACCTCATCCCCACAATTGAGAAATATCTTCCGGCGATCGGTATGGAGCTTGGTCTCAGCTTCGGAAAGGAGGACGCTCTCGTCTTCGGCGGAACGGTGTGGCGGCCTCGTCTCGGCGCCATCGCCCACTACCTCTTTTTCCACGACCGGATTGCGTCCCTCTTTCCGGAGGTCTACACCCATCCTAAAAACAGGCTCCGGCTTGGCCTGCTCATAGCACTGGACATCGGACACGACATGAGCGCCCTCAGAGTTCAAAGAAAACGTCCTGAGAGGACGCTTGCCCCCTATTTGCCGTAAAACACCTCTCTCTTTGCTGTACCGGGAAACAATCTTTTGTACAATCAAGGTGATGAAACGAGCATGCACGATCATAATCCTTCTCTTTCTCGGTTTTTCCGGCTTGGGGGCGACAACGTTTGAAGAAGTGAGCTTCGGCACCGGAAACGACTGGATCACCCTTGGCCTCGGAGACAACTGGGATGACGGACTCAGTTACGGCTTGCATGCAACGGTGGAGATGAAAAACCGGCTTCACCTTATCTTGGCCCTTGAAGGGTATACCGACAAGCTCGTCCATCAGGAACGCTATGATCTTGCCAAACTGAAGATCACCTATCCCTTCCTCTTTGATCTAGACCGCTCCTATGTCCGGCTCTCTCCGATTGGCGGAGTGCTCATCGTAGGAAATCTGGGGTTCCAGAACGCTCAGAACTTTTTTCATCGAATCCTGCAAAAGGATGAACTCACCCTTGCCTATCCCCAGGCGGAGACCTCGGTCCATCTTCATCTCGGAGGAGAAGCCGCCTATGGCGTACGAATCGGGCCGACACTGCTTGAAGGAATCATTGGTCTCGAATATGGCCCGGGATGGGAGTTCGATTGGGAGGCGGGGCTCAGCTTGCGGATGAAGAAGGGTGGAAGCTTTCTCACCGCAGCGTGGCGGGCAGCGTATCCTTCCGACCGATATGAAAGCCAAAACCTCCAAGCCGGCCACCATGAGGGCTTGAAACTCGCCCTCTTCCACGATGGAGGTCTCCTCCAGTCCTTTTTCTTCATGTATCCGATGACCGGGTATTCCTACGGCGGATGGATGGTCAACGCCCTTGCGTTTACTAAAAAGCCGACCTTCGACGAAGCCCATATCGCCTACGGAATCGGAATCTTTCTCGATCCGACGGGCTTGAGAAATCGATCGAATGAGATCATCTACAAGAATGCAAGTTTGGAAGTGCGCTACAAGAACGGTCCGATCGAAGATTCCTGGTTCCAGGTCGCTTCCTACCTCCTCGGCTGGCGCTTCGACCTCCATGAGGGTGCTCGGGCTCTTCCATATCTCAAAGTCCTGGCGGGAATCGAGCGCTTCAGCCTCAAACACGAGACCCGGACGACCCGGGACGAGCAGCTTCATCCGACGATCGCCTTCGAAGCGGGCTCGTATTTCGGCAGACCGAATCAATGGATTATCGGCAACCTCAACTATCGTCTTCGAGTAGCGGGAAGCATCCACTACGTGCTGGGAGATACGAACCGCCCCGCCCTCCCCCTTGCATATCGGAAACAAACACCCCGGTGGATCTTCCAGATCGGCCTTGGCCTTGAGATCCGGCACGACCTCACTTAGAAGAGGGAAAGACCGTCGATACCGATCGTATAGTCCCATGCTCCGCTGCTGAGCACGTGGAATGCAACGAAGAACTTCAGCTCGGCTCCGCTTACCATCTCATACCGGGCAGAGAGCTTCGCTTCGAAACCGACATCTTCAAAGAATGGATTCCCAGCGGGATACAACACCGTCTGAGCCCCCACTTCAAGACCGAGGCCGGTAAAACCCCCATAGAGGAAGGGAAGATCGAGAAGCGTAAGGGGAATTCGGAGCTTCAACCCAAGCCGAAGCTTTTGGTTGTGAAAGTATTGCGGTACGAATTCATAGATCGGCAGAACGATTTCATTCAGAACATGGTTTGAATAAAAGTAATCAAGCGAAGCATTGAGCATCACGCTCGATGAACCGAGTCGACTCTGTCCTTGGAGGTTCGCAATTCCCAGCGTGATCACCGACTCCTGGAAATAGGTTTGGAGTTGAACCGTCGAGGAGATGAGGGAAAGACCATAGAAGTCGTTTGTTCGGCCGTTTCGCTTTTGGTGGATCATCCCCGCTCCGAGGTTCATGAAGCCGCTGAACTCATCAGCGTTCCCGTGCTCTATTCTGCCTCCCCCGTATACGTTCAGTTCGGTAAGCGCTTTTGAAGAAACAAAGGAGAGCAGGGTCACTCTGCTTTGAAGGGAGAGCTCCTGATAGTCCTTTTCAGCGTAGAGGCTGCTTTCCGCCGCCACCCTTCCCTTCCGGTATTGGTAGGTGAATGCACCATACGGATATTCTTTTTCCACGTCGATTCCCGCCAAGGCGAGCAGAGTGTGCTTGCGCAGCAAGCTGGAGGTATGAACAAGTATCCCGGGGAGCCATTGATTTCCTTCCATGAAGGGATAGGGCAAGACCAAGTTCATGCGCAATGTATCGCGGTAGGGAGTTATTTCAAACGAAGGAGCAACGCCTGCCTTGGATTCATTTCGGGGTGGCGCTAACTCTCCCGCCGTTCCCTCAAGACCTGCGTAGTCAAGAGCCCTGACCGCTCGGCCCGAAGCCACCGCCGTTTCATAGAGGAGCAGATCGTCCACCACCGTAAGAGCGAAGATTCC
>Ga0209719_1004282_pt1 | contig 11834 bp, 11 predicted proteins | sample AD_JPNAS2_MetaG_FD_184421 | JGI IMG/M metagenome (GOLD analysis project Ga0209719, IMG submission 184421) | Active sludge microbial communities of municipal wastewater-treating anaerobic digesters from Japan - AD_JPNAS2_MetaG (SPAdes) (version 2) | ecosystem: Engineered > Bioreactor > Anaerobic...
TCTGCCACCTTACTCGCCAGAACTAAATCCAGCCGAGAAGGTTTGGGCTAAATTCAAACGAGATTTTAGCAACAGGTTATTTTTGACATTAGACGCACTAAAAGAATATATAACACAAATAACATCTCTACTTTCTCCTACAGAAGTTATATCTATTTGCGCATATGATTATATTTTTTCGGGCACATGTTGGACTAATGTATAATTCATATTGGTATAACAATGTGCATACTGGATTAAATGTTATAAATGTAGCAGAACTAACTAGCGGAATTTATATTATAAAAATTACTACTAATACAGAAAAATTTAGTTTGAATTTTGAGAAGGAATAGAATAACTCAGTTAAAAGTTTTTAAAGTTCGTAAAGTTGAAACGAGCGGGCAAATATTATTAGAAAATTAATAACTCTCTACTCCTCAGCAGGATTTTCAAATTCTTCAATTCCTTTATTTAAAAAGTTTAAGAATTTTTCTGGATTTAATTCATAAGTCATAGGTTCTGCTAAAACTTTTCCATCTGGACTTATCAACACATAATAAGGCTGAGTATTTGTATTAAAGTTAACTATTTGAATATCAGCATTAGCATCGCCTAATTTTTTCTTTAGCTTATTATCTTTTGACGAGCTAAACCATTTTTCCTGTGGAAGTTCTATTGATTTTTCGTCAACATACAAAGCTGCTACAACAAGTTTATTATTAAAATAATCGTTTATTGTAGGGTCAGACCAAATTTCTGCTTGCATTTTTTTACAATTAGAACAAGAATGTCCTGTAAAATAAAGTAAAACTGGCAGGTTTTGTGATTTTGCACATTCAAAAGCTTGTTCGTAATCAAAATATCCATTTACATTATAAGCCATATGCAAAACATCAGCATAATCAGGAGATTCGCAATAATAACCCACTGATTCGCTACTTGAGGATTTTTGTGCTGTTAAATCAAATTTTTGAGAAGTTTTTGGTGGTAATAATCCTGCAATAGGTGTTAAGTTAGCACCAAAAAGTCCAGGCACTAAATAAATTGCAAATACAAAAGAAACCATTGCTAACAACATTCTAAAGAAACCAATATGCTGGACATCTGAGTCGTGAGAAAATTTGATTTTTCCCAATAAATAAATTCCCAATAGCACAAAAATCACTATCCAAATAGCAAGATATACATCTCTACTAAGAATTCCTAAATGATAGTTTTGGTCGATATTTGAGAAATATTTTAAAGAGAAAGCTAAAAGTATAAAACCCATAACAACTTTAACAGCATTTAGCCAACCACCAGATTTTGGCAATTTACTTATCAATCGAGGTACTAAAGCCAAGAAAGTAAATGGAAGTGCAAAACCTAAACCAAAGCCAAACATTCCAATCAAAGGTTCTAATACGTTTCCACTTGCAGCTTCTACTAACAAAGCTCCAATAATTGGACCTGTACAACTAAAACTTACAATTACAGTTGTTAGAGCCATAAAAAATGCAGATAACATTCCGCCTTTATCAACTTGTGCATCTGCTTTGTTTGCCAATCCTGAAGGCAAAACCATTTCGAATAGCCCAAAAAGCGAAGCTGCAAAAACCAAGAATAAAACAAAGAAAATTAAATTTGGAATCCAATGTGTACTTAAAACTGTTGTAAAATTAGCTCCTGCACTTGTTAGCGAAACTATTACACCAACTAAAGTGTATAATAATGTTATTGATAATCCAAAAATTATTGCTTTTAAAATCCCTCTTGAGCGTTTTTCAGATTTATTCATAAAGACACTTATTGTCATTGGTATCATAGGAAAAACACAAGGAGTTAAAATTCCAATTATTCCAAATAAAAACGACAAAAAGAAAAATCCTAACAAAGAAGATTTCTCTTCTGTTGAACTAGTAAATTTATTTTCTTTTACAATAACAGGTGTTTTTGCATCTATTGTTTCTTGACTTTCTAAACTAGCTCCACCATTAATTTCAAACAAAATATCGTCGCCAATAGTAACACAAGCTCCATCATCATAACAAGCTTGACCGCTAATTTCGCCTGTTATATTAAAACCTTTATCAGTTAAAACTTCAATTTTTTGAACAAATTTTGCTTGCTTAGCAAAATATGCAACATTTACCTCAAACACATCGTCATATTCATGTATCACTTCGCTAAGTTCAGCCACAGAGTCTATAAGTCTATAGTTTTCATTTTCATCAAAACTAAAATATAAAGGTCTTGGTCCGCCTAAGTCAAAATATTGACCATACAAATGCCATTTATCGTCAATTTCGGCTTCAAAAATCAATTCGTAAGTAGAGTTTTCTAACTTTTCGATATTCATTTTAAACCTAACAGGATCTTCAACTTGTGCAAACAAATTGGACAAACTAAGAACGAAAAAGCAAATTGTTAAAACACTAGCTTTCATAATTTTATTTAGTTTCATAAGTTCTCTTATTTAATTATTAATAAAATATTTCATCATCTTTTGAATCGAAAAAATGGTATTCCATGTAGGTATAGGCTACCATAGGGAATATTTCAATTTCACATTTATAGTTTTTTTGCCATCTTTTGCGTATTGATTTAAGCCATCCTTTATTTAAAAATGCTGAAACAAAGGGATGTGTTTTGATACACAAGTATTTACGTTTTTCTTTTTTGAGGATAAATTTTATATTGTTTTCAATTTCGTCAATAAGATTTACACTTGCAGTAATTTTTCCCGACCCTTGACATGTAGGACAAGATTCGCCAGTTTTTATTTCCATTTCTGGTCTTACTCTTTGTCGAGTTATTTCCATTATACAAAACTTGCTAAGAGGCATTATATGAAATTTTGCTCTATCGCTTTCCATGCTTTTTTTGACACACTCATAAACTTTTTTCTTATTTTTTTCGTCTTGCATATCTATAAAGTCAACAATAATAATTCCGCCCATATCTCTTAGTCTTAGTTGTCGGGCAATTTCTTCGGCGGCTATCATGTTTACTTCAAAAGCATTTTCTTCTTGTCCTTGTTCTGAATTATTACGATTTCCACTATTCACGTCGATAACGTGAGCAGCTTCGGTGTGTTCAATTATTAGATATGCTCCGTTTTTCATTGGAACAGTTTTCCCAAAAGATGTTTTAATCTGTTTTTCTATTCCATAAAAATCAAAAATAGGTTCTTTACTAGTATAAAGTTTTACTATTTTCTTTTTTTCGGGAGCAATTTTTTCTATAAAATATTTTACTTCTTCATAAGTTGCTTGGTCGTTTACCACAATTTGATTAAATGTAGAATTAAGCACGTCTCTCAAAATTGCTGTAGTTCGATTTACTTCGCTTATCAATAATTGAGGTGGTTTTGCAGAATTAAGTTTTTTATATATTCCTTCCCACTTTTCGATTAAAGTACTAAGTTCTTTATCAAGTTCTGCCACCATTTTTTTCTCAGCAACAGTACGAACAATAACTCCAAAATTATCTGGTCTTATACTTTCAACTAGTTTTCTTAGTCTTGCTCTTTCTTCTACAGATTTAATTTTATGACTAATAGAAACCTTATCGCTAAAAGGCATTAAAACTATATTACGACCTGCCAATGAAATTTCGGCAGATAGTCGAGGTCCTTTAGATGAAATTGGTTCTTTTGCTATTTGAACTAACACATATTGTCCAACAGTTAAAATATCTGCAATTTTACCGTTTTTATCAATGTCTGGTTCTAATTTGATTTTTCTTAATTTAGAAATGCTTTGTTTAGTTTGTAAACCTAGATGTAAAAATTTATTTAAGGTTTGAAATCCAGCACCTAAATCTAAATAATGAAGAAAAGCGTCTTTTTTATAACCAATATCAACAAAAGCTGCGTTAAGACCGGGCATTAAACGTTTGACCTTACCCAAATAAACATCACCAACCGAGAACTCAATGTTTGCATATTCACAATCTAGCTCAATTAGTTTTTTATTTTGTAGTAAGGCTATGTTAATTTCAGAACTGCGTACATCTATAAAAAGTTCGTTCTGTTTATCTTCTGTTTGTAAATCCACGATATAACACAGTATTATAAAATTAATAAATCAAACCTCTGTAAAACAAAGGTTTGATTATAACAAAAAAACAAGAAAAAGGTTTATTTTTTCTTTTTATGTCTATTCTTACGAAGACATTTTTTTCTTTTGTGGGTTGACATTTTGTGTCTCTTTCTTTTCTTTCCGCTTGGCATAACTTCTAAATTTTATTATTTTCCTTAACTGTTGCAACAAATGATTTTGCCGGTTTAAAAGCAGGTATTTTATGAGCAGGTATAGTAATAGTAGTATTTTTTGAAATATCGCGAGCCACTTTTTTAGCTCTTGTCTTTACTATAAAACTACCAAAACCTCTTAAATATACATTTTCATCTTTTGTTAAAGAGTCTTTTACAACATCCATAAACGACTCTATAGTTTTTTGAACAACTATTTTTTCAATTCCAGTGTTTTTTGAAATTTCGTTTACAATATCTGCTTTTGTCATATCTAAATATTTTTATAAATAAATTAATACTATTTTCATTTTGCAAGTGCAAAGATATAAACTTTTTTCAAAAGAAAATAATAATATTTAATTTTTTTAAATAAGTGTCTGAAACTTTGGTAAAATATACGCTTAAAAACTAAAATTAAAGCTAATTATTGTATATATTATCCTTTTCAAAAAAATTATTCTACTTTTTCTATACATCTAAGTTTATATACTCCACCTACGCCATAACCAGTACAAGCATCATGTATTTCTACCTCAAGGCAAACACTTACATTAATTGTGTCTTTTACTCTAAAATCTTTGGGAATACTCCCAACTATATAATGATTAAAATTATTCTGGCTTATAAAACAAGCATGAACTGTTGTTTGATAACCACAATGATAAATTTCTTGCGGTTCTTCATAATATATGTACTTTCCTGTTATATCACAATTGCAATTATTTTGTTTTACACAACTAATTCCGCCAAAACATAATGCCACCAAAATTATAAAAACTATTTTTTTCATTTTTTATGCTTTTAAAAATTAAACTAATAAAAAATCCTATGTAAATGTAATCCTAAATTATAAAATCCAATATGTATATCTAAAACTTTATACAAAAAGCAACTTATCTTAAACTAAACAACATTTTCACTAATTTTGTTTTTCTATTCAAAAATCAAATTCCCTTTCCTTGAAAAATAATTTTAATAGTATAAATCATTATTTTAAAATCAATAAATAAAGAGCGATTTTCAATATATATTATATCATATTGTAATCTCTCAATCATTTGGTCAACGTTTTCGGCATAGCCATATTTTACTTGTCCCCACGAAGTAATTCCGGGACGAACAGATAATAAGTGAGTGTAATGAGGTGCTTTTTGTATAATTTGGTCAATATAAAACTTTCGTTCTGGACGAGGACCTACTAAACTCATGTCGCCTTTAAGTACATTAAAAAACTGTGGAAATTCATCAAGTCGAGTTTTCCGCATAAATTTTCCGAATTTAGTAACTCTATTGTCATTTTTACTACTTAAAGCTGGACCATCTTTTTCTGCATCAACATACATTGAACGAAATTTATAAATTTTAAAAGGTTTTCCTTTTTTGCCAATTCTTTCGTGGCTATATAAAATTGGACCTGGCGAGCTTAGTTTAACACCTATGCTTAGAGCTATATAAACTGGTAATAATAGTAAAATAGCTATTAAACTTAAAAATATATCCAAAAACCTTTTCGTGTGTTGTTGCCATACAGGCATTATATTGTGGTTTATTTCAATTAAAGGTAATCCAAAAATAGCCGACATTCTTACTTTACCTATCAATATATCATACATATCTGGAATTACTTTAATAATAACTTTTTCGCCGTGTAACTTATTTATTATGTTTTTAATCTTTGTATGCTCACTAGATTCAATTGCAATTACAACTTCTTCGATTTTATATTCAGAAATTATTTCTTTTATTTCGTTTACTCCACCCAATTTTGGTAAATATTCTTCCAACAAATAACTAGAACGGTCTTCAACAAACACAAAACCAACAAACTTTAAACCCGAACTAAGTTTTTGAGACTCAAAATCTTGTAAAAGTTTAACAGCCTTTTGATTACTTCCTATAATTAATGTATTAAATAGTAATTTTCTATTGTGAACTTTTTTGTTCACTATTGTTGTCATTATCAAACGAGGAAGATAAGTTAAAGTAAACTGTAAGATAAATAAAGTAAAATAAAGTTTATAATATTGCTTATAATCTACAACCCAATCATCTAGCATAAATAGAAAAAACAAAATAGTAACACCCAAAATAGTTGTAAATAAGGTTTGTCCTAATTCGTGTAATCTTGATTTTCTATATGGAACTTTGTAATATCCACTTAGCAAATGAAGAAACAACCAAAAAAATGGAATTGTCGCTAAAGCTAAATAGAATTTATAGTCTAAGTTTATAGGCACATTTTCTATATTTATTTTGCGAAAAATATAAAACAATGTCCATGCTATTGTAGCGGCTAAAAAATCAAATATTATATACTTTAAATTATGTTTAGATTTTTGCATTATTGTGCTAATAAATAAGTTAATTTAATATTATCTATAAAAATTTCGGTTTTTTCGGTTTTTTCATTTTCTGGTCTAACACATGTGAAAAACAATCTAAATCGTTCCCCTTTTGCGTTTATTACATGATAGTTTAAATCAATATAAATAGTTGTCCATGTATCTTTTGGTTTAAATGTATAAATATTTTTTCTAACTTCGGATAAACCTGTTCCTACATTCTCTACAGAAAATACTCCAAAGTTAAAATATCCGTTTCCTTTAAAACTTATTTCTAAAAACACTCTTCCTGTTTTTGGAATTTCATATAATTTACTTGTTAAACATTCAAATTTTCGCCTTTCGTTATCAAGAGCAAAATACATTGATTTACCTTCTTGAGCTTGTGGTTCTGAAACTATATGTATTATTGTGTCGCTATTTAAACTTGTCTCAAACTCTATCCCAATATCTTCAAAGTCTTCTATTAAATCAAAAATTACGTTTCTGTATTCAAATTCTGGTTCTAATGTTAAAACTGCTCCTTCGCTTAAATTTTTAGTAACATACCAGCCTTTCATTAAAGGATAAATTTCTCTTTTTGAGTCGCTTCCAGAGTTTTTAATTCCTGGTTCTATTTGTATTTCTTTAATACCAGATTCTAAAACAGGAACCTTAAACGGAACTTCAAAAATTCCAATTAATTTATTATTTACATAAACCCAACAGTCGGTAATAGCATGTTTTTTACTTCCTTGTTCAAAACCATTGGTTTTTAACATTAAAGTATCAACCGCAATAAAAGATGGTGTTTGTTCGGAAGGATTAATTATATCACAAGCTGATAAACTTATTAAAAATATAAACGCAACTAAATAAAATATTTTAAAACATCTCGACACTATATCTTTATTTTTCTGTAAAACTAAGAACGCAAAAATACTCTCAATATTGTATAAAAAAATTCTTTATTTTAATTACCACTAATAATCAACATCAAAATCTTGTTCACTTATTTTTACTCCTTCTTTATAAACCTCTATTCTATATGGTTCATTTTCTTCTGTTTCAAAATAATATTTCCATTCGCCATCTTTCAATCCATTTTTATAATTTTGGATTATTAGAGTCGCACTTTCATAAACCTCCCATTTCCCTTCTTTTAGCCCGTTTACATAATTTCCAGAAGACCCTGATTCCCAGCTGGTTTCAATATATTTTCCATGTGGTTTTCCGTCTTTCATTTGAAAAACTTCTCTTATTGATTGCCAATAATGCTCAACTTTTGGTTCGTTAATAGCAGTACCTGTATATGGTTGATTGTTGTAATAATAAACATCTCCTCTTTTTTCAAGACTTGAAAAATCAATACCAACATTTAAACTTACCCATTCTTTAAACTCTTTTGTTGTGGTTCCTCTATGTGTATATGTGGTAGGAATATCTGAGTTTGTTTTTTCAAAATCACCATCTGCTCTAAATTCATAAGAAAAACTACAATCTGAGTTGCCTTCATCGTCTTGAATAATTTTTACAGAATTTTCATCGAATTCAAAATATAAACTATACATAGCGTTTTCGCATATAGAATTTGTTTGAAAACTCGCTTTATTATCAGCAACTAAAGTTCTACCCATAACTTCATAAATTTGAAAATCGGGTTCTCCTGTATTTTTTGAAAGATGAAAAACCATACTTGTATCGCTATCTGGATATATTAATAGCTGACCAAAAACATCTTTTTTATTTTTAAAATCTCCAAATTCGTAAGTACCACCAATTTGAATTTCTGTATTATCTTCTACAGCAACAGTTTGTTCAGAATCAGTTTTTGCAACATCTTTGCAAGCATTTGCAACTGAAACAATTAGTATAATAATCAGTATTTTTTTCATTTTTTAAAACTTTTATAATAAAACGACAAATATATAAAAACAATGAAAAGTAAATTTTTATTTATTATCAACAAACTCTATCAAAGCCAAAATTCTTTTTATGCTTTCGTCTTTACCAATAATTTCTACAATATCAAAAACATGAGGACCTTTTCCTGCACCAACCAAAGCTAATCTAAACGGCGACATAACTTTTCCAAAACCTATTTCGGCAGATTCTATCCAAGTTTTTACAGAATTTTCTATTTCTTCAGAACTAAAATTTTGTTGATTTTTAAGAATTTCAATAAGTTTTTGTAATAAACTTGTTGTGTCTTCTTTATATGATTTTTTCAAAAATTTTTCATCATAAGTTTCGGGTGCTTGGAAAAAGAAATATGATTCTTCCCATAATTCATGAACAAAATTTACTCTTTCTTTCAACATTTCGCAAATTCTTGAAAGAGGAAAACCTGAATAATTTATATTTTTTTTGTCAAGAATTACTTTGAACTCTTCAGCAAGTTCTTCTCCCGATTTTTTAATTAAATATTGATGATTAAACCATTTTGTTTTATCTGGATCGAAACGACTACCAGATTTTCCGACTCTATCAAGCGAGAAAGCCTGAATAAGCTCGTCCATGCTAAAAATTTCTTGCTCTGTTCCTGGATTCCAACCTAAAAGAGCTAACATATTTATAAATGCCTCTGGCAAATACCCTTCTTCGCGATAACCTTTAAAAATTTCTTCTCCAGAATCCCATTGAGTTGGAAAAACAGGAAAACCTAATTGGTCGCCATCTCTTTTGCTTAGTTTTCCTTTACCACTTGGTTTAAGAATTAAAGGAAGATGTGCAAATTTTGGTGCTGTCCAACCGAAAGCTTTGTAAAGTAAAGCATGTAAGGGCAAAGAAGGCAACCATTCTTCTCCACGAATAACATGAGTAATTTCCATTAAATGGTCGTCAACAATATTTGCAAGATGATAAGTTGGTAGTCCGTCTGTTTTTACTAAAACTTTATCATCTAATTCTTGGGTGTTAAATTTAATTTCGCCACGAATTTCATCATATAGTTCAACCACTTGATTTTCAGGCATTTTAAAACGCAAAACATAAGGTGTTTTATTTTCTAGAAGTTCAGAAACTTGTTCTTTACTCAAAGCTAAACTATTTTTTAAGTTCTTTCTGCTTTCATGATTATATACAAAAGTTTCGCCTTTTGCTTCGGCTTCTGAACGAAGTTTATCCAACTCTTCTGAACTATCAAAAGCCATATAAACACTTTGGTTTTCAATTAAAATTTTTGCGTATTTATTATAAATTTCACGCCTATCACTTTGACGATAAGGACCATAATTTCCGCCTTCTTTAATTCCTTCGTCAAACTTTATTCCGCACCATTCCAAAGATTCCATAATATATTCTTCGGCTCCTTCAACAAAACGCGTTTGGTCTGTATCTTCTATTCTTAAAATCATTTTTCCGCCATTGTGTTTAGCAAATAAATAATTAAACAAAGCTGTTCTAACTCCGCCTATATGCAAAGGACCTGTCGGACTAGGTGCAAAACGTACTCTTACCATTTTCTATAAATTTTTGAATTGCAAAGATAAAAAATAATTGATAATAAATATGTCATCATAAGACAATTAAAAGTTGAAATGAGCTTATGAGCTCACCAAAGGTAAAGTTTTAGGAATTGGATTTTTAACAAACAATGTAGTTAGAATGTTCAATACAAAATAACAACGAATATTCTGGACTTTTTTCAATTTTATATAAACATCATATACAATGGCAGAAACTATTCTACGGAAGCCACACACTATAAAATTAAAAATTCTTACAAAACAAATATAAAAAAAGACAACCCTTCTAATCAAAATTACGTCTTTGTTGTAAATTTTATGTTTAATTTAAAAGTTAATAGTATGAAAAAGAAAACCATTAAAACAATTTTGGTATTTGCAGGTTTTGCTTTGTATATCTTTCCTGCTTCGGCACAAAGTTTATACATAAATAATACCAATGAAACTCAAGACATTTATGCCCTTAGTAGTATTAGTAAATTAAGCTTTTCGGACAATAGTCTTACAATACATAAAACCGACAACAGCACAATTACACATGCTATTAGCGAAATAAGGTATATGAGTTTTAGCAACTATACTGGCATTTGTTTGCCAAGTGAGCAGGAAGATATGCTAACGGTTTATCCAAACCCTGTAAGCAACCTGCTAAACATTAATTTACCAAGTGATAAACTTGGTGGTGATTTGCTTGTACTTAGCTTAGATGGAAAAATTCTGATGAATCACAAACTTGTTGATAGCCAAACAGCTATTGACTTAAATACTTTGCCACAAGGTATTTATTTGTGCCGCTATATCTATGGTACACACAGTGAAGCAGTAAAAATTATAAAACAAAATTAAAATTAGGAGGAATTTGTAATGAAAAAAATTATTTTAATTAGCTTATTAGCATTTTTCGGTTTGTCGTTAAATACGACTTTTGCACAAAACGACAGCATTTATGTAATGAAAAACGGTAGCATAATATGGAAATATAAAGTTGCCGAAATTGACAGTATTGTTTTTTACACCCCTATAATAGGAGATGAAGAAGAAACGAGCGGAGTTTTTGTTGATCCACGTGATGAAACAGAATATACATGGGTAAAAATAGGCGAACAAATTTGGATGGCAGAAAACCTTGCTTATGCACCTCCAAGTGGAAATTACTGGGCTTATGAAAATGAAGAATCAAATGTTGCAACTTATGGCTATTTATATAATTGGCATACCGCAATGAATGGAGCAACAAGTAGCGAAACTAATCCTAGTGGAGTACAAGGTATTTGTCCTGCAGGTTGGCACTTGCCAAGTGATTCTGAGTGGATGCAGCTAGAAATGCATCTTGGAATGACACAAGAACAAGCAAATACTCTTTGTATGCGTGGCATTAATAATGAAGGTGGAAAACTTAAAGAAGCTGGTACTGAGCATTGGAACGAACCTAACGAAGGAGCTACCAACGAAACTGGTTTCACAGCTCTTCCTGGTGGTTTCTGTTATGGATTTCACTCCGATATGGGAATCTACGGTTATTGGTGGAGTAGTACTGAATATACTAGCGATAACTTGGCGTGGCATAGGCAGTTAGAAAAAGATTACAGTGGTATTTATAGAAACGGCTATAACAAAGAAATGGGAATTTCTATTCGCTGTGTAAAAGATAATTAATTAAAAATTAAAGGTTTTATATAAGGAAGAGAACCAAAACATTATTTTATAAACATTAAATGAGTTTACAACCAAAAAAAATATTTAATAATTAAAAAATTAATTTTATGAAACCAACATGATTTTTCAACACCCGCGAGCATGAAAATACAGTGCGATTGTACACCATTT
>Ga0209719_1004287_pt1 | contig 11814 bp, 10 predicted proteins | sample AD_JPNAS2_MetaG_FD_184421 | JGI IMG/M metagenome (GOLD analysis project Ga0209719, IMG submission 184421) | Active sludge microbial communities of municipal wastewater-treating anaerobic digesters from Japan - AD_JPNAS2_MetaG (SPAdes) (version 2) | ecosystem: Engineered > Bioreactor > Anaerobic...
AAATTCGTCATCTACGACTTCTTCGGTAACCACGACTACTTCAACGATAGCGATACCGACATTTTCACCGGCATCGGTCGCGGACATGCTCCTGGCGGCGAACGCAAACCACCCAAACCGCCAGGCGACCTTGTCGAGCTTGGCCTCGAGGACGAGTGGCTCCACGCGGTCACTTATGTGGAGGTGGGGCCGGAGGGTGAGCGAGTCGACAAGCGCGACTATGTCACCAATTGGGAGACCAGCGTTCAATCCGCCGTGAAAGATGACCCGATCATCCAGAAGGTCCGGCGAGGAGAATTGCTAACCGAAGAAGAGGAAAAAGCGCTGGCTGACCGGTTGAACCGGCCGGAGATGTATTTCAACGAGGAGAACCTTCGCCGGGCCTACCGCCAGCCGGGTGGCAACCTGATCGATTTTATCAAGGCCGCCCTTGGCAGTCTCAAGATCAAACCCCGCGAAGAGGAATTGACCGAGAATTTCCAGGCATGGCTGGTCGCAAAATCGATCACACCCCAGCAGGCGCAGTATCTGTCGCTCCTCAAGAACCGTGGCATCGCCCGCGGTCGCATCGAGCTGGAGGATTTGTTCCAGCCGCCACTTTCCATTTTGAATGCGGCAGAGTTGGGCGTTGAGCTCTTCGGCGAGAGGGGCCTCAAGGAAATCATCCAGGATTTGAACGATTCGGTCTTCATGAAGAAGGTCGCATAAGGAGCAGCGATGAACCAGGATTTGCGCAGAAAATTGAATCGTATCACCGACATCCTTTGGGCCGGCGGCGTCACCAACCCAGTGACCTATATCGAGCAGATTTCGTATCTGATTTACCTCAAGCTGCTCGATGAGGAGGAATCCAGCCGCGAACTTAAAGAACGGCTCATGGGCAAACAGACCAACGGCAACGGCAAACTGCTCTACCCCAAACAGGCCGAGCGTTTCCGATGGTCCAAATGGCGCTTCAAGAGCGGCACAGACCTGCGCGACTTCGTGCGCGACCACGTTTTCCCCTATATGGCTTCGCTGGTGAAGGAGGAGCCTCAGATCGCCGAGTATTTTCGCGACGCCGTGCTCGAGATCGTTGACCCTAACGTGCTCAAGCAAGTGGTGGACGAGATCGACGGCATCGACTTCGCCAAGCTCGGCACTGACGTGAAGGGCGACATCTTCGAGTACATGCTGACCCACCTGGGGCAGTCCGCTCTGAACGGCCAGTTCCGCACGCCCCGCCAGATCCGCACCATGATGGTCGAAATGGTGGACCCCGACCTTGGGGACACGATCTATGACCCGGCTTGCGGCACAGGCGGCTTCCTCATCGATGCCGTCGAGTACATCCTGGCTAAATATTCGACCGAGCCTCAGGATGTTCCTATCTACGGCGAGGAATGGCTGGAGAAATTGAAGATTGATGATTTTCGATTGCCGATTGAAAATAAAACTTCCAATCATCAATCATCAATCGAAGATCTTAAATGGAAGATTGAATGCGCCAGGCGCATGTATCCCACCCTACAGACCTACCGAAAGGGTCCGGGCGAAAAAATCCCAGACTGGGGCCTGCTGGAGCGGTCCATCTACGGTATCGACGTGTCGCGCCAGATGATGCGCATCGCCATGATGAATTTGGTGCTGCACGGCATCCGTCAGGCCAACGTCAAGCGTGCCAATACGCTTTCCGATATGGGCGGCCTCACCGAGGACGATCTGAACCGCCGCTATAAGGTGATCCTTTCCAATCCTCCTTTTGCAGGCGTGCTTCCCAAGGAATCCATCCGCAAGGACCTGCCCACTAACTCAAAGAAGAGCGAGCTGCTCTTTCTGGGGGTGATGATGGAGGCCCTGGCTCCGGGCGGCCAGTGCGCTGTGGTGGTGCCCGAAGGGCTCCTTTTCGGCTCGACCTCGGCGCACGTGGAGCTGCGCCGCAAGCTGGTTGAAGATTTCGACCTCTTGGCCGTGGTTTCCCTGCCTGCTGGAGTATTCAAGCCATACGCAGGCGTAAAGACCGGGGTGCTGATCTTTCGCCGCCCTACATCTAAGATCGACGATCTCAGATCTAAGATCGAAAATGGTAAGGTCTGGTTCTACGAGGTGCGTGCGGACGGCTTCGATCCGGACAAGATTTCCGGTGGCGGCAGGCCTGAAACCCCCGAACGCAACGACATTCCCGACCTGCTTGCACAGTGGAAGGTCTACAAGGAATCGAAATTCACGAACCCGCCGGGTGTTGAGGCCGGCACCCTTCTGCCTGCCGGTTCAGATGAGCCGCGCTGCTGGTGGGCAACCATCAAATCTGTTGCCGAAAACGATTACAACCTTGCCGCTGGCCGCTACAAGCCGCAGATCGCCGAAAAGGCCCCGGATGAGGACCCGGCCCAGCTTATTCGGGAGACGCTCGCCATAGAGCGGGAGATAGCTGATGGTTTGGAGAAATTGCTTAGAGAAATCGGGAGGGTGGATTGATGATTGATGATTTAAGATTGATGATTGAAAACCAGGCCTTACAACCTTCGATCATAAATCAAAAATCTGAGATGGACTCGCTGCTCAAGGAGATAGAGCAACAATGAAGAAACCATACACTCCTCAAAAATTACCGACTGCATCCGCTTATAGAGGGAAAAGGAAGGCAGGGTACAAAATGGATATTCTTGCCTTTGCTGAGAATCATGAGCGTGGAGGACCTGGATCATGTATGAGATAGAAACAGGTTTTGTGGCTCAAATAATGGCATCTCATGAGCCAAAACCGATTTTGTGGCTCATGGATGAGCTACAAGAAGGGGATGTGAATTTATGAATGATGATTTCAGATTGATGATTGGAAGGTTTGTTATTGGATCGAAAATCGTAGATCGGCAATCGCAAATGCCAGAATTGATGATGATTTGGAAAAGCGTCCTGCAATCGACATTCATAAATCGTTAATCTTCGATGGTCGTGGAGGCAGGAGAATGACGTGGCCTAACGTCAAACTCAAAGATATCGCCCTCATCCAAATGGGGCAATCGCCGCCTGGTCATACTTACAATGATAGAGGTGAAGGGCTTCCATTTTTCCAGGGAAAAGCAGACTTTGGCAACAAACACCCAACCGTCCGAATGTGGTGTAACAGCCCTAATCGGATCGCCGACAGTGGCGATATACTGCTGTCAGTACGTGCGCCAGTTGGGCCAACTAACGTGGCAGACCAACAATGCTGCATTGGGCGAGGTCTCGCTGCAATCCGTTCTTTAGACCCAGAGGATATTCTACCTGATTTCATTCGCTATGTCTTCAAGTGGCTGGAGCCGGAACTTTCGCGCAAAGGGCAAGGTAGCACCTTTACGGCTGTTAATCGAAAAGATGTTGAAAACATCAAGTTACCGCTTCCACCCGCCTCCGAGCAGCGCCGCATCGTCGAGATACTCGACCAGGCGGATGCCTTGCGCAAAAAGCGCGCCGAGGCCGACGCCAAAGCCACCCGCATCCTCCCCGCCCTCTTCTACAAAATGTTCGGCGATCCGCTGGCGTTGGTGGCCTCCAGCGAGGGTGTCCCTCTTTCTGAGCTTGATGTAGACCTGCAGAACGGATTCGCCTGCGGCGAAAAGGACGTTGAAGATGGTGTTCCGCACCTCCGCATGAACAACATCGACGATGCAGGCGTGCTCAATCTGGAACTTGTGCGGACCGTTCCTGTTGACCGTGATACCGAACGGTATCGGCTAAAGGAGAAAGACGTGCTTTTCATGGGCACTAACAGCGAGGACAAGATCGGGAAGACCTGTCTTTTCATGCCTCCCGATGAACGAGCCTACCTTTTCAGCAATCATCTGATCCGCCTTCGCGTATCAGACTCACGCATTACCCCAGAGTACGTTGCTGGTTTCCTCCACCTGTTATGGTCGAAAAGGTTCTTCCCTTCTATTGCCAAGAGATGGGTCAACCAATCTACCGTGGCTCAGTCTTCACTTGCAGCCCTTCGTATTCCGTTGCCGGGCGAAAGGTCGCTTCATATGTTCACGACTGCATTCCAAAATCTCTTGTCTATGAGGGCACAGCGGGTGCTTGCAGAAGAAATTCTCAACCAGACTTTTGCCGTCTTGCTTCACCGCGCCTTTACCGGCGACCTGACGACCAAATGGCGCGAGGCGCACATGAAGGAACTCCTGCAGGAGATGGAGCATCAGGCGAGGCAATTGAATTTGCGGGGGCACGAAGCATGAAACTACGACGGATCGAGATTGAAAATTTCAGGGCATTTGCCAGTCCACTAGAAGTTGAAATCGATGATTTTACTGCATTCATTGGCCGAAACGATGTTGGCAAATCCTCCATTCTGGCAGCCTTGACCATTTTCCTTGAGGGCGAGGGGATAAAGATTGAACAGAATGATGGATCGGTGAATGGCGACCGTTCCAAGGTGCGAATTACCTGCGAATTCGATGATCTTCCTGAAAAGATCATTCTTGACGACTCCTTTGAAACCAGCCTTAAGGAAGAGCATGTGCTCCGATCAAACGGAAGGCTCCGTATCACAAAACTCTATGACTGCACGAAATCCAAAATCAGCCCTTCCATATGGATCAATGCAGAAAACCATCCTGTTGACGACAAAGGCAGTTCTTTGTTGCCCCTAACAATTCAAGATTTGAAAAAGGAGGCTGAAAAGCACGGCGTAGCCTTAGAAAAAGGTGAAGGAACTATCAAGGCGCGAATTCGCAAGGCTATAGTTGAACGATCAGGCTCATATACTTTACGGCCTGTTGACATTCCAATTGATAAGAACGAGACAAAAACGCTTTGGGAACAGATTCTGAAGTATCTTCCGATGTGCGCTTTGTTCGTTTCTGATCGCGCCTGTTCGGATCAGGACCCGGAGGCGCAAAGTCCTATGGGAGTGGCTGTTGAGCAAGCATTAGCAGACATTGATGATCAACTTGGCAAGCTGGCTGAACATGTTGAGAAAAAGGTCCAGGACGTGGCGGCCAGAACTCTAAATAAACTGAAAGAGATGAATCCGGAATTGGCGGGTCAACTCAGGCCACAACTCAAAGACAAAAATATCAAGTGGAAAAGTCTTTTCAAATACACGCTTACCAGCGATTTAGAAGTTCCCATGGACAAGCGTGGTTCCGGCGTCAGACGGCTGGTATTGCTGAATTTTTTCAGAGCCGAAGCCGAAAGAAAAGCATTTTCTGATGGGCATCGTCCCATTATTTACGCCATTGAAGAGCCGGAGACATCACAACATCCCGACCATCAACGCATGTTGATGCGGGCCCTAATGGAGATTTCAGAGAATACCGGACAAGTGCTTATCTCCACACATGCCCCCGGCCTGGCGGGTGAAGTCCCGTTCGGCAGCCTTCGGCTTATTGACATGGATGCCGATAAACGCCGTTTGGTCAGGTGTGCTGCTTCAGAAGATCCAGAAGCTTTTTTTACAGACCTGGCGGAAAAACTCGGCATGTTGCCGGACAATCTCGTTCGCGTATTGGTATGCGTCGAAGGTACAAATGACGTTCGTTTCCTTCGTCATGTCAGCCACACGCTTAAGGCATCTGATACGACTATTCCAGACCTTAGCAGAGATCCCCGTTTTGCTATCATTCCAATGAATGGAGGAAACCTGCGCGATGTGGTGAATCTGCATCTCTTCAAGAATTTTTATAAACCGGAATTCCATATTTACGATCGAGACGACCATAATACATACGAAAAACAGGCAGGAGAAATCAACAAAAGAGGTAATGGCTCGAAGGCTGTCCAAACCTCCAAGCGGACAATGGAAAACTATATCCATCCTGCTGCCATTGGCCGTGTTACCGGTGTAAGAATTGAAGTCACTGACGACAACGATGTTGTCATGTGTTTATGCGGAAAACTCGGTAAGAAGAAGGCAGAGGTGAAAGCCATTTTGAGCGATGAGGTCGCTCCGGTAATGACAGCAGAAGAAATCAAAGAACGCGACCCCAAAGAAGAAATAGTGGGTTGGCTTCGTGATATAGCTTCTCTTGCAGAATAACCGCAAGTAAAGGGGGTTAGGCGATGAAGGAAGGACTTATCACTTGTCCGAATTGCGGACATGAGTTTGAGCTCTCCGATGCTTTAACCGGCAAGATACGGGAACACCTGAAATCTGAACTTCAGAAAGAAATTGCAGGTAAAGAAGGAGATCTGAACAAAAGACTCAAAGCTCTCAAGCAACAGGAGCAGGAAATAGCAAAGGCCCGCGAGACACTGGAAGACCAGATTCAGGAAGGCGTGAAGGAACGCCTGAAAGAGATCGAGGAGAAGGCAGCCAAAAAACTGGAAGAGAGATATGCCGAACAGCTTAAGGAGTTGGAAGAAGAGCTAAAGGAACGCAACAATGCAATCGCCGCTTTTCGGAAACAGGAACTCGAACTTCGAAAGAAACAGAAGGAGTTGGAAGAAGCAAAACAGGAAGCTGAGCTGACAATTGCCCGAAAACTGGATGAGGAACGCGCCAAGATTCAGGAGGTGGCTGCCAAGAGAGCAGTGGAAGAGCATCGATTAAAGGATTTGGAAAAAGATAAGGTCATTAATGATCTGAAAGCTTCTCTGGAGGATATGAAACGGAAGGCCGAACAGGGTTCTATGGAAAGACAGGGCGAAGTCCTGGAGCAGGACTTTGAAACTCAATTGAGGTCTTTCTTTCCGTATGACGAGATAAAACCCGTCCCAAAAGGTATTCGTGGAGCTGACATCATCCAGACCGTGCGGACGCCATTGGGTCACGAGTGCGGCATTCTTCTATGGGAAACAAAAAATACAAAGTCTTGGAGCACCTCCTGGGTTCAAAAACTCAAGGATGATGTAATCAATACCCGTGCGACTCTGGCCATCCTGGTCTCTGTCGCTTTGCCCGAGAATATCGACAGATTTGGTCAAATTGACGGCATCTGGGTGAGCGATCCTTTGTGTGCTTTACCACTTGGCGCTGCTCTCCGCGAACAGCTGATTGCGGTGAGCCGAGAACGAACGATTTCGATGGGAAAAAATGAAAAGATGGAGGCGCTCTATCAATATCTATCGGGCACTGAGTTCAAGCAGAAGATCGAAGGGATTGTTGATGCCTTTACGGCAATGCAAGAGCAACTGAATCAGGAACGTCGCGCGATGGAAAAACAATGGAGCCAGAGAGAAAAACAGATTCAACGGGTTATAAAGAATACCGTGGGACTTTATGGTGACATGCAAGGTATCATTGGTGGACAAATACCAGCGATCGCCGCACTGGAATTGGACGATCCGACGTTAAAACGATTGCCGCAGAGTTCTTCTGATCGATCCCCAGATGAAAAAGGAGACACCAATAACAATGAAATGCCTTTCTAAATACATCAATCATCGATCGGAGATTCCCCATGACTGATCTCCCCGCCACCCCCCGCTCCGAACTCCTGATCTACCAGACCGAAGACGGACGCACCCGTATTCAGGTCCGGCTGGAGCACGAAACAGTCTGGCTGACGCAGGCTGATATGGCTCAGCTTTTTCAGACCACGCCTCAAAACATCACTCTCCATCTCAAAAATATCTTTCAGGAAGGGGAGTTGGACGAGAGGGCAACCTGTAAGGATTTCTTACAAGTTCAAGCAGAGGGGGGAAGGCAGGTTCACCGAAGCCGCAAATTCTACAATCTGGATGCCATTATTTCCGTGGGCTACCGTATCAAGAGCCATGTGGCCACCCGCTTCCGGCAGTGGGCCACCCAGCGCCTTCGGGAATACATCGTCAAGGGTTTCACTCTCGATGACGAGCGGCTCAAGCAGGCCGGCGGCGGAAACTATTTCGATGAACTGCTCGCCCGCATCCGGGATATCCGTTCCTCGGAAAAGGTCTTCTGGCGCAAAGTGCTCGATATCTACGCTACCAGTATCGACTACGACCCGAATACGGAAATGTCTCGCCGTTTCTTCCAAATTGTTCAAAACAAGATGCACTGGGCCGCCCACGGGCACACCGCCGCCGAGATTATCGCCGCCCGCGCCGACGCCCGGAAACCGCACATGGGGTTGACTTCCTGGGCCGGGGCGAGACCAACCCAGGAGGATATCGAGGTCGCCAAAAATTACCTGACCGCCGAGGAGCTGGACACGCTCAACCGGATCGTGACCATGTACCTGGATTTTGCCGAGCTTCAGGCTTTGAGCCGAAGGCCCATGTACATGAAGGACTGGATCGCCAAGCTGGACGAGTTCCTCAAGGTCAGCGAAAGGGACATCCTCACCCACGCGGGCAGGGTCAGCCACGAAGCGGCCCTTGAGAAGGCAAGGATTGAATATGAGAAATTTCGCAAGCGTGCACTGAAAGAGCCGTCTCCGGTGGAGCGGCACTTTATCGAGGCGGTTAAGGAAGTGAAAAAACTGGAACAGAAAAAACCACGCAAAAGGAAACGCATCGATGATTGAAAAACCTCTTCCAAAATCGGCGATCATCAATCGGCAATCGGAGATATTTTTATGCTGACAGCCCTTAGAATCGGAAATTTCAAGGCCTTTTCAGAATCGCAGCGGATTCCCGTCCGTCCCTTGACCCTGATCTATGGCGCGAACAGTTCCGGGAAATCGAGCGTGCTGCACAGCTTTATTCTCGCCCGCCATGCGCAGGAGACGGGCGATCTGGATGTGCATCGCACCAACGTGGGCGGCGAATCGGTGGATCTGGGCGGCTTCCGCCAGTATGTTCACAGGCGTGAGGCCAATCGACGGGTCGAGTGGGCCATGGACCTGGACACGAGTTCATTCAAGGACCGGCTCGCGGAACTCTTCGCACCCGTGAAGCAGGTCACCATGCTTCTCAATCTGGGCATAGGCCTGGACGATCAGGACCACCCGCTCCCGGAGTCCATTCCTGAAATCCACACCTATGAACTTCTCGCCGATGGTCAGAGCCTTCTTAGGATGAGTCGCCGCAGAGACGGCAAGCTCCAGCTCGACCGCCTGGATCACGAGCATCCTGTATTTCGGGAAGTGATCAAGGCGATGGTCCTGCTTTCTACAACGACCGAAACGATTCACCCGGAGGACTTTGAGGGCCTTGATGAGGCGATTGCCGAGCTTGTCCCGGAAGTGGTGGCAAAGAGCACGCAATTCTTGCCGGATGGGCTGGCAGAGTCAAATGTCTTCAGCCCGGGCGGTCAGGCCAGCCTTTTTACGATCAGCAAGGCCCGTAGAAAGGAGGAGTTGAGCGCCGCAGTGCGTTCATTCCTTCCCCGCAAGATCGACGAGATTCTAAGAGGCGTAGGGCAGGTGGTCACAGGCGAACTATCGCGGCTCAGATATTTAGGTCCATTGCGGTCTTATCCGCCGCGCCATCTGGCCTTTTCTCAGCACCACGATCCGAACTGGTATGCCGGCGGGGGCTACGCATGGGACGTCATTCGTCGTGACGCAAGCGTTCGGAAACTGGTTAATGAATGGCTCTCCGCGCCTGACCGACTCCAGACACCATACGAACTGAAAGTCAATAATCTGGTATCCCGCGAAAAGGTTCAGGAATTTCTTGCTGATTATCTTGACTCGGAATGGTGGGTTCAAGAAGGAGATGATCTGGCATTGTATAGATTGGATAAAGATCCTAAGAAGGAATCCCAAAGGTTTATGGATTTGTTCAAGGCGGATGAACTCCCCGAACTTGTGATGATCGACCGCCGGTCAAACACCGTTGTGAGCCATCGTGACGTGGGAATCGGCGTGAGCCAGGTCTTGCCGATTCTCGTGGGCGCATACGCCTCGAGGAACCAGATTGTCGCCATCGAGCAACCGGAAATCCATTTGCACCCAGCGCTCCAGGCAGACTTGGGAGACGTGTTCATCCAATCCGCCATCGGTACAGGCCAAAACAGGTTTCTGATTGAAACGCATAGCGAGCACCTGCTGTTGCGGGTGATGCGCCGGATGCGTGAGACCAGCAATGGCGAACTACCTGAAGGAATTCCACCTATCACTCCAAGGGACGTGTGCGTGTTGTTTGTACAGCCGAAAGGAACATCGTCGGCGGTGCGCCACCTGGAATTAGATGAAGAAGGTCAGCTCCTGGACCCGTGGCCGGGCGGATTCTTTGAAGAAGGCTACCGGGAACGGTTTGCGTAAAGGAGGAGCTGACCGTGCTTTATGAATTTGCCATGACGCCGGACTTATTCGACGCATCCGTAGCCAACTCAGACGAAAGAGCAGGCATTATTCTGGTCGAACTCTTGCGGGGGATAGCCGAAAACGGGCTATTGGCAAACCTCCATAAGGATCGGTGGTTACGTCATATAACAGAGCAGCGGGCAACGACGCTTTCACCTGCGTTGAAAGATAAGGTCCTTACATGTCTTTCGGTGCTGCATGATCGGCATCGGCTGGTCCGGCATCCGAAGTGCATGGCCGGCGAGCCCGACAATGATAAGGAATGGTTGAACCTTGCCTTCGATTCTCACGACCGGATTCCCTTTCACGCCATTGTCCTGAGCCAGCCGTTAATGGATGGTTGCGGCCGCGAATGCGACGCCTTGGTCGAGTTCTTTGGCTCTCTGGATTCAGCGCAGTGGAACGGGCGACGAAAGAGAACTTTGTCTCTGACCAAATCGGATGCCGACTACCGCGCGGCTCTTGCTCCGATATTGCGTCATGCGAAATCCCTGGCGCTTATCGACCCCTGGCTGAACTCGCATGAATCACGCTACCTTGACACGGTTGCTATCTGTTCGAACGTTTTGGGACAAAGAGGACATGCGAGTCTTCAAGGACGCATCGATATCCATGCGGAATCGGGCAAACAGAAGCCCGATGGAAAAACCGTTGCCGACCACCTCGCTGGCTGGGAACAAAAGCTTCGGCCGCTGATAGCTGTGGATGGCCATCGCTTCAGGGTGTTCCTATGGGAGTCTTTACCCGGTTCCGAGTCGATGCATGACCGCTTTATCCTGACGGATCAATGTGGCATTTCTGTCCCCGGCGGATTGGATTGCCGAAGTCACTCCCACGCCAATAGAACGGACTGGAGCCTGCTTGACGAGGATGTAAGACAACGCCACTGGAGCGAATACGCCCCCCCTGTGAGCCCCTTCAAGTTGCTGGGTAATAGGGAGATTTCATGACGAGAGTTAGGTGCAGATCAGCCGGAAGGTTCACAAAAAGATGAAAAATCTTTTTGGAGATCAGCCAATTCAGGCCACAATATCAAAATTATTAGGCGAGGTGGCCAAAAAGCTTGCCCTTTTTCTTGAGAAGGTGCTGCCAACCCTCTTTGAGGATTGGTGGAAGGAAGCCGTCCTTAATGGCCTGTCGTTTCAGCAACGTCGGCGGATGGAGCAACGGGGCATAGCATCCCTGGGTGCTCTGGACCTGGCCGCCCTGCTTCGAGTGCTCGATCAGAACTGGTATCAGATTTCTAATAACCTTGGCCTGATGGGCAAGGGCAGGGCACGAGACCGCGAAAAAATGGGTTGACAGAAAAAGTCGATCGCACTATAGTCCCTCCGCTTTCCGACAGCCGGGGGTGCATAATCGCCGCTGATTAAAGGAAAGATAAGCGATATCGGATGCTTGATGGGAGATCGTTCAACGGCAGGACAACGGACTCTGACTCCGTGAATCGTGGTTCGAATCCACGTCTCCCAGCCAAATAAAATCAAGGGGTTAGCCGCAAGACGGTTAGCCCCTTTTTGCCTGTCTCTGTAATTTTTGCGTAACCGTCTGATGAACTCATCTTGGCATTTGTTTCAAAGTTGATTAAGGTGCGGCAGTCGGTCAGAGATAACGGCCGGCGGCGGTACGATCTTTGACAATCTTATAAGCAGCGGTGCCGGGTTGGAGTGCAAGGGGTG
>Ga0209719_1004288_pt1 | contig 11810 bp, 13 predicted proteins | sample AD_JPNAS2_MetaG_FD_184421 | JGI IMG/M metagenome (GOLD analysis project Ga0209719, IMG submission 184421) | Active sludge microbial communities of municipal wastewater-treating anaerobic digesters from Japan - AD_JPNAS2_MetaG (SPAdes) (version 2) | ecosystem: Engineered > Bioreactor > Anaerobic...
TTCTATTTGTTCATTGTGCATTTTCTAATCCATCTATAACTTCTATCAGGTCATTCACTCTAATTTCGCCACCTTCTAACACTTTCGCAAAAATTCCCTCGCGGGGCATGACACAATCTCCGACTGTATAAAAGATGTTGCACCGGTTATGGCATACTTTGCCGATTTGTGAAACCTCCAGTAGAACGTCCCGGCCAACTTTTAGCCGCGCGCCGACGGGCAGCGCCGGAAGATCAATGCCTTCGACCGTCAGATTTTCCGCAAAATCCCCATGATTCACGTCCAGGCCTTTAGCCCTGATCTTATCAATACTTGCCCTGGCCAGAAGACTGACCTGCCGGATAACGCCCGCCTCCGCGTGAGCGTCGTTTTCCAGCCCCCGGTTTTCCAAAAACAGTCCGCAATCGATGTTGTTCTTTTTTTCGCCTTTTTTCTGAGAAATATTGACCGCCAGAACCTTCCCGCATACTTCTTTCATTTTCTAATAGCCCTTCCTTTTGTATTATATATCAAAAAGAGACAATCTGCTCCTTAAAATAGCCGTTCTTCTCCTGAATAGACATATCCGGAATTTTTTCTCACATAACCCAAAAGCGTTATATTGTATTGTCTGGCGAGATGGACCGCCGCAGAGGTCGGCGTTGATCGTGAAACGAGAACAGGGACGCCCATCCTGATGACCTTAGTGATGATTTCTGAAGAAACTCTTCCACTTACAAACAATATGCCATGTTCTACAAGATTCATTTTCTGGTTTCTAAGGAGTATGCCCGCTATTTTATCAAAACAGTTATGTCTTCCGATATCCTCGTTAAAAACAGAAAAATCATCATGTTGAAACAGAACGCTGTGAACACCTCCAACGGTCTTGTAAATTTCGGATCGTCGCTCAAAATCTTTCATGGACTGTATCATGTTACTGAGAGAAAATTTATCATGACCGGACAAAGTAATAAATTTATCCTGCTTAAGCGGATTGATGTAAGTGAAGCATTTGCCGCATCCTGATGTGACACTGCGCAGACTTTCACACTTGGAGACGGATTTTCCCGGCACAAGATCAACCATTACGGCGAAAAGCCTTTCATTATAGGAGATCGATGATATGTCCTGAAACGCATCGATAACGCCTTCACTATAGAGAAACCCTATGGCAAGTTCTTCCGTCAACTGATTCAGACAAAGGAGCGATGCGTATTCAATACCATTGATATATATTTTCAGCGATATTTCACCAATCACCGGTTTTTCCACTTCACGCAAAGTGGTCTTGCCATCATCGCGATTAATCTCTTTAACAATAAAAGAACTGTATATTGTATCTTCCATAGGTTTCTTTCATGCAAAATATGCAACGGCATGCCATCATGGATTATTCGTTAATACAAATACGGCGTTCAAAGCAAACAGATTCGGCCAAAAACGCACCAATTTTTTTTCTCCCATGTAATAGGAGGCTACCATCCGGATATTTTTCCCCTTACAAAAATTCTTAAAATCCGTGATGCTTAAAAAGCGCACGTTGGGCGTATCATACCAGAGATAGGGCAAGGATCCCGTAATGGGCGCCCTTCCCCGGAAAAACAGCATGAGCCGAGATTGGATATAGGCGAAGTTGGGAAACCCGACGATGACCTTGCCGCCGATGCGCAAGGCCTCCCGAATCACACAATCAACCTTTTTGACTTCCTGCATGCTCTGATTCAGAATCACATAATCAAAGGAGCGGTCCGGAAATTCCCGCAAACTGCTCTCAATGTCATCATGAAAAACACTTAAACCCTTTTTAACGCACTCCTGGATGGCCTTATCATTCAGTTCAATCCCCTGGGCCCGGACGCGCTTGTCGCGGACAAGCGGATACAAAAGCTCACCCTCGCCGCATCCCAGGTCCAGAACGCGTGAATCAGGCTCGATAATCGAATAAATAATGCGATGGTCCAAAGTAATGTTAGATTCCATCATGGCCCGCCACCAGATAGCCGTTGTATGTCTTATCTAAAAAATACTTGATCAGGGTTGTCTGCTCTTCCACCTCAATCAGAAAGGCATCATGACCGTAAGTGGACGTCAACTCGCAATAGGTCGTATCAACGAGTCTCCTTTTTAACAACCGGACGATCTCCTGCGACTGATGGGACGGATAGAGCCAGTCCGTCTTAAATGAGATCACCATGATCCGTGTAGGGATAACTTTGCCGTGGGGAATGAGTTTATCGCCCGACAGGTCAAAATAATCCATCGCCTTTGTGATATAGAGGTAAGAATTGGCATCAAAGCGCTTCACAAAATTAGCGCCGCGATAGCGCAAATAGCCCTCCACTTCAAAATCAGCGTCAAAACCAAAACTGAATTTATCGTTCTTCAGCCGCCGGGAAAATTTTTCCTCCATGGACTGATCGCTCATGAAGGTAATGTGACCGATCATCCGGGCAACCGACAGGCCCTTCTCGGGCTGGCCATATGCATAGTAATTCCCCTCGCACCATGCCGGATCAGCCATAATGGACTGCCGGATCACTTCATTGAAAGCAATCTGCTGGGGAGAATGTTTCAGCGTCGTCGCAATAGGGATGGCCGACTTTACCCTTTCCGGGTAAGAGGCAACCCACTGGAGGACCTGCATGCCCCCCATGGAACCACCCGCAACGCACAACAGCTTGTCGATGCCGAAATAATCAATAAGGCGCCGCTGGCAATCAACCATATCGGCCACGGTAATAAAGGGGAAATCCAAAGCATAAGGTTTTCCCGTGGCCGGGTTTATGGAAGAAGGTCCGGTGGAACCTTTGCAGCCGCCGACAACATTAGAACAGACAACAAAATACCGGTTTGTATCAAAGGCTTTGCCCGGACCGATCATGTCATCCCACCAGCCTGAATCATTCTGTCCCGCGTGAACGCCTGCCGCGTGCGCATCGCCGGAAAGAGCATGCAAAACCAGAATGGCGTTCGTTTTATCCCTGTTTAATTTCCCGTATGTTTCATAAGCAAGGGTGACGGGTCCCAGCGTTTCCCGGCTTTTAAACTGATGCTCTCTGCCCGGTTCGGCAAACGTATAATGCTGCGTTTCCACAACGCCGACGGAAGGGGTATTTATTTTTTCGCTTTTAATTTTCTTCATATCGATCCATCACACAACCTCTTTACCGGAGAATTTCCAGTCCCTCGCCTGCAAGAAACGGCACCTTGTTTTGTGTTTTGAGCACACCCTGCACACGAAGCGTCGATCCCTTAGGCGGACGAACCGTAAAGCTGTAAAACTGAACAAAGAGCTGATTCGTTCCGTCGGTGAGCATCACCCAGCAGCCGGAGGTCTGACAGATTTGCCCGGCCTGGCCCTCCAAAATCACATTTTTCCCTTCATAATCCGCTGGATTGGTGAATATCTGATTCAGGGTTACGGCGCTTCCTTTTTTTGCGTCGATCGGCGCCCCAAAATTTTTTCCTTCCGAACTGCAACTTGTCGAAGTCAGCAGGATCAACAAGACGACCACGACTGCGCCTGGCAAACCATACGACCCTTTATTTTTTGTAATCACGCTCCAACCTCCCGTCTCGAATACTGATAATTCTGGGGAAGGTCTCAGCCAGATCCCGGTTATGAGTGACCATGATGATGGTGGTGCCCTCCCTGTTGATGTTTCCGAACAAAGTGTAAATGTCGTCCGCCGTTTTACTGTCGAGGTTTCCCGTCGGTTCATCCGCCAGGAGCACCGACGGATCATTGGCCAGCGCTCTGGCAATAGCGGTCCGTTGCATCTCTCCGCCGCTCAGTTGCGAAGGCAGATGATCCAGGCGTTTTTCCAGGCCGACTTTCGCCAGCAGTTCCATTGCTTTTTTTTTCGCATCCGGACAACCCGCAAAATACAAGGGCATCATGACATTTTGCAGGGCTGTCATTGTCGGGATCAAGAGAAACTGCTGGAAAACAAATCCGATGGTTTTCCGGCGCAACGCATTCTGCCGGCCCGAATTCATGTCTTCAATTTTTTGCCCTGCAATGGATACGCTTCCCGAGGTAGGCACATCGAGCAGGCCGAGAATGTTCATAAGCGTGGATTTCCCCGAACCGGACGGCCCGACAATGCCAACATATTCCCCCCGGGTGATATCCAGTGAAAGGTGATTAAGGGCAAAGACTTTTTCCGCGCCCCGCTGATAGACCTTCGTCATATTCGTCAGTGAAAACATTTTCAAATCCTCTATTCGTTTCGAAGCGCATCAATGGGGTTTAGGCGCGCCGCGCGAATCGCCGGATATACGGCTGAGAACGCGCCGATCATCATCGGAAACAGCAACGTGACCCCAATGGCGTCAATGGTAATTTTTCCCACCGACGACGACGGCATGACCGACACAATGTTTCTCAATACAACGTCGCCTCCCAGCGTCGCTGCGCTTCCGGCAATCACGCCGATCAATCCGCCGGCAAACGCGATAGCCAGTCCTTCCGTGAAAAACAAAGAAAAAATCTGACGTCCAGAAGCGCCCGTCGCTTTCATAAGGCCGATTTCACGGGTGCGTTCAAATACCGACATCATCATCGTGTTAGCCGTACCGATTCCACCGATAATCAAAGCAATGACCATGACCATCAGCAGCATCGTTTCGGCCGCTTTCACCAGATTCTGAATCGTCCCCATCACCTGCGCAACCGTCACCGCCTGGACATCTGAAATTTTTTCGATATCCGAGATGGTATCCGGAATCCGTCCGATATCCATCACCCGAACATTCACCGTCACGACACGTCCTTCCAGATTCAGGATCTTCTGCGCGGTGGTAAGCGTCGCGAAGGTGGAATAATCGTCTTTGGAGCCGGTCGCCTTCAGAATGCCGACGACTTTGAGCGCCACTTTCTTTCCGCCTGCCGTCACCGTGATGCTGTCACCGATGGATTTATATTCGCCGCTTTTTTCGGCAAAGACGGCTGATTCAACACTGCCCAGCATAATCTCATTCTCATTTTCCGGGAATTTCCCCTGAATCTTCCACCAGGGTTTGAGCGCCAGTTCTTCCTTTTCAATGCCGATGACCGGATGGGACAGATCAAGATACTTATAGGCCCCGTAAACATTGGGGGACGCGCTCGCCACATTAGGGATTTTCCGGATATCATTCGTTACGCTTTCGGGCAGGGTTGCCGGAACTTGTCCGCCAATCATGATCACGGCAACGGCTTCATACGGACATCCTTTTGCCACGGCAATGATTTGCGCACCCATGTTTTCAATTTCCGAGCGCATACCCGATTCGTAACCCTGCTTGAGCGTCATCAGGCTAAACAATGACGCTGCCGCGATCGCGATCCCGGCCACGGCCAGCACCGTCCGGATCTTCCGCCTGCGCAGTCCGTCTATGATAATCGTAAATATGTTCATGACCGGCCTCTCGTGAATAGGATGGTATTTAATCTCACTTTCCGATTCCCTCAAACAGGACCGTTGAGAGATAGCGTTCGCCGGCATCCGGCAGGATGACCACGATGGTCTTATCCGCATACTCCGGTTCTTTAGCCAGCCTCACAGCAGCGGCCGCCGCAGCGCCGCAGGAAATACCGACAAGTAAACCTTCTTCTTTGGCCAGTCTCCGGGCAAACGCCACGGCTTCCATGCTGTCCACCTGCTCTACCCGGTCTATCATAGACAAATCCAGCGTGTCTGGAATAAATCCCGCGCCGATTCCCTGAATCTTGTGCGGCCCCGGCTTCAAATCCTCTCCAGCCAGCTTCTGGCTGATGACCGGGCTTTCCTCGGGCTCGACTGCGACCGAGAGAATCTTTTTACCCATCGTTTTTTTGATATAACGCGAAACACCGGTAATCGTGCCGCCTGTTCCGACGCCCGCAACCAGTACGTCAATCGCTCCTTCCGTATCGTTCCAGATCTCCGGCCCGGTTGTTTTCTCGTGAATCGCCGGATTGGCCGGGTTCTTGAACTGCTGGGGAATGAAATACTTCTCCGGATCAGATGCGGCCAGGCTTTCGGCTTTGGCAATCGAGCCTTTCATGCCTTCCGTGCCGGGCGTTAAAATCAGATTCGCGCCGAAGGCCGCAAGCACTCGCCGCCGCTCGATGCTCATGGTTTCCGGCATGGTCAGTGTGAGCTTGTAACCCCGCGCCGCCGCAACATAGGCCAGCGCGATGCCGGTATTGCCGCTCGTGGGCTCAATGATTTCCATGCCCGGTTTGAGCAGACCTTTTTCTTCCGCGTCCCAGATCATGGCTGCGCCGATCCGGCACTTGACGGAATAGGCGGGATTGCGCCCTTCGATTTTTGCCAGGACGGTCGCTTTCGCGCCATCGGTCACACGATTTAATTTCACCAGCGGCGTATTGCCGATGGACCGCGAATTGTCTTCATATATTTTTTTCATAAGTCACTCCTTTTTCTTTGCCCCCCTCAAGGGAGGACTGATTCTTAAGCCTTCCCCAGTGCTTGTTCGACATCGGCAATGATATCGTCAATATGTTCGATGCCTATCGACAATCGAATGAAGTCCGGCGTTACGCCGGTGGCCTGCTGTTCTTCGGGCGTCAACTGCGAGTGCGTGGTCGATGCCGGATGAATTGCGAGACTCTTGGCGTCGCCGATATTGGCGAGATGCGAAATCAGCTCAAGCGAATTGATAAACTTCTTTCCCGCCTCGATGCCCCCTTCGATGCCGAACCCCAAAATGGCGCCCGCGCCGCGCCTCAGGTATTTGTCCGCTCTGGCTTTTTCCGGAGAGCAATCAAGCCCTGGATAATTGACCCACGAGACCTTGGGATGGTTGTTGAGATGCTCGGCCACGGCCAGCGCGTTTTGGGAGTGGCGCTCCATTCTCAGATGCAGTGTCTCCAGGCCCTGCAAAAACAAAAACGCGTTGAAAGGCGACATGGCCGGCCCGATGTCGCGCAGCAGCACAACCCGCGCTTTGGTGATGTAGGCGATATTGCCCATGGGTTTGAGCGCCTCGACAAAGTTAAGCCCGTGATACGCGGGATCCGCGTCGGCAATGAGCGGGAATTTGCCGCCCGTCCAGTCGAACTTTCCGGAATCCACAATCAGGCCGCCCAGCGACGTGCCGTGTCCGCCGATAAACTTCGTCGCGGAATACACCAGGATGTCGACGCCGAAATCAAAAGGCCGCAGAAGATACGGAGAGACGGTATTGTCCAGAACAAACGGGATACCGTGCTTGTGGGCGATCGCGGCAATGCCTTCCAGTTCAGCCACGTCCATCTTGGGATTCCCAATGGACTCGGCATACACAGCTTTCGTTTTCGGTCCGATGGCGGCATCGATGGCGGCCAGGTCGTTGGACTTCACAAACTTCACCTTGATGCCCAGCCGGGGAAACGTATAGTGAAACAGTGTGTACGTGCCGCCGTAGAGATTGTCGGCCGAGACAATTTCGTCGCCCGCCTGCGCGATGTTGAGGAGCGAAAGCGTAATGGCCGACTGTCCGCTCGCGAGCGCCAGCGCCCCGACACCACCGTCGAGAAGGGCCATTCTTTTCTCAAAAACGTCTGTTGTCGGATTCATCAGCCGCGTATAAATATTGCCGAACTCCTTCAGGCCGAAAAGGCTGGCCGCATGTTCGGTATCTTTGAACTGGTAAGAAGTTGTCTGGTAAATGGGCACGGCCCTCGATCCTGTTGTCGGATCAGACTCCTGGCCGCCATGCAAGGCCAGTGTTTCTATTTTTAATTTTTCATCAATCTTGCTCATTACATATCTCCTTTAGCTTCGCAGCATTGTTTTATAGTTTATAATCCATCATTCTTTGCAGGCAGGTTCTTGCCCTATTCATGATATCTTGGGGCACGGTAACTTCGAACCCCATTTCCTCCAGAGACCATAAGACTTTTTCCAGTGTCGTCAGCTTCATATTCGGACACGTAGCCCGCTCGGATGCGGGATAAAACACTTTTCCGGGATTTTCCTTTCGCATCCGGTGGAGAATGCCGATTTCCGTCCCGATGATAAATTCCGAGACTTGCGAAACTTTGACGTAATGGCACATTCCTTCCGTGGATAAAACCTGATCGGCCAGATCCGTGACGCCGGGCGCACATTCCGGATGCACAATGATTTCCGCATCCGGATGGAGCGTTCTTTCCCTCGCGATATCTTCCGGCAGTATTCTCACGTGAGAAGGACAGAATCCTTTCCATAGGATAAATTCGCGACCGGCGCGCCTTGCCATGTAGTCGGCGAGATATTGATCGGGCACAAAAATAATATCGTCATCCTGCTGAAAAGCTTCGCGGACAATTTTCTCGGCATTCCCTGATGTGCAACAGATATCACACTCGGCCTTCACCTCGGCGGTTGTATTCACATAACACAAAACCTTCGCCTTCGGATGTTGTGCCTTCAGTTTCAGAAGATCTTCGGCGGTAATCATATCCGCCATGGGACAGCCGGCTTTTTTGTCCGGAATGAGAACCCTTTTGTCAGGCGAAAGGATCTTTGCCGTCTCCGCCATGAAATAAACGCCGCAAAACACAATGACATCCGCTGTCGTCTTTGATGCCTGGATGCTGAGCCCCAGTGAATCACCCACATAATCCGCGATGTCCTGGACTTCGGGTATCTGATAATTGTGCGCCAGAATGACGGCGTTTCGCTCTTTTTTCAAGCGCTGGATCTTTTCAACAAGTTCCATGTAAAACCTCTTCTATTTCTCCACCACCCAGCACTCGGTCATGGTCGTAAAAAACCACGGATTGGCCGGGCGTGATGGCTTCCTGCTCTTCAGAAAAAATGACCCTCAGCCGGTCATTTACGGCTGTTATCTCACAGAGGGCTTCTTTTTTCCGGTATCTGATTTTCCCATACACCTGCCGGGGCCATGATTTCACCAGCATGTTTATATTTCCGGCAATAAGCCCCCTGGCCAGTAGATCTTTTTTTTCACCGACAACCATCCGGTTTTTGCCGGGATCGATGGACACAACGTACAACGGCGTTTTGTGGCTGATGCCCAGACCTCCTCGCTGGCCGATGGTGTGAAAGATTATTCCCCGATGTCGGCCCAACACCTTTCCCTGCATGTCCACAATCAGACCCGGATGAAATATTTCTCCCCGCTCGATCAGAAACTGCTGATAGTTTTGCTGCGTCACAAAACATATATCCTGGCTTTCCCGCTTGTGCGCAATCGGCAGGTTTTCTTTTTGCGCCCTTTCTCTCACTTCCTCTTTGGTCAGACGGGCCAGGGGGAAAAGCACGTTTGGCAATCCCTCATAAGGCATGGCGTAGAGAAAATAGGTTTGATCTTTCCTTTTATCCCGCGGCCTCGAAAGATAATAATCGTCTTCATGCTTTTCGATGGCCGCGTAATGACCTGTTGCCAGGAAATCAAAACCGAGCCCCTTCGCTTTTCCGAGCAAACTCCCGAATTTCAGATAGCGATTGCATTCCACGCAGGGATTGGGAGTCCTTCCTTTTTTATATTTGCTGATAAATTTGGCGATAACCTGCTGTTCAAGTTCGGCCGCATAATCAAAAACATAGTGAGGAATCTCGAGCCGGTTGCACACATTCTTCGCGTCGTCAATCGCGTCGGCGCCGCAGCAGCGGGCATCGTCGCCTTCCACCGCAATGCCCAGACACATGGTCACCCCGGAAACATCATAGCCTTGATTTTTAAGCAGCAGGGCCGCGACAGACGAATCAACCCCTCCGCTCATCGCCACTAAAACCTTTTTGTTCATATGTTTTACTTATCCCATGACACCGGTGGCCGGCGTTTTTTAGATACCCTGCATGATGGCATTTCCCGCTTTTTCCTGATTCTTTTTTACCACCATATCCAGGGTAATCGAACTTAATGCCTCCGAAATTGTATTGCCGATACTCTCCCATATGTCGTGGCTGGCGCATATGGACACCCTTGAACACGAAGCAGGATTCTTTACGCAATCAACCAGTGAACAATCTCCCTCTAAAACATCCACAATTTCCTTTAAAGTGATCTGCGAAGGCTCTTTTGCAAGATTGTAACCCCCATGCGCTCCCCGGACAGAGTTGATCAAACCGATTCCCCTCAAAGGGATGATGATTAAACTCAGGTACTTCTCGGAAATATTTTCTCCTTTGGCAATATCTTTAAGAAATACGGGATCCTTGCCATAATTTTGCGCAAGCACCGTCAGCAATCTTACGCCGTAACGTGTTCGTGTAGAAAGTTTCATATCAACCACCTTGCATGAATACTACCATTACTATCGTTTTGCTAGTATTTAAATTAGTGAATCCGGTTTGTCAAGAAAAAAATGGCAAGATTGAAGGAAATATATGCGACAGGAGTTGGAACTACACCGGCAACGCTTCAGAAAAGGGCGTTTAAAAATGGTGGGGCGACGTACGCAAAACCGGCAATATCAATACTTGCTGCGCTGGATGGCCGCAATAATGGCGTCGCTCATTTTCGCAATATTATTGGACAGTTCAGCCTCTCCCGCGGACGTGAACTGGTTGGTGTAAATGACGGCCCTCCGCGAAACACTGGCTACCCTATAGGTGGTTATGATCCTTGATCCCCTTTTTATGACATTGCCGGCGATTACGAAATTCATTCCCAGTCTTGTGCCGACTTCGACCATATTATCGACCTTATCATTTTGCTGAAGATTATTGGCCGAAAGGAAAATCTCCAGATCCTTCCTGCCCAGAACGGAAAATGTTGACTGCATTTTTGGTGCATTGATTAAGGCGTTGGTCACTGTGATGCCGTAATAGGATGCATCCATACTCAGCGGAGTAAAATGAAAAACAGCAACATTGACGGGACCATCGTTTGACGGAGAATAATTTGCCGCCGGACTGTCCAATGGAGTTTCTACTGGTCGTTCCACTGGTTTTATAATCTCAGGGGCTAAGACAGGTTGGGCGGGAGATGCCGTCGCCTCCACGCTGAAGCTATAACGCGCGGAAACCACATAGCCGTTACGGCTGTAATTATAATAGGCCCTCACCTCGTATTTTCCGGGCTGAGGCGTATCAAAGGTCAGGACCCCCTGACTCGCGCCGCTGGGCATGTGCTTCCAATCCCCGGCATCATCATCGTTGGCTCCCGCCGCCGCGATACATATCCAGTCCCGACTGGAACCGGGAGCGTTGAAAAAATTCACCTTGATCGTTTCGCCCGGGCCGTAAACATCCTTATCCGTTTTCACCTGCGGGGCGGCATCGGCTGTTGCAGTAAGGCAGCAGAAAAACATAAATAGCAACAAAGCAATGTAAGCCATTGATTTAATATTGGTATTAATTATCCGCATCTGCTTCCTCCTTTTTACCAGGTAGCTCGGTTACTCAAATAACCCATCGCCTATCGCCAATTACCCATAGCCTCTTGTACCTATAACCTGATGTTCTCTTTGCCGTTCACGACGAAGAACCGGCCGTTGACGGCGCGGATGATACTCAGGATATTATATTGCCGTAAAAGCCTGACGCTCAGCGTTGTGGGCGAAGCACGCGTAATCAGAACCGGCGCGCGGGCGTTGATGAATTTAAATGCGATTTCGCTGGAAATGCGCCCGGTCGAACAGATCATTTTGTCTGCAAGCGAAAGGCGATTCACCGCCGCATAGCCGATGACTTTGTCGATGGCGTTGTGCCGGCCGATCTCGTCAAAGAACACCAGGCGCTCTCCGGCAAGCGAATACAGGGCGGCGCTGTGGACGCCATGCGTGGCCTCATGCTCCCGCGAATAGGACAGAAACTCGCTCATGGCCCCCAGGATGACCTCCGCCCCCACCCCGGGCAGCCGCGTGCGGACCAGTTCCTCCCCGGGCAGCCGCGTGCGGGTCCTTC
>Ga0209719_1004289_pt1 | contig 11807 bp, 9 predicted proteins | sample AD_JPNAS2_MetaG_FD_184421 | JGI IMG/M metagenome (GOLD analysis project Ga0209719, IMG submission 184421) | Active sludge microbial communities of municipal wastewater-treating anaerobic digesters from Japan - AD_JPNAS2_MetaG (SPAdes) (version 2) | ecosystem: Engineered > Bioreactor > Anaerobic >...
TTGACAAGCCTTTGGTCTTTGCTATAATAGCAACATTATTCCCGGGTAGCGCAGCGGTAGCGCAGTTGGCTGTTAACCAATTGGTCGTGGGTTCGAATCCCACCCCGGGAGCCAGCGTGTACGAACAGAGGTTGAAGCCTCTGTTTGTGTTTTATTTATCGGCGTTTCTATTGGTTCTAACCCTTGATATTCAGCCTCTAATGCAGGGTAGTTATTTTTGATTGGAACGAGCCATTCATTTGGTTCAATATAGAGCTTTCCGTCTTTAATCATCGGCGTTTTTCCGAGAGCTAGTAAAATTTCTTTTTTCAGTTCTAACCCTGCTTTGCCCATATTATTGGCCTTTATAAAAGCAGTTCGTGCATAGGTAGCAAAAGTAAAAGTTTTCTCAGTCAGCTCAAGCCATTTTTCAGCTCTTGTTTCGGTTTGCCTCAAGTTTTCTTTCATCTGGGCAATTTTTATTTGAAGCTCGTTTTTCTCTTTGATAAATGTTTCATCATCAATGAGCTGGCGGTATCTCATTTTAGTCAGCTCGTCTAGCTCTTTTTGTGTTTCAACTAAATTTTTATGTTGCATTTCGTAAATCTTGGTTCTGTCTTCAATTTCTTTGTCGTTATTTTTATTTAATCCTTCCAGTGCCCATTGTAAAAATTCTGGCAAAATAGTATATTTTTCAATTTCTTTTTCAATCATCGTATCCAAGTCTTCAGCTGAAATATTTTTTCTTTGATTGCATTTAATTTTTGTGCTTTTCTTTGTACAGTGATAATAAGTATATTCCTTTAGCTCTCCAGTTTTCTTGATAATTTTCTTTTTTGTCTCGGCCGTATAGAGACAGCCGCATACACCGCACCGAATTGAGCCAGTAAAGGCGAACTCATGCGTCTTTGGTCTCGGCTTGCCCTTTCTACCTAAAAGCATTTGCACTCGGTCATATTCTTCAAGCGTAATCATTCTTTCATGCTTACCTTCGTATTGCACGCCATTGTTTTCAATTATCCCAGCATAAAATAAGCTGGTAAAAATTTTATAGATACCGCTTCGGGACAATGGGCAATCACCTATCCGCTTAAATTTCCGTGTTCTAAAACCCCATTCGTTGTTTGCTATATCCAAAATTTTCGGTGGCGTGTAATTTCCCGTAAGCATTAAATCCCACATTTTGCGGACGAGATTAAACCGCTCTGGGTCAGTGATGATGATTTTATTTTCTTTATCATTAAGATAGCCAAGCGGTGCCACACCTGTCTGCCAACCCTTCTCCAGTTTTGAGAGCATACCTCGCTTGGTGTTTTTGCTTAAGTCCAAGATGTATTGATTAGCCACGCCGCTTTCAACACTAAATAGCAACACATTGTCTTCTGGGAGATATTGGCGGTCTATGGTCTGGATTGATTTTAAAACGCCTCTTTGTAAAAGCCAGCTTAATTTCCCGCTGTCAATCGGATTACGGGAGAGGCGGTTTATTTGCCAGCATAAAATTCCTTCCGCTTCGCCATTTTCAATCCGCTGTATCATTTCGTCAAAGATAGGACGGTTATCTGGCTTCTTTGCGGATTTGGCTTCGGTGTAGGTTTTCTTAATATCCAAATTCAAATCATTGGCGAGCTTCTTAAGCCGATTTACTTGGTCATCAATGGATTGCACTTGTCGGTCTTCGCTCTCCGATGATTTTCTGGCGTAGATGAAGTATTTAATTTTATTTATTGGTTGGTTCATAAAAACTTAAAGGGACGGTCTGGTTGACCCAGTTGCTTTTCCGTGAGGATAGGCTTCTGACAGGCCGTCCCTTTAAGGGCAGGAGCCTATTAAAAAACTCACGGATTGTTTCGTACTGGGTCAACATTCACATTATACACCATCTATTTTTTTAAGTGAAGTGGCGGTGGATATAAATTGCTCATAAGTTCTATTGAGTTTTCGTTGTTTTTTGGTTATTTTGCCCGCATAAGTTCGGTGTTTGATTGTAGCTTCCAAGTCCTCAATTTTCTTTTCAAGCGTCAAAGTATTAAATAGTGGATAATACTTATAACTTTTGTTTTCTTTTTTTGAGCTGTAAGTTAAATCGTAGCAATGCCGACAGCCGAAGTAATCACCACCCTTATAAAGCACTCCGACCCGCCTCCCACAATAAACTCCGTTTTTTGAGAGCGGACAGATAAACCAGTACCTTACTCCACCGTAATTGCAGGCAGTGGTAGTGAGCGGGACTTTATAATCAAAATCCTTCTTTTCTCCGTTATAGTCAGTTTGCGTGTAATGAAACCGCACATATTTTTCGTCCATTACCGAAACCTCAATCCCGATACTATGCTTGTCTCCAGAGCCAATAGTCCACTCAATTCCGCCCGACTTCCAGCCGTTTAGATACCCATATTTTTTGAGCCACCACATCTCAACTTTCTCTAAGTGGTCAGCTTCTGTTTTGTTTGAATAGCTCCATCTGCCCATATTTATTTCAAATTTTTTCCGAAATCATTAAGGATTGGTGTGGTTGATTTTTTGAAATTAAAATCAATTTTCCGCTTAAATTAACGACTTTTAGACCTTACTCTTCTTCGGATAAAATCAGATATTTTCCGAATAGCTTTCCGTGCTGTTTGCTCCCTTGAGGAATAATCCAAGTCAAAAGTGTCGTAAAGTTCCAGCTCCTTACGCCATTCCATCGTTGTTCGCTTAACCCCAACATTCGCCTTAAATGCCAAACATTTGAGATAATTCTGTCCGTAAATAACATCTCAACTTTTTTCACTGGTTTTATCTCGGCTCGCAAGTGCTTGTCCAATTCTTCAAGACTTTTTTCGTCTTCGCCTTTAGGTAACACATCTTTGCTTAAAACCCCGTGCTTTAAGGCATTGTATTTGTTTACCACCTTGCCTTCTTCGGTTTTAACCCCTCCGAGCTTGGCATTCTGGCGGTTTGCCTCAATTTGTTTTTGTGATGTTTCGCTCATAGTTTTTAATTTAATTACCTGTTTTTGTTTATCGGGCATACGGTTTTTTATAGTGTCAGAAAATTTTCATTTCTGAAGTATCCCCACCGCTCGTTTCACTATTATTTATCTCCTCAATTTTTACCCCACCCTCATTTTCACTATTCTTTTGAGCTGGATATTTAGTGGATAGTGTAGTGGGGTAAATCAACATCTTGCGTTTGTCGTTCTGGTCTGCTTCCTGTACGATAAGCCCTGCCGTTTCCAGCATTGGCAGTATTTGTTGGCGGAGCTGGTACGTGTCCAGCATTCGGCCGTAAACCTCAAAATGCTTTTGTAGTATTTCTTGTCGTGATAATCCGAGCAATCCTGTTGCTTCAATAAACCCTTCGTTTCGGTTGCTGTTTTTCTCATTCCACACTTTCAAAATTACTTCTTGATATAGATTGTAAATATAAGGCGGCAGATTAAATTCTTGGCTAACGGATATGATGTCCCAAATCACAAACGCTTGCTCAATATCCTTTTCGTTGGCGGTTATGGTTGACCCTTTCCGTTCCCGCCACCAGAGATTGACGAGAGCGAAGGATTTAATAAGCGAAGTCAGGCGTTTAATGTCCCGCTGATGGCGAGGCTTGAGTACTTTATTTTCACTCAAAAAACGCTCAACGACTTGTTCATAATTGGCAATTTTTATCTCTTGGATATTTTCCAGCTTGATTGCCCGTATTCTCTCTTTAAGCAGTTTGCGTTCGGAATTTTCTTCAAGCCAGTTTTTATAGCTTTCATTGTCGGCCTCTTTTCTAATACTTTCCAAAATCCCTTGCCTTATTTTTTCGTGGTTGACTTCTGGACTTAAAAGTAAAAACCTCGTTGCTTCTTGTTCATCAATCGTCAGCCCTGCGGTGCAAAAAATCACCGCAGGGTATCCTTTGAGTAAAACATTCTTTGTTTTCAACCCGAATTTCTGGCTTTTGTCGGTTATCTTTACATTGATTTCTTTTTTATCGTGAGACAATAAAGGTCTCAACCTTTCTAAAAGTTGGGTATGTGGTTGGTCAAGAAAAATCAGGATTTTGCGGGATAAGTCTACGATGTATTCTTTCATCTTTTTGTCCCATTCGCCGACATCGTGGAAAAACGCCGTAGGGCTACAATAGGCCAACTCCAGCACATCTTCTTCTGGGAATAATCGGGCAATCTCTGTCGGGATGTAGCTTTTGCCAGTGGAAGACGGAGCATTATAGCTGATGTTGAATTGAGCGTTGTCGGTATAAGCCGACAGTTCGCAAAGAAAGGTTACGATTTTGTTTTCCTCGTCTTGTTTTATTGTCAGGCCAAGTATCTTAATCAAGTCATTAGCGGAGAGCGGTTGAAATTGAGAAACATCAATTTTCTCTGGGTATGGTTTGGCGTATTTACTAAATAAGTCATTGGAATTACCATTGAGCTTTATTAGATAATCGGTGATGTCTCCGCCTTCGCCGACTTCTTTCGGCAGAGAAACAATGAAAGTTGCGTTTCCACCATTTTCCACCATTTTTGCGACTCTTTCCGCTCCTTTTCTACCCGCCTCATCGTTGTCATAGCAGATGTAAATTTTCTTATTTTTTCCTATTTTTTCGCTCCACTCCTGCTTGAAGGTCATTGCTCCGTGCGTTGAAGTGATAGCGTCAATGCCTTTTGAAAGCAGAGCTAACCTGTCCAGTTCGCCCTCGCAAATAAAGAGTTGATTGTTAGCATTTGTTAGCATTTCCCAGCCGTAGATTTGAGCTTCAACTCCTTTGGGATAGGTTATTTTGTCGTTTCCAGCGTTCGGGTCTTGGCGTAGTTTGAAAAACTGAAAAGACCCGTAAATATCCTTTATGGGTATGGTAATCCACCACCTGCCATAGAACTTGCCCCAGCCGAGCTCGTGAGCGTCTATAACGGCATCAGAAATGCCTCTGGCGTTCAAATACTGACGGATATTGGTAGGAAGTGCTAAATGGCAGGCCTTTACCAACTCTGCGTCAAATTTCGTGCCACTTGATTTTTTCGTGGAAATTCGTGGATTTAAGATAATCTCGTTCAGACTGTCTCCGAAGTGCTTGGCAAGTGTTATGATGTTGCCTTTTTTGCCGCATTTCTTGCACTCGTATTGTCCATTTTCCATATTAAAATATAAGTGGGCTTCGTCGGTTCGGCTGTCTTTGTCGCAGTCGTTAAAGAGGCAATGGGTTATCAATTCTCCGTTTTGCTCTTTGAAAGAAACGCCTTTGCGGGTCAGGTATTCTTTAATGGTAATGGTTTGTAATTTTTGCATAATTTTAATGTTAAGTTTTGTTAGGTTTTTAAGTCGCCAGTTTGTCGGCGGCGTTCCTGCAGTTTCTGGTATGTGGCTTCGGTCATTGGTTTGTAAATTAACTCAACTAATCGGATGAGTTTTGCACCTTGATCATACGCTTCCTCTCGGCTAATTTCTTTGCCAAAGCGGTTTTTGTAAAGCGTTTGATATTTTGTTATCTGCTCATCCGACAGCATAGGTTTATTCCGAGTAAATTCGGTTCTTTAACATTTTTACATTATCAAAGAACGCCCGTGCCTTAACTTCCAAGCGATCTGCCCAGTAGTCATCAACGACCTTTTCAATGCCGACTTCTCGGCGAAAGATGAACTGGGCTTTTCGTGGATTGGCTTTGTCTAACGAGACAAGCTCAAAATCCACACTTATCAATGCGGCTGAACACCCCAAATCAAAGGTGTAAAAATAGTTTGTCTGGTCGTTTAAAGGAATGTATTGATATTCCTTTGGCTGACCTTTTTGTAATTTTTTGGTCATATAATTTTTGGTTAAGTTAATAATTTGTTTGCGATCCTCTACTAATAGATGGCGAATTTCACGCTCTGTCGCAGAAAATCAAAAAACTCCCCATTTGTAGGGAGTTTTTCGTAGGAGATTTATTAAAAGCTAAAAGTTAATTTCGCTACTGGTATTCGCTATAGACTTGTGGAGCTTGCCTTTTATATTCTTCTTCTATTCCTAAATCATCATTATTGTTTTTATTGGCATTAGCTTGTCCTTGTTTGTCTGACGGTATTAGAGTAATTTTAATTTTATAAGAATTGCCGCTTTTTTCTGTTGATGAACGATAGGGGTAGAAAGGGTCATAATCAAGTGAGAAGTAGTTTTGAAGTGTTTTTACTAATAATTCTTTTTGTTTTTTATATTTATCTCTTGCTTGGGCGTCTTTGATTGTCAGTTCACCACCGACCTGTGCTAATATCCTCAAAAATACCCACGCTTCGCTTGGATCGGGATTTTTGCCTCTACCAACAAAACCCATATCCTTGTAGCTAACATGCTCCTTAAATTGTTTTATTTGGACATAGACATTTTCGTCATCTACGAATTTAATTGTCATGTCTTCCCATTTTGTTCCTGCTGGTAGCCTATGAGGAAATTTCGGCCTGTCATCATCTTTTTTTGCTGCTGCTATTTTATTTAATTCTTCTTGTAATCCATCAATTTCTATTTTGCCATGCACAATCTCAATTTTATGTATTGATGATTGCCCCTCACCACCGCCCGCTGCCACCCATTTTTCTCTTTCTTTTAGTAATAAATCTTTATTCGGTTCGGTGATTGTAAATAAAGCATCTTGCTGGTCTACATTCCCCGTTGGGAGAGTTATGTCAGAAGCTACTACTTTATCTGCTTGCTCTGCACGAGTGAAAGAGCCTGATTGTTTTATGGTGTTTAGTATTTGAGCCAACTCTTTCACGCCCAAAGCGTTCTGTGGCAAAGAAGTTTCAGACATATGGATTTGAATTTGGTTTTCTGTTAGTCGGTTTTTGGGAGTAATTTCAATCTTGTTTAAGAGCACATCAATAACATCTATAAAAGATTGATATGGGTTTTGTCCGCCAGCCTTTAAGGGAGATTGCGGGATTGTGGCGGCCGTTTTATTTTCTGTTTCTTTATTTGGAAATCTCACTCGCTTTTTATAAACATCCATCAGTCGCCCGTAAAATTTAGTAAATTTAGTTCTATCTATCGTTATGGTGATTGTCTGATCCCATCTGTGAGAATCACGATTTAATACAAAATCCTCAATATGTTTATTGTCTTTTAGGTATCTAACTGCCTTACAGCGGTAATCGCAGTAATTGTCCCTAAGATTGATACCATCAGCGGGCATAAGGGATGGAAAACGCACAACAGAGGGAAGTAGCGGAATTGTTGCCCTATTTGTCATCGTCATTTGTAATTGGTTCATTATATCTGCCGATACATCAACTACGGAGAAGAAATTATCGTCTGTAAGCATTTCTATACTTCCAAAATGCTTAATGTGGGCGTTATTAAGAGCCGCACGAAATAAATCAGCATCCGTTATTTGGAGCTGATAGCGAAAATTACTTTTATAATCTGGTTTTTTCTGGATTTTAAATAATTGGTTATCCTTTGCCAGTTTTGTAAAAATCTGCTCTTGTTCTTCTCTTGGTATTTTCTTCTTTAAGTCTTTAATATCAATAAAAACTGGCTCACCGCTTGGAGCAATAGCGATTGCATCATTAATCTTGTTTAGAATTATCCAAATTTTTGCCTCTGGGGTCATATAATTTCTGGTAATTGTCATTTAATGTTGCAGATATTTTTTCTCTGCTGTATAATAATAGTATCAAATGTTAAGTAATGAGTCAATGATAAAAAGCACCGAAAACAATAGAGAAATACCCGAATTGCTCACACTTCAGGAAGCGTCTGATGTTTTGAAATGCCATCCCAACACTTTACGGCAATGGGACAGGAAGGGCATTTTAGTTGCTGTCCGTTTTGGTGAGAGAAAAGACAGGCGTTATCGCAAAGAGGATATTTTGAAATTATTGAACCAAAAGAAAAGATGATATAAAGGTTTTTTACAATTTAGTAATTGCCCAACACTTATTTTAAGTAGTGGTAATAAAATTCCCAACCACGATGGTAAGTTCCTCATTGAGCACTTGTGGTTGGGTCAGTAGTAGGAATACTACTGGGTGGTCGCAAGACCGCCGCTCGTGGGGAACTTTCTGTTTCCACGAGCACTAAATCCCAACCACACTATGACAAACAAAATAATTTGCTACATTCGTGGCATTGAAATTGTTGAGACGCCCGAAGAAAAAGTTAGGCAGGAGTATGTCCGCCGCCTTGTTGAGGAATATGGCTATCCAAAAGAGCTTATTGATGTTGAGGTGCCAATTCAACTTGGCAGAGACGAAACTAAAAAAGCTGATATAGTTATCTATCACTCCGAAAAAGACAAAGAGAAACGAGAAAATCATTATATTATTGTTGAGTGCAAAGAGCCAGACATTAAATTCCCAGACGGCGAAAAGCAACTCAAAAGCTACATCAATGCTACTACCGCTCAAATTGGCGTCTGGACAAACGGCACAGAATTCAAATACTGGAAACGACTTAAAGAGCCAGACCGTTACGAGGAAAAAGGATACCTACCTAAATACGGGCGAGAATATGGCGATAAAAAGATACTTAAAAAAGACCTTCGCCCAGCAAGCAATCTTCAATCAAAGTTTGACCGCATACATAATGACATATACGCCAATTATAAGGCTGGAAATAAAACAAAGGTTTTTTACCAAGTAATTTATCTTTTGTTTGCAAAAATTCAAGATGAAAAAAGTTATAATCCAGAGTGCGAATTTGTTATCTATGACCGAGAGTGGGACGAAATAAGAGATAAGGGCACGAGTAAGGCGTTTCAAAAAAGAATTTTTGATTTGTTTGAGCAAGCAAAAAGCCGTCCAGAATTTAATGATATTTTTGACGGCACAGAAAAAATAGAGATACCCATAAGACAAATCGCCAATGTTGTTAGTGAATTTGAAAATGTAGCCATCCTGAATACTGACGCTAAAGGCGAGGCGTTTCAAGCATTTATTAGCGGTCAATTTAGAGGGGACGCTGGGCAATTTTTTACCCCTGACCCAATAAAAAAACTTATTGTGGAAATGTTAGAGCCAGAACCAGATGAGGTGGTGTTAGACCCTGCCTGCGGTTCATCTGGCTTTTTAGTTTTTACAATTAACCACTACCGAGATTTTATTAAAAAACAAAGAGGCTGGATTGACGAGAAAGGCAACCCCCTAAATGATGTTGATTTGACGCCAGACCAAAGAGAAATTTTGAGAGGACAAATTAAAGAGTACGCCAACTCTCATATTAAAGGCGTTGATTTTGATAATGATCTTACAAAGGTTGCCAAGATGTATATGGTGATGGTTGATGACGGGCATACTGGTATTTGGACTTCTAATTCACTTATCCCGTTTGATGAGCTCGTAAGAAATACGAGAGGCACAATTACTCCAGAATGTGCCGATATCATAATGACCAATCCACCATTTGGCTCAAAAGGAAAAGTGCAAGACCAGAATATCTTATCTGAATATGATTTTGGTTATGCGTGGAAAAAAAATAAAAAGACAGGTAAGTTTCAAAAAGAAAAACTTTTGGCTGGTAAAAAGGGTGGCGGACAAGTGCCCGATATTTTATTTATTGAGCGTTGCCTTTCTTTACTCAAAAAGGGCGGGCGTATGGGAATAGTCCTGCCTGATGGCGATTTAACTAACCAGAACACCGAATTTGTGAGAGCGTGGCTAAAGAATAAAGCCCAGATTGTAGCGGTAATTAGTTTACCGCAGGAAACATTTGTGCCATTTGGAGCTGGTGTGAAGTCAAGTATTCTTTTTTTGAAAAAACCAAAAGGAAAATTGCCAGAACGCTACCCGATTTTTTTCGCTAATTTACAAGAAATTGGCTACGACATCAGAGGTAGAAGAATTTATAAACGAAATGAAAAAGGCGAAGTGATTGATGACGAGAAACGGGTTATTACATATCTTACCGACCGTAAAGGAAATAAAACAAAGCAAGACCCTGCTTTGGTTGAAATGAAAGGTGCTTTGGAAAGTGATGTCCCAGAAGTGTTGGAAAAATGGAGAGTATTCAAATCATCGGGCGTTCAAAAAGAAAGTCCAAATAGTTTTTGGCGGCAAAGCGATGAAATTGACATTATAAAAACACTTGAACCTAATTTTTGGCAAAAGGAAAAATATGGAGATTTCAAAGGATTTAAAACCATTAAATTTGGGGAGATTTTTGATTGCCAGAAAGGAATTGAGGTTGGCTCTGCAATGTATAAAGACAAGGGAGAAATTCCATTTATTCGGGTCAGCGATTTGGGAGATTTAGAAATAAAACTTGGCGATAGCTCAAAGTATATCAACGAAACATTGTTTGAAGAACTGAAAGAAAAATATCAGCCCCGAATGGGTGAACTGCTTTTTTCAAAAGATGCCACAATCGGTCTAATTGCAAAAATTCAGAAAGACGAAAAAATGATAATAAGTAGCGGAATTGTTAGGTTGAACCTTAAAAATAAAAATTTTGACATTGATTTTTTGATGGCACTTTTATCGCACCCAGTTTTTAACAGAAAGTTTGTAAAAATGAGCACTGGTTCGGTTATTAAGCATTTAAATATGCAAAAACTTCTTAATATAGAAATTCCGATTGTAGATAAAAAAACTCAAAATGCTATTTCTCAAAAAATGAAGTCCTTTTTGGAACTACGAGAGGAAAGCAAACAAAAACTTCAAGAAGCTAAAGATTTCGTTGAAAATCTGGTTAAAAAACCATAAGATATTATAATGGAAATAGTGAGTAGCAGGGTAGGGAGGTTTATGTGTTAGTGTATTCTCTCAAATCTGGGATATAAATATACCCAGTTTGTCGTTCAATTATTGTTCTAACATTGTTTACAATTCGGAGCCAACAATATTTTGGTGTTTAAGATCGACACACGTCCGGTTTCTTCAAAATTAGTGTTTTGAGCAAAAAGCATCCCTAAAGGGATGTTTTTTGCTTTGATTCTTAGCTAAAAAATAAAGATAAAGTTAACATAACTTGTTTTAAATTATATATCAGAAGATTCTTCCAGGTTTTGGCTCCTGAATTTTAGAAAATATACCAAGTTTATCGTTGAGTGCCCCAACTATAAGTGGGTTTTTTGATCGTTCTACTAATGGTGACGCGAAATGGGTGGTTACTGGGAAAACTGATAATGGCCTGTTAAGAAGAAAATGGTGGGATGCTCAGTGTAAAAAGCGCGGTTTTAAAATAGAGCCTGGTTGTTATACAAGGATTGCAGTTGCTGTTCACCCCACAAAAACATACATGTCAGATATGTGGAAAAGCATTAATTATAGATAGATTGAATGCCACAAGTATTTGTCTGTTTGGAATGGTTATGATAATTTGATAGATAAATATATTGATATCTGTATTCGCCGATTTCGTTATACTGGATCATTGCTCGGTTATTTGTATAGAACACTGGAATATACTGGAAGAGGATTGGTTCCGCTAAAGAGGTTTTCGTTAGATGATGTTTCGATCTCTACAAATAAGAGGGTTGTTAATAATTACAAATTTTTTAAACAAGCAAAAATAAAAGCCCGGAATGATTTTTCATCGGGCTTATAGTTTTTTTGTTGGGGGGTTAGGCTTGACGAGCTTTTTGCCGGAAATACATTTCCGGCCACTTCAAGCCCAAACCCCAGCAGATAGCGACGGCTATGCCGATCACTTCTACTATATATTTTTTGACAGTTTTTCGGCCGAGGGCTGACACGAATTTGATTTTTTTGCCAGCCAAGTCCCAGATGACCATTGTGCGGAGGGCGTGATAGTCGGAGGATATCACGAAAAAGTTATTGTCTTTGCCGACCATTTGAATAACTTTTTCGCAGTCATCAATGGTTGTTAAGCTTTTGTTCTCCTCTTCAATTTCGATGCCGGTTATTTCTTGGCGGATGTGGCGAGCCA
>Ga0209719_1004296_pt1 | contig 11776 bp, 6 predicted proteins | sample AD_JPNAS2_MetaG_FD_184421 | JGI IMG/M metagenome (GOLD analysis project Ga0209719, IMG submission 184421) | Active sludge microbial communities of municipal wastewater-treating anaerobic digesters from Japan - AD_JPNAS2_MetaG (SPAdes) (version 2) | ecosystem: Engineered > Bioreactor > Anaerobic >...
TCTGGTAAGCTAACAAGCCGGCCCACGAAGCACCGGGACGCTCGTCCCTCTCCCTCACAAGCCGGCCCGCAGGGCGCCGGGAGGGGTAAGCGTCGCTTGCCCGCAGACGGGCGGACGCTCGTCTCTCCCCCTCACAAGCCGGCTCGCGGAGCACTGGGAGGGGCAAGCGTCGCTTGCCCGCGGACGAGCAGACGCTCGTCCCTCCCATATCCGCGTCGCGCTGACGCGCGGCGCGGCGCGACGCTACTGGTCACGCTCGGCATCCTGACAGTGCTTAGCGTCATGGCTGTCACTTTTCTGGTTACCACCCGCCTCCAGCAACAGGCCGCCGCCGCCCGCGGACAACGCCTGGCGGTGCGCAACCATCTTGACGAAGCGCTGTACCTCGCGATGCGCACCGTCGAGGATGCCTTCTGCCACACCAATTTCACCGATGCGGCTTTTGCCTCTGCTTCAGACTCTCCTGTCCCCCGGCGTCTCGCGCCGGTCGGCCGCTGGTTTTCGGACGAGTGGGAGAACCGCCGGGGTAAGCTTTCGGATAAATTCTCCTACTGGGCGCCGGGGGTGCTCACCGTCCCCATCTCCGACCACACAGAAACACTGCAAGCGGCTTGGTCGGTCAATCTGCTCACGCCCGAGGTGCTTGCGCTCGTCCCGCCCGTCCTGACCAACGGACTCCCGCTTTCCTCTTCCGACTCCCGGCCGCTGCGTTCCGGCTGGGAACTCATTGACGCGCCCTCTCCCGACCACAACGGCGTCCGCGTCGCCTTCGCAATCTTCGACGTCTCCGGCTTTCTCGACGCCAACCACTTCATCACCGGTCCCACCACCCAAAAGCTGCCGCGCGTCTGCTTCAGCCAGGCCGACATCACCAACTGGTTCGCCAACGTCGATCACGAAAAAATCTCAACTCTCAAATCTCAACTCTCAAATCTTGACTCCGACGGCCTGCCCTTCTCCCCGCTCTCGTACGACCCGAATCCGAATGCCGACCCGTTCAGTTCTGACTCAATAGAGGCTCACCCGCTTCTGGGGTATGACGCATTCGCATTCTCCCGCCAACGCAAATTTGAAATCAATACGATCACCAACCTGATCGGTAACGCATCGTCCTCCGAGTCGGGCGACTGGTTGCTTGCGACCTCGCTGATGGGAGAGTGGCTCCGTCCGGTCTACTCGGCGCTCGCGCGCGCCAACCCGCAGAGATCCGGCGGGGCGGAGTCCGACGAAGATGCCAACAGGCATCATCCCGACACGCTCAGCACGCTCCAGACTGTGAGCCTCCCTTGGAACCTCCTCAACTTCATCGATGGCGACCGCGTTCCGCAACTCTCGCCATTCGCCAACCTTCCGGATTCACTTGAACGGATCGCCACACGCGCCAACCTCGCCATCGAAGACGTGCCGCTCATTAACAAGGTAACGGTCTTCAACATATTCGGTGGCAAAGGTGAATCACATGACCCTGAACCACCCGACGGTTGTGATCCTGGCTACTATGATATTGATCCCGATTTCTCCAACCACTACGCCGTCGCCGTGGAACTCTGGTATCCCTTCGTCCCCAGTCCACTTCCCTCCAACACGGCTTTTTACGCCGTGATCTCGACCAACGCCGCTGACACCGCCACAACCACGAACCGCCCCCTCTCCTCGTCTGAAATTCGCGACTGGTTCAACTGGAACGAGGCCGCAAGTTCCAACTCTGTCATGCAGACCCTCTTCTACGCTTGGGCCAACGCCTACACCAATGCTGTCGGCCCGACCATCTGGCACCATCCGCTCTGGCAGGTCGTGACCACCAATTCCGATGCCTGGTTTACCACCAACATGGTCAACCACCCCTCCTGGCCCGTGCCGGATGCCGATGGACACATCACGATCACCAATACGCCGATCTGGAACGCCTTCTATCCCGCACCCGACACCTTGCCGCAACTCCATCTTCCGAACGACGACGGCTCGACCGACCGGCTGGCCTTTATCGGACGTGACGGCACCAATGCCCTGCCCTATCTCATCTGGGAGAACAGCGACAGCGGCGAACTCACCACCAATGCAGTCTCCGCTTTTACATTGCCGGACGGTACGGTCTCCGACCTGTCAAACCCCACCAATCTCGCTGCCCTCCACGCCAACTGGGATCTTATCGATGCCGAAGAGGTCTCGCAGATCGACATGACCAACTCCCTGCATCTGGCTCCGCTCGCGTATCTGGCGCTGGGCGGCGATACCAACCTCTTGGTGCAAATCTACCAAGCCTCCGGCACACTCGAAACCAATGTCTTTTCTGGCGCGATGCTGACCAACACCATCACGAGTGTCACGCTCGTCACCAACGGCATCCCCTTCGAGCTTGCGGTCACCAATCTGATCGCGACAGGCAGCGTCCTGCCGCTGCCCATGCCCCCCATGCTCGGTGCCACGATTGACGTCTTGTTCGGTATTCTGCTCGATCCCGGCCTCGGCCTCGATACATCGGAAGAACTCGATCGATTTCTGATGCTGCGCCCCAGCGCGTTTGACCAATGGGATCTCCTCGGCTCTTACCTTGCCCGCTATCCCTTTGTTCAGCAAACCATCATGCCCGTTGTCTCACGCCCCCGCACCGACAATCTGTACAACGAGGACCGCATTAACCTTACCGGTAACGATTGGCCCATACCTGAATTTATAGGCAAAGAAGCCGAGGGTGACGAGAAGACGGTCGCAGATATCTTTAAAGAGGGTGACCATAACGGCTTCGGGACGTACATCATCGTCTATCCGCGTAAAACCGTCTCTTTCCCAGTCATTACGGAAGAGAAAATTGATGAGTCCGAAGAAACAGTGGCTGTCACGAACTTCTACGCGCTCGGTTCGCGACCCGATTTTGTCCTCTACTTCCGTCCGATCGTCACGCTGGATGATAGAGAGAGGATCTCGCTCACGGCAAGCGAAACGGCGGACGGTCCCCTCGTTGACATTCTTGACGAAGCCCTGCTCGTGCGTGAAACGTCCAATGTCTTACCCTTTTACGCCGTCACCAACATCTATGTCGCCGATCCGCGCCACAATGCATACGCCCACTACTGGTTACCCAATCCCCGCTATCCAACCAGAACAGCCGAAGGCCGTCCACAGGTTGAGCAATTCAACAAGTGGGAGGACTTCATTGGCACCACAAATCTCAGTACCGAGGTCACGGAGTACCCCTTCATTCACCTCAACCGACCGTTCGAATCGATCGGGGAGATCGGCCACGTCTACACGTCACCTGACCGGATGAACCTCTCTGGCTATTACAAATCATCGATCAAGTACGACGAAGACACTCCCGCGCACGACACCGTCAGTTTCGCCACCCGCTCCGGCGCGGCCCTGCTGGACCTCTTCACGGTCCGTCACTCGCCTTCCAATGGCGTCGCGACGTGGCGCGGGCTCGTGCAGGCTAACACCCATCACCCCTCGGTCATTGAGGCGCTCTTTGCCGAAGCGGAGATCGGCTGGACCAATGTCACCGAACACGGGGGCGAGCGTTTTCTGTCTGACCTGTCCGACGCATCCGACCTGTCCGACTGGTCTGAAGCCTATCGCGACGCGCTCACCAACACGCCGCCCGCCGGCATCGGCTGGCGCTCGTTCGCGGATATGTTGCCCGCGATCTCGACCAATGAATTGCTGCGCGCATCCTTCAAACCACCTCCCCCGGGCGATGCCCCCGCCCACGACTGGATCGAGGATGCTGTGCGTCACCTGCCGGACTATGTCTCCTTCCGCCAGAACATCTTTGTGATCGTGATCGCGGCGCAGACGCTCTCGCCCGCCTTCACGCCGTCGCGCCCGGTGGTGCTCGCGGATCAACGCGCCGCCGTCACCGTGATCCGTGACGCCTTCACCGGCCGCTGGACGATCCACGATTGGCGCTGGCTCACTGAATAAACGACATCGTCTGGGGATTGACGCTGCGGGCCGTTCACCGGTATGATTGGGCCATTAAGGAGAAGAGCATGAGCCCCTTTAACAACACCACCCCATTCCGTCGTACAGTCCTCGTGACCGTGCTTGCGGCAGGCGTATGTCTCACCGCCATCGCACAAGAGGCCCCGCAGGCGTCAGCCGCGTCCGAAGCCCCGATGCGGGCGTGGACATCAATCAATGGCAACATCGTTGAAGGGGCCTTTGTCAAAGAAGAGAACGGCAAGGTCTTCCTTAAACGGCCAGATGGCTCCATCGTCGCCACCACACGCGCCAAGCTCTCGCCGAACGATCTGCTCTGGATCGACGCGCGTTTAAATCCTGAGAAAGTAGCCAAAACCGAATCGTTCGCGAAAGCCACTCAGCTTGAGATCAACAAGATGGAGGGGCACAAGAAGGTTCGCCGCCTTATCCTCCATACCTACACGAAGCTCACCAATAACGACCGTGACGACAAGATGCTCGCCTTCCTCATACGCGATGCGTTTTCAATGTACGGCTGGCAGTACATCGGAGCGGACTGCTATCTCACCAAATCCGGAAAAAAAGGAAAAATTAAGGAGATGCAGTTCATGCCTCAGGAGCCCGTGCCCCTACGCGAGGCGGTCCAGATGACCCGGGACAAGTTCACGCTTGCGCTGCCCGATCCCGTCATCGTCAAGGAGATTTCGGAAGACGGGGATACCTTTTGGGAGGTCCAAGGCGCGCCGCCCTATGTTTCGCGCATTCTGTTGCTCGTTGATCCCGGTACCCAAAACATCAAACGCTTCGATTTCACCTTCCCGCCGCCCGGCAAGGCTGCGACTCGATAGCAGCCGAATCGCAGCCAAGGAAAATTTAGGAGTTAGGATTTAGGAGTTAAGAGTTTTTCGACGTTCGGCGTTCACAAAATGGCGGCGTTTACGCCGCCCCCACCCGCAGCACCCGCAGTCCCGGCAGTGCCCTCCTAAAAAAATCTGCGTAATCTGTGCCCATCTGTGGATAAAAAACCTGGCCATGCGCGGTCGAGGTTGAACCCGCTGCCCGCTTACGCTATACTCTGCTTATCGTGACGGCATAAAGACGAAATTGACGAACAGCGGTTGCTGGCCAGGTAAATGGGAGCGGTTGAAAGCATGCAAAAAAAAGAAACGCCCGCGAAAAACGGTCTCGCGTTGACATCGTTTTTCAGCGCGGATGATATTCTGATTCATCAGGAGGACATCTCGCGGAATCAGTTGATTCGAGTCCTGCTGAAGCATCTGGCCGACAGGCACGACCTCACGGGAATCGATGGGTATTATGATGCCATCATTGAACGTGAAAATGCAAATGACACGGTGATTGCCAACGGAATCGCTATCCCGCACGCGCGCCTCGACGCGTTGGAGCGTCCCTATGTGAGCGTAGCCACGTCTGCGAAAGGCATCACCTTCATTGAGGACAAGCCCCCCGTCCACCTGATCCTGTTAGTGTTGATCCCGCGCGACCAGCCCGGCCTCTATTTGCAGATTCTGCGTTCGCTTGCCTCCGTTTTGCGCGACCGTACCGCCGCAAAAACGGTCGCAAACCTCAAAAGCGCCGAAGAAGTCATGCACTTTTTCGAGCGGGGCGGTGTGGTGCTGCCCGAATACGTGTGCGCAGCCGACCTCATGAGTAAAGAGTTGATCCCGCTGCGCAACAATGACAATCTCAAGACCGCGATCGACTGCTTCATCCGCGAGAACCTCAGCGAGATACCGGTGGTTGATCGCGACGGCGAGATGGTCGGTGTGGTCTGCGCCGGCACCCTGCTCAAGGTCTGCCTGCCGGAGTACCTGCTCTGGATGACCGATTTATCGCCGATCATCAACTTCGAGCCGTTCGTCAATGTATTGCGCAACGAGCAAAACACATGGCTTTCCGATATCCTGCTCGACGATTTCGCATCGGTCCAAATGAAAGATCCGGCCGTTTCCGTGGCCGGGGAAATGACCCGCCGTAACGCCTCGATCTGTTATGTGTTGGACGGTAAGAAACTGATGGGAGTTATCGACCTTCCCATCTTTTTGAACAAGATTTTCAGGGAGTAACGTTCCATGTATAGCGAACCGGTTGTTGCCACATCTCATCTGCGTGCGTTTGTTAAAGTCGGATTCATGGCCGCGATCACCGCTTTCATCGGGTGGGGATCGCACCGGATCGGGCTTGCGCCGACCCCCCTCGCGGTGGTTGCGGTCTGTACGTTTATTACCGTGATCTGCACGACACTGTTTTTCTGGACGCATCGTGTCGCGGTCGCCTTTCTCGGCGTGGCGGTCCTCATCGGCACGCGCGCCATGACGCTGCACGGCATGCTGCGCGCCACCGAACTTGATATCATCTTCTTTCTGGTCGGCATGATGATCATCGTCGGCGCTCTGAAGGATCTCGGTTTTCTCACCTGGGTGATCCAGACGATCATCAACAAAAAACGGATGAACGGCGCGACCTTTACGATCATCCTCTGTGGCTTGTCGGCCCTGCTGTCCAGTGTTGTGGACGAGGTCTCTTCCATCGTGGTGGTACTGGCTCTGGTTTTTCAGGTCTGCGACACGCTCAAGATCCGGCCAGCCCCCTTCGTGATGATCGCGGTGCTCTGCACCAACATCGGCTCGGCCGCCACCATGCTCGGCAATCCGGTCGGCATCTTCATCGGCAACAAAGCGGGCTTCAATTTCAGCCAGTTCCTCACCGGTGCCACGCCCATCGCATTCGTTTCATTGTTGGCCACGCTCGGCATCATCCTGTTCTGGTACCGCAAAAGCATTCATGAAATGACGGTCGTGATGCATGAACACCGCCAGACGCACCACGGGCTGGGTCCGCTGATCCGCATCCCCTACCGGCGCGGCCTCTTCGTGCTAATCGCCACGGTCTGCATCATCGCCTTCCATCACCAGATCGAAAACATCCTCGGCCTGACCGGCATGGAAAACAAGAACGCCTTTCTCATCATCACGCCGCTGATCATCGCCGGTCTGCTGATGATCTCAAAGCCGAACCGCGCACGCTACTACATCGAGCACGATGTGGAGTGGTGGACGCTGCTCTTTTTCATGCTGCTCTTTGCGATTGCCGGCGGACTTGAGGAACAGGGCATCACGCGCAATCTGGCAGACAAGTTGACGAGTACCGTCAAGGGCGGTCCCACGGCCATGGTGCCGTTCGTGCTGGCAATCTCGGCAGCCGGATCGGCCTTCGTGGACAACATCGTGTTCGTCGCCGCTTTCACGCCTGTGATCCAAACGCTCGTCGAAAGCTCGTCGGACTACACCATACTCTGGTGGGCGCTGCTTTTCGGTGCCTGTTTCGGCGGTAACATCACAGTGATCGGTTCCACGGCGAATATCGTGGCTTTAGGTCTGCTTGAAAAACGCGGCCATGTGCATATCGCATTCTTCGAATGGCTGAAGATCGGCCTGCTCGTTGGCATTGTCACCTGTCTGATCGCATGGGCGATGCTCACCGTTATGCCGATGCCCCGCCCGAAAAACCACCATCCTGCCCCGGCTGAGCAGCACGAAGCGGTAAGCCCGCCGTCTACTCCGTCCCCTTCACCGACGATGCCTTAGTGATTCCATGCTGCCATCGGCGATTACCAAAAAAATGCTCCTGAGTTGGGGCGGCGACGCCGTGTACGCGCAGGCCGAAAGCATGGTCCGCAAAGGGCTTGTCATGAAGGCCGACATGCAGGGCGATTTGATCAGCGGCGTGATCGCACGAGAATCCGCGACTGAAATCTACTCCAAGCTGAAGGTGCGACCCGACGGAACCATTGAGAGCCTCTGCCCCTGCTCGACCAACCGCAACCTCGGACTGGTCTGTCCGCATGTGGTCGCGCTCGGTATCACCATCATGCTGCGCCACGCCGACCCACTGCGCGAGCAGGCCTACCGCGAGGAACAGCGCCGCGCACGCCGCCTCGAAGAGGTCGACGCCGCAGCCTATATCCAGCGCAGCGCACGCGGCGTACCGGCCCGCGTGCAACTGTCGCTGCCGCCGACTTGGACCGCCGACTTCTGGCGCGGTCAGGTGCCCCTCCGGCTTCAACTCATCGTGGACGGACGCGCGATCGCACCCGAAGCACTGCCCCGGCATATCGCCCTCGCACTTTCTGCCGAGGAGGATGCGCTCCTCGCCGTCCTTGAGGACATCTGCGAAGGGCCGCCGCCCGAGCGCAGCACGCTCGATGCCGCTGATCTGCTGAATGTGCTGACCATCGCCGCCTGCGCCGTCGTGCAGGTCGAAGGCGCGGAGACGCTCACCGTCGAAAGCGTGCCGATGCCGGTCTCGCTCCGAATCGATCTGGATCAGGACTCAGGCGAACTGCTGATCTATCCCTATGCGGTGCTCCCCCACACCCGCGAAGGTGAACTGCCGCTCTTTCTCGTCAATGGACGCCGGGGGCTGATCCTTGCGAACGGGCACCTGTGGCCGATGAAAAACATCCTGCCGCTCCCCTACCATAGCATCTACCGGCAGGATGAAATCGTCACGCGCGACCGCGTCATCAACTTTCTACGACGCGACCTGCCCCACCTCCAATCGCTCATTCAGGTTGAACTGGAAGTGGAGCCCGACCTCTTCACGGCCACTCCCGGTACCCCGGCGTTTCATCTGGCACTGCAAGGCAGCGCCGCTTCGCTACGCGCAACCTTGACCGCCGTTTACAGCGAGCAACGCCTCGCAGCGGGCCGGCCAGACACGCAGGCGGAATTCGCACAGCCGGACCCAACCGACATCTTGGCGTACCAGACGCGCAACATGCCCGCAGAGCAAGCAGCGCTCGCACGTCTGGCGCAACTGGGCTTCTCGGACGAGGGCGACTCCGGTACGCTGGTGGGCACGCGCGAAGTCTTGAATTTCTTCGGTAGCGGCTACCCGTCACTAATCCGCGCCGGATGGAAGGTCAGCCTCTCGAATAGACTGCTCGGCCTGCTGGACGAACTGCCGGTGGTCACGCCGGTGGTGCAGATCACCGAACAACGTGCCGGATGGTTCGATGTCGGCTACACCTTCGAGTTACCCGGCCGCGGCACCCTGCCGCCCGCCGACGTGCAACGCGCCATCAACTGTGGCGACTCGTTCATCAAACTCGGAGACGAGACTGTGTTGATCGATTGCGAGGCGGTGGAGGCGATGCGCACCGTCTTCACCGATTGCCGCAGCCGCGAAAGCACCCGCCCCGGCCACTTCCTGCTGCCGTCGGTCTATGCCCCCTTTGTCCAGGCCTCGCTCAACGCCCTCGACGGCATCGACGTCGAAGACCCGCCGGACTGGCGTGAAAAGGCGGCCGCGCGCAACCGCGCCGACAATCACCGCTTTGCACCGGTTCCGCTCGGATCGCTCGAAAGCACACTGCGCCCCTATCAAAAGGATGGCGTCTACTGGCTCGCGTTTCTGGAAAACAGCGGGTTCAACGGCCTGCTAGCCGATGAGATGGGCCTCGGCAAAACACTGCAAACTTTGACCTGGCTCAGCCTGCCGCGCTCTGATCCTGAAGCCGCCGGCAAACCGGCGCTGGTGGTCTGCCCCACCAGCCTGGTCGAGAACTGGAACCGTGAAGCCGAAACCTTCGTGCCCAACCTGCGGCGCCTGGTGATCAACGGCCCCGACCGGAACGCGCTCTTTGCCAAGATCCCCGAGAGTGATCTGGTGATCACCTCCTACGCCTTGCTGCGCCGCGACCTTGACGCCTATCGGCCGTTCCTCTTTTCAACCGTCGTGCTGGACGAGGCCCAGCACATCAAAAACCGCTCCACCTTGAACGCGCTCGCCGCGAAACAACTCCATGCGGTCAACCGCCTGGTGTTGACCGGCACGCCGGTCGAGAACAGCGTTTCCGATATCTGGTCGATCATGGATTTCCTGATGCCGAACTATCTGGGCGACTACGAGACGTTCCGCGCCAATTACGAACAGCCGATCGCCGCCGGCGACCGCGAGGGCGAACTGGCCCAAGCCAAATTGCGGCGCAAGATTCATCCATTCCTTTTGCGGCGTCTGAAAAAGGATGTGGCCAAAGACCTGCCCGACAAGATCACCAAGGTCTCCTTCTGCACGCTGACGCTCGACCAGCAGCGCGTCTACAACGACCTGCTCGCCGAGTCGCGCCGCAAGGTGGGTGACCTCGTCAGCGCCAAAGGGTTCGACCGCTCCCGCTTTGAGATCTTGGCGATTCTGATGCGCCTGCGCCAAGTGTGCTGTCATCTCGACCTGCTCAAAGATCACCACGAACCGGGCACGTATGAAGCGCCCTCCGCCAAGCTGGACGCCTTTATGGAACTGTTGGACGAAGCTGTCGACGGCGGCCACCGCATTCTGGTTTTCAGCCAGTTTGTCCGCATGCTGAAAATTTTGCGTGATGAATTGGAACAACACGGCCACAGCTACTGCTATCTGGACGGCTCCACGCAAAACCGCTTGCAGCAATGCCGCCGCTTCAACCTCAACCCCGACATCCCGGTCTTCCTGATCAGCCTCAAAGCCGGTGGCACCGGCCTGAACCTGACCGGCGCCGATATGGTCGTCCACTTCGATCCGTGGTGGAATCCGGCGGTCGAAGATCAAGCCACCGACCGCGCCCACCGCATCGGCCAGAAGCGCACGGTCTACAGCATCAAAATGATCGCCGAGCACACCGTTGAGGAGAAGGTGCTGGAGATGCAACGCCGCAAGCAGGCGGTCATCAACGCCACAGTCGGCGTGACCGACGAAGCCGTGATGCAGAAACTTTCATTCGACGACATCCGCAATCTGATCGGCCTATAATGAACACACCTAACACGCCTCTAACACCCGAGTTCCACGCCCACTTCATGCGGCTCGCCCTGCGCGAAGCCGCCAAAGCCGCAGAGGCCGGCGAAGTGCCCACCGGCTGTGTCATCATCCGCCGCCCGGAATCGGACGAAGTGCCGACTGCGGCGATCCGTGTTTTGGGACGCGCCCACAACCAAACCGAGATGTTGAAGGACGCCACGGCACACGCCGAAATGATCGCGCTCACCCAAGCCGCCGCCGCAACGGGCGACTGGCGGTTGACGGATGCCATCCTGTACGTGACCAAAGAGCCGTGCTGCATGTGCGCTGGCGCGATTGTGTTGGCGCGCGTTCCGCTGGTGGTCTGGGGACTCTCCGATCCCAAACGCGGCGGACACTCAGTTTTTTCGATCCTGAACCATCCCGATCTCAATCACCGCCCCGAAATACAATCCGGTATTCTTGAACCCGAATGCCGCGCCATCCTGCAAGACTTCTTCAAAGAACGCCGCGGCGAATAAGCGCAAGTATGTGGTTTTTCACATCCACGGATGACACAGATTACGCAGATTTTTTGGAGGCATGGTTGCTCACAGGGGATGTAGAAAATCTGGTGACAAGAGCCGCGCTGTGCGCGGGTCGCGGCACCGCTTTTACGCGCAACCCTGCTCCTACATCCCTGCTCAAAAAGCGGCGTCGCGCGGAATACCGCTTGCCGCCGCGCTCCAAATTTTTCGCGGACTTGCGGAGCATCGGGATCGCTATCGGGATCGCTATCGGAATCGGTGCCACATTCGCATTTCGTGTACGTGTACGTGAACCGCTGGTGCTGTGAACGGGCGCGGCAAGCCAATTTTTCTTGATTTGCCGGGCGATTTTTTGTACAAGGTATGACGAATCTTGGACATGGTGTTGTGGAACGACAACCTTGGTCAGAACACGTTGGAAGGATATGAGAAGAAAAGAACTCATAAAACTCATGCCTGAGAACAAAGATGACGCGAGAGCGGCACGCGCCCTTGTGCAACTTGGCGCTTCTGCCATCGAACCGGTTTGGCGC
>Ga0209719_1004301_pt1 | contig 11763 bp, 9 predicted proteins | sample AD_JPNAS2_MetaG_FD_184421 | JGI IMG/M metagenome (GOLD analysis project Ga0209719, IMG submission 184421) | Active sludge microbial communities of municipal wastewater-treating anaerobic digesters from Japan - AD_JPNAS2_MetaG (SPAdes) (version 2) | ecosystem: Engineered > Bioreactor > Anaerobic >...
GCCCTGGCGCGGGCTATGGCCTGCTCTTTGTCGGCGGGGGCAAGGGCGCAGTAGGTGGCCCGGTCGAGCCCGGCTATCCACAGCACCGCATCTGTGTAGAACGCGAACTCGTCCAGACCGGCGTCGTCCGGCCTGTCTTCGCACACTCTGTGCAGGGCCCCAATAGATTCGGGAGTGCACGCAAGCGCCAGGATCGAGAGGGCCTCATCTCGTATCCACGGGTCCGGATGGTTGCAGAAAGGAATGGCGTATGAGACCGCGCGGTAGTCGCCGGACTTGTGGATCGCCCACAGAGACGCCGAGATATCTTCCACATCGTCAGACAGCAATCCGATGAGCAAGCGCTCCCAATCCCTGGCCCGCCCATGCCAACCAAGTAGCCGAACAGCCGCCCTTCGAATGCCCGCCGTTTCCCCTTCGATGGCTACGCGACGCGCCACGGGCAGCGCGTCCGGATACTCAGACGTACGCAGCACTGCCAAGGCCGCCTCCACCATCACTGGGTCGCCTGACTCAGCCGCGATTTCGACGAGCACTGGATACCCGCCAGGGCCATAGGCGCCCCACACGAAGTCCAGAGCGACCGGCCACTCGATATCGAGTGAATGCTCAGGGATGAGGACGCGATCCGCCGCCTGCCTCATGAAGGCCGTGAGCGTCGGGAGCGCCTCTGGAGCGCGGGTAAGGGCCGCTTCGTAGGCAGTGCGAAAATTGATGGCGCACGCCTCGGCAGCCGGCGCTGTCCCGGCCGGCGCAACTGCGAACGCCGTAACCGCAAGAGCCGCGAGCACCAGACGTGCCAGTGGCTTGACTCGCATATGTTGTACCTCCTCGCCGTGTTCGGCTCTCCTACACAACCTATTCCGCACGAGGAGCGTTTACCCTGCTCATGGATCGACTCGCTATGACGTCTATTCCTGTTCCCGCCACGTCCGCCGCCACGACTTGGTGGATGTGGATCGGAGCGTCCATTTTGATATTCGCTATGTCCAGGAGAACCTGGGCGATCTTGTCTTTGGGGATGGGCTCACGCGTGCGCACAGGCACAAGCGGCAGAAAGCCGCCTTTCACCCTCACCGTGGATGTGACCGTCCGCTTCGGAGCGCATAACTCGTCCAGGGCGTACGCGGCCCCTCGTTTGCAGGAGTTACCCTGCACCTCCACGAGTTGTCTGTCTTCAATCGTCGCACGGAGCCTGCACCCCACCGGACAGACTATACAAGTAAGTTCGCTGGTCTCCCTGCTCATGCCTTCTCGCCCCCTTCAGCCCCCGTGCCGCGATCGCGCGAAGTGATTCGCACTACGAGCTCGGGTTGTGACCCGCCGTCAGCGCAGTCAGGGCTCACCTTGTTCAGCCCCGCCCTGTTCAGCCCCGCCTCGACTGGGCTCACCTTGCCCTGAGGTATGGTCAGCATGACCATCTCAGCCGGACGCACCACCCGCTCAGACTTGCTGAACACGACCTCGCCGCCTACTACCGCTTCCACCTGCACCCGCTCGGCCGGGCGCGTAGCGCGCATGAACAGCCGCACGTCCCGCGAAGCCAGGTTGTCAAGGTGAAGTACGTGCGGCACTACATACCTGATCCCGTCGCCCGCCCGGGTTCGGACCGTGTCGTCTCCTGGCTGCTGCCCGGCCACAAGCCGCGCGGCGCCCTCTCCAGCCGTCCAGGCTTCGCGTGTAACGTTGTCGACCAGGTCGTGGATATGCACTACGTTGCCGCAGGCGAATATGCCGGGAGTGGACGTCTCCATCTCATCCGTCACTACCGGCCCGCCTGTTACGGGGTCGAGCTCGCCTCCGACATCCCGCGTCAGCTCGTTTTCGGGTATGAGGCCCACCGACAAAAGCAGCGTGTCGCATTCGATATCCCACTCGGTGCCCGGTATGGGCCTCAGGTTGCCGTCCACCCTGGCCACGGTGACACCTTCCACCCGCTCTTCGCCGTGGATATCGACGACTGTGTGGCTAAGATACAGCGGAATGCCCTGGTCATTCAGGCACTGCACGATATTGCGCGTAAGGCCTGACGGGAACGGCAGAATCTCCAGCACGGCCTCCACCTTCGCGCCTTCCCAGGTCAAGCGCCTCGCCATTATCAGCCCGATATCGCCTGATCCCAGCACCACGATGCGCTTGCCGGGCATGTAGCCCTCCATGTTCACGTATCGCTGTGCTGCCCCGGCTGTGAATACGCCTGCAGGACGCATGCCTGGTATGATGACTCCGCCGCGGTTGCGTTCACGCGCTCCCATGGCCAGGACGATCGCCTTGGCATCTATCCGCATCAGTCCTTCATGGCGGTTGACCGCCACTATCTGCCTGCTTTGCGTGACCTCCAGAACCATGGTGTCGAGCATCGTCTCCACACCGGCGTCCCGGGCCTCGCTGATGAAGTGTTCGGCGTATTCAGGCCCTGTGAGCTCTTCCGACAGCAGTTGCAGCCCGAATCCGTTGTGTATGCACTGGTTCAGAATGCCCCCCAGCTCGCGGTCGCGGTCCATCAGTATCACGCGGCCCGCACCGCACTGCTTTGCCCGCGCCGCAGCGGCCAAACCCGCCGGCCCCGCGCCTACAACTGCAATATCACACTCTACCGTGCGCATGGCCGCCAACCTCCTCGCGCTCTCGCGTCTCGATCCTACACACGTCCTGCTCGCCGAGGTTTCCGTGGTCGCCCCGGCCAACACCCTCGCCGACATCCTCGGCGCCGGCCCGGCCACAAACCTGGCCATCATCAGGGCCGTCGTCCCGCGCGGCATTGCAGCCTGCATCCGCCAGGCATCGACAGGCCGCCTGCTCCAGAAGCGGGCCCTTGCTCGGCCCCGACAGGATGTACGACCCGCCGCCCTTCTTTGTAACGTGCTCCATGGGAGTATCCAGCTCCCGATGGATTATGTCAACAACCCGGGGCCCACAGAAACCTCCCTGGCAGCGCCCGGCCCCCGCCCGAGTTCGGAACTTCACCCCGTCCAGAGTGGTGCAAGGCACCGGGCGGTGAAGCGCCTCGACTATCTCCGCCTCAGTTACAGTCTCACACCGGCAAATGATGTGCCCCCAGAGCGGATTCTTCTCGATCAATGCCGACTGCTCGTCCCGGCCAAGCTCCGAAAAGCGCGTCGGACGCTCGCGCACCGGGTTGAAAGTCGGCTTCTCCACTAGCACAAGCCCTGCGTCGGCCAGAATATCGCGTACCGCCTCGGCGATGGCCGGCGCAGCGGTCAGCCCCGGCGACTGTATGCCAGCGGCGTTTACGAAATTGGGCACTCCCGGCGACGCGCCGATCACGAAGTCGCCGACAGGCACGGCCACGGCGCGCAGCCCTGCAAAGTTTGTGATGGACTCGCGCACCGGCAAGCCCGGAACCAACTTCCTTGCGCCGTCTATCACTTCGGCCAGACCGGCAGCTGTAGTTGCCAGATCGCCCTTGTCCCCCACAAGGAGCGCGTTGGGGCCGGCTATCAAATTACCATCTACAGTCGGCGCGACTACGATTCCCTTGGTAGCCTGGGAAGGCACCGGGAAGAGCGGCCTTGATACCAGATGCCCGACACGCCTGTCGAACAGGTAGTACTCGCCCCGCCGCGGCGTGATCTCGAAATCGTCGCGGTTGATCATCCGCTCGATATCGTCGGCCCATATGCCCGCCGCGTTCACTACGAACTGGGTGTATATGACTACCCCCGGGCACCGCACCGACACTGCGCGACCGCCGCGCATGTCTATCCCAATCACCGGGGACGAAAGCAGCAGCTCGACGCCGTTAGCCACAGCGTTCTCCGCATATGCTATCGCAAGCTCCCACGGGCTGGTTATTCCCCCCGTGGGCGCCCACAGTGCAGCTGCGACACTTGGGCTCACGCCGGGCTCAATCGCGAGCACGCGCTCCCGCGGGATCACTTCCAGCCCAGGCACTCCGTTTGTTTCGCCCCGCGCCCGGAGCTCGTGCAGGTGGACGGTCTGTTCTTCAGCAAGTGCCACCACCAGCGAACCCGTGTTCTTGTACGACACGCCCAGTTCGGCGCAGACCTTCGGATAGAGCGCGTTGCCCCTCACGTTCAGCCGCGCCTTCCACGTGCCCGGCTCAGCGTCATACCCCGCATGCACCAGCGCAGTGTTGGCCTTGGTAGTGCCGAATGCCACATCCGCCCGCTTCTCAACCAGCACAACGCGTACGTCGTACCTGGAGAGCTCGCGGGCTATACCTGTGCCAACCACGCCTGCTCCTATGACTACTACATCTGCCGCAAGACGCCTTACTTGCACTGAAGCGCTACCCCCTTACTGCTCTGCCTCTTCATGGGACTCGCACGGCCGGTTATCGGTCTCCCATCCCAACGATCTCTCAACCGCCCTGGCCCACCCTCGGCACAGTCGATCCCGGTCGCTATCGCACATGGACGGAGTGAACTCCGTCTCCTGCCGCCACTTGGCAGCGATCTCGTCCTTGTCGCTCCAAAGCCCGACGCCCAGCCCGGCCAGGTAGGCGGCGCCAAGGGCCGTAGTCTCCGTCACCTGCGGGCGCCTAACAGGCACGCCGAGTATGTCTGATTGAAACTGCATCAGGAAGTTGTTGCGCACCGCTCCCCCGTCTACCTTGAGTTCGGTGAGGACTATGCCGGAATCGGCGGTCATCGCCTGAATGACGTCACGCGTTTGGTAGCAGATAGACTCCAGCGCCGCCCTGACGATGTGCTCGCGCCCGGTTCCGCGGGTCATCCCGAAAACGGCGCCGCGGGCGTAGGCGTCCCAGTAAGGCGCGCCCAACCCCACGAAGGCCGGAACGATGTAGACTCCTCCAGTGTCCGGCACGCGCCTTGCGTATACCTCTGACTCGGCCGCCGAATCGATGATCCTGAGGCCGTCGCGGAGCCACTGAATAGCCGCTCCTCCGATGAACACACTGCCTTCCAAGGCGTACTCGACCTTGTCCCTGAGGCCCCACGCAATCGTGGTGAGCAGGTTGTGCTTGGATCTCACCGCATGCTCCCCTGTGTTCATCAGCATGAAGCATCCGGTGCCGTAGGTGTTCTTGGCCGTGCCGGGATCGAAGCATGCCTGCCCGAACAGGGCTGCCTGCTGGTCGCCCGCGAGGCCCGCGATAGGCAGTTCCGCTCCGAACAGGCGAGGATCCGTACGCCCGATCACGCCGCTTGAGGGCACGACCGACGGCAGCATCGCCCTGGGAATGTCAAGCAGCGCCAGGATGTCGTCGTCCCAGTCGAGCGTGTGGATGTTGAACAGCATGGTACGGGAAGCGTTGGAGTAGTCGGTGGCATGCACACGCCCGCCGGTCAGGTTCCAGATGAGCCAAGTGTCAACAGTGCCGAAGAGCACGTCGCCCCGCTCCGCACGGGCCCTGAGGCCTGGCGTGTTGTCTAGAAGCCACTGGATTTTGGTGCCTGAGAAGTACGCATCGACCACCAAACCTGTCTTTTCGGCAATCGCCGCGGCCTCACCCGCTGCCCTCAGTCGATCGCAGCATCCGGCAGTCCGCCTGCACTGCCACACGATGGCGTTTGCCACGGGCCGGCCCGTGGCCTTATCCCAAAGAACTGTGGTTTCGCGCTGATTGGTGATACCGACAGCTGCGATGTCGCTTGCAGATATCCCGGCGCGTGCAATGGCTTCGTGAGCGGTCGCCAGCTGAGTGCTCCAGATTTCCATGGGATCATGCTCTACCCAGCCCGGCCGCGGGTACAGCTGGGTGAACTCCCTGTTGGCCATCTGGACGCTTCCGCCGTCCCGGTCGAAGAGGATCGCTCGGGAACTCGTAGTCCCCTGGTCAAGCGCCAGCAGGTACTCCGCCAATTCATGCACCTCCCGTCTAAACAGAAGAGCCCTACCTCGGGCGGGCCAACCAGCCTGGGCTCCGTCCGAGTAGGACTCTCTCCAAATCTCCGTCCTATCACAGTATTATCGTGCTTGAGCAGTCAACTCAATAATACCACAAAGACGCCGAACAATCACCGGCCTATGCGTTTTCCTGTGCGCCCTCCCTGCGCCCCGCATCGCGCGCCGGCATACTTCGCGACCAGATCGAGCGAGTCCGCAAGACGCCGAGATGCATCGTCACAGGATCCGAGCTCGAGCATGAACACACCGTCCCAACCGGCGCCCGCGAGCGCACCAATGAGTGAGCCCCAGTCGATCACGCCTTCGCCCAGCGGCAGGTGGTCATCGAATTCGCCGTTGTTGTCGTGGGCATGCACCTGGGCCAGGCGAGGCAGCCACATGCGGACGCAATCCACGACGTCGAAATGCTGCAAAACAGCGTGCCCGGTATCGAGGAGAAGCCCCGTATCGGGCGGGCACGCCGACTCAGCCAGTTCCAGTAAGTCGCCGGGGGTATCTAGAATGGCGTGCTGATGCCAGCCGGTATTCTCGAGCAGCAGCCGGACGCCCATATCTCTGGCCGTCTCGCCCACAGCCCGAAGAATGCCGCAGGCAAGCTCGCGGCTTTGCTCCGAATTCACCTGCCTGCCGGGCCTGTGCCCGGAGTGGATCACCATCTCGCGGATGCCCAGCCTGCCTGCCAAGGCCAGGGTGGCCCTGTACTTGTGAATCGCGACAGCCCTCTCGCCTTCGTCAAGAGCGGCAGTATTCACCAGCGGCGGATGGATTGAGTAGCCCAGGCCATACTCTTCTGCCAGGTCCGACAGGCGCCCGATAGTGGCGTCCTCGACCGTGTCGACATCGAGCCCGGCGAGCTCGCAGAAAAGCTCAATGCGCCTATGGCCAAGGCGGGCGATTTCGTGGACAGCGTCCACTACATGATGAGATGAGAATAGCAACGTAGATACGCCAAGTTTCATTAGTTCAGCCCCGGCCTCCCATCCACCGCTCCATGTTGCACGGCGCTTTGCCTGGCCGCCGGCATTCCGGCCCGCTGCCCAATCACTGGTCGCGCGCATGTAGTACCCCCGAAGCGAAGAGCATGTATACCTGGTCGGCCACGTCCGCAGCGTTCGCCCTCATGCCGCTCGCGAGCCATTGATACGCGACAGCATGAACCATCCCGAGGAGCGCGTACGTCAGCCTCACGGAGTCGAAACTGCCCGATACTACTCCCGCCGACACTCCCTCCTCGATTATGGACTGGGTCAAGTTGGTTAGGAACGCCGTGCCCTGCACAACGCGCGAGGCAAGCTCCGGCGAGAGCAATCCCAGCTGGCGCGAGAGCAACAACATGAACTCCCGCTCCCGCGCGTAGAAGTCGAAATGCGCCACTATCAAGGCCTTCAGCTTGCCGCGCACGTCGGGCTCAGCCTCAACACCCGCCACGAGCATGCGCGTGAGCTTGTCGGTGCGGTCGTCCATCAACTCGGTCAAGAGCTCATTCTTGCTCTTGAAGTAAAGGTAAATGGTCCCCTTGGCGACTCCGGCAGCGTCAGCCACGGCATCCATCGTCGATGTGTGAAACCCACTCTCCGCGAACACGCGCTGGGCAGCCTCGAGTATTGCCTGCCTCTTGTCAGCAGGACCGATTTGGTGCATTCCGCCCACGGGGTGACCACCTCCCGGTCGGTTCTAGTATTGGATTTTCTCCCTTGGCAGCGCATTTCCTTCACGCAATCCGCGCACGCTTGTGTTGACAACCGCTTTCCCCGGAGATATCATATTGGTGCCAATGTAACTAATCGCCAGCATATCTGGCGGCGGAGGTGGATTCGATGTCGGTAGTCATGAGCAGTTGTAGTTTGCTCGAATATCGTCCCACCCACCTTTCGCTGGTTGCGGCATAGAAACCGTCTGACCCGGTTCTGAACGGACACACTGTGTGCCCAATGCGCACACGTGACGGACAGGCGGCCTATGAGCAGGACGTACGCGCCCGCGGAAGCGGACGCGTTTTTTGACGTCGCGATCGGGCGACCGCGGGTGGAGACGAGACGAACTGACATCTCCGCCGCGGTCTTTTCCATGTACAAAGCAGCAGGAGGATTGATCGGCTTTGGACCCGTGCCAGTCAGAAGGTATCGTGATACAAGCATCATCAGGGCTATTCCAGGTAGAGACGGCCCACGGCGTGATCGAATGCATGGCCCGGGCAGGTGCGGATCCGGGCGCCATTGTGCCCGGTGATCGCGTGCTCATATCGCAGCAGCCGGCCGGCAGGGGAGTCATCGAGTCGATGATGCCCAGGGCGACGCGGTTTTCGCGCAAGGTAGCCGGTCGCCGACAGGATGAACAGGTAATCGCTGCGAACCTGGATCAAGTGGTCATTGTTCTAGCGGCCGCCGAGCCCGCCTTCAAAGAGACTACGCTGGACAGGTATCTTGCCGCAGCGGAGCACTGTGGGCTGAATGCGGTCGTCTGCGTAAACAAGATCGATCTGGCTCCCACCGCGGATGCGGATGCCGCCCGCGAGCTGGCTGGACGCACGGACGTCTACGCCCGAATTGGGTACCCGGTGATAATGACGTCGGTTGTGACAGGCACCGGGGTAAACAATCTCAGGCAGGCGCTTGAGGGCCGCGTGTCGGCATTGGTCGGGCCATCCGGAGTGGGCAAATCCTCACTCATATGCGCAGTGTCGCCCGGGATCAGCCTGGACACACGTGAGATCAGCGAGAGCACAGGCAAGGGGCGCCACACAACCACGTGCTCGCGCCTGATCAAGTTGGGCAACGGAGGCTATGTAGCCGACACCCCGGGAATGCGCGAATTCGGCTTCCACCAGGTATCCCGGGACGAGTTGGCGTGGTGCTTCAGAGAATTCCGCCCACACGCCCAGTCGTGCAGGTTCGCCGACTGCAGGCATGTCACCGAGCCAGGCTGCGGCGTACGTAAAGCCGTAGAGCAAGGCCTGGTGCCCAGGGGCAGGTATGAGCATTACGTCCGCCTGATGGAAGGAGGAGTCAGCCAGAGCAACCGCCTAGTCATATGTTAACAAGAGCGACGCCGGCCCGAGCCCAGAGAATGTAGAGATCACAATCACTTGCAGGAGCTTTCGGGCGAAAGCCGGACGGCACAGCAATCGTGTCGCCTTGCCGGACCTGGTAGGTATGGTCATAGTCGCCGGGCGGCGAGCAGACGCTCTGAATTGCCGCGCCCTGCGCGGGCCGGAGCCGGAAATGAAGCACCCCTTCGTGGGCTGGATGTTCGCCGTCCAGACAGTCGTCATCTTGACACAGGGCGGCATCACACCCGGCGCCCGCGGGGATCAGAGCCTCGCCGACAATCAGGCGCCGCGATTCGCCGCACTCGCACCGGGCGCGGCGCTCCACGCCGACAATCCGGCGAACCTGCCTCGACGGCCCCGCGTCGCTCTGGCCGATCACCCGGGGCCCGTGCGGCGACACGATCGTCGCCCCGGGCCCCGGCGGTCGCGCCGAGCCCACGGCTGCATCATCGCCGATGAGCTCGGCGCGGATGAAGGCCAGTTCGGCCCAGGCCGACACTCCCTTCACGTGCAGCGTCGTAAATGGCCTTGCACATATCGCCCACGGCAGCCCACAGAACACGTCGCGCCGACCCTCAACAACATGCCGTGTCGCCTGCCCGTCGGCATCTTCCCACTCTGCTTCCACAGAGCCGCACATCACCACGGCCACCGTGTCAAGAGGCCCGAAATCAAAGCCTCTCCTCTCGCCACGTTCGAGGCTGACGAAACCGAGGTACAGATGGAACAACCCCAGGCCCGGGCTGGCCGGGCTAACTACCTCGCGGATCCGCGTTGTGCTGCATGGCTTTTCGGGCATTCTCACGAGCAGCGGCATCACATTTCACCCCGTATATGCTGCGGTAGACTGGCTATCCGTATTCTCCTCCCGGGGTCAGCGGCCGCGCCTGGAGCATACGTCATTCACGGCTGCAAGCGCGCGCCTGACTCCATCGGAGTCCACATGCCTATTGAGCACCGCCCTTATGCCATAGGGCGGCCTTGTGGTCACGCGCACTCCCTCCTGAGCAAGCTCCGAAGCGAACTGAGACGCGCTCATGCCAAGGGCCGAAACGTCAAACATGACGATATTGGTCTGAACAGTCGATAGGTCTATTGCGATCCCCGGGATCTGCGCGAGACCCGCTGCAAGAGAGCGCGCGTTCGCGTGGTCATCGACGAGCCTGTCCACCATCTTCTCCATGGCAACAACGCCCGCGGCAGCCAGCACCCCTGCCTGACGCATCCCGCCGCCCACCATCTTGCGGTTCTTGCGCGCAGCCTTGATGAAATCGGCGCTGCCGGCGAGAATTGAACCCACTGGGGCCGAAAGCCCTTTGGACAGACAAAACATCACAGAGTCAGCATGCTTTGCGATCTCCGACGCTTCGACCCCCAGGGCCAGGCTGGCGTTGAATATCCGGGCGCCATCCAGGTGCACGCCCAATCCGTGTTCATCTGCAACTCGGCGGAGCGCCGCCATGGTGCGAATGGGCGTCACTGTGCCTCCGCCCCTGTTGTGCGTATTCTCAATGGCGAGGCATGCTGCAGGAGCATAATGTATGTTCTCTTCCCTGATGGCAGCCTCGACGTCTGTCGGGTCAAGCACGCCGTCTGTGCCAGGCACCAGGCGAGGAACCACGCCGGCCACCGCGGAAAGCCCCCCTACCTCGTAGTAGTAGATGTGGCATTCCGATTCCAGCAGTATCTCATCGCCGCGCCTGCAGTGGGTCATCACAGCCACCAGGTTACCCATGGTCCCGCTAGGCACGAACATGGCCGCCTCCTTGCCCACTTTCACGGCAGCCAACTCCTCGAGCCGCCTTACGGTCGGATCCTCGCCGTACACGTCGTCGCCCACCTCGGCGCGGCGCATGGCTTCGCGCATCTCGTCAGTGGGAAGAGTCAGCGTATCGCTTCGCATCTCGATGAAATCCATATACAGCACCGCCTTCAGTCGTCATGAGCAGTCCGACTCGCCGATTGCGCCAAGTACTGAGTGATACGCGAAACATGGTGCGTATTCCTGCAGCTCGATACTAGCCCGATATGGTGCGCGGACGCCCTGCAAGATGCGAGCGAGGACGGCCGCGGGACGTGCGCAACGCCCTGCGCAAAGGCATGCGCAGGTTATGGCGACAGTTGACTCCAAAGTGTATAATAGGTTTGGTGTGCCTAGGCCATTCTACTGCCTCATCCTGGGTGCATATCAGCGCGGCATGTAGTTCGCACAGGCCTGTTCGAGCGATTAAGCGAGGTGAGTTTTCTTGGGCGACAACGACAAGCTCCGCGATTTGGATGCCCGAAAAGGCAAGGTGCTCGACGGGGGCGGCCCCAAGAGCATCGAAAAACAGCACGCGGCGGGTAAGCTGACCGCCAGGGAGCGCATCGAACGTCTACTGGATCCGGGAAGCTTTGCCGAACTCGACATGTTCGTCGAACACAGGTGCCATGATCTCGGCATGGACAAGCGGGAACTTCCGGGCGAGGGGGTCGTCGCCGGCTACGGCGCCATAGACGGCCGCAAGGTTTTCATCTTTGCTCAGGACTTCACGGTCATGGGCGGCTCACTCGGTGAAATGCATGCCCGAAAGATCTGCAAAGTCATGGACCTGGCAGCGAAGGTCGGAGCGCCGCTCATCGGTATCAACGATTCAGGCGGAGCACGCATTCAGGAGGGCGTTGATGCGCTCTCAGGCTACGGTCAGATCTTCTACAGAAACACTATCTCATCTGGCGTAATCCCACAGATCTCCGTGATCATGGGGCCTTGCGCCGGCGGCGCGGTTTACTCGCCTGCGCTGACCGACTTCGTATTCATGGTGCAGGGCGCCAACATGTTCATCACCGGGCCGCAGGTGATCAAGGCCGTCACAGGC
>Ga0209719_1004302_pt1 | contig 11761 bp, 8 predicted proteins | sample AD_JPNAS2_MetaG_FD_184421 | JGI IMG/M metagenome (GOLD analysis project Ga0209719, IMG submission 184421) | Active sludge microbial communities of municipal wastewater-treating anaerobic digesters from Japan - AD_JPNAS2_MetaG (SPAdes) (version 2) | ecosystem: Engineered > Bioreactor > Anaerobic >...
CGAAAGTAAAAACGGAAGCGATGATCTCGACGAAAAGAAAAAGGGCGAAGCGGGCTAAGAAGCGACCCGTCTTCGGCGAGATGGCATCCGAGGTGATTAAACCGATGTGAAAAATTTTGCGGCCGAGAGTCTGCCTTCCGCGGGAAAAAATAAGCGGGAAAAGCAATTCGAAAACAAGCAGGCTGACGAGAATTGAAAAGGGCAGGATGAAAATCGTCGAAAACACCAAAATCACGCGCGAAACCTGACTGTAATCAGGATGCGAGTTTAGATAGGCATAAGCGATATCCTCGATGGCTATTTGGTAAAAAGCATCCATCTTTTCAGCCGAATAAGCCGGATTGGCGACGATGCTTGTGTGCTCGCTGTCCGCGTATACGAAATAGTTGCCGGCGACGGCGTTCTCCCCAATTTTTTGCTCGTTGTAAAGATGAATTCCGCCGGCTGGATCATCCTGGTCAAAAAAGGTCGGGCTCGTGTAAAAAGCGACGAGGGCCGCTTCGTATTCGATGATGATATCGGCGTAGTCGGTATTCGATGCATAAAAGTCAGTTATCAAATCGTATTTATTTTGATCATTCAGCACATAGAGATGCGATTCGGATTGGAGCCTTGCTCGCGTTTCCAAAGCATCGGTAAAAATCGTCTGTTTTTCGGCGATGGCCCGCGTCCCGAGAAAAAGCAAAGAAGTCATAATTCCGACGCAGAGCATATCAAACATAAAAGCTAAAAGCCGTTTCGAATATTTGGCTTTCTGATAATCGAGTTCAATCGTCTCTATTTTTGCGGAAATTTCCGTCATTTATTTAAATCCTCATTGATTTTGGATGTCTTCCACATATTGGTGTCATAGACCATCGTATGGGCGGCAAAATCATGAATCGAACGGGCATCGCTTGAGATGGCCATTACGATTAAAGAAACGAGGCTGATGGCAAAGGAGGCAAGGCCGATTGATAAATAGGTAATGGCGAAATCGCCAATTCTAAGAATTGGCAAATCGAAAGAACTATAGCCCCAATTCAAAAAGGGAACGAAGACAAGCGTCAGGGAAAAGGTGATTATTTCGAGCACGCCGCGTATGATAATCGACCCCGGTTTTGGCTTCTCGCCATCCATTCCCACCACAGTCATTCCCATCACTCGCTTGGCGAGGGTGCGACCATCTTTTTTGATCAGAGGTAGCACGATGTAAAAAATGATGGAGACAACGATAAAAGTTATGCCGGCGGCGATGGCGGAGCGCTCCATCATTGCCAGGATGATGACGGCATACTCGTCGTAGGCGGCAATCGTCGTCGCCAGGTCGGAGAAATGAGTGCGCGCTTCCTTCATGGAATCGACAAAAAAAGTCTTAAAATTCGCATAGAGAGCGCTAGTGCTCTCACTTGTTGTTCCCGCAAGGTGAAGGGCGAGTTGATCTTTGACATCGGCCTTGAGGAGCGCAGGTTCATTCACATCGTCGCCATATTGCCAAAACGGGCTGGCGTTTTCCCCGTCAATCGCCTCAGGAAGTCCTAAGATTTCGCGATTAAAATAAGCGACACTTTGCTCTTGATTCTCAACATAGTAATACATCAAAACATCGTCGTTTACATATACTTCGGCGTCGCTTGAAAGTTTTGCCGTTAAATAGTCGGCGTACATCTCGTCATCGCCGGCGGCATTGCCTTCTTCATCAATTTTGTATAATTTGGTCGCTTCGAATAAGGCGCGCATCTCTTCAAATTCAACATAAGCCTGCGTGTTCATCTCATTAAAGCCCGTTAAAGGGATAGCTGCCACAGCCGATAAAATCATACCGGCGAGAGTTACGATGCACATATCGATGATCGCCCCGAACATCCGCCTGGTTTTTTTGGCTTGCAGCAGATGAAGAGAAGGACCTTTTTCGCCTCTTTTTTCTTCAATTGAAGTGCCGTAGTTATTTTCCATTATTTCTACCATTACCCGAATTATTCATAATTCAACAAAAAACAGTATACATCATTCGTCGTTCGGACTTAAGCGTATACTGTTTGCTTTTTTAAGTAAACTTATTTGATGATTTCGGTAACGGAACCGGAACCGACGGTACGGCCGCCTTCGCGGATGGAGAACTTAGTTCCCTTTTCAATCGCGACGGGGTGAATGAGTTCGACGGTCAGTTCGACGTTATCGCCAGGCATGACCATTTCGACGCCGGCCGGAAGGGTGATGACACCGGTGATATCAGTTGTGCGGAAGTAGAATTGCGGGCGGTAGTTGCTCAGGAAAGCCGTGTGACGGCCGCCTTCTTCCTTCTTTAAGACATACGTGCTGGCGGTAAATTTGGTATGCGGGGTGACGCTTCCCGGCTTGGCGAGAACTTGGCCGCGGACGACTTGATCGCGGTTGATGCCGCGGAGTAAGACGCCGACGTTGTCGCCGGGTTCGGCGAAGTCGAGCAATTTGCGGAACATTTCGATGCCGGTGACGATGGACTTAATCGTCGGTTTGATACCGATGATTTCAACTTCGTCGTTGAGTTTTAATAAGCCACGGTCAACTCTGCCGGTGACGACGGTGCCGCGACCGGTGATGGTCAGGACGTCTTCGATTGGAAGCATGAACGGTTTATCCTTATCGCGAACGGGATCGGGAATGTAGCTGTCGACGGCATCCATGAGTTCAAGAATGCAAGCTTCGTCATCGCCTTCAAGGGCATCGCGGGCTGAGCCGCGGATGACGGGGAGAGTGTCTCCCGGGAATCCGTAAGATGAGAGAAGATCGCGAACGTCCATCTCGACGAGATCGACGAGTTCGGGGTCATCGACAAGGTCGGTCTTGTTTAAGAAGACGACGATGTAAGGGACACCGACTTGACGGGCGAGCAAAATGTGTTCACGGGTTTGCGACATGACGCCATCGGTGGCGGCGACGACGAGAATCGCGCCATCCATCTGGGCGGCGCCGGTAATCATGTTTTTGACATAGTCAGCGTGCCCTGGGCAGTCGACGTGGGCATAGTGCCGTTTGGCTGTCGAGTATTCGATGTGGGAAGTGTTAATCGTGATACCACGAGCTTTTTCTTCCGGAGCGGAGTCGATTTGCGCGTAGGCTGTTGCCTTGGCTCCACCGCTTTTTGCTAAGACTTTCGTAATGGCGGCCGTTAAGGTCGTTTTGCCGTGGTCGACGTGACCAATCGTGCCAACATTGACGTGCGTCTTCGCTCTATTAAATTTTTCTTTTGCCATTGTTTGAATTTCCTCCTTATTTCATTTGATAAATTCAACCGAATTCATATTATAGCAAACTTCTTGTAAAATCAATACAACGTATCTATTTATTAGCGTTGGCTCATCCCGGATTTTTTGATGATTTCTTCCTGGATGAAACGCGGGCATTCTCCATAGTGGGAGAACTGCATCGTGTAGTTGCCGCGACCCTGAGTGAAGGAGCGCAGATCCGTCACGTAACCAAACATCTCGGAGAGAGGGACATCGGCTTCGACGGTCTTGGCGTTACCGCGCTGCGATTCGCCGGTCATTTGACCGCGGCGGCGCGTGATGTCACCGATGACATCGCCGTAATAATCCTCGGGGACTGTCACTTCCACTTTCATGATCGGTTCGAGGACGACGGGATTACATGTTCTGGCGGCTTCCTTAAGTGCCATGCTGGCGGCGATTTTATAGGCCGCTTCGCTGCTGTCGACTTCGTGGTAGCTACCATCGAATAATGTCGCTTTGATATCGATGACGGGATAGCCGGCGACCAAACCTCTTTCGAGCGAATCGCGCAGACCATCATTTGTCGGGCGGATGTATTCTTTCGGGACGACACCGCCGACGATATTGTCGACGAATTCGAAGCCTTTGCCGGGATTCGGTTCAAAGCGGATTTTGACGTGGCCGTACTGACCGCGACCACCGGATTGCTTGATGTATTTGCCTTCGCATTCGCCGCTGCCTTTAATCGTCTCGCGATAGCCGACTTGCGGGGCTCCGACATTGACTTGAACGCCGAATTCGCGCTTCATGCGGTCGACGATGATATCGAGATGCAGTTCACCGACGCCGGCGATGATCGTCTGGCCGGTTTCGCTGTTTGTGTGAACGCGGAAGGTCGGATCTTCTTCAGAGAGTTTTTGTAAAGCCACACCCATCTTTTCCTGATCGGCTTTCGATTTTGGCTCGACCGCCTGTTCGATGACGGGTTCAGGGAATTCCATCTTCTCGAGCATGACATCGAGTTTTTCTTCGCAAAGCGTGTCGCCGGTCGTCGTATTTTTCAGTCCGACGACGGCTCCGATGTCACCGGCGTGGAGTTCTTCGACTTCCTGGCGGTGATTGGAGTGCATCAAGATGACGCGGCCGATGCGTTCCTTGATTCCTTTGATGGTATTGATGACATAGGAACCGCTTTTGAGGGTCCCTGAATAAATGCGCACATAGGCGAGGCGGCCGATGAAGGGATCGGTGGCGATTTTAAACGCCAAAGCAGCTAACGGTTGCTTATCATCTGGTTCGCAGGTGTATTCGCGGCCATCGCTGTAATGACCTTTCTGATGGGGGATGTCAATTGGGCTCGGCAGGTAATCAATAACGCCGTCGAGGAGCAATTGAACGCCTTTGTTTTTATATGCCGAACCGCAGAAGACGGGGAAGAATTCACCGCCTAAAACAGCTTTGCGAATTGTGGTTTTGATAAGGTCGATTGAAGGTTCTTGTCCTTCGAGGACGATGAGCATCAGTTCATCATCAAAAGCCGCGAGGGCTTCCAGGAGTTTAGCGCGCATCGCTTCGACCTTCTCGAGATATTCTTCGGGGATGGCGATTTCCGTCGGTCCCTCGCTTTTATCCGCTGAATAGGTATAGGCTTTGCGGTTGATTAAATCGATGATGCCGTTAAAACGGCTCTCGATGCCGATCGGATACTGAACGGCTTCGGCATTTGCCGCAAGGCGAGTGTGCAGTGTTTCGATGCACATATCGAAATCGGCGCCGATCGCGTCTAGTTTGTTGACGAAGACAATGCGCGGAACATTGTATTTGGTGCCCTGGCGCCAGACGGTTTCGGTTTGCGGCTCAACGCCGTTTTTGCCGTCGAGGACGGTCACCGCACCATCTAATACGCGGAGCGAGCGTTCTACTTCAACAGTGAAGTCGACGTGCCCGGGAGTGTCGATGATGTTGACGCGGTGCCCTTTCCAGAAAGCGGTCGTGGCCGCCGATGTAATCGTGATGCCGCGCTCCTGTTCCTGGGCCATCCAGTCCATCGTCGCTGAACCCTCGTGGGTCTCGCCGATTTTATGAATTTTCCCGGTATAGTAAAGAATTCGTTCTGTCGTCGTCGTCTTACCCGCATCAATGTGGGCCATGATGCCGATGTTGCGGGTGTGTTCTAAGTCATATTCACGTGCCATAATAAGACTCCCTCGTTACCAACGGTAATGAGAGTACGCCTTATTCGCTTCGGCCATCTTATGGGTATCTTCTCTTTTCTTGACGGAAGCACCGGTGCCGTTGGCGGCATCGATGATTTCGTTAGCGAGCTTATCTTCCATCGTCTTTTCGTTGCGAAGACGGGCGTAGGTCACCAACCACCGTAAACCTAAAGTGACTTTGCGATCAGCCGTGACTTCGGTCGGAACTTGATAGTTGGCGGCTCCGATGCGGCGGACTTTAAGCTGGACTTCGGGCATGATGTTATTGATCGCCGTGGCGAAAACATCCATGGCGGGTTTGCCGGTTTTCGTTTCAATTTTTTTGAAGGCGCTATAAAGAATCGTCTGAGCGGTTCCTCTTTTGCCGTCGAGCATTATTTTGTTGATCAAACGCGTGACCAATTTTGAACTGTAAATTGGATCGGGCAAGACATCGCGTTTGCTCACACTTCCTTTGCGTGGCATATTTTTATCTCCTTTTGTTTACCTAAAACTACTTAGGTCTTTTGGTGCCGTACTGACTGCGGCCCTGACGGCGCGATTCGATACCGGCTGTATCCAGAGTGCCGCGAATAATGTGATAACGAACACCTGGTAAATCTTTGACGCGACCGCCGCGGATTAAAACCGTGGAGTGCTCTTGAAGGTTGTGACCTTCACCGCCGATATAAGCGGTCACTTCGTAGCTGTTTGACAACCGCACACGAGCGTACTTTCTAAGGGCTGAGTTAGGCTTTTTCGGCGTCATCGTTCCGACACGGGTGCAAACGCCGCGCTTCTGGGCGGAATTTTGCGAGGTCTGGCGTTTTTGTAACGAGTTCCATCTCTTTCCTAAAGCTGGGGCTTTTGATTTGAATGTCGAACGAACGCGTCCCTGCCTGACTAGCTGATTAATGGTTGGCATTAGACATCCTCCTTATATATCGATGCACGTACACATTTCCCGGTGTATCATACATCTCACAAATAAATAGGCCTACGCGGCCCAATATGTGTCCTGAAAGATAATAACAACTCAGAGCGATATTCGTCAAGAAAAAAAGTTAAATTTTGGTGATAGATATCTTAGCGTACGTGTTGGCGAGATCGGAAATCGTGAAAGTATAGCCTAATTCCTGGCCACCGTTAAAGGTAAAATCAGCAAAGGTATCGACGCCGAACGAATCGCCTTTTTTAAAAAGCGTCTTATTCGTAGCCGTTCCACCGTTAATGAAAGTGTTTTCTCCGCCGCTCTCCAAAAGATGATAAAGCCGGTAGTTATTGTACGTCGTTGACTGCGTATTGCTGTGCGCGATACCGACGCGGTTTGTCTCCTGGCTGTAGACGCCGTCTTCGACATACCCTAAAGCCCGCCGAAAACCATCGTTGGAATAAAAAGCTAGACGAGCATCGACATGATAGACTTTGATGCCCGCATGCTGCATGAGTTGAGGATTAGAGTTAGTGAGGCGCGAATCGTGGGCGTTTAAGCCATTGGGAGAATAAAATTCAAGCAGCAGATATTCATCCATCGCCGTCCCGTTCCAGTTGTCTTTAATTAATATTAAGTCTCCGCTGTTATAAAAGGGCCGAAGCGTGATCTCGGTGGTGTCGGTGACGACATAGGGTCGCGTCCAGTCGAGCAGCATCTTCGAATAACCGGTGTGATCGCCGATGCTGTAATCCATCATGTCCGCGCGACCAGTCGGTCCATAGAGTTCGCTGTCGGTGTTGTAATAATCTTCGAGGCCGAGAAGATGACCGACTTCATGAATGTAAGTATGGGTGTCGGGGCGCCCTTCGCTCAGATAAGTTAAAGAATAGCTCGACCAGCATGTCAGCGTCGGCTTCTGATTGATTGTAAAGGCCCAAAATAACTTGTCTCGGGCTCCTGATCCTGTCTCAGAGGGATGTGAATAGATGAGGTAGACAGGGACTGATTTACTCGGGTCGCCATCGACATAATAGCTCGCTAAATCCCCATATGTTTCCTGATACCACGCCAAGGCACCATTATAAATATCGCGGACGATTTGACTTGTCGCGCTTGAGTTGCGGATATCGGCGGTCAGTTTTGAAGAGCGATACCAGTCGGTCACCTTGCCATCGAGAACCAACTTCCCGTAACTAGATTCGTTATAGTATCCGGCGACCGAACGCCATTGATTATTTTGATTAATACCAAAAAAGGCATTGCGTAGAACTTCCAAAGATCCCTCGGTTCCTTCCGGAAGCGAAGAAGAAGGATAGTCTTCAAAATCGACGGGGATGACGAGTATTTTCTGCCGGCCGAGCGATCTCATGCTCCGGCGATAATCCTTGTGCCGGTAGACATCGGTAAAATTGGCAAAAGACTCCTCTTCGCCATCGCCGTTTAAGTATGTATATGGCGAGTAGTCTCCGGGCTTATAATAGCCATCTTCAATAATCGTTTCATGGTCATCGCTATCAACTTGGTAATCGCGAAAAGGAATAAAAGCAAAATAGACGCTCGTGCACGATGAAAGAACCATGGCTGAGATGCCAAAGACCGGAATCAGGAGGGAACGGAACATCTTTTTTGGTTTCATTTAATATATAATACTATATTTTTTCGATTCTTATCGTTGCGGATTCCGAGCTGACGCTTGAGAAATAAATGGCGTAGCCTAATGCATTCCCGTTGTTTAATTTGTTTCCGTTTTTAAAGAACTCGGTTCCGTGGGTCGACATTGAAAAAGTCTGACCGGTTTTGAAAAGGTCAGAATTGGTGCCGCTCATTCCTTCGTCAAACGTATTCGTGCCGAGGGCTTGAATCATATGAACGAGGCGATGATTTTCGTCGGCGCTATAGGATGGGGTGTTGGAATTTGCCATCGCAAAATATCTCTGCGTCGAATCATTATAAAGAGGGCCCGAACCGGGATCGCCGTAATTGATAAACTGATTCGAATAATTAAAAATTCCGAGGCGCGCGTCAATGTGCAACAAACGGACTCCGGCCGTCGTGTAGGCTCGAGGGTATCTGCCGACGTAATTTGTTCTCGAATCGAGTTTATTTAATCCTGTGGGAGTGTATAGTTCAAGCAGGATGAATTCGTCAAACGAAGTTCCGTTCCAATTATCGGCGATCAAGATGGCGTCACCGCTGCTCTCGACGGGATTGATGGTGATTTCGGCATCGCCGGTCACCACATATGGTTTGAGCCATCCCAAAGCCATCTTTGACCAAGCATTGTGATCGATGATGTTATAATCCATCATATCGATCGCGCCTAAAGGCTTATAATCGCTGTCTTCATCATAATTGTAATAGTCATCAAGGCCGAGCAAGTGCCCTGTTTCATGTATGTAGGTGTGGGCGTCGATTTTTGTATCACCGCCGCCTTCATACATGAAATCATAGCTGGCCCATCCGTAGACATTGGCGACCGGGCTGGAAACTGATCCGCTTCCGTTATATGACTGCTGGGCATCCCATGTCACATAGGCCCAGAAATTCTCGGAAATATTCGCGATATAATCAGAATTGCTATAATTTGGACAACTATAAATCATCCAGACGGCGTCGATGAAACCATCGCTGTCGTTATCAAATTGCTGGGTTGATGAATTCCCGTTCGCGGTCTTGTAGTCACTGACGACATTTCTGACAAGATTGGTCGTAAAGAAACTGCCATAAGTCGATACGAATTGCGAAACGGTCTTTTCGGTATCATAGGTGGCGGCAATCGTAAAATCGAAGTCGAGGTGACCGTAACTTGATGTCTCATAAAACGAGGCGACCGATTCCCAATAATTCGTCTGCGAAGATGTACCATTAAAAAGAATTTCTAAATCCGTCAGTGTCTTTGCGGCAAACGGATAATCGGTGAATTCGACAGGAACAACTAAAATATCGATATCTTCGCCTTGAGAAGGAATTGAATTCAAATAGATGTTTTTTTGTAAGTCTTGATAAGAGTGATATTCATCGACAATGTCGGGTTTAAAATAATTATCCCAGCCCTCCGCCACAGTCGAAGTCGATGAGGATGTTTCAGCGCTTGTGTTCGACGATGTATCCGATGATGTATTACCTGAAGTGCCCGAACTTGTGCCAGATGAAGTATCAGCGCCCGTATCAGACGAGGTGCTATCGCCGCTCGTATCGGATGAGCCGGTGCTCGAATCGTCAGTGCTGGTCGTCCCGAAAGAAAGCGCGCAGCTGGTTAGCGTTAGGGCCGATAGAACCGCCAAATATAACATTTTACGTTTCATATAAATCCTCAGAAAAATAGTGCATTATCTCACTATATAAATCAAATAACTCTTATTTTTATTGTCGCTCCTTGCGCGCTCACCTCAGAAAACTCAATCGTAAAGGGGAAAGTCGTCCCGTCATTCATCAGCAAGTTCGAGCCGCGAGCAAAAGCTGTTTTGTATTCTTCAAAGCTAAATGTCATGTCCGAGGTAAAAAGTGTATCGTCATTCGCCCGCGCATATTGGCTGCTCATATATCTAATATTTTTCGCGGCATCGACGACATGGAGCAATTTGAATTTGCTCTTATAATCTTTTAAATACGACCAGGATGGTGAATTAGAGGCTCCGACATATGCTTCGCTCGCGCTTAGGTCGTCGACATATGTGTTGGTTTCAGAATCAAAAAGGCGGGCATCGGCATGATACATGCGGATTCCCGGAATTGTGAAACCGCGCTTTCCATTTGCGGGATAACTGTTCAGCGCATCCTTTTCGTTTAATCCATCGGGAGTATAGAGTTCAAGGAGCAAGTATTCATCAAAAGGATTGCCGTTCCAGTCCGCCGTCAAAAGAATCGACTGACCGCTTGAAGACGCCGGCAGCAAATTGATATCGGCGTCGCCGGTGACAATATAGGGGTTAGTCCACCCTAAGGCAAATTTTGAGTAGCCGTTATGATCGATGATGTTGTAGTCCATCATGTCGATCATCCCCATCGGGGAAGTCTTGCGGTCGTAGTCATAATAGTCATCGAGACCGAGCAAGTGACCGGTTTCGTGAATGTAGGTGTGGGCGTCGATTCCGCTTGTTCCATAACCCTCATACATGAAGTCGAAACTAGCCCAGGCATGAGTAAAGGGAGTGGGATTTGCGATATTTTTGTTATTTAAGTTACGATAATTCCAGTTGACGAAAGCCCAGAAGACATCGCTTATTTGCGAAGGGGCGGAGTAGATCATCCACACCGCATCGAGATGACCATCCCGGTCGTTATCATAAGCGGTTAAGTCGACCGTTGTTTGTTCTTCCCTCAACCAATCCACCGCATCTTCAAGAAGCAGGGATACGGAATCCTGACCTCGCGCTTCCATGGCATTCATCTCGGCGGCGGAATAGCCGGAAGGAAACCAGGGAGTCACCTCGCCGGTAAGCGTCAAGCGACCATAGCTTGATTTATCATAAAAACTAGCGACCGATTCCCAACTTGTATCTTCCGATTGGCCAAACATCACTTTTTGAATATTGTTTCGCGTCGCGACAGAAGCGTTTTCTTCATAACCCTCGATGATGACCGGAACGACGAGCAAATTGACCTCGCCGACGGTAGGAAGGCTGTCCATCCCTCCGGAACGCGAAACATCGTAATAGGTCAACTCCTGATTTTCCGCGCGATAATAGGCATCATAAACCGGATCCTCGCTGAAGCTCGGTGCGGAAGACAAATCAGCGGTCGGCGCGCATGCGGCGGCGAGAGCGGCGAGAAGAGTGAATAATAATAAAAAAGAGAAGGCTTTATTTTTCATAGTTATCTAAAGATAGCACTGATGAAAAAAAGATACAATCAGAATGCGGTACAATTAAAAACCCTTCGGATTTCTCCGAAAGGTTTATTGTTTTTGATGAAGAGATTAAGCGAGGCTGAATTTGATGGTGACGTCTGTATCGTTCATATCGGTAACTTCAAATTTGTAACCGAGTTTCTCGCCATTATTAAGCGTGAAATCCACAAACGTATCGTAGCCGAACGTGTCGCCTTCCTGCCACATCATACTCGAGCTGTAACGGGTGTTAAAAGTCGTGTTTTTCAAAGTGTTCTCACCGCTTACTTCAAGAGCGTGAATGAGGCGATTGTTCGGATCGGCGCTACGCGACTTGGTGTTCGAGTTGGCGATATCGATGTATGAATTGCTGTCGGTCGCCGTCACAGTTGAAACATAGCGGACAAACTGCCAGCCCGAGGTCGATCCATAAGTGAAGAGGCCCAGACGCGAGTCGACATGATAAATGCGAATGCCGGGAACATTGGGCATCTTGGGATAGCGGCCGGTGTAATTATAAGTCGAATCGAGCTCATTAAGTCCGGTCGGCCGGTAATATTCAATCATGATGTAGTTGTCGAGCAGCGAGTTGCTGACTTCGCCGTCTGCGCGG
>Ga0209719_1004305_pt1 | contig 11758 bp, 18 predicted proteins | sample AD_JPNAS2_MetaG_FD_184421 | JGI IMG/M metagenome (GOLD analysis project Ga0209719, IMG submission 184421) | Active sludge microbial communities of municipal wastewater-treating anaerobic digesters from Japan - AD_JPNAS2_MetaG (SPAdes) (version 2) | ecosystem: Engineered > Bioreactor > Anaerobic...
GCACCCTGCATGGGTACGACTCGCAGAGCGCGGGGCAAGGAGGGGCTATGAAACTCTTATGTCGTCCATGTGCCGAGGAATTGAAGAAGCAAGGCGTGAAGCTGGTGCGGAAATCAATCGGCATAGATGCAAAAATCATCTGCGAAAAGTGCGGACGGCGCAGATACGGAAGCGCCTGGGAGGAAAAGCGAAATGTACCCGTATGAGGAGAATGAGCAAATTGCGGTGTTTCGTTGGGCGGCTTTGGAAGAAAGCACATACCCCGCATTGCGGTTCTTGCACCACATACCCAACGGCGGACAGCGGGATAAAGCGACAGCAGGCAGATTAAAAGCCGCAGGCGTGAAACGCGGCGTGCCGGATATATGCTTGCCGGTCCCGCTCGGCGGATATGCAGGGCTGTACATAGAACTCAAAGCCGGGAAAAACCGACCCACGCCAGAACAGCGTGAATGGCTCTCTGCGCTCAGTCAGTTCGGGTACTTCGCAGTTGTATGTTATGGCTTTGAAGAAGCGGTTGCAACCATCACAAAATACATCAAACAGGAGGCACACAATGGATAACTATATCTGCATAAATGGCAAAAGGATTGAACTAACAAACGAACAGCTTGCAACTCTTGGGGTAAGTAACCCCCTCACCCTCGCCCAGCTTGAAGAATGGGCGCGTAGCGGTGAAGCTGCGAATCATGTAAAGGTTCACGACAGAATCATGGTTGGCGATATGGAGCTGGAAATCGTAGGCATAGGACAAGATACGGACGAAAATGGTTGCACGAACACCGTCACACTAAGAACAACGGCAATCGTAGATAACCGCTGCATGAACGATGGCGCTTGTAACGGGTGGCGTGAAAGCTACATGAGGTCATGGCTCAACAACGAACTTCTGAACAGTCTCCCGGACGAGATAAAGAAACACGTTCGTCCTGCGAAAAAGCAATGCCGCACTTGCGACGGCGCTTCATACGAGGTCGTAGATACGATCTGGCTATTTTCCGAAAGTGAGTTTTTCGGCTCGGCTATCTACTCCCCCGGCGAGGAAGGAAAGCGCTATGAGGCGTTTACAACTTCCGCCGACCGGCAGGTGTCAGATGGTGACGGTGATACTTGTTGGTGGTGGGAGCGTTCCCCTCTTTCGAGCGTCAGCACGGCCTTCTGCTTTGTGACCTCGTCGGGCAGTGCCAGCTTCACCGCCGCGAGCAGCGCGTGTGGCGTGGCTCTCGGCTTCTGCGTTTAATCCACAATCCCCGTAATCGCCGCCCCTTGTGGGCGGGGAGAAAGGAGGCAAAAACCATGAAATGGTTCATAAAACAGCTGTTCCCGTTGCTCCAGTATTCTTCATATAGCACAAACGACCACCGCGAAGTGGCCGTCTGGCGCCAGTGGTTCGGTAGAGTTCTCTGGGTAAAAAGATGGATTGTAGAGTAGTGCAGAAAGGAGGACAACCCATGCCAATTATAGTTCTTATTATTCTACTCTTCCTCGCCTGCGCCTTGGACATGCACCCTGCATGGGTACGACTCGCAGAGCGCGGGGCAAGGAGGGTTGAGCGATGAGCAACGAAACGCGGCTGCACCCACCGAAATGTGACCCGTGGGAAGCTCTCAGGCACGCGATTGTCGTTCAGGCGGTTGATGACTTGCGGTATGCACTTCGCTACAAGGTACCAGCGGGCTACCCCAAAAACACAACGCCGCGGGCGCTGCAGATGCAGATTAAGCGTTTCCTTTGCGGCGAGTGGGGCGCAATGTTGATGGGTGAGTTGGACGGACAGGCGCTGTATGAGAGGGTTGTGAGGGAAGAAAGGGAACGCAAAGGCCGCCTGATTGGGCGGGGAGGGAGGTACAGCGGATGAGTAAAACAATTTACCTCGCCGGTAAAATCACAGGCGACCCTGCATACAAGGCGAAGTTCGCGGCTGCCGCAGAGAAACTGGCAGAAATGGGCTACATCGTTGTGAACCCTGCGCTGCTCCCATCGGTGGGCTTCACCTACGACCAGTACATGCGGATGAGCTGCGCGATGCTGGACGAGTGCCAGGAGATATGCCTCCTGCCTGACTGGGTATACAGTCCGGGAGCCATAGAAGAAGCCTTAAGGGCGATGACAAAGAAAATGAGTGTGCATCACTACAACATCTTAGTAGGAGGTAACGCATGCGACTAATCGAACTCCTACGCTCTTCTCAGGACTCAGCAGAGCGTAGATGGCAGAAGACACCGGAGCACACGGTCAGCGAAGCAGTGCTGATTCTGGCTAAAGCGCTGCTGCTCGATGCGAATGACTTCGCGGCTGAGGCGGAGCGGTATCGTGCAGAGAGCGTAGTTAGAAAAGAGTGGTATAGGCATCAGAGTATTATACGAGCTGTGTTGAAGCAGGTGCTTGCAGCTACGGACAAGCTGCTACACACACCGCTCGGCGATGAGCAGCTGCAGAGCGCATTGGAGCTGATAAAGGAGGAAGCGCAATGACCCGCAAGAAAAAAGCGCCGCACGGTTCTGGCAAACCAACGCAGCGCAGGGATATTAATCAATATCAGTATACCCGCACGGTGAAGATTTTACAAGCGTGGGGCTACGAAAATATCAGCTGGTGGGACGTGGAGAACATCCTCGCGGCTGCGCGGTACGCAAAGGAGGCTGCTAATGTTTGACGATAGGCAAGCAAACGGTCAGTATGCCGTTATCTTCCGTCCAGGTGAACCCATCGGGCGCATCGACACGCTAACACCGGCGGAAGCGTCCAGGCTGGTCGGCGGCTTCGCAACGCAGCTGGTCTGGGGGCGCAAGTATGTGGTGTATGTATCCAATGCAGCAAACGCGCATTTTCTTGAGCCAAACCGACTATTCGACAGCCATGTAATCAATGGGCTGATGGTCGTAATGGGGCTGGACAGGCCGTTCGCTTCAAGGCAGGCCGTGGAATTGGCACACGATTGTCCGTGGGTGATGACAAGATTGGAGGTAAGTAATTTATGAATAACGAACTGATACCGCAGGAGCAGCCGCTTGTGCCGGAGGCTGTTGCCGATATGCAAAGTGTGTGGCAGGACAAAGCCGCTTTTGAAACCGCACTGAGGGGCGCTATGGCGCTCTCACAGTCAACACTCGTACCGGCAACGTACCAACGGCGGCCGGACAACTGTTTGATTGCACTTGATATGGCAAACCGCATCGGGTTAACACCGCTTGTGGTTATGCAGAACCTATATGTTGTTAACGGCCGTCCAAGCTGGTCAGGGCAAGCGTGTAAAATGCTGATTGAAAACTGCGGCAAGTTCACACAGGTCGAAACTATATACACAGGTAGTAAGGGTACGGACAGCCGCGGCTGCTTTATCCGCGCTATACGCCGCACAACCGGCGAAACCGTTGAGGGCGTTGAGGTTACTATCGAAATGGCGAAGAAGGAAGGCTGGCACGACAAATCGGGCTCTAAATGGAAGACCATGCCCGAGCTTATGCTTGCATACCGTGCTGCCGCATTTTTTGCTCGCGTCCATTGCCCTGAAGCGCTTATGGGCATGAGCACAGTGGAAGAGCAGGAAGACATATCTAAGCGCAGAACAGTGGAGGACGTTTTATGATAACAGAATCAAACTATCACTCTCCAGAATCCTCTCTTGCGTACATGGGTGCATCGCAGTTTCTGGAGTTTACACGCTGCGAAGCTGCAGCCCTCGCTCAAGTAAAGGGTGAGTGGCAAAAGGAAATAACAACAGCAATGCTCGTTGGCAGCTATGTTGATGCGCATTTCTCAGGCGCTCTGGATGTGTTCACAGCGCAGCATCCCGAAATTATGCTCAAGGGCGGCGGATTGAAATCCGAGTTCCGTCATGCGCTAAAAATCATTGAGCGCATGGAGCGAGACGCGTTTTATATGAAATACATGGCCGGCGAAAAACAGGTAATACGCATAGGCGAAATTGCTGGGGTTCCGTTCAAGATTAAAATTGATGTGCTGCATCCTGGCAAGGCGATTGTTGACCAAAAGGTCATGCGTGACTTTGAGCCTGTTTGGAAAGATGGTGCAAAACGCCCGTTTGCTGAGGTGTGGGGGTATGACATCCAGGGTGCGGTTTATCGCGAAGTTGAGGGAAACGGCTTGCCGTTTTACTTAGCGGCAGCAACAAAACAGGACGAACCTGACCTTGCAGTTATCAGCATACCGGATGATGTACTTGATGAAAGAATTATGTTTGTGCGAGAGCTCGCGCCACGATACCAGGCGATTAAACACGGCGAAGTAGAGCCAACACGCTGCGAGCACTGCGATTATTGCCGTGCAACCAAGACGCTGACTGAGCCGGTTGATTATCGTGATATTGCTTAGACCATATCAAACCGACATTCTGAACGCTACCAGAGAGGCGTACAGGCAGGGATATAAACGCCCTTGCATCGTTGCACCATGCGGCGCGGGTAAGTCTGTAATCGTTGCGGAAATGGCTCGCGCCGCAACCGCAAAACAAAATCGGGTATTGTTTCTTGTGCATCGGCAGGAGCTATGTGACCAGATTGAAACAACATTCCGTGAGGCAAGCGTGAATATGGACTTATGTCATATTGGCATGGTGCAGACGGTTACGCGCAGGCTGGCGAAAATGCAAACGCCTGACTTGATAATCACAGATGAAAATCATCACTGCCTCGCAAACAGCTACAAGCGCATTTATGCGCACTGGCCAAGCGTACTTTGTGTGGGTGTGACAGCGACGCCTGTGCGACTTAATGGTGGCGGACTCGGCGATATAAACGACAAGCTGATTATCGGCGTAGGCACACGCTGGCTCATTGACAATAAGTATCTGGCGCCGTTCGAGTATTATGCCCCAACACTCGCTGATATGTCAGGCGTGCGCGTCCGCGCAGGCGAGTTCGATGCGGCTGAGGTTGCTGTGCGACTTTCAAAGCCTTCAATCTATGGTGATGCAGTGAGACACTATCAACAGCTTGCAGCTGGTCAGAAAGCAATATGCTATTGTCCGTCAATCGTACTGTCTAAACGCATGGCAGACGAGTTTAAGCAGGCAGGTATCACCTCAGCCCATATTGATGGAGAGACGCCGAAGCAACTGCGCAGCGAGATTATTGAGAGCTTCAGGGCTGGACATACCAAAGTTTTGTGTAATGTTGACCTAATTTCCGAGGGTTTTGATGTACCGGATTGCTCGTGCGCGATTCTACTCAGACCAACACAATCGCTGACATTATTTACACAACAGTCAATGCGCTGTATGCGGTACGAGCCGAATAAGACGGCAATCATCATCGACCATGTGGGCAACTATGCAAGGCATGGGCTTCCGGATACAGAGCGAACCTGGGAGCTTGCGCCAGCAAAGAAAAAACAGAAAGCACTATCCGGTATAAAGATTAAACAATGTCCAAAATGCTTTTTTGTGCACAAACCCGAACCGAGCTGTCCTCAATGCGGATTTGTTTATCCGGTAGCAAGCAGAACCCTTGCAGAAATCAAAGAAGCAAAACTGCAGCGGATACAGGGATTTGTGTTGAACTATCAGTCACCGCGCGACTGCACGAGTTACGCGGAGCTTATGGTGTATGCAGCGAAAAAGGGTTATAAGCAGGGCTGGGCTTATTATCAAGCTAAGGCGAGGGGGATGATTTGACCGAGCAGGATATACAAAACCAAATAATGCTTGCGCTATCGAAGCATGGCGCAGTTTTTAGAACAAATGCCGGTGATTACTGGCAGGGCGAGAGAGTGTTCTCGCAGGAATTCAAGCAGCAGGTTTTAATCAATCTGCGCAAGGTGTCGGGCTTGCCGAGAGGCTTCACAGACCTACTTGTTATATGCAATGGCGGCATGGCGGCATTCATTGAAGTAAAAACAAAAACCGGCAGACCTACGCCTGAACAGTTGAACTTCATAGAACAAATGAAATCACGAGGATGTAAAGCAGGGGTAGCGCGAAGCCCTGAGGATGCAATTAAAATTATTTTGGAGGACTAAAATGGGTTTTGGAATAGATTACAATCAAGCTTCAAGTGCGGAGCTAATTCCGGCAGGGGAATACGAGGTTATAATAAAAGACGCGTTTGAAGACATAAGCAAGAGCGGCACTGTTTTCTTTAATGTTCCGCTTATTATCCGCAATGATGTTGAACAGGCATATCAGAATGCATACATCTGGCACAAGCTGTGGAAGAAGAAAGAACCGACAGCGGAAGACCTGGCTTGTGATGGGTATAGCTTCAAGCAAATTCAGAACTTATCTAAAGCGGCAGGGCTGCCCAACGGCAAGAATTACGAAAGCATACAAAAGTGGGGTGAAGACCTTGCTGGCAAGCCCGTGCGTGTAACAGTCGAGCATGATACATACGATGGCAGAACCAATGCACGCGTTAAATACATTAATGAAACAATGCATAAACCATGCAATCATGTGTATAAACATACAGAGCCGAAAGCGGATATTTATTCATCATCTGAGCCATTGCCGTTTTAAGGGGGCAGCATGTACGAGCTGATACCGCAAGAATTGCGCGAGCTGAGACAATGGGTTTGCTGGCAGGGTGTACCAGATGAAATACGTCCTGGCAAGATTAAAAAGATACCGGTCAACCCTGCAACCGGCGGACAAGCGCAATCAAATAACCCTGATACCTGGACGTCATTCGAGGCTGCTGTTGCGGCAGCCCCGAAACATTCAGGCGTTGGCTTTATGTTCGGCAATGGCATATTTGGTGTAGATATTGACGATGTGCAAGACGCTATCGTTGATTATCGAAATGGCGATGACCAAAATATTGTAGCTGAGTTTATCCACACATTACAGTCGTATTCTGAATATTCCATATCCGGCAGCGGCGTGCATATTATTTGTCGTGGAACACTTCCGCCTCAAGGGCGCAGACGTAAAAATGTTGAGATGTATTCAGACGGCCGCTTTTTTATTATGACCGGAAATATAGCTGCTGAATACACGGATATACGTGACTGCACAAACGATATTAAACCGCTTCACGAGAAGTATATCGGCGGCGGGTTCAATCCTCAAGCAGTGCTGCAAAACATAGCGCAGGCGCTTGATATTCCGGATGATGAAGTTATTAGGCTTGCAATTGCTTCGAAGCAGGGACAGGCGTTCAGTGCGCTTTATAGCGGCAACTGGGAGTCGCTCTTTAATTCGCAATCAGAAGCCGATATGAGCTTCTGTAACATGCTTGCATTTTGGTGCCGAAAAGATGAAGCACAAATGGACAGGATATTCCGCTCGTCAGGGTTAATGCGCGACAAGTGGAATCGCAAACAATCCGGCAGCACTTATGGTGCACTGACAATAACTAAAGCTGTGCGCAGCTGCACTAAGGTTTACGAACCCAAGGAGCTGTATGGCGTGACATTCGGGTCAAGGCCTAAGCCGGAGTCTAAACGCTACACGTTTGATGATACAGGCAACGCAGACAGGATGAGAGACGCGTTCGGTGACATTATTCGGTATTCGTTCGTTGCAAAGCGCTGGCTGTATTACGATGGGCGACGCTGGCTCTACGATTACGAGGGAGCCGTTCGGCAGATGGCGGATGTAGTCATCGAGCGGATGGGTGCCGAAGCTGACCTGTACGAAAACGAGATGAGCGACCAGTTCGCGAAACACCAAAAGCGAAGCAGGTCAAGCAACGCCAAAATCGCAATGCTGCGTGAAACCGAGCATCGTGTATCAATATTGCCAGATACGCTTGACCGGCATACAGACTTATTGAACACACCAAACGGCACATTAAACCTCAGAACAGGCGAGTTAATGCCGCATGACAAAAACCTGTATTTGACGAAACTGAGCATGGTTGAGTACACGGACAAAACAGACTGCCCGATATGGGATGATTTTCTAAATACTGTTTTTGACGGAAATAAAGAACTGATTCGTTATATTCAAAAAGCTGTCGGTTACTCGCTGACAGGCTCAACACGAGAGCAGTGCGCATTCTTCCTCTACGGCGATGGGCGCAACGGCAAAAGCACGTTTCTTGATACGGTTGGCGACATTATGGGCGATTACGCTGTAAACGTGCAGCCTGAAACGCTGATGGTGAAGCATAACACGGGAGGCCCTTCCGGCGACATCGCACGGCTTAAAGGAGCGCGGTTTGTAACATCAGTAGAACCAAGCGATGGAATGCGGCTTAATGAGGGTTTAATAAAACAGCTAACTGGCGGCGACCGCGTTACAGCAGCAAAGAAATACGAAAACGAATTTGAGTTCAAAACAGAATTCAAGCTGTGGATGGGTATGAATTACAGGCCAATTATCCGAGGAACAGATGATGGTATTTGGCGGCGCATTCACTTAGTGCCGTTTACGGTACGTATTCCAGACGAGAAAGTTGACAAGCTGCTGCGCTTTAAGCTGCGGCGCGAAATGCCAGGCATACTCAAATGGGCTGTCGATGGCTGCTTATTGTGGCAGCGGGAGGGGCTTGAAATGCCACGATGCGTGTTAGAAGCAGTAAAGGACTATCGCAGTAAAATGGATGTTGTTGGCGCGTTCATAGACGATTGCTGCTATGTGGGTGTAGGCAGCGAGACTGCATCAACGCTATTTAAAGCATACCTGCAATGGGCGCGAGAGAACAACGAGTACGAAATGACAAGTACAAAATTTGGAGTAGAACTATCGCGCAGGTTTAGCAAGGTCAAAGAAGGCGGTTTTATGCGCTACGCCGGATTGCGCCTAAACGCAGACAGAAAGCCATATTCAGTAACTTTTAAGAGTATGGGTCTGGAGGGTTAGGAGAGTTTGGCGCGTTTCCTACTCTTATATATATATATTTGTTTAGTATACGTAAAAGGATAAGGAAAAGCCCTCCAACCCTCCAAACCCTCCAGGGAGATTTGAAAGGAGAAAACAAATGACCGAAATTAAACAATGCCCGTTTTGCGGGGGAATAAATATCGAAACAGGCAAGACGCGCATAACGGGGCGCACTAAAGACTCTTGGCATGTAGGTTGCCCTGATTGCGGCGTATGGTATGACTGGATTTTTAAAGATGAGGCCGAGGCGGTCGCGGCGTGGAATTACAGGGACGCTGATAATTGGACGGAAAACAAGGAATGCCGAAATACCGAAATTAAGACGTTTGGGGGGTACAACATGAAATATATAGACGCTGATGCACTTGATACCGCCATTATTGGCGAATGCTGGTATGACAATAGGGATGAGGATATAGCCAGAGATTTAGTTGAGAAATTTGAAGCTGCAGATGTTGTGCCTGTGGTGAGGTGCGTGGAGTGTAAACATTACAACACAACCGGATGTTCCGTTGGATTCGGATGGTGCGAGAGCATGGGCAGGGGCGCAAGTGATGAATTTTTCTGCTCATGCGGCGCAAAGATGGGAGGACGCGATGCAGATTAAACCTTGCCCGTTTTGCGGTGGTGAAGCAGAGGTTGATGGCGATTATGAAATCTATTATGTAATATGCACTAATTGCGGCGCGAGAACAGCAACGATTGACGACAACATGGCAGATAAGCCGATGATGGAAGTTGTTAAGTTATGGAACAGGCGCGAGCTGGCTGTACTTGCCGCTGAAAGCATCAGACGCGACAATGTGCTTACAGGGCTTGAAGCAGATGTGAAGGCGATGCAGCAGGAATGGCAGGAAGCGCATGATGAGCTGAAGCGGATGAGAGCACAAGTTACCCACGAGGGGTTTGACGACTTAGCCACAATGATAGCTAAGTATAAAACGGTAATGCTTGCGGCGAACGAAACCAGTATTGAGCAGGACGATGAGATTGAGAAGCTCAAAGCCGACCTCAAGAAACTTTCAGACTGCGAAAACTGCAAGCACGAAATTACCGATGATAGGTGTGAAGAATCGGATTATACGTGCAACACATGTACGCAAGATTGTGTATGCAAAGATTGCGTGGAGTGCAGCAACTGGGAGTGGAGGGGGTTAGACAATGGCACGGTGTAAAAAATATGGAGAGAAAGATTGCGATAGCTTGTACTATTGCGTTGCTGATGGAGAAAACGCTACGGCTGATGGCAGACCGATGCAAAAATATTGCTATTATTGCTTATCGACACCACGCACCAGAAAAATTGCACATGCGGCGCAGTGGCCAGGTACAACACCTAAATGGTGTCCGCTTGGGCGAGACTGATTTAAGCGAGGTAGCCACATGACCATCCAAGACCTTCAAGCCTGCCGGTGCATCCGCTCCGAGATTGAATCGCTTGAAGAGCGCATTCTCCGGCTCCGCAGCCAGGCTGAACGGACAACCGGGCAGCTGAGCAAGACGCCGCGAGGTGAGCAGCGCGATTATTTAGCGAACTATGTTGCGCGGCTTGACGGCCTGGAGCGGCAGCTGGCGGCGAAGGTCATTGCGCTGGAGGAACACCTTGCCGGCGTTGATAGGTGGATTGAACAGCTGCCGGAACAGCAGGCGATGGTGATGAGAGCGAGATATGTTGAGGGGTTGAAATGGTGGCAGGTTGCGATACAGACAAGCTATTCAATGGCTCATTGCAAAACCATAAACACGACCATAAAGCAGAAACTTAATACTAAATAATACCTTTTTTTATGATATACTATAAGCTGTAAAGATATATTATTCCCAACAGGGCAGCTCCGGCTGCTCTTTTTATATGCATGGAGGTGACTGCTTGAACTGGCAACAACGGGCAATGCAGCTCTGGCGTGATAAGAAAAGCTGGTCTGAGATAACGCGGATAATACAAACAGAATACTTTCCAGACGAAACATTTGAGGTTGTACGAGACAACAGAGTCCGAAACTATATCAGACGTCAAAAGGAATACCAGAATAAGCCGGTCGACATTCTTAAGCTGTTACATGATGGCACAACCCTGACCAAGCTTGCTAAGGCTGTCGGCGTTTCTGAGCGCATTGCAAAGTCGATTATAGCTGAGACAAGCGATAAGGGTTACAACGTGCTGCTCAGCAATGGTGAATATAAAATATCATCTGTGATTGTACCGGAAGAAAACCACATTAAGTGCGACTGGCATGGTGAGAAGATTATTCGCTTCGGGCTAATGGGTGATACGCAGATTAACTCGAAATACACGCAGATAACGCACTTGCACGCGTTATATGATATTTACGCGGCAGAGGGTATTGATACGGTTTACCATACCGGTGACATGGATGAGGGCGAAGAGATGCGCCCAGGACACAAGTACGAATGCTACACGCAAGGCGCGGACAACCATGTGGATGAGATTGTCCGCGTATATCCTGAGCGTACCGGTATAACCACACACTTCATAACCGGCAATCATGACCACTCTCTAATTAAGCGTGCCGGCATGGATATTGGTAAGCCTGTTGCAGAGAAGCGACCGGATATGAAATACCTTGGACAATCATGCGCGATTATCTCGCTGACTGACAACTGCACGCTTGAGCTTAGGCATCCGATTGACGGAACAGCCTACGCGATTTCGTACAAGATGCAGAAGATGATTGAGGCGATGAGCGGCGGCGAGAAACCGAATATACTGGCTGTCGGACATTATCATAAAGCTGAGTACATCATGTATCGAAATGTGCACGCGATACAAACGGGATGCTTCCAAGCACAGACGCCATTCATGCGAGGCAAAGGAATTGCCGCAATGATGGGCGGTTGGATTGTGGAGATATATGTGCATGATGACGGAACGGTTAAGCGCTTCAAGCAAGAATTCGTTCCGTTCTATCAAGCAATCAAAGACGATTATTTTAGGTGGCAGCGTTAAATCGC
>Ga0209719_1004313_pt1 | contig 11751 bp, 7 predicted proteins | sample AD_JPNAS2_MetaG_FD_184421 | JGI IMG/M metagenome (GOLD analysis project Ga0209719, IMG submission 184421) | Active sludge microbial communities of municipal wastewater-treating anaerobic digesters from Japan - AD_JPNAS2_MetaG (SPAdes) (version 2) | ecosystem: Engineered > Bioreactor > Anaerobic >...
CGGGATCCATTCAACTCAACGCCGCAGGTCGAAGGTCGCGGGGCAACATTCCCGATCCCGACAGCGGCCCCGGCGGGAAGGGCAAGCGTCTGCTTGCCCGGACGGGCAGACGCTCGTCCCTCCCGTCAAACCCATCACGGTGCAGGGGGGATCTGTATCGCGCGGTCCTCGTACAGTTTGTACTCCACGCTGTCGAGCAGCGCCTGCCACGAGGCTTCGATGATGTTCTCCGACACGCCGACCGTGCCCCAGTGCCGCGTGCCGTCCCCGGATTCGATCAGCACGCGCGTGACGGCCCGCGTGGCTTCCTGCGGATCCAGAATGCGGACGCGGTAGTCGGTGAGGGTGATCTGTTCGATCTCGGGGTAGAAACGGTTCAGGGCATGGCGCAGCGCGGCGTTCAGCGCGTCCACGGGCCCCAAGCCCTCGCCTGCCGTGAGTTCGGTCTCGCCCCGGACTTTGACTTTGACCGTGGCTTCGGAGAGGCAGGGCTCGCCGCTGCCGCGCTTCTCGACGATCACGCGGAACCCCTCCAGCTCGAAAAAGGGCTTGTGGGTGTTGAGCACCTTCTGCAGCAGGATTTTGAACGAGCCGTCCGCGGATTCGTAGGAGTAGCCTTTGTTCTCGCGGCTCTTGATCTCGTTCAGGATCTCGCGTATCTGACTTCTGTCCAAGGCGGCGAGGTCGATACCCAGTTCAGCCGCCTTGATCTGCACGTTGGCCACGCCGGCGAGCTCCGAGACCAGCACGTGGCGGCTGTTGCCGACCGCCTCGGGCGCGATGTGCTCGAAGGTCCGCGGGTTTTTCTGGATCGCGTTCACGTGCGCGCCAGCCTTGTGGCTGAAGGCCGAACGCCCGACGTAAGGCTGTTTGGGGTCGGGCCGCTGGTTGGCCAGGTCATCGGTGATCCGCGAGACCTCGCAGAGTTTCTTCAGCCGCTCGGGGCCGACGCAGGCGTATCCCATCTTCAGTTCGAGCGCGGGCAGGATGCTGATGAGGTTGGCGTTGCCCGCGCGCTCGCCGTACCCGTTGACGGAACCCTGCACCTGGCGCGCGCCGCCGCGGACGCCTTCAAGGGTGGCCGCGACCGCGAGGTTGCTGTCGTTGTGGGTGTGGATGCCGACCTCGACGCCGGGAAAGGCCGCGCAGACCTCGCCGGTGATCGTGAAAATCTCGTGCGGCAGCGTACCGCCGTTGGTGTCGCACAGCACGATGGCCGCGGCACCTTCGCGCACCGCCGCGTCGAGTGCCTGCAGGGCGTAGGCGGGGTCATCCTTATACCCGTCGAAAAAATGTTCCGCGTCGAAAAAGACCTGGCGTCCGTTTTGCCGCAGGTGGCCGACGGTGTCGGCGATGATCTGCAAGTTTTGGGGGCCGGTGGCGCGCAGGACATCCCGCACATGCAGCAGCCAGGCCTTGCCGTAGATGGTGACCCACTCGGTATCGGCCGCGAGCAGGCCAGCGATTTGCGGATCGCTGGCCGCGTCGAGGTTCACGCGGCGCGTGCTGCCGAAGGCCGTGATGCGCGCGTGGCTGAGGCGTTCCCGCCGGATGTCCTCGAAGAACTTGCGGTCGCGCGGATTGGAGCCGGCAAACCCGCCCTCGATGTAATCGATGCCGAAATCATCCAGCAGCCGCGCGAAACGCACTTTGGCCGTGTCCGAGAAGGAGATCCCCTCGCCTTGGGCGCCATCGCGCAGGGTGGTGTCGTAGAGGAAGATTTTTTCCATTAGAAGAATGCCTGATAGAGGGCCTTCACCGCTTTGGCGCGCTGCTCGGCCTTGACGCCGAACATCATGCTGATTTCGGATGAGCCTTGGTTCATCATCTCGATGTTGACGCCCGCGTCCGCGAGCGCCCGGGTGGCTTTGGAGGCCATTCCCACCGTGTAGTAGAGCCCTTCGCCCACCACCATGATCAGCGCGTAGCCGCGTTCCACAAGCACCGCGTCGGGGTTGAGGTCGCGCCGGATGCGGTCGAGCACGCGCCGTTCGCGGGCGGAATCGAAGTTCCGGTCGCGGATCACCACCGAGACGTTGTCGATGCCCGAGGGCATGTGTTCGTAGGAAACCCCCTCCCACTCCAGGATCTGGAGCAGGTGGCGGCCGAAGCCGATCTCGCGGTTCATCATGTACTTGTCCACGAAGATGTTGCAGAAGCCGTCATCACTCGCGATGCCGACCACGCCCCCGGCAAGCGCGCGGCGCGACTGCACGATCAGGGTGCCGGGCTCCTCCGGATGGTTGGTGTTGCGCACCTGGATCGGCACGCCGGCCTTGACCGCCGGAATCACCGCCTCGTCATGGAACACGCCGAACCCGGCGTACGAAAGTTCACGCATCTCGCGGTAGGTCATGACCGGGATGCCGGCCTTGACCTCCGGCACCAGCCGCGGGTCCACGGGATAGACGGAGTCCACATCGGTGAAGTTCTCGTAGACCTCTGCCTTGACCGCCGCGGCCAAGATCGAGCCGGTGATGTCCGAACCGCCGCGCGGGAAAGTCGCCACCCGCCCTTCCCGGGTGTAGCCGAAAAAGCCGGGGAAGACCACGATTTCCCCGCGGTCCCGCAGGGCCTGGGCCAGATTCTGGTACGACTCCTCGATCAGTTGCGCATTGCCGTAATCGTTGGTCAGGAGCAGACCCGCCTGCTGAGGGTTGAGGTATGCGGCCTTGACGCCGCGCGCCTGCAGGGCCTGGGCCACGATCTTCGCGCAGTTGTCCTCTCCCGCGGCTTTCATGCTGTCGAGAAAACTGCCGCGGTGGGAACGGTCGCCAGCCAGACGGAAGCGCAAATCCTTCTCGATCTCCGCAGTGATGCCAGCGGACAGCCCCAGATCGCGCTGGATTTCGGCGTACCGCTCCACGATCGCCGCGAGCGGCGTCTCGCACTCTTTTTCCGCCAAGGCGAGTTCCGCGCAGGCGATCAGCATGTCGGTCACCTTGGTGTCTTCTTTGTCGCGCTTGCCAGGGGCGGAGACCACGACGATCCGCCGTTCCGGATCCGCCAGCACGATATCCACGGTTTTGTTGACCTGCTCCGCATTGGCGACGGATGACCCGCCGAATTTACATACCTTCATCACGCTCTCCTCAAACCCCGCCCGCTTCGGCAGGGGCGACTCCCCGAGCTGTCCGCAACGCGTCCGGGGAACGCGCCTTGCCCGCCCTTGCCTTTACAGCATCCTCAATTTCACCGGCTCTTCGTTCAGCACGCCTGCCGCGCGGATCCCGCGCAGCGCCTCCTCGATGTCCGCGCCCCGCGCCGCATGCGTCAGGATCACCACCGGCACATATCCGGTATCCCGCGCCCCGGACAGCGCCTTCTGCGTCGCCGCCAGAATGCTCACGCCGTGCCGGCCCAGCAACGTCGTGATGACGCCCAGTGAACCGGCCTTGTCGCACACCATCAGCCGGACGTAGTAGCGGCTCGAAATGTCGCCTGCCGGACGCATCCGCAGACGGCCGTCGTCCTCGGCGAGGCAGACGCCGCGCCGGTACCGCGACTTGCCGGCCATCAGGTTGCGCACGATGTCGCCGATGTCGCCGATCACCGTGCTGGCCGTGGGTTCGCGGCCAGCGCCGCGTCCGTAATAGAGCGTGTCGCCGCTCAGATCGCCGCGCACCATGGCCGCGTTGAAGACATGGCTGACCGATGCCAGCATGTGGTCCAGAGGCACCAGAGTGGGGTGGACGCGCACCTCGACCGCATCCCCGTCGCGGCGCACCACGGCCAGCAGTTTGATGCGGTATCCGAACTCGATCGCGTAGCGCACGTCCATGCCGTTGAGGTTGCGGATGCCCTCGACGAGCACCTGCGTCATCGGCACATGGAACCCGTAGGCCAGCGAGGCGAGGATCATGGCCTTGTGGGCCGTGTCGAACCCGTCGATGTCCAGACTCGGGTCCGCTTCGGCGTAACCCTTCTGCTGCGCGTCCCGCAGCACCGCGTCAAACGGAAGCCCCTCCTGCTCCATGCGGGTGAGGATGTAGTTGCACGTGCCGTTGAGGATGCCGTGGATACTCTGAATCTCGTTACCCGCCAGACCTTCGCGCAACACGCGGATGATCGGGATCCCGCCGCCCACACTGGCACCGAAATAGATGTCCACGCCCTTGCGTTCCGCGGCACTGAAAATCTCCTCCCCGTGTTCGGCCAGCAGTTTCTTGTTGGCGGTGACCACCGGCTTCCCCGCGTTGAGCGCCGCCAGCACCAGTTCCTTGGCAACGCCCGTGCCGCCGATCAGCTCGACGACGATCCGGATCTCCGGATCGTGGATCACCGACAGGGCGTCGGGAGTCAGGATCGCGGGATCGATGGCCACACCGCGGTCGGTCACGGTATCGAGATCCGCGATCCGCTTCAGCACCACGTCGGCACCCAGCCGCCTGGCCATCACCTTGCGGTTACGCTGCAAGCCGTCGGCCACACCCGCGCCCACGGTCCCGAAACCCAAAAGGCCTACACCGATCTGCTTCATACACATCCTGCTTTCCTGATTCCTTTTTCTTTAAAAAGAATTTTTACTATAGTAGAAACAGCGACCCGCTTACAAGCCCGCAAAAACCGCCGCAAGCGGTCAGGACGCCTCGGGAGGCACCGAAACCAAAAAAAACACTCCCGCAGCCACAGCTGCGGGAGTGTCGTTCTTTCAGGAGAGCCCCTTACTTCTTCGCCTTTTTCGCGGCAACCTTCTTCACCGCTTTCTTCGGCGCAGCCTTCTTGGCGGGAGCTTTCTTCACAGCGGCCTTCTTCGGGGCCGCCTTCTTCACAACGGCTTTCTTCGGAGCCGCTTTCTTGGCAGGAGCTTTCTTCACAGCGGCTTTCTTCGGAGCCGCCTTCTTAGCAGGAGCCGCCTTCTTAGCAGGAGCTGCTTTCTTCTTTGCAGGGGCTGCTTTCTTTGTGGCCATTGCGTTGTCCTTTCGTTTGTGTGACTCAGTTCGACAACATGCTGTCGCATCGTGAAGACAATACAACGCGTGTTGTTTTGAGAGTAATGTATCCTTTGGTTCGGAAAATGCAAGAACACTTTTTAAAAAAAGTTGACTTTTTTTCTGACCGGTTTCCCCGCACAGCAACGGACCCTCTTTTCTTTTTGCATTCACGCGCCGCCGCGCTACAATGCGGACTCATTCATCCCACACAAATGTTCCCTTTTTCCAGTCACGTTTATGAAACCCTCTTCTCGTGAAATCCTCTGCACCGCTTGCGGCCAGACAACATGGGCCCGCGCTGAACCGGTTTACGATGGCTTCAAAAAAATCGGCGAGGCGTTTCTCTGCACGGGTTGCGGCGCGCGCTACGCTTCCGCAGCGGAGACCCCCTTTGTGACGGCAAGTGCGCGTCCGCGCGTCTTCACGGAACAGGATCAACCGGTGCGGCCTGTTGTCTTCCGTGAGGATGAGCGCCGCCACAGCTGCGGCTGGTGCCGTCACTTTGTGGTGAACCCCTTCGCGCAACGGTGCGGCCTGACCAACCGTCACACCGAAGCCACGGATCTCTGCGTGCGTTTCGAATCCAAACCGTCAACCGAAACCGACGACACCGCGCCGGATGAAAGCAAAGACCCGCCCCGGAGCTGACCATGCCGCAACACACTCCTTTTCTCGACCTGCTTGCCGAATGGACGCCTGCCCGCGTTCAGGAACTGATCGCCTCGCGTACGCCTGAAGATGTCGCGTCGGCGCTGGCCGCGGCGGGACGGTATCAGCCGCGCCATCTGGCCGCGTTGGTCTCGCCTGCGGCGGAAGCTTCGCTGGAACCGCTGGCCCGTCTCTCCGCGCACTGGACGCGCCAGCGCTTCGGACACGCCGTGCAATTCTTCGCGCCGCTCTATGTTTCGAACTTCTGCTGCAACGGCTGCCGCTACTGCGGGTTCAACTGCAACACCCACAACACCGTGCGCCGCGCTCTGACGCTGGAGGAGGCCGAAGCCGAAGCCGAGTGTCTGGCGGATCAGGGGTTCAGCCATATCCTGCTCGTCTCGGGCGAGGATCCCGTAAACGTGCCGCCCTCCTATTTCGCGGAGCTGACGCGTCGGATCCGGCACCGTTTCGCCTCGGTCAACATCGAAATCTACGCGCTCTCCCTCGAGGAGTACCGGATGCTGGCCGCGGCGGGGGTGGACGGGATGACCATGTTCCAAGAGACCTATCATCCTGAGGTGTACGCGGCATGCCATCCGAGCGGACCCAAACGCGACTTCGCCAACCGCCTCGACGCATTCGAGCGCGCCGCGCAAGCCGGGCTCACGTTCATCGGGCTCGGATCGCTGCTCGGCATCAACGACTGGCGCGAGGAGGCGTTCTACCTCGGCTTGCACGCGCATTTCTTGCAGACGCGTCATTGGCGCGCCTCTCTGGCGATCTCCTTCCCGCGCATGCGTCCGGCGCATGGCGGCACACCGCCGGCACACCCTGTTTCAGACACGCATTTCGTTCAGCTCCTGTGCGCGTTGCGCACACAACTGCCGGATGTGACGATGACCCTCTCAACGCGCGAGTTGCCGGGCTTCAGGGAACGCTTGGTGCGGCTGGCGGTGACCAAAATATCCGCAGGCGCCAAAACCACGCCCGGCGGATACACGGAACCGACGCAAGCCGAAGCGCAGTTTGACGTGGCGGATCGACGTCCGTTGCATGAGGTGGCTGCCGCGATCGCCGCGCTCGGCTTCGACCCGGTCATGAAAGACTGGGATCGCGCGTACGGGACGCCGTGAGCGCGTCGCGCACAAAGCGGGTTTGCCCTTCCTCGTGATAAGAGCTGCGCACCAGCGGCGCACAGGCCGCATAGTCAAAGCCGAGTCCGATCGCGGCTTCGTGCAGTGCGTCGAACCCGGCCGGCTCCACATACTGCACGACCGGCAGATGCCGCGGGCTTGGTTGCAGATACTGCCCTGCGTAAATGATGCGGCATCCGGCCGCGCGCGCGTCGCGCAACACCTGCAACCGCTCTGCGGCGGTTTCGCCCAACCCCAGCATCAGACTGGTTTTGACGATCAGCCCCGCATCCGCCGCCTGCCGCAGCACCCCAAGGGATCGCGTGTAGTCCGCCTGCGGCCGGGCCTCGGGATAGAGGCGCGGCACCGTCTCCAGATTATGCCCGAACACCTCGGGGCGCGTCCGGATCACCCTGTCCAGCGCCTCCGCGTCACCTGCGAAGTCCGGCACCAGCACCTCGACCAGAATACCGGGCACCGCCTGATGCACCGCTTCGACGGTCTCTGCCCAAAACGCCGCGCCGCCGTCCGGCAGATCATCCCGCGTGACCGAAGTGAGCACCACCTCTTTCAGACCGGTCTCGCGCACCGCCGCGGCCACGCGCTGCGGTTCCGCCGGATCCGGTGGCGGCACCGACCGTTTTTCCACATTACAGAAACGGCAACCGCGCGTGCAGCGATCGCCCAGAATCAGAATCGTGGCGCGGCCGTGCGCCCAGCAACGCCCGAGGTTCGGACAGAACGCCTCTTCGCACACGGTGTGCAACCCGTGTGTCCGCAACCGCGCGCGAGTCTCTTGAAAACGCTCATTCTGACCAACCCGCACGCGGATCCAGAATGGACGCGCCGGGGTTGAGCGTACGGGTTCCTCTTGCATGCGCCGTATCATATCCTTTCGCGTCGCAGTTTCCAACCCCGCACCCGCGTCAGGACGCATCGCCAAAGCGGGAAACGGGTTTCCGGTTTCAGTCGGGAACGCGGGCGTCCCCGCCCGCGACAGCGGATCCGTCGCCCTGCCAAACAACCCAAACGCCGCAGGCCGAATGTCGCGGGTCGCGGGTCAACGCCGCGCGCTGCATGCCTTGACGCCGCGCTCAGCCGTTGAGGCCGAATCCCTTGCGGTACGGCTTGCGGATCAGCACATCCGCTTCCGGCGCGTTCTTGGCCCGCATCGCGGCGGCGTCCCACTCGATCCGCTTCCCGAGCCGGATCGGCAGCACACCGACCAACAGCGCTTCGGTAAAGGGCGCGGAATAGTGGAACCCGGCACGAGCTTCCTCCGGACGGCCCGCGATACAGGCTTGGACCCACTCCTTGCGGTGACCGGGACTGCGCGGAATCGTCTTCGGCGGACGCTCAAACGTTTTCATGGCGCTCTCGGGCACCAACCGTGGCGTGCCAGACCATCCGGGACACATCATCGCGCCTTTCTCGCCAAGGAAGATCAGGCCGTTGTCACCCAACTCCCGCTCGGCTTCCAATCCGGGCGGCGGCGCGGGACGCTTGCCGCCGTCGTACCAGACCACCCGGACCGGCCCGCGCGCGCCTTTGGCCGCGAAATGCCACGTCACGATGCTCCACTGCGGGAAACTGTCGGGGTTGGTCTCGGAGGTGACCGCCTCCACCGCATCCGGCGCGCCGAGATTCAAAGCATACCAAGCGGGGTCGGCATTGTGCACCATCATGTCACCCAGCGCACCGCAACCGTAATCGAACCAGCCGCGCCAGCGCCGCGGCACGTAATCCGGATGATACGGGTGTTCCGGCGCAGGCCCCTGCCACAAATCCCAGTCCAGAGTCGGCGGAACCGGCGGGGTCTCGGCGGGACGCCGCCGTCCCTGCGTGTTCCAGAAAGTGCCGGGCCGGTCAGACCAGACGTGGACCTCCCGTACCGCACCGATCGCCCCGGCATCCAGCCACTCTTTCGTCAACCGCAAACCCTCGCCAGCATGCCCCTGATTGCCCATCTGCGTCACCACGCCCGTCTCTGCGGCAACCTCGCCCATCCGGCGCGCCTCCTCGATCGTGTGCGCCATGGGCTTTTCCACATACACATGCTTGCCCCGCCGCATCGCGGCCAGGGCGATCGGCGCATGCCAGTGATCCGGCGTGCCGATCATCACCGCATCCAACCCCTTCTCCTTCTCCAGCATCACCCGGTAGTCCGAGTAGAAGGGACGTCCCGGATAGGTCTTCCGCATGCGTTCCGCATGCTTGGCTTCCACATCGCAAAAGGCCGCGAGATTGACCTCCGGAAACGTTGCCAGCTCCTTGGCGACGCCCCCTCCCTGCCCGCCGATGCCGACACATCCGATGTTCAGTTTGCCCGAAGGCGGCACCCCGCCCGACGCGCCGATCACAGATCGCGGCAGGATCAGAAACCCGCCCGCCGTAAATCCGCTTTTGCCCAACCACGCGCGCCTTGTGATCCCTGTCTGAAGCTTCGCCATCTTACACCTCCGTTTCGCGTTCATCCGTCCGCCACCCGGACATCCGTATTTATATATCACAAAACACCGGCCACCGTAAACTTCGCGGAAGGGTGACGCCGTAATCGGTTCGTGACAGGAGTGTGCGAAGACAATACCTAAAAAGAGCAGTTGAACCTTCAACTCTCTTTGGTTTCAGGGTTTCTGGTTTCAGGGTTTCAAGGTTTCATCCAAATCGGGGTCGGGATCGGGATCGGGGTCGGGATCGGGGTCGGGATCGTCGACCCGCGACGATCGACAGGGACGCCCGCGTTTCCGACACCGCAGGTCGCTTTTCGGGGTTTCAGGGTTTCTGGTTTCAGGGTTTCAAGGTTTCATCCAAATCGGGATCGGGGTCGGGATCGCTATCGGGATCGGGATCGCTATCGCTATCGGGATCGGGATCGTCGACCCGCGACGATCGACAGAGAAGCGGGCGTCCCCGTCCGCGGCGGTCACGCCGCTGCCTTTGAACGCCGAACGCCCAACGCCGAACTCAGAACGTCGAAGTGAAAAACTCCTTGCCTATAAATTGCCAGGATGACAGGATTTTCAGGATTGAACAACATCATGTTAATCATGTCCTAAACTTACTTCCAAGGTTTTTTCGCGGCGGAGCCGCGCGGCAGGCTAAATCCTAACTCCTAAATCCTAAATCCTAAATCCTAAATAACTCCTACATCCGCGCGTAGCGCGGAAGACGCCCGCGTTTCCGACACCGCAGGTCGCTCGTCGCGGGTCGCGGGTCGACATAAGGTCTGACGGGAGAAGCGGGCGTCCCTACCCCGCGTGGCAGGGCGGTTCCCCGAAACCGAGGACGAAGCCGAGAAAGCGATCCCGATAAAACCAGAAATCAAAGCCTCAGCGATCCGTGACTCGGGGATACGTTCAGCGTGCTGGGTTTGAAGGTTTTTCGGCATCGACAACGCCCTCTTCTTTCGGCAAACTAGAATGCTTTCCGGTTGACATGGTAAAAAACAGGAATGGCACACGGATGAGCGAACAAGCGAGGGTGGACAGATGGAAGGTGTGAGAGAAGCTCCGATTTTGACGGATCCGGTGAGTGCGGCGGCATGTCCGAAATGCGGCGCGATGCTGGATGTCGGGGGATTACCGACGTTTACCGCAGTTCAGTGCCCGAACTGCGAGACGGAATTCCAGGTGCCTGCGCAGTTCGGTAATTTCCTGCTCCTGCAACTGCTGGGCGCGGGCGGCATGGGCGGTGTGTACCGTGCCCGGGACGAGGGCCTCAACCGCGAGGTGGCCATCAAGGTGATGTTGAAGAGCCTGGGAGATGACCCCATGTTCGTGGAGACGTTTCAGCGTGAGGCGCAGGCCGCGGCCAAACTGAACCATCCGAACATCGCGCAGATCTATTCGTTCGGTCAGGAAAAAGGGCAACCGTATATTGTGATGGAACTGGTTTCCGGCGGCAGCCTCGATAAGATGATGGCGGCACAGGGAGCGATGGACCCCACGGCCGTCATACAGATCGGCGAGCAGATCGCCGAGGGGTTGCGGGAGGCCGCAGACGCCGGACTGGTGCACGGCGATGTGAAGCCCGAGAATATCCTGTTCGACAACGACAAGAACGCCAAACTGGTGGATTTCGGTCTGGCGGCCATGAATGCCGGACCGGGTAATGAAGTTTGGGGTACGCCGTACTACATCGCGCCGGAAAAGGTACGGCGGCAGAAAAGCGATTTCCGGTCCGATATTTACAGTCTCGGCGCAACGTTGTATCACGCGATCACCGGGGTGCCGCCGTTCGACGGCGAGGATGCCACGGCCGTGGTCAAAGCGCGTTTCGAAGGGCCGCCCAAACCGATGTCGGAACTCCGTAAAAACATCCCGGACGAAATCGAGGCGCTCATCCGGCGTATGCTGGAGGTCGAACCCCAGATGCGGTATCCGACCTACGGGTCGCTCCTCGGTGATATGCGGCGTTACCTTTCCAAGGTGAAACCGGTCAATCTCGCGTTGTCATCGAAAAAAATCATGATCAAGGGCAAGTTGTCCAAGACCACCACCGGAGTGCCGACGATAACGGGAAACATGTCGGACGACCTGCCTCCCGGCATGGTGCCGGTGGACGCGATTCCGGAGGAGGATCTCGAAAGCGAGGAAGAGGCGAAGCGGCGCGGCCACAGGATGATGCTGATGATCCTCGGCGGAGTGTTTCTGGGCGTGGCGATGCTGGTTGGAAGCGTCTTCGGCGTTAAACACTATTTGGGGGTAAAACGGGAAAAGACCGTGCGCGCGATAAACGAAAGCCGTCAAGGCAAGGCGCTGGCTTCGATCGCGAAATCCGTGGCACAGGCGAGAACGTTGCCGGAACGGTTGAGCGGATATCCGCAGGAGGCGATGGAAACAGCCCAGGCGGCAGCCGACGCGGTGGTCGCGGTGTTGGGCGAGACGGTGCGGACGAGCATGACCGTGCCCGAGCCGACGTTCGCCTGGGATGCGCAAGAGAGCGCAGACGCGCAACCGCCATCCGCACCGGGCGAAACGGCTGCGGCCCCCGCAGTCTCGAATGCGGTGCCGCAAGGCGGAGCGGCGGAGGTC
>Ga0209719_1004326_pt1 | contig 11726 bp, 10 predicted proteins | sample AD_JPNAS2_MetaG_FD_184421 | JGI IMG/M metagenome (GOLD analysis project Ga0209719, IMG submission 184421) | Active sludge microbial communities of municipal wastewater-treating anaerobic digesters from Japan - AD_JPNAS2_MetaG (SPAdes) (version 2) | ecosystem: Engineered > Bioreactor > Anaerobic...
ACCCACACATAAACCAAAAAACAACAAGAAGAAAGGTGCGAAAAAGGGAGTCAAATCCAATTCATGATAGTTGGGCAAATCGTACAATTCCCCAATCATTTCAAACAACTTAGTAAATTTGTTGTTTTTCAGCTTTACGGGTACTTTTTCTGTATCTAAAGGTTCTGCCGATTCGTAATAAACACCGGATGATTCCAAATAATCTTCCAATTCGGCTGTGTTTTCTTCAGGACACCATCCTTCCAACAACATTACCTTTTCATCCACTTGTGCGGTGGTGTTCAATACGACTTTTGAAAAGTCAATCTCACCGGACACTTGTGTGCTGAAAGCTTGCAGATCACGATAATGTTCAATGGCAAACTGCCTGATAAATTCTTTGGAAGCAGCTATTTCTTTTTGGATAGATGCGATTTCTTTTTGGATTTCAGATGCATTTTTACTGGATAACTGAATGGGATCTGCATCAATATCTACCACGACATCAGGTCTGTTGATAGTTATAAAATGCTTGTAAAGCCCAACTGTACCAATTTCAAAAGCATTATACAACACTTCCCATTCCTGATCAAATTTTTGCTCATGACAACTAAAAAAGCGCAGTTCAAAACCGGCATCCTGCAATTCTTGTAATCTCTCGTGTGAAAAATTACCCCACACTTCCATTCTTTCCCACTCCCGCTCGGCTGATTGCAGTTTCTGATACTGTGATTCCAACAAATCGTATTTTTCTTCAATCTCCTGCATCAGGGCTTTTCCATCGGTATTTTTCTTAGCTTTTTTAGGTTTGACACCCTTAGGCAGCTCCGATTGCAATTTCTTCAACAAAACACCTAATCCGGTTTTGAGCTGTATTTGACGGGTCAGTTCTTCGTCCTCCTGGACCCCTTCAGACTTCTCAATGATGTGTAACACACCAATTTCCCTGATCTTATTCAAGAAATCCAGGTATGTCTTATGATACACTAGAAAGGAATATTTTCGCATCTTAACTATCATAGCAACTCCTCCTCTCTTTCTCTTTCTTGCCGTGATTTTACTATTTTCTGGGATGATTTGGAAAGATTTTCTTCATCTTCCATAAATCTCTTTATTTTCAAAATGGCGTCTTCATAACCGGGAATTTGTACTTTTTCAAACAAATTTACCTTTTGCGTGGTTTTTTTACGTGCATGCTCTAACAATTGTACCTTTTGCTCCGCAAAAACCTGTTCGATACCAATCTGAGCCAGTTCCTTCAATTGCGCCAAACCGTCTGCGTACCATACAGGGGCATTGAATAAGCTGTATGGCTTCATTTCATATATAACTTCATCCAGTACAGGAACACGCACAGCAGCAATTTTTCTGACACTCATCCGCACATCCTTCACTTTCAGAAGAGATGTATCAAATTCTCCCCACAAGGCCAACATCTTGTCGTATGAAAGGATGCGGTTCTCCAATTCTTGCTCCAAGCTTTTAATCTCATCTTTTGCTTTCTTAACCTCAACACGCAAAGCACTTTCCTTATTTTTAATGGTAGGAAGTGCACGCACACGCATGTTCAGGTTTTTCTCCAAAGCCTGTAATGATGTTTTATTATATTGAAATTTAATAGACATAAAAGCTGTTTTTTATTTTGCAGTCGTAAGTCCCGGAAACAAAACTTATCGTTCCTTACGAAACAAATTGGATCACTTCCTCCAATACTTATCAACCAAATCCTGTCTGATATTCACTTCCGTCGCTGTAAAATGTTTTGCAAACAAATCCCAGGCAACGTCTAACATTTGATCTGTATTGAGGTTCACATCAATAGCCATCAAATGCTCCGCATAATCTTTGGCATATGCCAACGCCCTTTCATCATAATCCGTAAGGTCGAAACCATTCTCCAGCTTAGTTTTAGCATTCGCTGCATCGGCATACAAACGCACGGCAGCATTCATAACCTGCGGATGATCCTCACGTGTTTTCTTACCAATCACCAATTGCTTCAAGCGCGACAAAGAACGGAAAGGATCGACTATCACTTTCCCTATATCCGAATCGCGTCTCAGGAAGAGCTGTCCCTCAGTGATATAACCTGTATTATCAGGAATAGAGTGTGTAATATCTCCACCGGAAAGCGTGGTAACTGCAATGATAGTGATAGAGCCACCTTCAGGAAATTGCACTGCCTTCTCATATATTTTTGCCAAATCCGAATACAAAGAGCCTGGCATGGAGTCTTTGGAAGGGATCTGGTCCATCCTGTTCGACACAATAGACAAGGCATCTGCGTAGGAAGTCATGTCCGTCAACAACACCAACACCCGCTCATTCTTATCAACGGCGAAATACTCCGCAGCCGTCAACACCATATCCGGGATCAACAGACGCTCCACAGGCGGATCCTCGGTCGTATTCACAAAGCTGATGATGCGATTGAGTGCACCGGCATTGCTGAATGTGTTTTTAAAATACAGATAATCATCATTGGTCAGTCCCATTCCACCCAGGATAATTTTATCAGTCTGCGCACGCAACGCCACGGTTGCCATCACTTGATTAAAGGGCTGGTCAGGGTCAGCGAAGAAAGGAATTTTTTGTCCCGACACCAAAGTATTATTCAGGTCAATACCGGCAATACCTGTTGCAATCAGTTCTGACGGTTGTTTACGACGAACCGGATTCACAGACGGACCACCGATTTCACGTTCTTCACCCTCAACAACAGGTCCACCATCAATGGGTTCACCAAAAGAATTGAAGAAGCGTCCGGCCAGCTGTTCACCTACTTTTAAAGTAGGAGATTTCTTCAAAAACACCACTTCTGCATTGGTTGGAATACCTTCAGTACCACTGAATACCTGCAAAGTAACTTCATCACCCTGAATTTTTACTACCTGTGCCAACTTACCGTCAACTGTAGCCAGTTCCTCATTGCCCACCCCTGTAGCACGCAATGAACAGGTCGCTTTCGTAATACGGGTAATTTTCGTGTATATCTTCTGAAAAGCTTTTGTTTCCATATTCTATTTTTTCTTTCTTATATAGTCTTTTCTGCCAGGATGTTTTTTAAATCAGTCTCATAAGCGTTGAACTCCGGAGATTGAAAAGCCGAGTAATTCATTTGCTTTAACACATTGATAACCCGCTTGAAATAATCCATTACTTCTACAAAACCTGTAAATTCAAAATCCGCATTACAGATGTCCATCACTAAATTTAACATATAGTGTTGTCTTTCTAGGGAAGTTACAGCATCCACTTTATCAAAAGCATCCTGTTGCAAGATGGTAAAGTCAATGACTTCCGACTTCCAGAAAGTCACGTGATAATCAACAGGAACACCGTCATCCCCGAGAATATTGATTTGCTCATTTACCTCTTTTCCACGTTGAAGAATCGTTTTCATATCGTTCACCAGGCTAGTCCATTGCGGAGAGATCACCTCAGATATATACGATTCAAATTCGGGATATTCAATGTATTTAGAATAGCTGTCGATTGGATTGACAGCCGGGTAGCGTTTGTGGTCGGCCCTGGACTGCTCAAGTGCATAAAAGCACCTTGCAGCTTTTTTAGTGCCCTCGGTTACCGGCTCTTTCAAGTTTCCTCCGGCAGGTGACACTGTACCAATAAATGTAATCGAACCCGTTTCTCCATTTTTCAAATAGACATAGCCGGCACGGGAGTAGAAGTTCGCAATGATGGCTGACAGGTCCATGGGGAAAGCATCCTGACCGGGCAATTCCTCCATACGGTTTGACATTTCACGCAGTGCTTGCGCCCAACGCGAAGTCGAGTCTGCCATCATCAACACCCTCAAACCCATGGCACGATAATATTCGGAAATCGTCATGGCCGTATATACGGAAGCCTCACGTGAAGCCACCGGCATATTCGAGGTATTGGCAATGATGATGGTACGCTCCATCAATTTGCGACCGGTATGCGGATCATCCAATCTGGGAAATTCCACAAAAATCTCCACTACCTCATTGGCCCTTTCACCGCAAGCAGCTATCACTACAATATCAGCCTCAGCTTGTCTGGAAATGGCATGTTGCAATACCGTTTTTCCCGTACCGAAAGGACCGGGAATAAAGCCGGTGCCACCTTCCACAATAGGATTAACTGTATCAATGATGCGTACACCGGTTTCCAATAATTTAAAAGGGCGCGGTTTTTCCGAATGTATATTGATGGCTTTCTTAACAGGCCATTTTTGGATCATATTCAGCTTGATGTCTTTGCCATCTGCATCCGTTACAACGGCAATGGTATCCATGATGGTGTATTCTCCTTCTTTGGCAACACTTTTCAACGTATAAGTTCCTTCGAAAGCGAAGGGCACCATAATTTTATGGGGCTGATGATTTTCTTCCACCTGACCCAACCATGAACCGGCTTCCACAACATCTCCCGGAGATGCCAGCGGCACGAAATGCCATAGGGTTTTCTTATCGAGTGGGAAATTATATTCACCACGGTTTAAAAAGATACCTGTCAGTTTGTTCAAATCATTTTGCAAACCGTCGTAGTTTTTGGACAATAATCCGGGGCCTAAGGTAACCTCCAGCATATGTCCGGTAAATTCCACCTTGTCGCCCACTTGCAGTCCGCGTGTACTTTCAAAGACTTGAACAAAAGCATGATTTCCGGTAATTTTCAGCACTTCCGACATTAATTTGGTATCGCCAAGCTGAATGTATGCAATTTCGTTTTGCATCACGGGACCATCTGCTTCAACGGTAACTAAGTTGGAAATGATTCCTTTTACTATTCCTTTTGTTGACATTATTAATAGTATTATAGGGTATTATATTGATACGTTTTATGCGTTAATTTTTATTCCTTCCTTCATAGATAGCAGCAACTCTCTAAAAATTTGAGAACCCGATTCCACGGACAGCATCCTCCAGCGCTGCAGCATCTCAACTCTTAATACATAAGCCAATATTCTTTCGATAGAAAAATAATTGAAGAAGGTGTGTTCATCCAACCAATCCCACTTCAAAGCATCAATTTTCTTTTCTCGCTCCAACAAATCTGTATCTTCAGCTAATTTAATTACCTCTTCCGTATATTCAAAAAGATTGGCCACTCCGAAATCCCGGGCGTGACTACTTCTTAAAATCTTAGCAACTTCAGTACTTCCAACTATCAGTTTTTCTTGCGGCAATTGATGCTTACGGCAGAAAATGGCGGTCAGCAAATTATTTAAATTCAAATTAAACTCAAACCAGGCACTTACAAACTGATTGGATGACTGCATCGCATGATCATAATACAAACCGGATAAATAATCTTCTTCTGACCATCCCTTTAGAAAATCCTCTTCTGATTTGATTTGCTTATAAAATTTAGCAAAATAAGGCAGTAAGCGCTCGTCCGAAGGGTTATCCTCCTCTTTGAGCAATTGGAACAAATCCTCCCAATCTGAACTTTTCAAAAATCCCCTGTCATCTATGACAGCATCTTTATCTTGCAGGAGAATCAGGAAATTTCGATTGTCGTATGCAGCATAAAGCAGACGCAACAATTGAGCATCCTCTGTGCTCAGTTGCGGCATTATCTCGATCATTAAATCTTGCAGAGATAAAAAACCCTTGGTGTCATCTTTTTGTAAATCCGGCAATCCGGACACCAGGTAGTAATAATTGGACTTTGATTTGAGGAGTTTGGACATCAAAACAGTAGTTCTACTAATTGTGGTCTTAAGAATTCCTTGAAATAAGCGATAAATTCCGCTTCGCCAAAATTGATTTTATAACCACCTTTTTCGGCAACAATGGAAAAATCGGTTTTAATATTGTTGACTGCGGCTATCTTTACTCCTTTATCCAACAAGTGCTTTGCATTGGATTTGAAATAATCCGTCAATTCTTTTGCCTGTCGGGTCTCTATCGTTACCTCCTGGTTTTTTGCCAAACTCTCTGTCAATACCAGCAATATTTTCATCATAAATTCCTTGTTGGTAGTGGCAGCTTTAACATTGGAAGACACGACCTCTCCGCAAACGATATCGGTGATTTCAGTTTTTAGCGCATTGAGGGCTTGTTGTGCGAACAATTTGATCTCCACCTGAGTATTTTTCATCAATTCGTTCGCTTTTTCTTCGGCAGACTTCAAAGTTTTATCGGCCTGCTTCTGAGCGCTGGCAACAATATCCGCCGCCTGTTGTTCAGCTTGAGCGATGATTTTTGCAGCCTCTTCCTGTCCTTTTTCTATTCCTTCCAAATAGATCTTATCGGTTAATTCCTGCAGTTTTGTGTTCATATATCAGCAATAATTTATTTCAAGGGGAATCGTCTTAATTACAATCAGCAAAATTAATTGTTTAATTTTTTTTAAAAAAATATTTTTAATGGAATCTGCGTATTTAAACGTGAAAAAAGAGAAAGCAATGTTAATATTTAATTCAAACTTGCTTTTGTATGACTTCCGCAACTTGTTCCATCAACCATCTGGGAGTGGATGTAGCACCGCAAATACCAATTTTTTTATTGATATCCAGGTTTAATCCTTGTATTTCTTCCGGCCCGGAAACTTTATATGAATTGGGATTAACGCTTTTACAGTGTTTGAACAACTCTTTTCCATTTGAACTCTTTTTGCCGCTCACAAAAACAACAATGTCATTTTCTTGAGCAAAAGCAGTTAAATTAGGAACACGGTTGGAGACCTGCCTGCAAATGGTATCGGCAAACTCAAATTCTGCACTTTCAGCTTTAGAAGCTGAGATATTTTTTATCAAATTATTAAAGCCATCCAACGACTTTGTCGTTTGAGAAAACAATTTAATGTTTTTCGACAGGTCAAGTTTCGATAAATCAGATTCATTTTCAATCACGATCACGTTGCCACCGGTCTGACCGTCCAATCCTTTCACTTCAGCATGACCGGTCTGACCATACACAACAATCTGTGTATCCTGGTTTTTTGATTCTTCATAAGCGTTTTTAATCCTGGATTGCAACTGTAACACAACCGGACAAGAAGCATCTACCAGGGTAATATTGTTTTTCCTGGCTGTTTCATAGGTTGAAGGCGGCTCTCCGTGCGCACGCAACAGAACTTTCACATCACGCAATTGAGCAAACTGCTCGTGGTCAATGGTTACCAAACCCATTTTCTCCAAACGCTCAACTTCCTTATTGTTGTGGACAATATCGCCCAGGCAATACAATATTTCGCCTTTTCCCAATTCCTCCTCTGCCTTTTGGATAGCCCGGACAACCCCAAAACAAAAACCTGAATTTTTATCTATATTGATTTCCATGATTGCATCAATATCAGAGCGCTGCTACCCGCTGCTCAAACAATTCCATTATTACTTTTTGTTGCTCCCGGAGGGTCATCAAACTATTGTCGATAAGCACAGCATCTTCAGCCTTCCTTAACGGACTCACCTTTCTGTTTTGATCCCTGTAATCACGCTCTTTCACATTGGCAAGTACATCCTTAAACGACACTTGTTCACCCTTTTGAAGCAATTCATCCATCCTTCGCTGCGCCCTTATTTCCGGTGAAGCCGTTAGAAAAACTTTCAATTCAGCGTCCGGGAACACCACAGTGCCAATGTCTCTTCCATCCATCACGATACCTTTTTCAACACCCATCTGCTGTTGCTGCCTGACCAATTCTTTGCGCACCGCAGGAAGTGTACTGACACGGCTCGCTCCATTGGAAACCTCTAAACTGCGTATAGCTGACTCAACATTTTCACCGTTCAGATATATTTCAGCATATCCGGTATCGTTCAGCACAAACTTCAGCTGTACGGTATGAATGTGGCTTTCAATACTTTCAACATCCATATCATCATTTGTAATCCATCCCTGACGCATGCAATGCAGAGCAACAGCGCGGTACATAGCTCCGGAATCAATGTATATATAACCAACATCATGGGCCAATTGTTTAGCCATGGTGCTTTTCCCACAAGAAGAGAATCCGTCTATGGCAACGATGATTTTTTTAGTCATAATTTGAATATCAAAGTCGAAAATCGTTCAAAGAAGTACTGATGGAAAACAGATAAGCTGAGTTACCTACCTGGAATTGACTCATTCCAAAACCTATCTGAAAATAGCTGATTTTGATACCGCCTCCGAAAGAAAATCCGGCTATACTTTTAAAACCATCCATCTTCAGTTCTTGATGGCGGCGATGGTCGTAGGAAGCAGCTATATAAAAATTTTTACCGGGTAAAAATTCAACTCCAAACACCGTGTGCCTGAAAAAATGATCAATAAAAGGAAAATCCACTATTAAATCTTCTCTTTCATAATCTTGAAGCGAACGATTGTTATCCACATACCTCAGATCCCAATCATGCAAATTATGCATTGTTAAAGAAAATCGAAAAGGTGCGTGTTTTAATTTATACGATGCACCTAACTGCATATCAAAAGGCAATGGTTCAAAATGTTGTCCATCCACATCTGCATAATATCCTTTAAATTGCGTACCTATATTTCTTAACACCAATCCCGCTTGAAAAAGCTGTGAAGGGTTCTGGTAGCTCATACCCAAATCAATGGCCGCACCGAAAGACAGATAACGCTCATAGGCCGAAAAAACTGGTTTTAATGCTGCTCCTGCATACACTCCATCAATAATCATCCGGCTATAAATCAGACTCATCGCAACATCTTTAGCTGTAAACTCTCCGATAATTTCATTGTATTCAGTTGTTTCTTTGAACTTGCCGTAATCAACATACTGCACCCCGGCAGCAAAATGATTCTTTCCGCAAGAACGACCATAAATTGCCGTACCAAACTTAACGTCTGCGAGATAGTTAGCCATATTCAACCCGATTGTGTTATCAGCTTTTTCGGTCAACAGTGCAGGATTCAGCAAGGCAAAATTAATATCATGATCTGACAGGGAAACATTTTTTCCGCCCAAAGCAGCCATCCTGGAAGAGACAGGCAAGTCAAGAAACTGAAAAACACCACCTGCCGCATGGAGTTGCTGCATGTAGACAAAAAGGATGAGTGCTATGACGTAAAAACTCTTATTTCTCATTCAACATCAAGTTTAAAATCAAAAATTGATTTAAAAACCCCCAAAGATATATCATTTTAACGAGTTAAACTTCGGAAAAATAAATCCAACAATATTATTAACGAATATTCAAAGAAAAATTTTAAAGTCGCAAAAATAAATATTTAGCCGGCAGTATTGCAATAAAATATTGAATTTTCAGTTGAAACGTATAGGATATTAAAAATAAAATCGTACATTTGCCGAACGGAAAAACAAACAAAAATTTACTTGCGTTATGAACATCAAAAAATCATCCAAAGCCTCACTTGAAAATAGAAGATCTATCTTCTTGCTGATGGGTTTTGTCGCGGTTTTAGCCTTCGTTTATATAGCTTTTGAGTGGACACAAGTAGAAGTAACCGTCTATGAAAGTGTTTCTTTAGAGCCCGTAATCGAAGAAGAAATTGAAATCATACAGACAATTGAAGCGCTACCTCCTCCACCACCACCCGATATACCGGAAGTTATTGAGGTATTGAATGTTGTAGAGGACGATGTTGAGACTGCAGAAATTATTATTGATTCGGAAGACGACCGGGACAAAGAGGTTGTTATCCGCCCGCCGACAACAACTTATACCAGCGGAGTTTATTCAGAAGAAGCTGATGCTGAAGTTGTATTTATGGTGGTTGAAGATATGCCCGGCTTTCCCGGTGGTGACGCCGCGTTATTGAAATACTTACATGACAACATCAAGTATCCTGTTATTGCTCAAGAAAGTGGAATACAAGGACGTGTGATCTGCCAGTTTGTTGTAAACCGTGACGGATCTATCGTTGACGTTGAAGTGGTGAGGGGCGTTGACAGAAGCTTGGATGCGGAAGCGGTACGTGTGGTTCAAAATATGCCTAAATGGATGCCTGGAAAACAACGTGGAAAAGCCGTACGTGTTAAATTTACACTTCCAATAAATTTCCGCTTGCAATAGGACTGACATTATTGGTTGTACCAACGGTCAACTGGTCAACTTATAAGATTTAAAAAACGTATGAAAACTGAAATATATCAGGAAAGAGCTGTTCTTGTTGGACTGATCACCCCTGAGCAAGATGCCGGAAAAGCTAAAGAGTATATGGATGAGCTTGCTTTTCTTGCTGATACTGCGGGTGCTAAGGTGGAAGAATATTTCTTTCAAAGGGTAGATTATCCAAATCCCAGAACATTTGTGGGACAAGGAAAATTAGAAGAAATAAAATCTTACGTTGATGATAACGAAATAGGCATCGTCATCTTTGACGATGAGTTGAGTCCTACACAATTCAGGAATATCGAAAAGGTACTCAATATCCTGGTGTTGGATAGAACCAATCTGATCCTGGATATTTTTGCCAAAAGAGCAAAAACAGCCAACGCTAAAACCCAGGTTGAATTAGCTCAATTGCAATATTTGTTGCCTCGATTAACCCGTTTGTGGACACACCTGGAGCGACAGCGAGGAGGTATTGGCATGCGTGGTCCGGGTGAAACTCAGATAGAAACTGACCGCAGATTGATCCTAAACAGAATTTCAGTCTTAAAGAAGAACTTGAAGAGCATTGAAAAGCAAATGCACTCACAGCGAAAACATCGTGGAAAATTGGTGCGGGTTGCCCTGGTCGGCTATACCAATGTCGGCAAATCTACTTTGATGAATCTGCTCAGCAAATCAGATGTTTTTGCGGAAAACAAGCTTTTTGCAACTTTAGACACTACTGTCAGAAAAGTAACCATCGACAATCTCCAATTTTTAATGACTGACACGGTCGGTTTCATCAGAAAACTTCCACACCATTTGATAGAATCCTTCAAATCGACTTTAGATGAGGTGCGCGAAGCAGATCTACTACTACATATTGTGGATGTTTCTCATCCCGGCTTTGAAGATCAATTGGAGATAGTCAATCAAACTCTCAAAGAAATTGATCCCCAGGAAAAACCGGTTGTTCTTGTGTTCAATAAAATTGACGCCTTTACCTTTGTCCCAAAAGATGAAGATGATCTAACACCTGCAAGGAAAGAAAATATCGGGTTAAATGAACTGAAAGCTACCTGGATGTCGAAATTGGAAGACAACTGCATATTTATCTCTGCAACAAAAAAAATCAATATAGAAAACCTAAGGAAGTTGTTGTATGAAAAGGTAAAAGCCATCCATATTGAACGATATCCGTATAATGATTTCTTGTTTCAAAAATTTGATGATCTGACTGCACTTTCGTAATACTACAACCTTTAATAATAAAAATAATGAACAGTTATCGTGCACTTACACCCGACGAAATTTCTACCTTGATAAATCAGGGATGCTCAGCAGAAGATTGGAGTACCATCAGCGTAGCCAAAAACTTCAATACGCAATTTATTAACCGGGTGCAATTTTCAGGAACTATACAATTAGGATCTTTCAATGGAACTTTCGAACTCCCGGGAGGATTAAAACAACATTCCGGACTTTACAATTGCCGTTTACACAATTGCACCATTGGCAATGATGTATATATAGACAAGATACACAATTACATAGCGAATTATCACATTGGAGATAATTCTTTTATAGACAATATCAATTTGATGGTTGTTGAAGGTATAACTTCCTTTGGTAATGGTGTCAGGGTTCCTGTCATGAATGAAGGAGGCGGTCGGGAAATCCCGATTTTTGATAATCTTTCAGCGCCCTTGGCATATATTCAAGCACTTTACAGACATAGAAAAGCTGTGAC
>Ga0209719_1004329_pt1 | contig 11724 bp, 10 predicted proteins | sample AD_JPNAS2_MetaG_FD_184421 | JGI IMG/M metagenome (GOLD analysis project Ga0209719, IMG submission 184421) | Active sludge microbial communities of municipal wastewater-treating anaerobic digesters from Japan - AD_JPNAS2_MetaG (SPAdes) (version 2) | ecosystem: Engineered > Bioreactor > Anaerobic...
AGACGACCTATGCGTGCCCCGCTCCGCGTGTGATTGTGGCGGATTTAGAAGTGATGCGGACGGCTCCAGCGTGGATGGTCGCCAGTGGTTTCGCCGACCTGCTCTCGAAGGTGACGGCGGGCGCGGACTGGATTCTCGCGTTTGAATTGGGTGCCGCAGAGTGGCATGACCGTGCCTGGCACACCGTGCAGGACGGCCTCCCCGAGGCCATCGGCGATCCTGAGGGTGTGGCGGCGATGGAGACGGCACCGCTCACGAAATTCGTCGAGGGGCTCATGCTCGGCGGCTTCGCCATGCAGGACATGCAGAGTTCGCGCCCGGCCTCAGGCGCGGAGCACATGTTCAGCCACATCCTCGATATGCGCAACCACACCTACCGTGGCGCTAGCGTGTCGCATGGTTTTCAGGTAGGGGTGTACACGCACTTTATGGCGAAGCTTTACGAGGAGATACTGGCCTTCGACTACACGCAACTGGATGTGGAGGCCTGCGTCGCCGCATGGCCGGAGTGGCCCGCCGAAGAGGCGGTCGTGGAAAAGATTCTGGCAGGAACGTCACTCGTCGAGGTCGGCAGAACCACGACAAAGAAGAAATACGTGGACAAAGCGGAACAACGCGCCCGGCTATCGGATTTGAAGCAGCGCTGGCCTGCCATCAAGGCGCGCCTAGAGAAGCAACTGCTGTCGGCCAAGGAGATTGAGCGCAGACTGCGGGTTGTCGGTGCGCCCGTCCATCCCGAAGAGATCGGAGCAACGCGCGAGCAGTCGCTCCGAGACGTGATGGTCGCCGCGCACATGCGTGATCGTTACAACTCGCTCGATTTTCTCTATGCGACCGGCCAGATGGACATCTTCGCCCGGAAAGCGATGTCCGTTCATTAGTTCGTTAGTACCTCAATGAAAACTCTAAAAGTCATCCATACGCTTGCAGCTTGGGTTGCCATTCTTGCCGCAAGTCTCTATGTTGTCGACGCTATTGGGGGCATACATTTTGCCACAACGGTTGAGCGCCGTTTGGGGTTTCGATTGATGGTGCTAGCGGATGACCCAAGTCGGCTCCATCAGACGGTTGAAGATTTTTTCGTAGGACTGCCACCCCCGCGGACATTGCACAAGGAGATATGCGCGACACGTGAATTGATGCAGAGATTGGCTTGTGATGGTTGTGTTCTTTTTCTTTCCGTATTCGTGTGGCGCATCACACGGACGAAAAAACGTCAGCCCGGCGACGCACCTTAACTGGTTAAAGGAAGGTGAACAGGTGAAGGAGACCCGAATCATGTGGATCGAAAGAAAGGACGGGTTGGCCGGTCCGGCCCGAATCGGTCGCGTCACATTCTCCAAGAGTCGAAAGTCGCTCCACTACGACGGCAAAACCTTTCACACTTTGGCCGGGCGCGGATTCAAGACGAACTACGTCGATGTCGAGACCGGGGAAGAGTACTGGATTTCCGGTTGCCACAAAGACGGTCGGGATGCCTTGTACACGACGGATGTTGAGGTTGACGAAGACGTGCGCGTGGAATATTGGACGGAGATCCGAGGGCAACCGGACAAGGTGCGAGTCGCGCGCTTCCGAGCAGTCGGCAAATGCAAATGAAGTGACGAGCGGCATCGGTTGGAATGTGTTGCGACAAGCCTGAAAAAATGGATTGGATTGCAGCAGATGTGCGTTTTTTTCCTCTCCGTCCTCACGTAAATAAAGTGGGGGATGTGTTCAAAATTTCATTTCTTCATAAAACAGTTGACATCATGTCCGCCCTTTAGTTTCATGTCATCGTGAAAAAAGGGCAAAAAACGGACCATGATCGAGAAACGGCGCTTGATCCATGTGTGGTTGGCGCTAGAATACGCGATCTGCGTCGGCGGGCGCACCTGTCGCAGGGCGAGTTGGCGCGCCGCCTAGGCATGCGGCAAGGACCGGTGTGTAACATTGAACTGGGCAAGAACCTCCCGTCCACGCCGGTACTGTTGCGTCTGGCTGAGGTTCTTGGCGTCACGGCAGATGCAATCCTGCGTCCTGATGCCGAGGCTCCCCTTCAGGTCAAAGAAGCGTTAGCGGAATACGCGCCGTACGAAGTGCCGCCCATCCGGGATGGCGTATCGTTGCCCGACGCGGGTATTGCGGCCATCAACGCCATCGCCCGCGACTATCTGGCTTTGGAAGACATCTGCTGCGTACCGCGCCAGGCGCGTGTGCCGTTGCAGGTGCCCTTCGAAATCTCGTTCGCGGGTCTCTCCCGGCTGGCCGTGCAGTTCCGTGCGCTCTTCGGGGTCAACGACGCGGTGGTTTTCGATCCGCTGGAGCTTTTTGAGAACCACGGCCTGCGCGTGGTCTTCATGCCGCTGGACACGGTGCAGCGTTTTTCTTTCTACGATGCGGCGAATGCCAACGTGTTCATCTTCATCTGTGCCGACATCAATCCGGAAAGACAGATCTTCGGACTGGCGTACGAACTTGGCCGCACCCTGCTCTATACACGGTCGGCGTTTCCCGGTACGGAACCGCAGCTCGATGAGGCCGAGTCCGACAAGGCTGCACGCCACTTCGCCGCTTGTTTCCTGATGCCCGAACAGGCGGTGCGGGTCAGCGTGGCGCAAACCGGCGTGTTGCCGAACGAGTGGGACATGGAGATGCTCTTACGTCTCAAGCACCGTTTCGGTGTGTCGGCTGAGGCTTTTAACTACCGTCTGCTTGAACTCGGGCTGATCACGGCTACGCGGCAGGACAAACTTCGTGCCGCCATCAAGCGGCACTATAAGTTGCATGATTTCGCCGAACCCGGCGACAGCCGCCGCATCCTCTCGCCCAACGGCCGCCTCGGCGACTTGCTCTACATCGCCCTGCGTCGCGACGACGTCGAAGCCCGCGCGATCGCCAACCGACTGAAGCGGCTGAAGGTGAACTGTAAACGATAAACTGCAGGAGCCATGACCATGCCGCCACGTCTGAGAAAAAATGAGAACAAACCGCATATCCCCGCCATCCCGTTTGAAAAATGTGCGGCCAAAACGACGACGGACGGCAAGCCCGGCACGACGGTATTGAATCACGGCATCCATGTCGGGCGTGTCGCCGAGGCGCTCGTTGCGCTGAAACCTGAGTGCGTCAAACGCCTCTTGCCGCCTCGTCCTGGGTTGCCCACCAGTGTGCATGATGTTGGTAAAGTCTCGCCGGGTTATGCATTGAAATATTTCGCCAATACTGTCGTCCGTGAACACGCGCCGGAACTATGTAACCAAAACTCTTTCTGCAAGCTTCACGCCACGATCAGTGCCGCAGCAATCGAACGTTGGTTGAAAACGCCCGTAACACGTCGTTCATCTGTTGCGCTGGCAGCGGCGGCGCATCACGGCAAGATGGAAACACCTCCCTTCCCTCCCGACATGTGTGAAATATTGGGCGGCCCCGCATGGTCGGAAGAGCGGCAAAAGCTGATCGTGCGTCTCTCTGAAGAGTTTGACGATACCCTGCAAGATGCTGCCGAAGCCAATGAATGGCTGCTGGCCGGCCTGACCTGCGTCGCGGACTGGATCGGCTCCGATGAGACGTTCTTTCCTGCCGACCGTCCGCCGGTTGTGGACGGAGATGCCGTCCTGACGGCGCGTCATGCGGTCAAGGAGTGCGGTTTCGCGCCGATGAATATCATCAAAGGGCTGTCCTTCGAAGATGTGTTCGGATTTCCGCCGCATGCGGCTCAGCAGGAGTTTATCGACCGTGTCACCCAGCCCGGCCTCTATGTCATGGAAGCGCCGATGGGACTCGGCAAGACCGAAGCGGCGCTCTACGCGGCATATAAGCTGGTTGAGGCCGGGCGTCACCGCGGCCTGTACTTTGCACTTCCGACACGCACCACCAGTGACCGCATCCATGAGCGTGTTCGCAAATTCCTCGTAAAAATCAGCGATGATCCTGTGATGCCGAAGCTCGCGCACGGCATGGCCTGGCTGTATGAGTGCCGCTGGCGTCCGGAAGATGATGACAACGTAGAGGCGCAACCCCAACGCGCGGTACACCCCTGGTTCAACCCTTCGAGGCGCGCGTTGCTCTATCCGTATGCGGTCGGTACCATCGATCAGGCCTTGCTCGGCGTGCTCAATGTGAAGCACAGCTTTGTGCGTCTCTTTGGTCTCGCGGGCAAAGTAGTGGTTCTTGACGAGGTACACAGCTATGACATGTATACCGGAACCCTGCTGGATGAACTTTGCGAACGCCTGTTGCAGATCGGCTGCACGGTGATCGTGCTTTCGGCGACTCTCACAGGCCGTCGCCGCAGCCAGTTGGCGCCTGCGCTCAGCGGATTTGCCGGTATAGAGGCATACCCGCTCATCAGCGGATGCCCGGCGGATGGAGAGCCGTTTTACGCGCCGCTTTCCGCGCCTGAGCCTCGAACCATACACATTCGCAGGGAGCACTGGGACAATCTGCGCCTGGCCGAAGAAGCGGTTGCCGCAGCACAGCGCGGCGAGTGTGTGGTCTGCATCGCCAACACGGTCGCGCGCGCCCAAGCCTGGTATCGCGCGGTCAAGGCCACGATGCCCGAGGGAGCCTTCCCTGTCGGTATCCTGCATGCCCGCTTCCCCATGTTCCGGCGCGAAGAGATCGAAAACGAATGGCTGAAAAAATTGGGCAAGAAGGGCGACCGACCCAAGGGCTGCGTGCTGATCGCCACGCAGGTTGTCGAGCAGAGCGTGGATATCGATGCCGACCGGACGATCACGGAACTTGCGCCGTCCGACATGCTCCTGCAGCGTATGGGGCGTTTGTGGCGTCACCCCCGCAGCGACCGTCCGTGTTCTGCTCCCGAACTCATTATCATCACGCAAGATTTGTCTTTATGTGAAACGGCTGAGCAGACGCGCGAGGCGCTTGGCAAAGAAAACACCTATGTCTATGCGCCGTATGTGCTGATGCGGACACTCGAGGTGTGGCGCACACGCTCAGAGATTACGCTCCCGAACGATATCCGGTCGGTCATCGAAGCCACGTATGCCGAGCGGGAGGAGATGCCTGCGAGTGTCATGGGCACGTTCAAAAAAGAGTTGTCGGAAAAGAGCGAGCGTTTGCGCAAGCTGGCATACAGCGCGCAAGACACGAATCTGGGATTCCCGACCAGTGATAAGGATGACGAACGCGCCGCCACGCGCCATAGCGACCTGCCCACGCAGTCCGTGCTGCTGTTGTCCGAACGGCCGGAAGAGCTGGGATACGGACGCGCCCGCATATGGCTGCCGGACGGCGGCAGCGCGTTGCAGTTGGACGCGAATCGCCCGGATTTTGCGGCGACACGCCGACTCCATGCCAGTACGGTCACGGTGGCAGCTTATCTGCTTGCTGACCAGAGCGGTACCCGCAAGGATACGGTGTGGCTCAATCGTCACTTCTACGACAAGCCGGTCGTGTTGGTCTGTGACGACGGGGGCGTGTTGTGTGACCTCGCCGGTAACGAGACCGTTTTGCGTTATTCGTCGGAGTACGGGATCTGGCGTGGCGACCAAACTCAGGAGACGGCTTCCGAGCCATCTGACTTCTACTCGGAAGACACTTTTTTTGATAACTTAGAAAAGGATTGGTAAAGGAGAGAGCAATATGAATTTGGTGAAGGAGCCTTGGATACCGGTAGTCATGCAGGACGGAACGCCTGCTCGGGTCAGTCTCAGGGATGCATTTGCAAAAGGGGAGGACATCGCCGATCTGGCCGCCAACCCGTGCCAGCGCATCGCGCTGATGCGTCTCTTGATCTGCGTGGCCCAAGCCGCGCTCGACGGCCCCAAAGACGAGGAGGACTGGCTCGCATGTAAACCCCGTCTCGTCCCCGCCGTCCTGTCCTACCTCGACAAGTGGCAGCACCGCTTCAACCTCTTCGGTGAACACGCCTTTTTGCAGGTGGACGGGCTGACAAATATTAAAACCACAAAAAAGAGTGATGATGAAAGCGAAAAGTCTTCTGACAAGCTTGATATGACTTTAGCGGTAGGAAGCTCGCATACTTTATTTGATGCAGAAGCAAGATCACAGAATGTTGTTAGGACTTCAACATGTCCAGCAAACATTGCTCTTAATTTATTGGTGACCCAGTCGTTTAGTCTGGGAGGTGGACAATCGTCGAAAACAAAATGGAATGGAGAAAATATTGATGGTTCAGAAAACGGGAAAGATAACAATAACTTTACTGCGGGTGCACTTTCTAATCAGAGAGCATATACACTGATTAGAGGGGAGGATTTGCTTTTCACTATACACATGAACCTGATTACAAAAAATGATGTTAAATCTTACATGCCGTCTTCGGAATGGGGAAAACCCATTTGGGAAGAATTCCCAACATCGTATCACGGTGACCATGTTAGCAAGTTACGTTCAAATTATTTGCCCAATCTAGTCCCCTTGACGCGATTTTGCCGGATATCAAAACAACCACCATTTAACTTTATCGCATACACGAATGGGTACGCATATTCTGATGACCTTAGTTGTTATCATGACCCAAGTGTTTCTGTTTTTTATGACAAGGATGATAACCCGTGCGCAGTGTCATTAGTTGAGGGGCGTCATCCTTGGCGTGACTTGGCTGCGATTTTGGAGCTGGATCGGGCTATTGGTTCAAAACGGGCCAAAGGTGCTCGATGTATCAATCATGTGCGCACATTACAAAGTAAGGGCGAAAACGGAGTTGTTGATATTTGGATCGGAGGGATGGTTAATCGTAGAGCAAAAATTATAGATATGGTGGAGTGGTCGGCACATTTCGCAATAGATGGTTTGGGGAACTTAGATTTGGCGTTTTATCGGCAATGTGTTGGATGGGCAGAAAAAGCAGAATTGGGGTTGTGTAGGGAAATAACAAACTACTCTCAAAAATGCGGAGATCCGCTGTTTCAAAAAAAGGAAAATGGAACATTCGTTCGTCCAGACAAAAGAAGTCGAGAATTGCGTGAAAAGTATCTTAATGAGGGTAGGCTGATTTTTTGGAATTATCTAGATAGGTATGTTGAGACGCTTGTTAAACTTTCAGAAAAACATGAAACTTCCGGGCTTAGAGTGTGGGAAAATATCATCGATTCCGCCCTCCACGCCGCATACGACCGCACATGCCCGCATGAAACGCCACGGCAGATACAGGCTTACGCCCAAGGACTGAAAATCCTGCAAACATGGAAGAAAGTGAGAGATCGCAGTGGAACGTGAGACCGAACGCAAGCTGGCCGCGCATGCGGTCGAACTGGGGCGCCGTGCCGATCCCGCTGTCCTGCCGGAGCTGATCGTCCTGCTGGACACGCCGTCGTCAGAGGTGCGGCGGCTGACAGCCTCGGCGATCGGCAAGCTGGCGGGTCTTGCAGACGCGGGTGCAGCGGTCGCTGCGCTGACGCGCACCTTACGCGATAGGCACCCACAAGTGCGTCAATACGCCGTGAAGGCGCTTAAAGCCTACGGTACGGCGTCCGAGTCCGCTTTGGCCGACCTGCGCGACATCGCCGCGAATGACACCGTAGTGATGGACACGCTGGACTACAAGATCGGCATGCTCATCAAGCAGCAGATGTACCAGCACGCCGGCAAACGCTTGATCTCGCTCTATCCGCGGGACAAGCCGAACCTCGACACCATACTCTCCGAAAAGCTGCTACGCATCAGGCCTACTGACTCCGCATCCGCTCTGTCTACGCCGGGCGTCGGCGTAGCAATGCGGAGCAAGCCCGATAATCTCACACAGAAAGGAACGACAAATGAAAAACATTGAACACCTGCTGAAGCTCATTAATGATGCCACATCGCCAGGACGCGAAGACCGCGGTATGCTCGCCGCGCTGCGCCGCGGACTGAGCGAGGCCACGGAACACTACGCCTGGCCCTATCTCGCTCCGTACTGTCCGATGAGCGATCCTAAACAGCGCGTCATCTGGCTGACGATCGCGGGCGCAGCCGCCATACTCGCGCCTGCGGGACTCGCCAGGGAAAAGAGCGAGGTAGGTGTCGGCAACATGGGCGCGACGATGCGTGAGCTGGCCGTGGGGGACGAGCGTAAGAAAGATGAAATTGAGAAAAGGCTCGCCACATTTGAGAGCCGCTTCCGACGGCTACTGACGTGCAGGACGGTCGAGGAGCTCTGCCGTCATCTCGTCGGTATCTTTCGGGCTGCTGCGGCCAAAAACAAGCCGGTCAACCTGATGCAACTTTATAGCGATCTGCTAAGGTGGGAGTCGCCACAGGAGCCGAGCGTACGTGTCGAATGGGCGCAGGGCTACTGGGCCGACACACCGGACACGGAGGCGCAGTCATGAACCATCTCAGTCAAGCCATCGTACCGTTCGCACTGGCGGCTGATGCGAAACTGACGGACGGGTATGCCTGGCATCAGGCGATCTGGCAGGCGTTCCCCGGCAGGGCGGATGATGCACGTGATTTTTTGTTTCGCGTGGACAGGCGCAAAGAGGGCTTCCGCGTGCTGCTGCTTTCCGCGTATGCGCCCGAGGCCACGGATGTGCTCGCGTGGCAGACGAAAGCGGTAGGCCCGTCATTTTTGACGCACGATTTCTACCGCTTTCAACTCAAGGCCAATCCGACCTTTCGCCGTAAGGAAGATCGGCGTCGGCTAGCGATCTATGACGAGGCCCGGCTGATGGCGTGGATGGAGCGCAAGGCGAAGGCATCCGGATTTGTCATCAAGCCCGGCACACTCACGGTCAGCGCGCCAATAGACGAGACGTGCAAAAAAGACGGCCATATCGTCAAGCATGTCGCCGTCGACTTCACCGGTGTGTTGCGCGTCACTGACCGCTCACGCTTCACAACGAGTTTCAACACTGGCATCGGTTCGGCCAAGGGCTTCGGCTTCGGCCTGCTGATGCTCCAACCGTTACACTGAACAAACAAAGAAAGGTATCAACCATGAACATGATCGAACTCCACATGCTGCACTCCTTCCCTGTGACCTGTCTCAACCGCGATGATCTCGGCGCGCCCAAGTCTGCCGTGTTCGGTGGCGTGACGCGTGCCCGTGTCTCCAGTCAAAGCTGGAAGCGTGCGATACGAGAGCTGGCGGCGAAAGATGATCAAGCCGGACACTTCTTTGCGGGGCAAAGGACACGCTATGTCGTTAAGGCACTAAACGAATGCTTTAGCGCAAAAAGTACTGACGAAAAAAAAGCCATGACTTTGGCTAGGTTGACGGCTGATGCTGTCGGCAAGCTCGATAGCTTGGAGAAAGGGAATGTAAAAACACTGCTCTTTTTCTCCCCTGAAGAATTGGCTGCTGTAGTCGATGCCGTATGGGCTCTCAATCTTGACGATAAGCTTCTGGCTGCGGCCGAAAGCAGTGAGAAAAAGGAAAAAGACAAGGCAGAAAAAGAATTGGCCAAGTCGATCAGTAAAGCGACAAAAGCGCTGGCTACGGCGGTCAAAGACGCTGCGGATATTGCGATCTTCGGGCGCATGGTCGCGGATGACCATACCCTCACGCTGGAAGGAGCGGGGCTTTTTAGCCACGCGCTTTCGACGCACTCAGCATCTAACGAACTGGATTTTTTCAGCGCCGTGGATGACGCAAAAAAGGACGCGGAGGATGCAGGTGCGGGGCATATCGGAACCATCGAGTTTAACTCGGCTTGTTACTACCGGTATGTCGGCATCAATCTTGACCTGCTCTTCAACGATGAGGATCATCTGAAACATTTCACGGCAGAGGAGCGGAAAGAGGTCATCAAGGCTTTCCTTCGCGCTGCGATTATGGCTGTGCCGAAGGCGCGTAAAAACAGCATGTGCGGATTTAATCCTCCGGCCTATGTGCTCGGGGTGAGGCGCACCGGACAGCCAATCTCGCTCGTGAATGCCTTCGAGAAGCCGGTGATAGCCGACAAGGAAGGCTACGTGAAACCCTCTAAGGAGGCACTTAAAACGCACTGGACCGAACTGAAGAAGCTTTATTGCCTCAAGACAGAGGCGGAGAGTGAATTGCCGCCCGACAATCTTGATGCGCTGATCGGTAGGCTACTGGAGAATCTGGCATGAGCGGGCGTCTCTATCTCGCGCTCTACTTCGACGCGCCGCTACAAAGCTGGGGTTACGCGAGCAAGTTCGACCGCCGGACCACGCTCGCGCATCCCACCCGCAGCGGTGTGATCGGGCTGCTCTGCGCCGCCAGTGGCGTGGATCGCACCGACACCGAAAGGCTCCAGCATTTGGAGGAGGCGCTGGAGATTGAGGTGTATGCCTTCCAGCAGGGTAGCCGCTTGACTGACTATCACACGGTCGGTGGGGGGTATGACCCCAGTCGCGATCAGCGTGACCGTCTCAAGGTTTGCCGCAAGGCTTCCGGTGGGACGGGGGCTACGGTTCAGACCTACCGCGAGTATCTGGAGGATACGCGGTGCGGCGCGGTGGTGTCTGGAGAGGCAGGGCTGATCCGCGAGCTTGCGGGGCATGTGGAGAATCCGGTCTGGGGCATCTGGCTTGGGCGTAAGGCGTGTGTGCCCGCCGCGCGCGTGTTCGAGGGTGTGCATGCGGACTGCGCGTCCGCTGTGGCCGCGCTCAGTCAGGCAGCGGGAGGGGGCTCGCCGATACGTGTCGTGCGCACTGCCGAGACCTTTGAGGAGGGTACCGACACGCTCATGGATCGGCCTCGGTGTTTTGACACCAACGCGCGTCAATTCGCCCCGCGACGCATTTGCGTAGACACGGAGTGAGCCCTCATGCCGATCTTTGAGAAACCGCCGCTGGAGACCCTGACGCCCGCGCGCGAGCGCTGGACGCCGCTCTATCTCGAGCACGGGCGTATCGAGGTGGATGACTCCAGCGTCAAGTGGATCGGCGCGGACCGGACGGTCATGCGTTTGCCGGTGGCGTCGCTGAGCGTGCTGATGCTCGGGCCGGGCACGACGGTCACGCATGCCGCCATGAAAGCCTGCGCCGACTCCAACACCCCGGTCTGTTGGGTCGGCGCGGAAGGCATGCGGTTTTATGCCTTCGGCGTCACGCCCACTCACGACAACGAACGGGCCAGGAGGCAGGCCGAGATCGCATCGTCGCCCAAAAGACGCGATGTGGTGGCGCGCCGCATGTTTGCGCGCCGCTTCCCGGACGTGGACGTGGGGGACGTGGCGCTGAAAGAACTGCGCGGCATGGAAGGCCGACGCGTCAAGGCGCTCTACGCCGAGATGGGGCTGAAATACGGGGTCTCATGGAAAGGTCGCAACTACGATGCGAACAACTGGGAGCTTGCTGACACGATCAACCGTGCTGTCTCTGCGGCTAACGCCGCGTTGTATGCGCTAACGACCGCCGTGGTCTGCTCGATGGGCTATCTGCCGCAGTTGGGCTTTATCCACACGGCATCCACATTGCCCTTTGTGTTCGACATCGCGGACATGTACAAACCCGAGACGACGCTGCCTGCCGCCTTCGAGACTGTGAGCCTAAACCCAGAAGCTACCGAGGAGGAGACGATGGCCCGCCTCAAGTTTTTCATCGAGAACACCAAGCTACTCAAGAGGATGCCTGTCGATATCGGCAAACTGTTGGAGGGGGCATGACGGTCATTATCGCCAACGATACGCCGCCGGCAATCAGAGGCTTGTTGAAGCGCTGGTTTATCGAGCCGCGCCCCAATGTGTTCGTCGGATCAGTCAACGCCAGAACCCGCAACAACACGCTGGCCTATATCCGTCGGAACGCATCCGGCTTAGGGTTGCTGGTCATCTATGATGACGACAGCTCGCAAGGGTTCGC